>Ga0316605_10000090_pt1 | contig 99087 bp, 81 predicted proteins | sample OWC_soil_day20_n_FD_207666 | JGI IMG/M metagenome (GOLD analysis project Ga0316605, IMG submission 207666) | Wetland soil microbial communities from Old Woman Creek delta, Ohio, United States - OWC_soil_day20_noCT | ecosystem: Environmental > Terrestrial > Soil > Wetlands | place: USA: Ohio...
ATCCTTTCTCAATGGGAAACCAACCCAGTCGTCTCTTAGGAATATACGACGCATATCAGGGTGATTTATAAAACGAATACCAAAGAAATCGTATGCTTCTCTTTCGTTTATATTTGCACCTTTCCAAATATCACTAACTGAGTATAATTCTGGCTTATCCTTGTCGTTAGTGCTAGTTTGTAAAACAATCATGTGTCCATACTTTGTCGACTCAAGGTGATAAATTACACCTAAAGAATCTCCAAAGTCCATACCCGTTAAGCTTAACAAATAGTCAAAAGAAGTGTCTTCATCATTCTTAAGTCTTTTAGCTAAAGTATATAGGTTTGAAGATGGAACTATCGCTACGAGACTTCCATTTTCTGAAAATTCAGCTTCTGGAACAATCTCTAAAATTCTATTTTTTATATCCATGCCTATTTTTCCTTTTTTTCTTTACGATTTACTCCACCAAAGAACTTTTCTAGTTTTACTTTACGCTGCAATTGCATCATTCCGTAATAAAAAGCCTCAGGACGAGGAGGACAACCTGGTATATATACATCCACAGGAAGGATTTGATCAACTCCTTGAACTACGTGATAAGATTTTGTAAATGGGCCTCCACCTACAGCACAACCGCCAACGGCAATAACATATTTTGGATCTGCCATCTGGTCGTACAATCTTTTGAGAACTGGTGCCATCTTATCTGTAATTGTTCCACAAACCATAATCATATCGGCTTGACGAGGACTTGCACGTGCTACTTCAAACCCGAAACGGGCCATATCATAACGTGCTGCACCAAGTGCCATGAATTCAATCCCACAGCAACTTGTAGCAAAGGTAAGAGGCCATAGAGAATTACTACGCCCCCAATTGATAACATCGTCAAGTACTCCAAGTAACACATTTGCACCTGAGGCATTGAGTTCTGTAACCATCTTCTCCAAATACTCATTGTCTTTGAAGTCCTCATATTTCATCGATTTAATGTTCGGTTTCTTTATTTCCATTCTAATGCTCCTTTCTTCCATGCATAAGCAAGACCGCCTACTAAAACTAAAAAGAAAAATAAGACGCTAAATACAGCCTCTACACCCAAGTCACGAACAACTGCCGCCCAAGGGAAAAGAAATACTGTTTCTACGTCAAATATTAGAAATAGAATAGCGAATAGATAATATCCAACCTTGAATTGCATCCAAGATTTTCCTCTTGTAGGAATTCCACATTCATAAACCTCTCCCTTTTGAGGATTGGTTGAACTTGGAGATATTAGTTTGGCTATCCCTAGAGCTGCAACAACTAACAATAATGCAGTTAATAGGGCAGTAATAAGTAATACAAAATTCATAATTATCTCTCTATTAAAATAAATAATTAAAGGGTTCTTAATAAGACATAAGAACCCAAATTTTTTGCAAAGGTAAAAAATATATATTCTTTAAGGTGTATTTTTAATATAATTAATCTCTTTGTTAATCTAAATAACGCATTTCAAATGTATATTCCCCTTATTTAGATAGTGTAATGCCATTCTGTCACTTCAGAATGGCATTACACTATAATCAGAATGGCATTACGCCTTAACAGAATGGCATTACAATCTCTGAATTATGCTCTAATTCTTCCTGAGAAATGGCTTGATTAATAAAAAAAATAGGGACAAAATTAATTGTCCCTATCTCATTATTTAGAATATAAATAGACTCTCTAGTATAAGAAGCTTAATAGTACACCGGCTGCAACTGCTGAACCAATTACGCCTGCTACGTTTGGCCCCATGGCATGCATCAACAAGTAATTTGTTTTGTCGTATTGTTGACCTATTTTATGAGAAACACGTGCGCTATCTGGAACTGCCGAAACTCCGGCATTACCTATAAGTGGGTTTATCTTATTTCCTTCTTTGAGGAATAGGTTCATGAACTTAACAAATAGAACTCCAGCTGCCGTTGCAATAATAAATGAACATGCGCCTAATACAAATATTCCTATTGATTTAGCGGTTAAGAATGTTGTAGCTTGTGTTGAACATCCTACTGTAAGTCCTATTAATATTGTTACAATATCAATTAGAGCCCCTGATGCAGTTGCTGCTAAACGTTTTGTTACTCCGGATTCTTTTAATAAGTTCCCAAAAAATAGCATACCTAATAAAGGAATAGCAGGAGGAACTATAGTACAAGTTAATATGAATGCTAGAATAGGGAATATTATTTTTTCCGATTTAGAAACTTGTCTTGGTGGTTTCATTCTAATAAGACGTTCTTTCTTTGTTGTGAATAAACGCATTACTGGAGGTTGTATCACAGGAACCAAAGCCATATATGAATATGCACATACGGCAATTGCTCCGAGAAGTTCTGGTGCTAATTTTGAAGCAAGGAAGATAGCAGTAGGACCATCTGCCCCACCAATGATACCTATTGCTCCAGCTTCTGCAGGGTTGAAACCTATGGCTAATGCAATCATATATGCTCCAAATATACCAAATTGGGCAGCAGCTCCAACAAGAATAAGTTTAGGATTAGATAATAGTGCAGAGAAATCTGTCATTGCTCCAATACCTAGGAATATTAGAGGAGGATACCACCCATTTCTAACTCCGTGATATAATGTGTTGAGAACGGAACCATGCTCATAAACTCCAATTTCTAGACCAGGAAAAAAAGGAATATTACCTACAATAACTCCAAAGCCAATAGGGATAAGAAGCATTGGGGAAAATTCTTTTGATATTGCAAGGTATAAGAAAATCATACCAATAATTATCATTATTCCATTTCCTAGAGTGAAATTAGCATATGAAGTATAATTAAAAAACTGAATAAGCTGAGATTGAACAAAGTCCAAAAAACCTATTGATGATTCTAATGCAACCATATTCTTATTCTCCTATTGTTATAAGAACGTCACCTTCCATAACAGAATCCCCTCTTTGAATCTTAATATCTGTTACTATTCCAGAAAGGTCAGAGTCGATTTTATTCTCCATTTTCATAGCTTCTAAGATAAGTAAGTTTTGACCTACAGAAACCTTATCACCCATTTTAACATTAACTTCTAATATAACGCCTGGTAATGGAGATTTTACAGAACCAACACCTGCATTTGTTTTTGCTTGAGGAGCAGAATCTGTAGATGGAACTGCAATTGATCGTACAATTTTTGGTGTCTTTGTTGGTTGTTTAATCTCCTTATCAACATTTACTGTATATGGGGTACCATTTAACTCTAATTCTATTACTTGTCCTTCAATATTATTTATATCAACAGAGTAACTAGTCCCATTTATGCTAAATTTATAATTTTTCATCTATCTTTTGATTTTGATTTTAATAACTATTTCTTGTAAATATTCATATTATACAATTTTGAACTCCAAGGAGAATATGTTTTTGCAACTTTATTTATTGTCAAGACAGTATTTTCTTCGTCGTGAAGTTCATTGTTATACAAGAATATCGCTGTTGCTATAGCAGCATATTCCTCTCCGCTAATATCTGCTTCTGATTTTACTAGAGTACTCATAGGCTCATGAGAGTTTTCTATTGTTTTGATTGCTTTCTTGTTTTGTAATCGTATACTAAGTTTTGTATATATTATTAAAACAAAAAATATCAATAATAAACTAGAGAAAACTGTTCCCATAGATATAACAGTTAGAGAAATACCACTAGGGTCCTTTTCTGCAATACTCTCGGCTTTTTTAGGTTTTTTATAATGGAATGATGGTGATTCGTTAATCACCATATTTTCAAAACCATTAGCTACGTCAATAGAAAAAATATCATAACCTAATGAATTATTGCCAGCAACATAAAGTTTCTTTGCAGATATATCATAACTAAATGAGTTTGCAGCCCCCTTAAATCTAAATTCTTTTATTAACTCTCCCTTTACATTCAAAACTCTAAAAAGAGAGCTATCACTATTTGAAGCGAGATATACGATATGGTTTTCATATACTGCAACACTTTGTGGTTTATACACTTCTTCAAGGTTATAAACTCCTACAATCTCATCTACAAGAATTTGTTTTTCACGAATCATTTCCCCTTCTTTGTTTTCCGAAAGAAGTTCTATGGTATTCTCATTATGATTAATAATTGCAAATACTTTACTCTTATTCTCGGTAGCAAAATTTTGAGGGATTAATGGGTCGTAACCACTATTAGGTGTATTATGTTTGATAGATGCTTTTAATTCTTTTACAGTTTCTTGAAGCTCTTTAATCATCTCTGCTTGTGATGCATCTTGAGCATTCACAAAAAAACAAGAAAGAGTAAAAAGGGATACTGAAATGAATTTTAATATATTACTTTTCATTTTTCAATATTTGATTATAAAGGAATGTTAGAGTGCTTCTTCATTGGATTTTGATCCTTCTTTGTTGCAAGAGCCTGAAGAGCACGAATAATTCTGAAACGAGTATTTCTTGGTTCAATTATATCATCAATATAACCATATTTTGCTGCATTGTATGGATTGGCAAACTTTTCATTATATTCTGTTTCTTTGTCAGCAATAAATTTTGCTTTTTCGTCAGCATTAGTAATGTCTTTTAATTGACGGCCATATAATACTTCAGTTGCTCCACTAGCACCCATTACTGCTATTTCTGCACTAGGCCAAGCATAGTTTATGTCTCCTCTCAATTGTTTGCAACTCATAACATCATGAGCTCCACCATAAGATTTACGTAGAGTAACAGTTACCTTTGGCACAGTAGCTTCTCCGTATGCAAATAAGAATTTAGCCCCATGAACAATAATTCCATTATATTCTTGTCCTGTTCCTGGCAAGAATCCTGGTACATCTACAAGTGTAACTATAGGAATATTGAAAGCATCGCAGAAACGAACAAAACGAGCTCCTTTTCTAGAGGCATTAATATCAAGTACACCAGCCATATAATTAGGTTGATTAGCAACAATTCCTACAGATGTTCCATTGAAACGAGCAAAACCAACAACAATATTTGCTGCATAATGACGATGCACTTCTAAGAATTCTCCTTCATCAACTATGCAATGAATAACATCCTTAACATCATATGGTTTATTTTGGTTTTCAGGGATAATATTATTTAATGAATCATCTAATCTGTCAATAGGGTCAACACATGGAGCCAAAGGAGCTTCTTCGAGATTATTTGAAGGGAGATAGCTCATTAATTTTCTTATCATCATCAAGCCTTCATTTTCAGATTCAACAACAAAATGCGTTACCCCTGATTTTGAAGCATGTATCATTGCTCCCCCAAGTTTTTCGTCTGTAACATCTTCTCCAGTAACAGTTTTTACTACTTTAGGTCCAGTTACAAACATATAGCTGTTTTCTTTAGACATCATAATAAAGTCAGTCAAAGCTGGAGAATAAACTGCACCACCAGCACAAGGGCCAAAAATTGCAGAAATTTGAGGTACGACACCTGAAGCTAAAATGTTTCTTTGGAAAATCTCCGCATATCCTGCTAATGAATTTACGCCTTCTTGTATACGAGCGCCACCTGAATCGTTTATTCCAATTACAGGAGCTCCGACTTTCATCGCCTGATCCATTACTTTGCAAATTTTCTTTGCAAAACTCTCACTCAAACTCCCTCCGAATACAGTGAAATCCTGAGAGTAAACATAAACAAGTCTTCCATCAATTGTACCATATCCTGTGATTACGCCGTCAGACAGAAAGGTTTGATTTTGCATATCAAAGTCAGAACATCTATGTGTCACAAACATATCAAATTCTTCGAATGAACCCTCGTCTAGAAGGATTTCAATACGTTCACGAGCGGTTAACTTACCTTTAGCATGTTGAGCATCAATTCTTTTTTGACCTCCACCTAATTTTGCTTCTACTCTTTTGTCAAGCAATTGCTTTATTTTATCTTCAAAAGCCATTATATTGTTTATTATGTGTTAATAATGTTTATTCGCTACAAAGTTCTGTTAATATACCCATTGTTGATTTTGGATGTAAAAATCCAATTTTTAAACCTTCTGCTCCTGCTCTAGATGTTTTGTCTATCAATTTTACTCCTTTTGCTTCAACATCAGACAAGGCTTCATTCGTATTGTCAACTGCAAAAGCAATATGGTGTATACCTTGACCTTTTTTCTCGATGAAAGAGGCTATGGTGCTTTCTGGAGATGTTGCTTCAAGAAGTTCAATCTTTACTTCTCCAACTTTAAAAAAAGCTGTTTTTACCTTTTGGTCAACAACTTCTTCAATATTATAGCATTTTAATCCCATGATATCTTCCCAATATCTAATGGCTTCATCAAGGTTAGAAACTGCTATTCCAATGTGTTCAATTTTGTTTGGTTTCATATGTATGTTTTTTAATTATAGTTAAATTATATTGATATTTTACCAGCATGCAAATGTACGGACAATTTGTAGTATTTCAAAAAAGTTATTCGAATTTTAAACTATAAACTATTGATTCTAATTGTATCAATTCATCTCTTTTTGGTTGATTTGGAGAATAAACAAAACAATCTATCATTACAAATTGATTATTCTTTTGATCAAAGAAACAATAATTGATGAAAGGTCCCCCCATAAAATCATTAAACAAACGCCAAAGTCCCCTGGTTTCGACGGCAGTTTGCCCCTTGATATTTACATTTTTTCGAGTTAGAGGAAATCTCTTTTCAGTTCCCATATAAGAACCATGAAGAGGACCCGCAATATATTGTTTTGATATCTTATCTCTAAGCTCAATTATTTTTTCTTCTTTAAACATGCCTTGACCTATATATGGGATTTTATGAACCATGATATTCAATGTTCTTTGTTGTTTTTTAGCCATATAGTCTTTTTTAAACCAAGCAAAATCGTCATTAAAAATGGAAATACTGAATTCATTTGATATTGTTAATGAAAATTCAAATGTATTCTTAAGTTTTTTTGTTGCCTCAATGTTTTCAAGTTTTTTGAATGCAAGTCCAATTCTTCTATATTCGTTTTCATAAAATTTATCAATCATTATTGGAGCAAACTTCCTAATTAAACTAAATAAGCTATCATAATTTGTTACAGATACTTCAAAATATGCTTGAGGGAAAGCTTTGTAATTGTAGTTTTTGTATACCTTGTTTGCATTATTCTTGTTTACATCAATTATCAGAATATTTCTATGTTTTTGAAACATATCAGAGTTATTAAAATTACTAGGAAGAATGTGAACTAGATCAAATAATGGTTCAGGTTGATTAATTCCATCACATGCTTTTTGAAAATATGTCCCAATAGAATCTTTAACGCTTCCCTTATACACATCATCAGTAGAAACAAGAATCATCTCTAAAGTTTTACCGCCAGAAGAAGGAAGATTTTTAGGATTATCAGCTTCTGTAGAAACTTGTTTAGAATTTCTATCTTTAGAACAAGAACTCAAAATAGCTGTTGCAAATAATAAAAATAGGAAGAGTATTCTTTTCATAGACATAAAAATATTTTTTTACAAGGTGCAAATATCTAAAATTTTATTGTAAAATCTATACTTATTATGGTAAATATTTTTTATCCTATTTTTTTGATTAGCTTTTAAATAACAATTTATAAAATTAACTCAGGTTTTTTTTGTGAAGTTGCAAAAATTGATCCTAAACAGCTTATTTGTTCTTATGTTTTCTCTAGTTAAGATATTTTTTTTATCTTTGCTACCAATTAATTAAGATGTTTAATTTTATAAATAATTATATGTGTGGAATAGTTGGATATTTGGGAAATAAAGAAGCATTTCCTATTCTCATAAAAGGGCTTCATCGTTTAGAATATAGAGGTTACGATAGTGCCGGAGTTGCATTGCTTAATGCAAGTGGAGAACTGAATGTGTATAAAACAAAGGGGAAGGTGAAAAACCTTGAGGATTATTGTAAGGGGAAGGATATTAGTGGTACTGTTGGAATTGCACATACTCGTTGGGCTACTCATGGAGAACCAAATGATGTAAATGCTCATCCCCATTATTCTCAATCGGAAAACCTTGCTTTAATCCATAATGGCATTATTGAAAACTATGCTACATTAAAGGAGCTTTTGATTAGAGAAGGCTATACTTTTAAAAGTGAAACTGATACTGAAGTTTTTGTTCAGGTTATAGAATATGTTAAGAAAAAGTTCAATTTAGATTTATATGGAGCTGTTAACAGAGCTTTAACCTATGTGATCGGAGCCTATGCAATAGGTATTATTGAAAAAAATAATCCGAATATTTTAATAGCTGCTCGTAAGGGTAGTCCTCTTATTGTAGGAATTGGAAAAGATGAATTCTTTTTAGGTTCTGACGCTTCACCAATAGTTGAGTTTACTAAAAATGTTATTTATATTGGTGATGAAGAGGTAGTAAAAATTGAAAGAGGGCAACAGGTTGTAATAAATAACCTTAAGGACGAAATAATTACCCCTGAAGTCAGCCAATTGGAATTAGACCTAAGTGAAATTGAAAAAGGTGGCTTTCCTCATTTTATGCTTAAAGAGATATTCGAGCAACCTAAGAGTTTAGGTATGTGTATGAATGGTCGTGTGAGCTTTGATGAGTTAGAAATTAAACTTAGAGGAATTACAGATAATATTGATAGATTTAGAAAAGCTAGGAGGATTTTAATAACAGCTTGTGGGACCTCTTGGCATGCAGGCTTGATTGGTAAATATTTGTTTGAAGAGTTTTGTCATATTCCAGTATCTATTGAAGTAGCATCTGAGTTTAGATACAGAAAACCTGTTATATATAGCGATGATATTTTAATCCCAATATCTCAATCGGGAGAAACAGCAGATACTTTAGCTGCTATGGATCTTGCTCGTCAGAATGGAGCTTTTATTTATGGTATATGCAATGTTGTAGGGAGCTCAATCGCTAGAGGGACAGATTCTGGGACCTATACTCATGCTGGGCCAGAGATTGGTGTAGCATCTACAAAAGCCTTTACAACCCAAGTAACTGTACTTATAATGATGGCTTTAGCAATAGGAAAAGAATTAGGGACTATTAATCATGAAAAATATCATGAGATAGTTAAGGAATTGATTAATATTCCATCTAAAATAAAACTTATTCTAGATAAGGCTCCTGAAATTGAAAATATTTCAAAAGTTTTTACGTATGCAAAGAACTTTCTATATTTAGGAAGAGGTTATAATTATCCTGTAGCACTAGAAGGAGCCTTAAAGCTAAAAGAAATATCATATATTCATGCTGAAGGATATCCCGCTGCCGAAATGAAACATGGACCAATTGCCTTGATTGACGAAGAAATGCCAATAGTTGTCGTTGCGCCTAAATTAGATTTATATGATAAGATTGTTAGTAATGTTCAAGAGGTAAAAGCAAGGAAAGGAAGAATAATTGCAATAGTTACAGAGGGAGATATTGAGGTTAGTAAGGTTGCTGATTATTGTATTGAGGTTCCAGATACAGAAGAGTGTTTAACGCCAATTCTTACCTCAATTCCATTACAACTACTCTCATATTATGTTGCAACAGTTAAAGGTAAGAATGTAGACCAGCCAAGAAATTTAGCAAAATCTGTTACTGTAGAATAAATATTAAGAACAAATGGTTTTTTGCAAACAAGATAATCAGCAAATACTTAATCATGGACTAACTATTGATAAGATTGAAATTCAATTAACTAATTTCTCTAAAGGATTCCCTTTTGTGAAGTTAGTTTCACCTGCTGTAATTGAAGATGGAATCTTATCATTGATTGACAAAGAGATAGATAGTTATGTTTCATATTATGAAAATAATATCACTAAGCATAAAGTATTGAAATTTGTTCCTGCATCAGGTGCAGCAACTCGAATGTTTAAGGATTTAATAGACTTTATTGGAAAATATAATGGATTGCCTTATACATTGAAGGAGTTTCCTGCGGTTAAGAAAACTATTGACAATCTTGAAAAGTTTGCATTTTATGAGGAGTTGAAAATTTGTATTGAATCTAAAGGTTTGAGTATTGAAGAGTATTTAAACAAGGGAGATTATGCAAGTATTATTAATTTTATCTTGTCTGATATTGGCTTGAATTATAGTAATTCTCCAAAAGCGTGGCTTTCATTTCATAATTATGCGGATGGAACAAGAAAATCAATAGAAGAACATTTGGTTGAGGCGTCATATTATTCTAAACAAGAAGATAATACTATTAATATTCATTTCACTGTTTCTCCAGAACATAAAGAGGGTTTTGAGAGAATAATTGATGGTTTGATTGTCAGTTACAATAAGAAATACAAATCAAATTATACTATTTCTTATTCTATACAGAAATCTAGTACAGATATTATTGCAGTAAATGAAGATTTGTCGATTGCTTACGATAAAGAAGGTAAGATTATTTTCAGACCAGCTGGTCATGGAGCATTAATAGAAAATCTTAACGATTTAAATGGAGATATTATCTTTATCAAGAATATTGATAATGTAGCTCATGATAAACTAAAACATTACACTTACAAATATAAAAAGCTATTAGCTGGCATTTTACTAAAAACCCAAGAGAAAGTATTTGATGCTTTGAATGTCCTAGAAAAAGGCACACTAACAAGTCAGAATGTTGTTGACATATTTAATTTATGCACAGAGTTAGGTATTAGTCTTAATAATCAAGAGAAGTCAGAGAGTGATATGATAAGGGTCTTATTCAATAAACTTAATCGTCCTATTAGAGTTTGTGGAATGGTTGAAAATGTTGGAGAACCTGGAGGTGGACCTTTTTGGGTAGAGAAAAATTCTCAGAAATCTCTACAAATTATTGAATCTGCTCAGGTAAATTTTGAAGACGAAGAACAAGTATATGTTTTCAAATCATCAACTCATTTTAATCCAGTAGATCTAGTATGTGGAGTAAGAAATTTCAGAGGAGAAAATTTCGATTTACTAAAATATACTGACCCTGATACTGGTTTTATTTCCTCAAAAACAAAAGATGGAGTAAAGATATTGGCACAAGAGTTACCTGGTTTATGGAATGGTGCTATGGCAGATTGGATTACAATTTTTGTTGAAGTGCCACTAGAAACTTTTACTCCTGTAAAAGAGATAAATGACCTCTTAAGAGAGGAACATCAGGCGTGAAAAGTTAAAAAAGTGGAACAAAATGCAAGTTTCTTCGTTAAAGGTTGCTAGTTGTAATATTATTTTCTAACTTTGCGACCTAATCATTTTTTATAAACGAATTTTTATCACATGTCTTATACATCAAAGTCATTTTCATTATTAATCTTTATCTGTGTATTGCCTTTTTTGTGCTCTGCTCAAAAGGAAGGTATTCACGAGAGAGGTATGATGAAAAATCGTACAAATGTAGAAAGAGAAAGTTCAGACTATACAATAGGTATCGTAAAAGATACTACTCGTTTTCGTAACTCATTAATGAAGTTTGTAACAACTACTGTAGATGACGCAGCCGCAGAAACTGAGGACGATATCTTGATCCAAAGTTTTGGCAATACCTCAATCCATCGTGCTAGAAAAGACTTTTCGAATTTAACAGAAGCAATCAACTTACAATTAGTAGATAATAAAACCAAAAAATACTTCTCATTCCCTTGCGAAACCTTCAAGGTTACATCTCATTTTGGTCCTCGTCGTAGAAGATACCATTATGGAATAGACCTAGGATTGAAAGTAGGAGAACCTATTAAGGCTATGTTTGACGGTAGAGTTAGAATAGCTAGACGTGCTGGAGCCTACGGAAACTTAATTGTTGTTGAACATTACAATAAATTAGAGACATATTACGGACACCTTTCAGAAATAAACGTATCTGAAAATCAACTTGTCAAAGCAGGAGAAATTCTTGGTTTAGGAGGAAGCACAGGACGCTCAACAGGTCCTCACTTACACTTAGAGGTTCGTTATGAAGGTGCTGCGATTAACCCAGAAGATGTTATTAATTTTGGAAACTCTTCTTTGCTTGCAAGTAATCTCGAGCTTACTAAGGATAATTTCCGTCACCACTCCATAAGACAAAACTCAACAAGACTAGCTAAGAGTCATGGAAGTACGTCTAAGAGCGGAAAGGCATATAAGAAATCATATAAGAACAAGTCTTTAGCAAAGAAAAAGAATACAAAGGGCAAGAAACTAGCCAAGAACACCAAGAAAAAAGGCTCAAAAAAGAGAAGATAAATAAACTTCTCTCAACAATTGTATTTCATACGAAAAAGTAAAATGGAGATTCTAAATTTAGAGTCTCCATTTATATTTATTAGATCTATATAACGCCCCCTAGCCCCAATAATAACAAGACTAATCCCCAACCTAGACCACCTAATCAACACCTTTAAGTGGAAATAGGTCTATACCCTAACCTATTTGCCCCAGACTTTCTCTCCAAAAGTTCAACATCGCAAATATTTTTAAGCTCATTAAGGCTTGGATTTTTACCAAAAACAACCTTGTCGATTAAGTATTTTCTTGAAATATTCTCAATCTGACCTCCACTAAAGTCATAAATACTTGCAAGCTCTATTACCTCTTCTTCATTAATCTCAGAAAGCATTGTTTTCCATATTGATTTCTTTTCCTCAATGCTAGGTTTGTTAAACTCTATCTTATATAAAAACCTTCTCTCAAAAGCCTTATCAAGATTATTAGTTAGGTTAGTTGTGGCAATCATTATACCTTCAAGGTTCTCCATCTCCTGAAGAATAATATTCTGAATAGCATTTTCTGTCTGAGCAACATTACCACTTGAGCTATCCTTTCTCTTGCCAATAACAGCATCTGCCTCATTGAAAAGAAGAATAGGAATTGTCTTAGAGTTTTTTACTAATTCCTTATAAGTTGAAAAGATTTGTTTAATCCTCTTCTCACTCTCACCAAACCACATACTCTTTGTCTCGGAAATATCAACCATAAAAATATCTCTATTAGTCTTCTTTGCCAATTGATAAACAGTTTCTGTCTTCCCAGTCCCAGGAGAGCCATAAAACAAACAAGCAAATCCAGTCCTCAAGCCATTTTCTTTAAGCCTATCCTGAACACTCTTAAAATTATCCTCCCCAAGCAAAGCCCCAAGCTGCTCAATCTGCCCTCTCTCCCTATCATTATAAAACAAATCCTTAAAAGCAATAGAATCCACACTAATAATATCTTTTTTTCTACCTTCAATTGATTTTAAAGCCTTAATATCCATTTCAGAAAATAACTCTTCCTTTGCCTTATCGGTCAAATTAAAGAAATCGGTACTTGAAAATCCATTATCAATATTACTTTCTACAAGTCCAAGAGAAAATAAAGAATTTGTTTTCCAGAGAAAAGAACGTCTTATTGAACCTCTTTCTTTTCTACTAAAATATTCTTCAAAATCATGAAATCCAATACAATTATCTCCATTATTAATAAATAATTTACAGAATATAACTAGTATAGTAAAATCAATTTTATCATTCATCCTATTCCTATAATTCAACATCTTAAAAGCAAAATCTATATGTTTGTTTTCTTTTAATAGATTAATTACTTCACTAACAAATTTGTTATAATCAAGTTCATCTTCTTCAAGACTCATCGTAAGACTATCAATGCAACTAAATAACTCATCGCTATTCAAATTTACTTTTTTTGTTTGCTTATATTTTTTACCTTTAATGATTGACAGGACTAAATCCGAGGGTATATGATAAGTAACACTTCTTCTATTTCTGGCTCCATCAGCTATGATATATCTCTTGTCCAATAATTTATCAAAATCTTCTCGAAAAGACAACAGTCTTATACTACCGCAATCTAAATGCTTTTCAATAGCAGAGAAACTTGAATAATCATTTTCATAATTATTCAACATAATTGAAAATAAGACAACTTGGATATCATTTAACTTTAAAAATTTATTTACAATATCAATATTTGCTTTTACTTTATTGAAAAACTCATCATCCAATTTCGAATCCTTAGAATATTTGATAATTTCCTCAAAATTCTCCAATAGAGACAGACTACTTGCTGCTCTAACAACTTCTCTCGAATTAATCTCTTGCTCATTTATCGAACTCATAATGCTAATATTTTAAAGTTTAATACTGCAAAATAACTTCATCCTTATGCCATAACTTGACATAGTCTTACCAAAATTCATAATAAATAATTATAAATTCGTGGAAGTGCATCACTGCGAAGCGAATCTGAGCTAATTCATAATCATCATTCCACATCAGTCCTAAGGTAATACAAAACTTCCTCAAACTCCTCATCTGTATACAAAGGACTAAGATTATTATCAAAAGGATTATATTCTATATCAAAATATCTACAATAAGCAATCCAAAACTTCTCCAGATAATCTATACATCGTTCTTGATTACCACATCGATTTTTCCATGACCATTCAAGAAAACAATCGAATTCATCTTGATTGTTAATATAAAAATCTCCTTTAGTCAAAAACATAATATTTAGTATTAATGAAAAAAGCCAGCATCTCTGCTGACTTTCTTTGTAAATAGTATCACAAAAACACTTATTATATTTTTAATTATGATTGATTTTAAAATTTCAATAATATCATCTCTACTCTCTAAATCCGATTCAAAACAAGTTAATTGCTTTAATAGAAAAAGTTAATTTGTTCGAGAAAAGACCACTCTTAGTTTTTTCGTCCATTGTAAGTTTTATAAATTTATTCCGTCCATTGCTAAAAGCAAATTTTCTATCTTTTTTTTACAGTCATTAAGGAAATTATCACTCTTTATAATATCGTTTTCCCAAGTGTCGAGGGATAGGTTTGGATAATGGGCATAAAATGGCCACCAGTCACTTTCTTTACGAGAGTAAATATCTCTATTTTCCAAGTTTTCGTGAAGAATTTTTCGATTTTCATCAGAAATTCTATATACAACAGGATTGTTGCATAGTCCATAATGACATTGATTTCTTTCAAAGGTGAAACCTATCCTGCATTTTCCTTGCCAATTAGAATTTACTAAGTGAAATCTTACGTATAATTCTTCACTCATTTCATAATGATATTCTAAACCTTTTTGTCTAGCAAATTCTTCCATTTTAGGATTGAAATACTTTTCAATAATACTATTAAAAGTAGCTGAATAATTTTGATAAATCACTTTAGCAGCTTTCAAATTTTCAATTTTTGATAAAATTTCTATGATTTCTTCTTTATTTCTTGTGTCCATATCTTGATCGGTTAATTGTTTTAAATGATTGATGTATTGAATAATTGTTTCTCTAACTATTGGAAAACGAGAGGCTATTGAAACACATTTTTCGAGCCAATTGATTATGTTTTCTTTATAAGAAATTGGCAAATAAGATACACCACCACCACTTTGTTCTGATGCATTATCTCCAAAACGAGTAAGGTATAGTATTTGATAGCCATTTTTATATGATTGAGCATACCTATTATATCTCTTTAGTTGTTCAGGTTGGTCAGATGCATAAATCTTATTCTCAATAATGATTGATTTTCTTTGATCGTCTTCAATTAAAATATCAATTCGTCCTTCCACGGTTGAATATTCTGTGATTACTCGTGATTTATCGCTATTGAAACCTTTAAGAGAAAAATAATCTCCCAATGTCTCAATAAAACATTCGAGTAGTTTAGATTTTAAACCATGGGTCCCATTGGGATTTAAAAGTTCTGCAATTATTGCAGAATTAATATTTTCATAATGATTTACACCACAAATACGGAACATGTTAAATCGACCACCAGTTGCGTCTAAAATCTCTGAATTTTTTTTATTAATAATTGCTACTTGATTTAGTAAACTCCTTATTTCTTTCATTCTAATTTTTTCTGACTGAATTCAAGTTGCAAATGCAACTTTTTGTTCTGTTGTTAATACTATATTTAATTGCTCCAATCGAGACAAAAAGCCAAATCTTTTTCTAGGCATGTTGTTTAATTTACCATCAACCTTTTGGATTTGTTCTTTGGTCAACTTTGAAAAGTCCATTCCTTTTTTGAAGTATTATCTAATAAGTCCTTTTAGTTCTCCTTAATACCTCTTTCCAACGAATGATATAATCTTGCAAAGTAAAACAAAATTTTTAATTTACTTGCATTTTTTTTGTAAAAAGTAAACTCTTTTCCATGTCAACCGTTAACATATCATATACTTCTGTTATTTATTGTTAGCAATGCTTGTTTATTGAGTTTACTCATAATAAGATCTTTTTCAAAATCTACAAAACGTTTATATGAGTTCCGTGTTAGTTCTCTACTTATTGTGCTTTTATATACTCATATTAACTCTGCGATGAACGTATTTGTGCGTTTCTTTTCTCTTTCGTTAACTATTTCATATAATTGCAATCGAGCTAGCGGTCTTAGGGCGTAATTATTAACTTATCCTTCTGGAACGAAAGGGAAATTTAAGAAAAGATAATCTAATATTAATTATCTTTCTGAGATTATAATAATTGCTATCATACACATAATCATTATTAATATTACGGCGGCTTTCCTAAAATCTGTTCTTTTAATCATAATTAATTATTGTTTTTTACTTGCTTAAGTAGTTTTCTCCGTTGGTACTGCTAAAATTATTATTTTTGTGGAAGTAAAATATCTCATGAACAATCAATATTCAAATGGTTTTGCTATAGACAAAAAAATCTTTTATAAATAAAATTTAGATATAGGAATTCCTAAAATTTAAACCTTGATTCTTTCTCCGTAATCCTTATTATTTTCTGGGAAATCCTTGATTTAAACTTTTTTTATAAGGACTTTTTATTGCTAGGGTAGCTACCCTAGGTGTGTTATGGTAGCTACCCTACGGGTGCTAGGGTACCTACCATAATTTATTAAGATGTGCATCTAAATTTTTTAAGGGGATTTTATCCTTATTTGAGGAACAAATGGGCAATTGCCATTTGCTTATGCGAAGATACGAAAAATATGTCATTATTCTATTGTTTTTGGATTGAAATTGTGAGGTTATTAATAAGGTTTTTATTTTCTAAACTTAAGTCTTAGTGCTATCTTTGCACAAGCCTCTGCATCCTCTAGTGCATTATGATGGTTGACTAAATCAATAGAGAAATGTTTGGCTAAGGTTTTTAATTGATGATTTGGAATATCGTGAACTTGTTGCCTTGATGCAATAAGAGTACAGTAGAATTTATAGTTGGGGTACTCCATTTTGTATGCCTTATATACCGACTTAAGACAAGACTCATCAAAGGCTTTATTGTGTGCTACAAGCGGAAGGTCTCCAATATTTACACTTAGCTGCTGCCAAACTTTTGGGAAGGATTTAGCAGTAATTGTTTGCCAAAAACTTAGACCATGAATCTCTTTAAAGCACTTAGCGTAATAATTTGGCTTAGGTCTAATTAGACTATAATAGCGTTCTGTAATTTCGCCATCACGAACTACAACCAAACCTACGCTGCAAACACTTCTTCGTTTTCTGTTTGCTATTTCAAAATCTATTGCTACAAAATCTTTCATATAATTCTTTTTTATGTTGCAAAGGAAGTAATATAGAATGCCAAAACATGGCATAAAAAAAATATTTAAACAATGCAATGTTTTGGCATAAGCAAAATATTATCTTTGCATATTATTTAATTATTGATATTATGGCTAAGGATTTATTTAATCGTTATATTTGGTTATTGGATACTATTAATTCAAGAAAGAGTATTACTTTTAAAGGTATTAACAACCTCTGGATGCACTCAAGTATGAATGATGATGGCGAGAAATTGCCTAAACGGACTTTTCATAACCAAAGAAAGGCAATTGAAGATTTATTTGGATTAAATATTGTTTGCAATCATTCAAATAATGAGTATTCTATTGAAAATATTGATGACTTGAAAAGTGGCGATATTAAGAAATGGTTGCTTGAAACCTTTGCTGTAAATAATGTTATATGCGAAAAGGTAGCATTGAAGGATAGGATAATTATGGAGAATATACCCTCTAGTCATAAATACTTATCTTCAATTATTGAGGCAATGAAGGAAAATAGGAGTATAAATATTACTTATAAGTCCCATTTCAGCACTCAGGAGAGTAATTTTGATATTGAGCCATATTTTATTAAGCTCTTTAAACAAATTTGGTATATTACTGCTCGCAGCCCACATTATGATTCTATTAGAACCTATGCCTTGGATAGAGTTTTGGATTTAAAGGTTAATGATAAGAAATTTGAATATCCTAAGAGTATTAATCCTGATGACTATTTCAGTGATTATTTCGGAATTATTACTCAAGATAATAATGAGGTTGAGAAAATATGTATTAGAGTTTACAGAGAACAAGTAGATTATATACGAGCCTTGCCTCTTCACCATAGCCAGAAAGAGATTGAGACTAAGGAAAATTATAGTGATTTTTCTTATCGAATTAAACCCACTTATGATTTTAAGCAGGCCATTTTATCGAAACTTGAGGATATTGAAGTGCTAAGTCCAATAAGTTTCAGAAAAGATATAAAAGCTACAATTGAAAGAATGGCTAAGTTATATAAAAAAACGGAGTTAGATTAGTTTCTACAATACGAAAAAAGAATGATATTACCTACTATTTCTCTTTTCAATTCTCATTCTGGTCATCTTCTCTTTGAAGCCTCCTTCGTTGAGAAAAGCATTACTTAAGGATTGGAGATGCTTATATAGTAAATAATCTACTTGTTTGATTAAAACTATTGCTATATTGGATATTGTTTCTGGTCCTCTTGTAGAGATTAGGTTCATATAATAGGTTGTTTCATTATGTGTTTTACCTATTTCTCTCATTTTATTTAGCTCTATTGAGTCCTCTTCCCACTGCCTGTGTTTTCTTGTTCTAAGATAATCCTCGTAGTCTACTAGTAACTCATGCAAACTTGCCTTTGCTACACTAATCAGTTTTATCTCTGTTTCCTTGGAAATTGAAGAAGCTGCTGAGCCTTCAACAATATTTTGTTTTCCTGAACGTGCTGCTTGTACCATTTGATCTATTGTTCTATCGCCCTTTGAAAGATATTTATGACAGAAATAATAGGTTATATCGAAGATAGCTTCGGCTTTCTGATAACTAAAAAGCTTCTTATAATTCCCTTGTCGTGGGATTAGTTGTTGGTCTTCCATGTTTCTTGAATTATTAAGGACATTAAGGTCTTTAAGGTCCTTAAAGTCTTTAATTAAACAAAAAATATTGTGAAAAGTTTTGGGTTTAAATATAAAAAAACGGAGTTAGATTAGTTTCTAACTCCGTTTTTTTATTAATACAAAAGGCTGTTACAAGTTCGATTGTATGTCTTTTACTATTTGCTGAAATTCTTCCTTTGAAAGGTCTAATTTAGGGCGTTTAAAATCTAAGTCTCCAACATTATGCAATGGGACAAGATGAATATGTGCATGTGGCACTTCTAAGCCTATTACAGCTATTCCTACCTTCTTGCATGGACAAGCCAAGTCAATTGCTTTGGATACTCGTTTTGCGAAGATATTTAGCTCTGAAAGCAAGCTATCTTCTAAATCGAAGATATAATCTACTTCTTTCTTTGGGATAACAAGTGTATGACCTTTAGCTAGGGGTGAAATGTCTAAGAATGCGAAACAATTTTCTGTTTCTGCTATCTTGTAGCATGGTATTTCTCCTGCTATTATTTTGGAAAATATCGTTGCCATAACTAATCTCTTGTTATTTTTGTAATCTCTAATTTCATTGTTCCAGCTGGCACTATAACTTCTGCTATATCTCCAACTCTCTTCCCTAGTAGCCCTTTTGCTATTGGTGAAGTTACAGAAATCTTTCCTAGTTTTAAGTTGGCCTCACTTTCAGGCACTATCTCGTATGTAATCTTAGCATTATTCGCCAAATTTATAAATTCTACCTTAGATAACAACAAAACCTTAGATGTATCTATCTTACTTTCGTCTAAGAGTCTTGCATTTGCTATTAAATCTTGTAGTTTTGAAAGTTTAGCTTCTAATAATCCTTGAGCTTCTTTTGCCGCATCATATTCTGCATTTTCCGATAAATCCCCTTTATCTCTTGCCTCTGCTATTGCGGCAGAAATTGCTGGGCGTTCAACGGTAATCATATGAAGTAAATCATCCTTAAGTTTTTGGATACCTTCCTGTGAATAATACTTAATCTCTGACATATCAACTCTTTTTGTATTGTTTGTAAAAAGAATCGAAGACCCTTTAGAAAAAAGGTCTTCGATTCAATAAAAATTAAAATTCTAAACCTATAATGACAATACTAAACCTACTGTGTGTATTCCACCCATGACCTTAGTCAATCGGTAAGCATAATCTATAGATAAATTTATTCCTGTAGAATTCTTATTTGCTTTTTGCAATGGAGCAATTACAGATGCACCAGCTGTAAATCCAGTAAATAATGACACTGAACCAGCCTCGTCATAAATATCTTTTGTAATTCCATCCTCATATGCATAAGCAGTACGAAGCATAAATATCTTTCCAAAACCATATTCAAGTCCTAATGTATATTGGTCTCTTGAAAAAGCCATTGAAGCAAAGTTTCCTGCTAGGGTTAATCTTTGTTTGTTTTCAGAAAAAAGAAAATCATAAGATGCTCCAATATTTAAACTTGAAGGTAACTCGAAGTTTTGAGAACGTTGTTCTACTGATTGGTTATGACTTGATCCACTATAAATAGCATTTACAGAAAGACCGTCTCCACTATAACTCATTGCTGGACCCCAGTTTTTTAGAGATATACCAAATTTTACTTCATAATTATCACCAGTTACATATTGTACACCTGCATCAAGTGCAAAGCCTGACGCATCAACATTATCAATTCCTTCGTTTACAATTTTTAAAGTAGCACCCCCAAATATTGAGTTTGAAAACGCCTTTGCATAAGATACTCCAATATTCATTAAGCTAATTGAAAATGTACCGTTGTTGCCAATGTCTGGACTGTTTACAGTAGTTCTATCAATTAAACCAAATGACATTGAAGAAACAGATAAACCAATTACTCCAAAGTCTCCTAAATTTTGACCTATACCAAAAGCACTCATTCCAATTCCTGAATTTTGTAACCAATTTGTATAAGAAAAATAACCTTCGGTTCCTTTTGTACGACCTAAACCTGCAACATTTGAAAATAGAGCGTCTACGCCTGTACCACAAGCTGTGTTAACTCCTCCCCAACCTGCACTTCTAGCCCAAGGATTTATCAAAAGAGAACCTGCACCTGAGGTACCTCTTCTGTCATCATTCCCAGCTTTAAGTTGTATGCTAGGTATCATTAAGACACCTAACATAAACAAAGCAAATATTCTATATATATTTTTCATAATCTCTTGTATTTAAAATATTTCTATTGTGCTGTTTGTTACTATTGGAATGAGTTTAAGTCAATTGGACGTAATGCTCCAAACCATTTAATTAATTTTTCTCCTACACCGTCTGCCTTGATGTGAATCATATATACACCACCAGAAATTGGAAGCCCTTTATGATTCTTTAAATCCCAATCAACAGAAGTTAAAGCAGTACCACCTCCAGCAACTAAGTTTTTAGAAGGTCCTCTTAGTTTTCTGATTACTGTTCCATCAACAGAGTATATTGTTATATAACAATCTGGAGGAAGATTAGTGATTTTTACTAAGTTTTGAACTTGGTCTTGCTCGTATGTAGATGCAGCAAAATATGGATTAGGTACAACAGTTATTTGATCTAATGCTCTCTTTCCTACTTCAGTATTTCCAACTGAAGTTGCTATATCCTTAGTAATTGTAAACTTATACATAGGATAGTTATTATTTTGAGGAGTAGTAGATGCACCACCAATATTATTAATATAATTAACTCTATATGGTTGACGAACTCTTAATGAAATAGTAACGTCGGTTGGTATAGCTGCTTTTGGATTTGTATTAAATGCTGTTGCCATAGGCATACCTACCCACATAACAGAACTAAATACCTTCATCACATCTAATAAACTTTGATTTCTAAAGTCATTGTTGTAAGGATTCTTTGATGATAATCCACTTGGATTAGTCGCAGCATTGTAAACTCCATTAATTAAGTCAATCTTTTTCAAATTATCATAAGCCCATTGTCCATAATCTTCATAATATGAAGGAGGATTTACAACTGATGATAAATCGAATCCGGTAATTTGATGACGATAATGTAAAGTATTTTGAGATGCACCCAATACATATATATAGTGCATACCACCAAATACTAATCCACCACCATCTGAAGTTGTTGAAGTAGGATTCCAAATCATATCTCTACCATTTCCAGGTTGACCTGCACCTAATTGGGAGTTTTCACCAAAGAATAGGTTTAATCTTTGACCTGTTTCTAAATTGATAGCATATCCTGGGAACCATCCCATACCTGTTGTTCCATCATTCAATGAATTACCACTTTTATCAACAGAAGATGATTTTCTTAATTGGAAACGTTTTGCTCTACCTACTGTTTGCATTGTATCATCTCCCATTTCAATAACAGGACATCTTGTCCATTTTGAAGTGTCTGATGTAAATACTATATTAACAGAAGCTAAGTTATTTAAATCATTAGAAACAGTTGAATAAATAAAACCTGGATCTAATCTCCATTTTGTTGTATTATCTGATCCTGCTGGATTTAGATGATAATAAGAGAAACCTGGGTGAGGGAAGATTGTTCCTTCATAATTAGTATAAAGAGATGTCAACCTATATGGTGCCCACCATCCGTTACCAAATGATTCGTAATCCGCTTTTTCATCAATAGAAAAGTTCTTATCAAAATAATCATAACCTCCACTTGAATTTTTAATAGAGTCTGTTGTAGCATAATAGAAATCTTGAGATAAGTAATCTAAGGTATTTGTTTCGTCAGCTGATTGGAAACCACGTCTAACTTCATCTGAAGCATAACTACTACCAGATCTTATCCAATTATAATAACTACTTGCGTCATTATCTGCAAGACCATATAACCAAGTTTTACTAGCATCTTTAGCTACTATACTTGAGAATAATGCGGTTCCTTCTGTTAGGTTACCACCAATTATTCTATCTTGATTAACATTTTTATTGATTGAATGTGATAATTCTACAGCTGTAAGATCAGGGTTTGTTAAGCTTATTGATATACCTAATGGGAAAATAATCTGTTCATTGATATCTCCTATTACTCTATCAGATTCAATTGAATATACAGCTGTGTCTACACCATTAATCTTAGTAGTAAATACTGGTAAATTAGTATCTGCATTTTGAATTTTCCATTTCGCATTCATCATATTTGAAGAAGTATCTGATGGAATAATCTTAATAGTAAATGATCCTGGTCTGATTTTTAAAGGGTCAACAACCTTAATATTTAAAGGACCATAGTTTTTCTCATATACTAAATCTGTAACAAAAGCTTGTCCTGTTGGAGTAACTCCTGTTTTACCCATAATTTTCTCTAAGGTCTCTGTCTTAAAGTTAAGAACCATTCCTCCATTACCATTTCCTTCAATTCTAGTAATTTCAGGACAAATTCCATAAGAAGATTGAACTAATGTACCATTTTGTTCTGATTCTAATTTATGAGGAATTGCAGTTAGTGGAGAAATACTTAATCCAAATCCTGTTTTTCTACTAGGTAGATATGTTTCTTTTTGTCCGTCAATTTTTGTTGCATCTTCAGGATTATAAGTCTTGAAATTATTATAAGCATAGGCTACTGCAACATAATAGTACTTTTTATTATTTACAATTGTCTTATCATTTGTTGATGCAAATTTATCTTCAGTGATTTTAAACGAATGTTTTATCCCTTGATTTAAACCATCAACCATTACTTTAGGTACAAGACCTCCAATATTATTGTCTAAAGTATAGTTAACTAATTTTGCAATAGGTTGATTATTTGCATCTGCATTAAAATTACGAATATCACATTGAGCAACTAAACGTGCCTTATCTTCATCATAAATATCTGATACTGATACACTAGCATCTTTTAATTGGAAAATTTGATAACCCTCAAATTTATAATATTGATCATAATTGATAGTTTTATCCTTTTTAGTAACAACTCTGAATGTTATTGAATCAACAACTTGAGAAGTTATATCATATGATCTTGGAATTCTTACATCTATCTTATTAAAACTTTCATTAATATTGTTAGATGTTGGAGAATCATTTGTTAAGAATAATACCAATTCTCTATCTAGTTCTTGAACAACTAAATCTGGTGCATCAGGTCCTTCAAGAATATTAAAACAGTTATCAAATAATGCTTGACATTTATCATCTATTTGTCTTAATAAAGTTACTGAAGCATATGCCCCACCAGATGGTGCTTGAGCAAATGGAATCCCAACTGTAATATAATTAATAGCACCAGGCTTTAATTCAAATGGTCCTGCAGATTGCATAAAACGTCTATCTCCAGCTGGATTGTTTGAAGATTCTTCAGTCCAACCTCTTGTATCAGCCATATTAGGAGCAACTCCTTTTGTACCCCAATTCCAACTATCAGTTGTTCCTGGGAACATAAAGTCACATTCTATTGCAGTGTTACCTACTGATCCTAATGCACCTGTACCACCAAATGTCATTACTTCTCCTGTTTTCCAAATACCTCTTAAATAATTATAGTAATCTGTTGCTTTATCAGGTTCTCCTCTAACTGCGTTTGAACTATTATCGTAATAAACAAATCTTCTCATTCCATAACGTTCATCATCAATAATTCCATTACCAAAATTTACACCATTGATGTTTGAACCATTAGTAATTTTGTCATCTTTATCGTACCAGTAATTAATAAACAATTCAGCATCACGAGTAATTAATAATGTATCATAAACAGGTCCTCCTGTATTAGGGTTAATTAAATTGTTACCGTTTGCATCTTTCTTTATATAATTTGCAAGTAATTGTTGTCCTTGAGCATCTTTTTCAGCCAAATTAATATATACCTTTGGATTATCCATTCCATCAGCATCTAAATAAGGTCCTTGGAAAAAGTCGATACCAATTGCAGGAGGATTTCCACTGTAAGAACCAACTCCAGGTCCATCAGTTGATCTTCCATTATAACAATATCCAAGTCCTCTTTTTACATCACATCCAACATAATCATCAAATGCATAACCTAAATCTGGGTCAACCCATTGACTAAAATATGTATTTTGTAAGGTAAAAGTTGAACGGTTGATAATTTCATATGAATAAAAAGTCATATTATTGATTTCGTCATTCATACTAAAAGCAAATGCTTGCGCTCTAATTTCTAACCCAATTGGGTTTTGAGATTTCGATTCTGTATGCGCATTACCTTTATCATTAAATACCCACCATAATGTTTCATCCCCTTTTAAAACTTGGTCAACTAAAATTCCTCCTGTAACAGGTAAACCACCAGTTCCAATTGAATCTTCCATTGTTCTTATTGGATTATATTTTTCTCCACCTTGTTTTGAAAGTACTGGACATAAATCTCCGTTAAAGTCGTAATAAGGGTAATCACCATCTGAAGGTTTATATTCTCCGTCTCCATTAACATCTTTAAATGGAGCCAAATATTTGGTTTGTTTTAACTCAGCATAATTATCTGGAGTAGCAGGCCATAAATTAATAGCCTCAGTATAGAATGATTGATCTGTTGGACCTGAAATAATTTGTCCTTGAGCATTCTTTTGACATGCTCCAACAAACTTCTCTACCTCAGCTCTTGTTATACGAAAATGTTTATCCCATTTTTCACAAACAGACTTATTAACTGAAGAATTTGCATCTACAGTTAATGGACCAGGCCAGAAATCATCCCCATCTTGACCAAAACGTAATGCAGCAACTCTTAATTGTTTATTTTCGTCTTGACCACCAATCCATAATGCAGCACAGAACATTGCTGTACTATTACCATCCTTAGGTACATAATATCTAGCAGTGTTTCCATCATACCACATATTACCACCTGTATTGATACGAGCTCTAACATTATTTATACTTAATTCAGCAGATCCTTGAGCTCTTCTACATCTTTCAACTCCACCTTCAGCTTTCGAAACTGGAGCTTTATTAACCGTACCAACATACTCTTTTGCATGAACTTGTCCATACATAGATAGGCAGATTAAAACCAACGTTATTTTAAATATATTTTTCATATCAAATTTAAATTTTCTATTTAATCGATGAATTAGAATGTATAAGAAACTCCTAAATAAACCATTCTAGGTCTTGAATAATTATATGATGAATTATTCAAAGACAATGCATAGTAATCTCTATAAGATGCTTCATTCAATTGATTTGCTATAATAGTTTGAGTTTCTGGGTCAGTTAAGTAACCATTATCATCAGGGTCACCAGTAACTCCAAATACTCCTGTAATATTCTTAATATTTAGTACATTACTTACTCTAGCAAATAAATTTAGAGTTGTCATTTTCTTTCCAACTTTAAAATTATATGATTTATCAATATTCATATCAATACGGAAAGACCATGGTAATCTTGCTCCATTATAGCTACCAACAATTGTGCTTTGAGTATTACTAAAATATTTTGTGTATGGACGACCAGATTGAGCAACCCCAGTAATATTTACCCCGAAGTTTTGTAACCATTTTGTTACTTTAGCACGAGGTTCTCCATTTTTATCTGTAACAGTTCTTGTTGTTGTAAATCCATTGTACTGATCTCCACCACCATATCTAAAGTCTAAACCAACTTTAAATTCATGTCTTCTATCATCACTTATTGGATAAAGCATCTTAATATTAGGATAACCAGCTTTAATCAAAGATACAATTGTAGATGTTGGTAACCCTGAAGTTCCCTCTGCATATTGTAATGTATAATTTGCATTGATTCTAACATTCTTAGAACGTCTTAAATCGTAAGATATAGTAACCCCTTTTGTTGTTCTAAAGTCTTGATTTCCATAAGAATAATATAAAGATGTTGGATCGGCTCCTACATATTGAACTAGGGCAATCAAATCACGAGTTTCTTTATAATATGCAGAAATTCCTAAAGCTGAAGATTTAGATAATGCTTGTTGAAATCCTAACTCATAGTTAGTAATTTTTTCTGGTTTTAAATTAGGATTGCTTAAAACAGATCCTGATCTTCTTTCCATAAATAGATAATCAACATAGTCAGCTTGCCATCCACCTTGAGGACGACGTGCGATCATATCATAAGAAGCCTTGAACTCTGATTTATCAGATACTGGGAATGAAAATGCTATACGAGGCATAGCTACTACTTGTGGTTTATAATCTTCAAAAGCATCTGTTGAAATTTCTGATGGTAAACCTGTATCGTTTAACTTTCCTTTTCTAAATGGAAGAGGTTGTCCAGAAGCTCCAGCAATATCACTTGGATTTGAAACAATTTCTCCATTTGCATTATACCAAACATTTCCTTTTCTGTAACCTTTAATAAATCCTGCCTTATCTGGATTGTAAACGTCACTTGGATCAGTTTGTCCATTTAATGCATTAACATATACAACATAATCATCTCCAATTGTAGATGGACGATTTGGAATTTCCAACTCTCCAGCTGTATAAGAAGAATATAATAAATATGGATCTTTTAAGCCCATCTGATTTCCATCAAATCTATCTACACGCAATCCAATATTAAAAATCAAATCTTTAAAATAAAATTGGTCTTGGATATAACCAGCCATATAAATTGGTTGCCAAGCACCTAATGTTCTTTTTTCTGGATTACTGAAGAAATCTTGTAAGTTTTGCTTTCCTTTTACTGTATTTCCTTTATGATCATATCCATAATAACTTACAATTGAGTTTCCACTATTGAACAACTCATCAGCAGAAAACATATCCATTGAAAAAGTAGATGGATCATAACTGTCTATATCAATAAAGTCAGTACCATCAACCTTTAATCCTAATTTTTGTCTTAAAGCTTTATCAAAATATGTTTGATCTGCAGAATTATATAACCTATTATAGGTAACGTATGTAACCGATCCTGTATTATCAATATTAACTCTTGGATCTCCAGTAGTTAAGGTATCGACTAAGTCCCTATATAAAATATGTGAATTAGCATTCTGTTTCATTATGGTCCATAGTGATGATGCCCCTAAACTATATCCACGATATGTTGATTGATCATATTGAAAACCAAATTCTATTGAATGCTTACCCAAATCGGCAGATACTCTTGCTGCTAAATATACGAACTGACTCTCACTTTTTGAATAACCAGATGTATTAACACCAGCATTTGTAAACATACCATATATAGATGTAGGTCTATCTCCATTTGTTAAACCTTGAAAAGATCTAATATTATCATAATTATATAGATAACCTCTTATTGGAGCAAATGTTGGATCATTGTATAATTGCCATGTATATCTTGCTAAACCTGGATTATACTCAGAAGGAGTAAAGTCTACTTGATAATCCAACCAACCATTGTGTTGCATTACATCTTGCATAACTCCATCAATTTCTAATCTAGTTAATTGATATGTATTTCTTTTATAAGTTTTAAATGTTCCAACGTGACCATATCTAAATAAATTATCCCTATGATTTACATCATAAGATTCACTAAAGGAACGAGAATAAGACCCTGTAAGATTTATAATTACGTTTTTAATTTTTGAAGATTCTGAATTGCTTGCAAATTTTTGAGTAAAATCACCCATTACTTGAAAACTATTACTATTAGATTCTCCATTATTTGCGTTATTCATTACCATAGAAGAAGCACTTCCATTTTTACCTATACTATTAGTGTATTCGGCATTCACTTGAAGTATACTATTATCAGAGAAACGAAAATCAAGTCCACCCTCTAAATATAAACCATTATTCCAAAGATTTTTCTTCCTTGAAACTTGTTCAAAATCTGATAATCTAAAAAATGATGCAGTGTTATATACAGCTCCTGTAACTGGGTCATATTTTAATGGATTGTTATCCAAAAAAGCTTGTTTGTCAGCTTTTAGCATATAATAGTCTCTATCTGAAGGTCTATTGTATGGATCACTTGTATAAGTATTATACCCAGAAAATCTATATCCAATTATACCCTTTTCTACTCCATCGCTAAATGTCTTTTTGTATAAAGGGCCTGTCAAATAGAATTCTGCTCTATGATACCCTCTAGAATCTAATGGTTCAGAAGTTTGATAACTAACATACCCCATAAATTGATTTGCTGGTGGTTTTAATGTAATGTTAGTTGTACCTCCAACAGACTCTCCAAAACGAGCCGGTGTACCTCCCAGAATAACTTGAACTTCTTGAATCGCTTTCTTAGGAATATTGACACTTCCTTTTTTTGCAACACCATTAACATAGGTAATCATACCTGATTCTCCACGAGCAGTACCCGCACCACCGTCAACATCAGAAACTCCCCCGACTTGTGCAATGATAGCATCAACAGAATTTGCTGTCATTTTTTCAATGTCTTCGGAAGTCATCTTTTTACCTGTTTCAGCAGAGCCTATATCAATAATAGGTACTTGGAAAACAGTAATTGTAACTGCATCCAAATTAGTTGATGATGCTTCCATAGTTAAACTACCTCCAGTAGAATAACCCGATGCAGAAACACGAACATCTGTCTTTTTTGCTTTTTTGTATCCTACGGCACTTGATACAACATCATAATTTCCAGCCGATAAAGGCTTAATTTGGAAAGTACCATTCATATCCGTTTGAGCACCACCTTTTTGTTGACCATTTTGCTCAACAATGACATTAACGAACGGTATAGGTTCTCCTGTCTTAGAATCTGTTATTGTACCCGTCAGTGTTCCTTGAGAGTACAATATTAAACTGGTTGTTAAAAACAAACCAAGAGTAAAGAATAATTTTCTCAACATACTCATTAAGTATTATTTATGTAAAGAATTAATAAATTTCATTTTAATCTTATTTTTTTATATAGGGATTATTTAGTATTTCTGAGTAAATAATCGCTTTTCTTAAATCAAATTCGTCTGTTATATCTTGTTTAATTTCTTTTTTCTCATCAATTTTAATGTCTTTCACTTCATTATTTTTAACATCATCTTTTTTAACTTTGTTTTGTACTTTATTCTGATTTTTTAATTGAAAGTTAAAGTGTTTTTCCTCCTTTTTATCATCAAAAATATCATTAATAATTGTCTCAAAAAGAGATCTACTACCTTTTCTATCAAAAATAGGAGGTGTCTCATTTTCTGAATTTTCATCTTTATTTTTTGATATATTACTATAGATCAAATATAAAGCAACTAAACCAATTAATAAATAAATTGTCATGATGATGATTATTAAACCACAAATTTAGACAAAAAAAACAATGCAAACAAAATATAAAAGATAAAATTGTTCAGCAGAATCTTCTTTCTACTGAACAATTATCAATTATTTTATTTATTCACTTTCATAGTAGCCTTCTTATTTTGATTTTTAATCATAAGATATGCTATTGGACTTGAAATAAATAATGTTGAAAAAGATCCTGAAACAGTCCCAATTGTTAAGGCAAAAGCAAATCCTCTTAATACATCTCCTCCAAAGACTAATATTATTATCAGAGCTAGAAAAACTGTACAAACCGTATTTACTGTTCTACTCAACGTTTGGTTTATTGACAAATTCATTGTTTTACCAAAATCATAATTTGGATATAAATGTACATTTTCACGTACACGGTCAAAAATAATTACGGTATCATTAATAGAATATCCAACGATGGTAAGTATGGCTGCTACAAAATTCATATCAACTTCCATACTGAAAGGGAGAATACCCTTAAATATAGAAAATACTCCTATAGTAAACAATGTGTCAAATGCCAATGCTGCTAAACCTCCTAATCCATATTGCCATTTATTAAACCTTATTGCTATGTATATAAAAATTGCAATTAATGCAATAATCACAGCAATTATTGCTGAAGTCTTAATATCATCAGCAATAGTTGGTCCTACTATTTCGGAACTAATAATTCCAAGTGGAGACTCTAATGTTGAAACATATTCAGAAAGTTCAATGTCTTTATCCTTATAGAAGCCCTTAGTACCATTATATAATTTTTGAATTACTTCTCTCTTTACTGATTCGTTGTCTTCTTTTACTTTATAATCTGTTGTTATCTTAACTTGATAATTTGGTCCAAAAGTTTTTACTTCAGGAGCAGATTCAAATTCCTTAGCTAAAGATGTTCTAATGTCATTAGGATTGACATCTTGATCAAATCTAACAATGTAGGTACGTCCACCTGTAAAATCAATACCATAATCTAGTCCTCTAAAAGTTATAAAACCTAGAAAAACTAAAGATAAGGCTCCAAATATTATAAGTTGTTTCTTTGAATTTTTTACAAAATCAATTTTTGTGTTCTTTAAGAAGCGTTCCGTTAAAGAGGTTGAAAATTTAATTTTATCTTTCAATGTTTTACTCTTCAACATTGACTCTAAAACTAAACGAGAAATAAATATACTTGTAAATAATGAGGTTAATAAACCTATACATAAAGTAACAGCAAACCCAAGTACTGAACCTGCTCCGAAATAAGCTAAAATAATACCTGTAATTAATGTAGTAACATTACCATCAATAATAGCAGAATATGCGGCTTTGTAGCCATCAGCTATTGCCGTACTTAAATTCTTCCCTTGCGCTAATTCTTCCTTGATACGTTCGTTTATGATTACGTTTGCATCAACTGCCATAGCAAGAGTAAGTACAATCCCTGCAATACCTGATAATGTAAGTACAGCCCCAATTGAAGCCAAGACTCCGAAAAGGAAGAAAAGGTTCACAACTAAAGCAACACATGCTGAAAATCCGGCAATACTATAAAAGAATAACATGTATAAACAAATCAATAGGAAAGAGAAAAGGAATGATACCAAGCCAGCCTTTATTGATTCCTCACCTAATGATGGTCCAACTACAGACTCTTGTACAACCCTAGCTGGAGCTGTAAGCTTTCCTGATTTTAGTATATTTGCTAAGTCCTTTGCCTCTTCTACAGAGAAGTTCCCAGAAATTTCTGAACGTCCTCCATTTATTTCACTATTAACTCTTGGTGCAGAGTATACAACACTATCAAGTACAATAGCAATGCTATTTCCAATATTTGAACCAGTAATTTTACCCCACTTTCTTGCTGCTTCAGCCTTCATTGACATTGAAACTACAGGACGACCTTGTTGATCAAAATCTTGTCGAGCATCATCAATTACATCTCCATCTAATAATGCCGTTTTTGCTTTATTAGTATATTGAATAATATATAATTCAAATTCATTTGTTTTATCTATTGGTTTTGCACTCCATAAAAACATTACGTCTTGAGGAAGAACTTTTGAGGCTCTTGCCAATTGACGGTTAATTTCCTTTTTCATGGAAGCAGTTGCTGTTCCAACAACACTAGGGGATAAATCTCCTTTATTCAATCTAGTGAATAGACTTATTAATGGTCTTTTAGATTTTAATAAAGTATCTTTCTTTTCCGTTTTTAATGGAGCAATAGTTGAAGTAGTGGTTTCTGTAGCTAAATTATCAGCTAAAAGGATTGAATCCTTTTCTATAGTGGTATCGGTAATTATTTTTTCGTCCCCAACTGAAGCCAACCATGAATCTGCAGCAACTATCCCTTGGTATACTTTTCCAAAATCACCAGCTAACCAAAATTCAAGTTGAGCTGTTCCTTCTAATAGTCTACTTACTCTTTGAGGATCTTTCACTCCAGGCAATTCAATAAGAATTCTTTCTGAGGATTCTAGTTTTTGAATTGTTGGGTTAGAAACACCAAATTTATCAATACGTTTACTTAAAACTTGGAATGTTCTATCATATGCTTCTGTACATTCAGCTTTAATTGCTCCCAATACTTGTTCATTTGTAGAATTTGTTGTGATTCCTTTTTCCTTAAGCTTTACTCTAAAGAATGCAGATAAATCGATTTTTCCTGATTCCTTTACTGCTTGCTCAAAGCAATTAATAAATGGTTTCCCAGAATTCTTTTGAATACTAATAGCATGATTAGTTAATTTCTCAAATGCAGGGTCTTTTGGATTTGTTGCAAGATTCTTTACTACGTCAATAGTCGAAACTTCCATCTTAACATTCATCCCGCCTTTTAAGTCAAGGCCTAAGTTAATTTCTCTCGCTTTACACTCTTTATAGTTGAACTTACGCATCCATAAAAAATTGTAAATAGGTTTTTCTGAGATTGAGTCTAGATAATAATTTTCTCTCTCAACTTGAATAGTGTTGAAAATCTCTTGTTCTCTAAGAGCATTTCCGTTTGCAAGTCTTTTAGCCTCATTCTTTGCAAAATTATTTGTAGCATATTCTTTTGCATCACTCTCTACTGATTTAGTAAAATAAGTGAACGAAAGTTGATACAAACAAACTAACGCAAAGATAACAGCAATGATTTTAATCGCTCCTTTGTTTTGCATATTATTATAATTAATTGATATTTATATTATACCCATTTATTTGAACCTGCAAAGATAAAAGTTTATTTCATAATTCCATAACTGCAATCATTTTTTTTGGTGATGATGATTATTAGGGAATAATTATATCCCACCTAATCAAATCATTACTAATAAATTTAAAATAAAATTGGACAATTAAATCTCTATTTCTAAAAATTTTGATAGTTTTGCCCACTTAAAACAATAAAATTATATTTTTATGACAGAAAAATTACGTTCATCAATGAGAGAATCTAAAACAATGCGTTGGATTGCTCTTTTATTGATTTCATCAACAATGTTTTTTGCATACTTCTTTGTTGATGTCGCTGCTCCACTAAAAACTTTATTAGAGCAATCTCCATATTTTTGGTCGAATGAAACATTTGGAATGCTCGGAGGATCAGAATTTTTCCTTAATGTGTTTGCTGGATTTCTAATTTTATCTGGGATTATTCTAGATAAAATGGGAATTAGATTTACATTAAGATTATCGGGTATCTTAATGCTTATCGGAGGAACAATTAAATGGTATGCGTTAACTCCAGGTTTTATAGGTACTGGAGTGGAATCGTTCTTAAACTCTTTTATCCCTAGCATTCCTGCTTCTGCAAAATTAGCTTTTGTAGGATTTTCAATTTTTGGAGTTGGAGTAGAAATGGCAGGTATAACTGTTTCTAAAACTATTGTAAAATGGTTTAAAGGAAAAGAGCTTGCTTTAGCAATGGGACTTGAAATGGCTCTAGCTCGCTTGGGCGTTTTTGCAGTCTTTCAACTATCTCCTATTTTCGCAAAAGAAGGGGGTGTATCTAACTCATTATTCTTTGGAGTATTGTTCCTTTTAGTTGGTTTTATCACTTTCTTTATCTATACTTTTATGGATAAAAAACTAGATAAACAAACTGGAGAAGGGCTTGAAGTTGCACCAGAGGATGAATTTAAAATAAAAGACCTTGGTAAAATAATTTCAAATCCTGGATTCCTTGCAATTGCTGGTCTTTGTGTTTTATTCTACTCAGCAATTTTTCCTTTCCAAAAATTTGCTACTGATATGTTATCGTCAAAATTAGATATTAATATCACTTTAGCAGCAAAATATGTATCATTCTTCCCTATTGGAGCAATGATACTCACACCATTTATTGGAGCATTCCTCGACTTTAAGGGTAAAGGTGCTACCATGATGATATACGGAGCAATTCTCCTCACTGTATCGCATTTAATTTTCGCCTTAGTTCCTGCAGAATTATTCACACCTATAGTTGCTATTATTACTATAGTAATCCTTGGTGTTGCATTTTCACTTGTCCCTGCATCAATGTGGCCTTCATTACCAAAAATTATTGATGAAAAATACTTAGGTTCTGCTTACGGATTAATATTCTACATTCAAAATATTGGTTTATTATTAGTTCCAATGCTTATTGGATTTGCATTATCTTCTTCTAACCCAGGAGTTGGCAACAGGATAAAAGAAATCAACAAAAATGTAATAGAAATAAAAGCTATCCAAAAAGAGTTAAATGCAAATTATTTAGAACTAAATCAAGAGTCTACTAAATATATTTACGAATTTGAATCTGGCAATTTCTCTCCTGCTCACAAAAATAATTTATTTATAAAGTACTATGCTACAGAATTTAATAACACATTAAATTATTCTGTTGAACAATTAACAGAGAAATATGCATATGTTAATAATAGAAATAAAGTTTTAGATAGCTTGGAAAATTCAATAAATAAAATTGAAAAGATACAAATCGATAGTAATCTACTATCAAAATACACAATTGAGACTAAAGCCAATATCAATAAACTGAAAACTAATATCAACGAAATCAGATCCATAAAGGAAAATGCTAAGTATAATTACACTCTTCCTGAAATAATATTTGCATTATTTGGTGTTGCGGCATTTATTCTTGGATTTATTTTAAGATTGATAGACAAGAAAAAAGGATATGGCTTAGATGTTCCTAATAAAATTGAATAATATCTTTCAGCCCCTGGAAACAAAGATTTAAACATCTAGTTTGCAGAGATTAAACTAAACATTCATATTCAGAAAAGACCGCCTCATTACACAAGAGACGGTCTTTTCTATTTATAAAAATAGAACTTCATTACTTTAACTGAAAATTATGCCTCAATATCGTTTTGAGTAGGTGCTCCCTATAAGAGATATGAATTTGCATGTTTTCAGACTCATAACCAAGATGGAACTAAAAAAAATAAAAATAATGCCATGCAGAAAGTTAGTTTAAAAACAATTCAGGAAAAGTCAGTTTTATATTTCTTTATATTTCTTTATATTTCTATTCAATTTCTTCGTTTTTTGAACAAAAATCATCGTTTTGAACATAAAAAACAAGGATTTTTTACTTAATTTCTCCTTTTTTTTCTGTTCAATTTGTTCAATTTCACCTCGTTTTCACCCATTTTTCGAGCTGGGGTGGAGTGTAAATTGCATTTTTTTGGGCTAGTTCCACCCCGTTCAACAAACTGTTATACTTAGCGTTACACTTTTGGGGTGGAAGGGGGTGGAAGCAAATCCCTATGTGCATTAGATTTTTTTTGAATATTGAATATTTTATTTTTACATGAAAATTATCATATTCAAAAAATATGGTAGCCTACAATGAAATCCTCTCCCCCCTCTCCACCCTAATCACATATCTTTCTGATTTCCATATTCTAACACAGGGTGGAGAGGGTTTTAATGCCACTCCACCCTTATCATTAATTTTCATTCAAATCCTCATCAGTTAGCCAAAAGAGGAGCCAGAGGTTATACTCCAAGAATATGATATATTCTTAAGTGCTAAACTAAATAAGGATACAATAAAAGGCTATCTCATTATTTTGAAATAGCCTTTTATAAAATTACTATACAGTTCTGCAAACTAGTCTTTTATAACTAATTTTATCTGTAATTCATCTAGCTGTTCTTGTTTGATTTGAGATGGAGAATCTATCATAATATCTCTTCCGTTATTATTCTTTGGAAAGGCGATAAAGTCTCTAATTGACTCAACGCCACCAAATACTGAACAAAGTCTATCAAACCCGAATGCAATTCCTCCATGAGGTGGTGCTCCATATTCAAAAGCCTCTAAAAGGAATCCAAACTGCTTTTGTGCTTCTTCATCGCTGAAACCTAGAACTTTAAACATATCTTTTTGCATATCTCTATCAAAAATACGTATTGAACCTCCTCCAATCTCTACACCATTGATAACTAAATCATAAGCATTAGCTCTTACATCTTTTGCATTTGTAAAAAGCATAGAATAATCCTCTGGTTTTGGTGCAGTAAATGGGTGATGTTTAGCATAATAACGATTTGTGTCCTCATCCCATTCTAATAAAGGAAAATCAACAACCCAAAGGGGAGAATAGTTATCCGAATCCCTCAAACCTAGACGATTACCCATTTCTAAACGCAATACATTTAGAGCTGTCTGAGTTTTTTCTTCTCTTCCTGCTAGGATTAATATTAAATCACCAGGTTTTGCACCAAATTCCTTTGCAATTTCTTCTAGTTTTTCTGGTGTAAAGAACTTGTCTACAGATGATTTCAAGCTTCCATCAAGATTATACTTGATATATACTAATCCTGTTGCCCCTACTTGTGGTCTTTTTACAAATTCGGTTAACTCATCTATCTGTTTCCTAGTATATTCAGAACAATTTTCAGCACAAATACCTACAACCAATTCTGAGTTATCGAAGACAGAGAAACCATTACCCTTAACTATATTATTAAGCTCTACGAACTTCATTCCAAAACGTGTATCTGGTTTATCAGAACCATAATACTTCATTGCATCAGCATATGACATCCTTGGAAAATCACTTAAACTCAAACCCTTAACCTTCATAAACAAATGCTTAATAAGGCCTTCAAAGGTATTTAAGATATCTTCTTGTTCAACAAAAGACATCTCACAATCAATTTGAGTAAATTCTGGTTGACGATCTGCTCTTAAATCTTCATCTCTAAAACATCTAACAATTTGAAAATAACGATCATAACCAGAAATCATTAATAATTGTTTGAAGGTTTGAGGAGATTGAGGTAGAGCGTAAAACTCATTTGGATTCATCCTTGAAGGAACAACAAAGTCTCTTGCACCCTCTGGAGTTGATTTAATCAAATATGGAGTCTCGATTTCCATAAATTTTAAATCATTCATATAGTTTCTAATCAATATAGAAAGATTATGGCGAAGCTCCATTTTTTCTCTAACCTCGTTTCTTCTTAGATCTAGATATCGATACTTCATTCTTAACTCATCTCCACCATCAGTTTTATCTTCAATGGTAAAAGGAGGCGTTTTAGATGAATTTAATATTTTTATTTTATGAACAATAATCTCAATTTCTCCTGTAGAAATTTTGGAGTTCTTATTACTTCTCTCCTCTACCTGACCCTTAACTTGAAGAACAAATTCTCTTCCTAACTTTCTTGCCTCAAGACAAAGCTCTGAATTTGTTTCCATATTGAAAACTAACTGAGTAATACCATAACGATCTCTTAAATCTATAAATGTCATACCTCCTAAATCGCGAGATCTTTGAATCCAGCCACTAAGAGTTACTTTTTGCCCGCAGTGAGAAATATTTAACTCTCCACAAGTATGTGTTCTTAACATAATGTTGTTTATTTATGAAATTGTTTGCTTAAATGAAATTTTTCTGGGTATTTAGCAACTTTGTCTTTATAAAACTCTTGAATTTCTGCCAAATCTTTTGTATAGTCTCCAGTTGGATAAAATATTTTACCTCCACTACCTTGTTTTTTTTCATAATCTAACCAAGCAAGATAGATAGGAACATTTGCTTTTGTTGCTATGTAATAAAACCCTTTTTTCCAATTTTCAGTATATTTCCTTGTCCCTTCAGGAGTAATTATTACAGAAAAGTCATCACTATTGTTAAACATATCAACAATCTGATCAACCATATTTGTCCTTTTACCTCTATCAATAGGAACTCCTCCTAAAGCTTTAAGCACTCCTCCTAATGGGAATGAAAACATTTCTTTTTTGATAAAAAAATGGGCATTAACCCCAAGTTTCCATAATCCGCATCTTCCCCAAACGAAGTCCCACATAGTTGTATGTGGGGCCTCGATGAAGACACATTTTTTCATTTCTGGCTCAAATTCACCGATTAGTTTCCATCCTCCAAGCCACATAATAAAATCTGCGAGTTTTTCCATTACTTATTTTGCCAAAGCATAAGTATCATTAGCAATCACAAATTCCTCATCTGTTGTTGTAATCATGACTTTAACTTTAGAATTAGGTTTAGAAATAATCAAGTCTACTCCACGCTTTCCTTTATTTATCTCTTTATCGAAATCTACTCCTAAAAATTCTAGACCCTCACATACTTTTTCTCTTACATCATGTCCATTTTCTCCAATACCACCTGTGAAAAGAATTGCATCAACACCGCCCATAGCAGCAGCATATGATCCAATATATTTTTTCACTCTATAGCAAAATAATTCAAATGCTATTGTTTGTCTTTCTTCTCCTGCATCTTTTCTATCACAAATATCTCTCATATCCGCAAATCCACCAACACCCAATAGTCCTGATTTTTTATTAACAAGATTATTCATTCCTTGTAAATCTAAACCTTCTTTTTCTGCAATGTATAATAACACTCCAAGATCTAAATCTCCACATCTTGTTCCCATAACTAAACCTTCAACAGGGGTAAATCCCATTGAAGTATCAACAGAATGACCATTTTTAATTGCACATATAGAAGCTCCATTACCTAAATGACAGCTAATTATTTTTGAATTATTGTAGTCTAATCCTGCCATCTTTGCTGCCTTTGGAGCGACGAACTTATGACTTGTACCATGAAAACCATAGCGACGAATCTTATTATTTTGATAATATTCGTAAGGAATTGCATACATAAAAGCCTCAGGTGCCATAGTTTGATGGAATGAAGTATCAAATACAGCCACTTGCGGAACTCCAGGCAATAAGTTTTCCATTGCTTCAATACCTTCAAGATTTGCAGGATTATGAAGTGGCGCTAAAGCACAGAGTTCTCTAATTTCTGCTTTCTCATGCTCTCCGATCAAAACTGATTCTTTAAATAGTTCTCCGCCGTGAGCAACTCTATGGCCACAAGCATTTATCTCTTTTAGAGATTTTATGACCCCATTTTTTTCATCAACTAAAGCTTCAAGGACTAAATTTATTCCAACCTTGTGATTTGCAATAGGTGTTTGTAAATAATATTTTTCTTTGCCTTCTGGTTTATGAGTAAACTCTCCCATTTCAAGACCTATTCTCTCAACAAGTCCTTTTGCTAAAACAGCAGCGTTGTTAGACATATCAACTAATTGATATTTTAATGAGGAACTTCCACAGTTCAATACTAATACATTCATGATAATTTATATTTTTATTAGATAATATTTAACTGGCAAAATTAGTAAATAATAAATTAAGCAGCAAAGAAATAGGAAAAGAAACAAAAAAAAGGCTGCTTCGAAAAAATATTCAAAGCAACCTTAAATGAGCCTAATAAACAAAAAATATTATTAGAATTTTTCTTCTATATTTTTCCAATTGACTAATTGCCAAAATGAGTCCATATAAGCTGGACGCTTATTTTGTTTATCTAAATAATATGCATGTTCCCAAACATCACAAACCAAAATAGGAGTTTTACCTTGTCTAATTGGATTTTCAGCATTTGATGTTTGTACTATTTCTAATTTACCTTCTGAATTTTTCACTAACCAACACCATCCAGAACCAAATAATGTAACTGACATATTGGTGAATTTTTCCCTAAAGGCATTAAAAGATCCAAATTCATATATAATTGCCTCCATTAATTTCCCTTTTGGTTCTCCCCCTGCTTTTGGTGAAAGACAATTCCAATAAAAAGTATGGTTCCAAACTTGAGCAGCATTATTGAAAATGCCTCCACTTGATTTTAAGACAATCTCTTCTAAAGTTGAATTCTCAAATTCTGTCCCAACTACTAGTTTATTTAAATTGTCTACATATGTTTGGTGATGTTTCCCGTAGTGAAATTCAATTGTATTTTTTGAAATATGTGGCTCTAAAGCATCATGTGCATAAGGAAGAGCTGGTAATGTAAATTGTGCCATAATAATACTTGATTTAATGATTAATAATGTAATAATAATTATCGATTTTTTCATCTTATAATGTTTAACTTCAATAAGAACAACAATAAAGTGTTTTTGTTCATGCAAATTTATATATAATTTTCAATTTCAACAGCATATATTTTTTCTATGTAAGCATTTGTTTTTTCTATTGCATTAATAGAAGTTAAGCCTAATACAAGCATATATAATATTGATTAACAAATAAATATAATAATTATAATTTCATTTTTCGAACAAAGTAAATTAATAAAAAAATTCAAATATTAATACTTGTTTATCAGCTACTTAAATAAATAACTTAGTTGATTTATATATATAGGTATAAGAATGAAAAGGAATCTTTAAATCAAATTATTTGCTGGGGCGGAAAATAATTTATAATTTTGACCTTTGAAATTATTCAAATTAATATATTAATCACTTAAAACATAAAACAATGGCAATTAAAGGAGCAATTGTATTTGATGTAGAGCATTGCAAAGGTTGTGGAGTATGTATACCAACATGCCCTAACCAAGTAATAGCTTTTTCAAAGAATGTAAATAATAAAGGCTACAACTATGCAGAGGCTGTAAATGACAATTGCATAGGTTGCACAAGTTGTGCAATGGTTTGTCCTGATGGTGTTATCACCGTTTACAAAGTTAAGTTATAAACGAATAAACTTTTATAAAGATGGCAAAAGAGCTAAAATTAATGAAGGGTAACGAAGCGATAGCAGAAGCTGCAATTCGCTCAGGTTGCGATGGATACTTTGGTTATCCAATCACTCCGCAATCTGAAGTTATGGAACACCTGATGGCTGAAAAACCATGGGAAAAAACAGGAATGGTAGTATTACAAGCAGAAAGCGAAACTGCTTCAATAAATATGGTTTATGGTGGAGCTGGTGCAGGGAAGAAAGTGATGACTTCCTCTTCTTCTCCAGGAGTAAGTTTAATGCAAGAAGGTATGACTTACCTTGCTGGTGCTGAGCTTCCTTGTCTATTGGTAAATGTTGTTCGTGGAGGTCCAGGTTTAGGAACAATCCAACCTTCTCAAGCTGATTATTTCCAAACTGTAAAAGGTGGGGGACACGGGGACTATCGTTTATTTACATTAGCTCCTGCAACAGTGCAAGAGATGTACGACTTTGTTTTCTTAGGATGGGAAATGGCATTCAAGTATCGTAATCCAGTTATGATTCTTTCTGATGGAGCTATTGGTCAAGTAATGGAAAAATTATACGTTACAGACTATACTCCTCGTTGGACAAACGAAGAAATTGCAGAAAAATGTCCTTGGTCAACTTACGGAAAACCTTCAACTCGTAAACATAATATAATCACTTCTTTAGAATTAGAAGCTCCAAAACAAGAAGAACATAATCATAAACTTCAAGCAAAATATGCTAAGATGGAAGAAGATGAAGTTCGATATGAGATGGTTAATTGTGAAGATGCAGAATATGTATTTGTTGCTTACGGTTCAAGTGCTCGTATTGCAGAAAAGGCAGTTCAATTAGGTAGAGAAAAAGGAATTAAGGTTGGTCTTTTACGTCCAATAACCCTATTCCCTTTCCCAAAGAAAATCATTGCTGAACTTTCAACAAAGGTTAAAGGATTACTAGCTGTTGAAATGAGTGCAGGACAAATGGTTGAAGATGTTAGATTAGCAGCTCAGTTCCGTTGTCCAATAGAACATTTCGGACGTTTTGGTGGTGTTATCCCAACTCCACACGAAGTATTAGAAGCATTGGAAGAAAAAATCATTAAAGCTTAAGACACATGTTTAATCCAGATATTATCAAACCAGAAAACTTGGTTTATAAAAGAACATCAGTGCTAACAGACAATGTTATGCACTATTGCCCTGGCTGTGGACACGGAACTATTCACCGTTTAATCGCAGAAGTTATTGAAGAAATGGGCATTCAAGAAAAAGCTATTTGCGTTGCACCAGTAGGTTGCTCTGTACTAGCTTATAATTATTTCGATGTTGACTCACAAGGAGCAGCTCACGGACGTGCGCCAGCTATTGCAACTGCAATTCAACGTCTTTATCCAGACAATCACACATTCACATACCAAGGAGATGGAGACTTAGCAGCTATTGGTACTGCTGAAACCATTCACGCTTGTAATCGTGGAGAAAACATTGTTATGATATTCGTAAACAATGGTATCTATGGTATGACAGGCGGACAAATGGCTCCAACCACATTAATTGGGATGAAGACAGCTACTTCTCCTTATGGACGTGATGTTGCATTAAATGGTCATCCATTAAAAATAACTGAACTTCTAGCTGATCTTCCAGGAACATATTATGTAACTCGTCAATCAGTTCAAAATGCAGCTTCAGTTAGAAAAGCAAAGAAGGCCATTCGTCAAGCATTCGAAAACCAAAAAGCAAAGAAAGGAACTTCTTTTGTTGAAGTAGTTTCTAACTGTAACTCTGGGTGGAAGATGACTCCAGTTGCTGCAAACAAATGGATGGAAGAGAATATGTTCCCATTCTACCCACTTGGAGACATGAAAGTAGATGGTCAAAAAGTAAGTAAATAACCCTTAAAAACTCAAAACAATGACAGAAGAAATCATCATAGCAGGTTTTGGAGGACAAGGAGTTTTATCAATGGGTAAAATCCTTGCTTATTCAGGATTAATGCAAGATAAGGAAGTTAGCTGGATGCCATCATACGGACCTGAAATGCGTGGAGGTACTGCAAACGTATCAGTAATTATTTCAGATGAGAGAATTAGTTCTCCAATGATTAGCGTTTTTGATACAGCAATTATCCTTAACCAACAATCATTAGATAAATTTGAAAGTTCAGTAAAACCAGGAGGAGTATTGTTATATGATCCAAATGGTATTATCAAGCCACCTACTCGTAAAGATATTAATATCTATAAGGTAGCTGCAACTGAAAAAGCATCAGAACTTGGATTAGCAAAGGTATTCAATATGATAGTACTTGGAGCTTTCTTACAAGTTAAGCCAGTTGTTACTGAAGAATATATAGAAAAAGGATTGATGAAATCATTACCTGAACGTCACCACGGAATGATTCCTGAGAACTTAAAAGCAGTTCAAACAGGGAAAAAAATCGTAGAGACAGTACAAACTCTATAATTCTAAAATATTATATACTAAAAGGTCACTAGAAATTCTGGTGACCTTTTTTATTTATACGTTGAAATTATCTTCTTGTAGAATCGCTCGTAAGATAGGTTGTTCTCAAAATATTCCTTAGCTTTTAGACCAATATCTTTTCTTAGCTCTTTATCATTTATCAATAATTCGATAGCCTGTGAAAGCCCCTCAATATTATTAGGTTCAACTAAAACACCAGTCTCTTTATTTGTAATATATTCCTTTTGAGCACCATTATTTGTAGTAATAACCGGCTTTCCTGCTTGCATAAACTCAATAATCGATAATCCAAATGGTTCTCTCCATACAGAAGGGAAAACACCTATATCACTCTGAGAAATCACTGAATTAATATCCTTTACAAAACCCAAGAAAAAAACCCTATTGGAAAGATTATTCTTCTTTACCAACTCCTTTAACCCCCTCATATAAACCTCATCTCCTACTCCAGCAATAATAAGATTAACATTATTATCACTTAACTTCGAAAAGGCATTAATCAAAACATCCACACCCTTATCTCTTACAATCCTTCCTGTAAAGGTCAATAGTAATGTATCCTTTTCAATATTATATTCCCTTTTTATATTTAACTCAGAATGCCCACTCGAAGATGATTTAATACTATTATGAATAACAGTGCATTTAGACCTATCCATATTTGGACTTGAAAGGAAAAACTCTTCCAAGGCCATATTGGAAACAAATATCATTCTATCAATATGGCTATAAAGCCAATTGTATAATATGCCTTTCTTAGCTCTCTTAATCAAATGCCTTGAAAGAATAATCTTTGGTTTCGTTTTACTTAATAACTTAGCATATACAATTGGGAAAAGAGTCTTGAAATTATGCACATGGATAATATCAATACAATTTTCTTCAATTATTTTGCGTAAAGAAAGAGCTGACTTAATATCTAGAAAACCATTAATTGGCAAAGTGAAATAAGGAATATTTAGTGATTTAAGTTTATCAATAATTACATTACTCCTTTTTGTTATGCATATAACATTATGATTATCCTCAATTAGCCTCTTTGTAAGGTCAAGAACATATAACTCTCCTCCTCCCCATGAAGCAGAAGAAAATACCTGCAAGATATTATTTCTTTTCACGATAATATTCTCTTAGCTTAGTATATTTAAGAAAGGTAGCAAATGCTGAAATCTTACAAACCTGATAACCAGCAAAACCATCTAAGAATCCTAACTTAAAGAAATAGTCCCGAATAAACTTCCACGATGGCTTTATTAATAAACCTAAGAGATTAATCTTTTTCCCTTTTACAAAACATTCTTTTGCAGATAATGTTGAATATTTATCAATTCTCTTAATATGTTCTGATGTTGAATAAAAAGAATAATGAAGTAAATTACCTTCCAATCTATTTATCTCTGCATTATCGGGTAAAAGAAGTGTTTCATGGACAAAATCACCTGACCACTTAACTGATTTATGAAAAATTCGGATTCTTGAATCAGGATACCACCCACAATGCCTTATCCATTTTCCACAATAATTTGTCAAACGATTAACAGAATAAAAAACATTAGGATGAAAGTCTATATTGTTTATGCTTTGCTTTAATTCTTCAGAAACAGCCTCATCAGCATCTATTGAAAGAATATAGTCGTATGAGGCTAATGAATTAGCATAATTCTTCTGCTGAGAATAACCTAGCCATTTTTGTTCAAAGAATTTAGTATTGGGATAATTAGAGCATATCTCTTTTGTCCTATCTGATGAAAAGCTATCTACAACAATAATCTCATCGGCAACTGCATTCAAAGACTCTATGCAACGAGCGATATTTTTCTCTTCGTTATATGTAATGATAACCGCAGATAATAACATCTATCTATAATATAGGTGAAACGTCTCTAAAAACAAATTCCTTTATTGCAGGTTGCAATGTACTAACATCAATGATATTTAGTTTCTTATGCTTAAACTTTTTATCAATCTCTAAGTCTATTTTATGAACATCCAATTCGTCCCTCGTTTCAAAAAACTCAACATAGATTGTAATGTTTTTAGATTTCTTCTCTTCTGCTGTAATAAAATGATTATGAGCCCAAGCTTTTTCAATCCCATACTCTTTTAATGCAGACTGAATATCTTTTATCAATGATTTTCTTCGTGAGCGAATCCACCAAGAAGCCTGTTTTACTTTGGGTTTAAGCCCTTTAGAAAGCTTTTTACTAGTCTTATCTTTAACCAAAGATTTTATTGGTTCTAAGTCTGACTTTGTTATTTGATTTGAATCTATATTATTAGATGCAGAATTTTCCTCAATCATAATTTTAGATTTTAACCAAGCCAGCAAAACCCATAAAAGCCATTGCTAAGATGCCTGCTGTTATTAGAACGATTGGCATTCCCTTTAATCCTTTAGGAGTCCCTCCTAAATCAATTTGCTCTCTAAGACCTGCAAATAAAACCATTGCAACAGTAAAACCAACAGAGATTCCTACTGTATATGTTAAGCCTTCTAATAGGTTAAATTCTTTTTGAATTACTAAAATTGCGATACCAAGTACAGCACAATTAGTTGTAATTAATGGAAGAAAAACTCCTAAGGCTTGATATAATGCAGGGCTTACCTTCTTTAATATTATCTCAACCATTTGAACAAGAGCTGCAATAACCAAGATAAAAACAATAGTTTGCAAAAACTCAACATTAAATGGAACAAGGACATAATACTGCAAAATAAATGTAACTAAAGTAGATAACGTCATTACAAAAATTACAGCAGCACCCATACCCACAGCAGTACTAACCTTATTAGATACACCAAGGAAAGGGCAAATTCCTAAGAACTGAGATAGAATTACATTATTTACAAAAACCGCGAAAATAATGATAAATACATATTCCATAGTAGAAAAGATTTAAGAATTAATTTGCAAAACTAACGATTTTTTGTCTGACCTCAAAAAATATTAGTCATGTTTTTATTATTACAATGTTTTATCTTTGCAAAATAATGTCATCTTTGTCAATGAAAACAAGAATTAACTTGAAATAATTATGAATATGGATTTATTTTTTAGAGAATATGGTCAAGGAGAACCTATTATCATTTTGCATGGTTGGTTAGGAATGAGTGACCATTGGTTATCGATTGGGAAATTCCTATCAAACCAAGGCTATAATGTAATAATCCCAGACCTTCCAAACCACGGCAAAAGCTTTCATACTCAAGAGTTTTCATATAAGGAGATGGCAGAGATAATGAATTGTTTCTGCAAAGGGAAAGAGCTTGTTAGACCAATATTAATTGGGCACTCAATGGGAGGTAAGATAGCAATGGAGATGATAAATCAAGCACCAGATTATTTTAAATCCCTAATACTTGTGGATATTCATTTCAAAGATTATAATGATCCAAATCATCACTCCGAACTAACAAAACAACTAAGAGAAATAAACCCTTCAACATTTTCTTCTCTAAAAGATATTTTACATTATCTTGAAGAAAAGGATATTGACAAAGGTTGGATTGCCCTAATAATAAAAAACCTACATATTAAAAACTCAAAACCTTGTTGGAAGTCAAACCTTCCAATGCTTGCGCTTGAGACAGAAAAGGTAATGCAAGAAATAGAGATAATTCCAAACAATATACCAACTCTATTACTTAGAGGAGAAAATTCCGACTACGTAAGTGACAAAGATATTGACTCTCTAAAAAATGTATATAAAAACCTAGAAGAAGTAAAAATAAAGAATTCGGGGCATTGGGTTCATGCAGATAATCCAACTCAATTCCTAAGCTCAGTAGTAAATTATCTAAGATTATTACCTTAAATAGCTGCCCTTAATCTTAATTTTAAAAAATCGTTTTGAGCGTTTTTGGTGCAAAAACCTTGTTTTAGGCCTATGGAATCTTATTCTACGACAGCGGAATCTTATTCTATTTTCCTGGAATAAGATTCTATTGGCCCAAAATCCTTATTTCCACAAAATTAAACCTCGTTTCTATAGATTTTTATCAGAGAAAAATTCATGGATACGAAGAAAATCCAGAAAAAGAGGAGATTTTCCCACAAAGAATGGTCAATTCGTGAAATTAATTACAAGAAATTAACAATCCATTTCCTTTAAGCCTACTCTTGTCTTTGAATAATCAATTCTCAGAGACTAATTTCATTAATAGGAATTAACATCAAAGCTTGCACAATGTTATGAAAAAGGCTCAAACCTCGCTTTTTAGTTAAAACACATTTATTGTAGTAGTTTTTATCTTAGACATATAATCTTTTAATCATTCTTTAACTTCGTAATAAAGAAAAAATGTTGTAATTTTGCAAACTTGTATTGTGATATTAGAATCATATTAAAGACAAATAGTTCAATAACTTAAATAAAAATTAATAGCAATGGCAAAAGAAAAGAAATTTTTGACTTGCGATGGAAACCAAGCTGCTGCTCATGTTGCATATATGTTCAGCGAAGTTGCGGCTATCTATCCTATCACGCCTTCTTCACCAATGGCTGAGAACGTTGACGAATGGTCAGCAAACGGTCGTAAGAACATTTTTGGAGAGGATGTAAAATTAGTTGAAATGCAATCAGAAGCAGGTGCTGCTGGAGCATTACATGGCTCGCTTCAAGCAGGAGCTTTATCAACTACCTTTACTGCATCACAAGGTTTATTATTAATGATCCCAAATATGTACAAGATTGCTGGTGAAATGTTACCAGGAGTTTTACACGTTACTGCTCGTACACTTGCTGCACAAGCTCTATCAATCTTTGGAGATCATTCTGACGTTTACGCTTGTCGTCAAACAGGTTTTGCAATGTTGGCATCTGGTTCTGTTCAAGAAGCAATGGATTTAGCTGGTATTGCTCACCTTTCTGCAATAAAGGGAAGAATTCCATTTATGCACTTCTTCGATGGTTTCCGTACTTCTCACGAAATTCAAAAAATTGAGGCTCTTTCTAACGAAGATATGTTAGGAATAGTTGATATGGATGCTATTCAAAAATACAGAGAAAACTCTCTTAACCCTGAGCACCCAGTAATTCGTGGTACTGCTCAAAACCCAGACGTTTTCTTCCAAGCAAGAGAAGCTTGTAATCCTTTCTATGATGCAATCCCTGAGATTGTAGCAGAATATATGGATAAGATCTCTGCAATAACTGGTCGCTCTTACAAACCTTTCGATTATTATGGAGCAGCTGATGCTGAAAACATAATAATAGCTATGGGTTCTGTAACTGATACAATTAAAGAAACTATCGACTATCTAGCTGCTAAGGGCGAAAAAGTTGGTTTGATTTCTGTACATTTATATCGTCCATTCTCGGCTAAATACTTTATGAATGTTCTTCCTAAGACTACAAAGAAAATTTGTGTTTTAGACAGAACAAAAGAAGTTGGTGCTAATGGAGAACCTTTATATCTTGATGTAGTTGAATTATTCAACAACAAAAAAGAAAGACCAATGATTATTGGTGGTAGATATGGATTATCTTCTAAAGATACTACTCCAGCTCAAATTATATCAATAATCGAAAACTTAAAATCAGAAAATCCTAAAAACCAATTCTCAGTAGGTATTGTTGATGATGTTACATTCCACTCTCTACCATTACTTCCTGAAATTTCAATGGCAACTGCTGGAACTTTCGAAGCTAAATTCTATGGTTTAGGTGCTGATGGTACAGTTGGTGCAAACAAGAACTCAATCAAGATTATTGGTGACAATACAGAAAAATACTGCCAAGCTTACTTCGCTTATGACTCAAAGAAATCAGGTGGTTTTACTTGTTCTCACCTTCGTTTCGGAGATTCTCCAATACGTTCTCCTTATTTGGTAACAACTCCTGACTTCGTTGCATGTCACGTATTTGCTTACTTAAATATGTATGAAGTATTAAAGGGTATTAAAGTAGGAGGAACATTCCTATTAAACTCTATATACAATGCTGAAGAAACAATTAAGAATCTTCCTGCAAAAATAAAGAAAGAGCTTGCTGAAAAGAAAATCAATTTCTATATAATCAACGCTACTGAAATAGCTGAAGAAATAGGTCTTGGAAATAGAACAAATACTATTCTTCAATCTGCATTCTTCAAGATAGCAGAAGTTATTCCTTATGAATTAGCTGTTACTCAAATGAAGAAGGCTATCGATAAATCATACGGTAAAAAAGGTGAAGACATAGTTAAGATGAACTATGCTGCTGTTGACAAGGGTGGCGAGGCTGTTAAGGTTGAAGTTGACCCAGCATGGGCTAACGAAAACGTTAGCAATAGTACTATTACAGCTGAACGTCCAGAATTTATCTCAAATGTAGTTGATACTATCAACGCTCAAGAAGGCGACAACCTTCCTGTATCTGCATTTAAGGGTAGAGAAGATGGAACATTCCCTGTTGGAACATCACAATATGAAAAACGTGGAATCGCATCTCACGTTCCTACATGGATTTCTGAAAACTGTATCCAATGTAACCAATGTGCTTTAGTTTGTCCTCACGCAGCTATCCGTCCTTTCTTATTAGATGAGAAAGAATTAAGTAATGCTCCTGAAGGAACAGTAACTATTAAAGCTATTGGTAAAGAACTTGAAGGATTACAATTCCGTATGCAAGTTTCTCCATTAGATTGTACTGGCTGTGGAAACTGTGCTGACGTTTGTCCTTCTAAGACTAAGGCTTTAGAAATGAAGTCTCTTGCTAGCCAAATGGTTGAAAAACCACGTTGGGATTATATGTCAAGCAAGGTTACATATAAATCTCACCTAGTTGGAAGAGATAAAAACATTAAGAATTCTCAATTTGCACAACCATTATTCGAGTTCTCTGGAGCTTGTGCTGGTTGTGGAGAAACTCCATATATCAAACTTATCACTCAATTATTCGGAGAAAGAATGATGGTAGCAAACGCTACTGGTTGTTCTTCTATCTATGGTGGTTCTTGTCCATCTATGCCATATACAGTTAACGAAAAAGGACAAGGTCCAGCTTGGGCTAACTCTCTATTCGAAGATAATGCTGAATTTGGTTTAGGGATGAGTGTTGCCGTAAACAAAATGCGTGATAGAATCGAAAGAACAATGAAAGAAGGCTTAGCTTGCACTTGTTGTTCTTCTCGTCAAAAAGAATTATTCCAATTATGGATTGACAATCGTGAAAATGCTGAAATCACACAACAAGTTAACGACGAACTTGTTCCAACTCTTCAAGGATGTGGATGTGATACTTGCAAGAAACTTTACGACCTACGTCAATACATTGTAAAGAAGTCACAATGGATATTTGGTGGTGACGGTTGGGCTTATGATATTGGTTACGGTGGATTAGACCACGTTATTGCTTCTGGCGAAAACGTAAATATCCTTGTAATGGATACTGAGGTTTACTCAAACACTGGTGGTCAAGCATCTAAGGCTACTCCTGTAGGAGCTATTGCTAAGTTTGCTGCATCGGGGAAGAGAATTCGCAAGAAAGACCTTGGTATGATTGCTACAACTTATGGTTATGTTTATGTTGCACAAGTTGCAATTGGAGCTAACCAAGCTCAATATCTAAAGGTAATTAAAGAAGCTGAGGCTTATAATGGTCCATCTTTAATTATTGCTTATGCTCCATGTATTAACCATGGTCTAAAACTAGGTATGGGTAAGACACAAGAAGAAGGAAAACGTGCTGTTGAATGCGGATACTGGCATCTATGGAGATATAATCCAGAATTAGCAGACAAGGGACAAAATCCTTTCACTCTTGATTCTAAAGAACCAGATTGGAGCAAATTCCAAGACTTTATCCTAAGTGAGGTTCGTTATAACTCATTAAAGAAGGCATTCCCAGCTGAAGCAGATGAATTATTTGCTTCATCAGAAGAAAATGCTAAATGGCGTTATAATTCATACAAACGTATGGCAGAAATGGGTTGGTAATAACTAATCTATAAATTATATTTTAAGAGCTCGGGAACATTCTCGGGCTCTTTTTTTTATTTATTGATATTTTTCTTCTAAAAAAACTATTTTTATATTTATTTTGCTAACTTTGCGAATCAAATTATTAAAAATAAGACATATGAAAACAAGAATATTAGCTTTAGTCGCTTTATTATTTATTTCAATCAGTTATTCCTTGTACGCAATTCCTGCAAATAATAATCCAATCACAAGAAAACAAGCAGATGGAAGAAATATTACATTTGTTATGAATGGTGATGAGTTTATTAAATGGGCTAAGAGCATCGATAACTATACATTGATTGCTAACAAGGAAGGGGTATTAGTTTATGCTCAAAAGGATGAGAATGGGGATTTAGTTCCTTCTTCATATATTGCTGTAAATCCTGATGAAAGGAAAACCGACGAAATTTTGTTTTTATCATCAATAGAACCAAACTTATTCTATAGTGAAAGACAGATTTCTTTAAAAACTCAAGCAAGAATCCAAAAAACTACTACTATTGATAAGACTCCAACTACTGGTACGCCTAATTTCCTTGTAATATTAGTAAACTACTCCGACTTAGCTTTTACTTATACTTCATCAGATTTTCAAAACATGATTAACCAAACAAATTATACTACAAATAACTCTACCGGAAGTGTAAAGGATTATTTTTTTGATAACTCAAGAGGATTACTCAATCCAAATTTTACAGTGATTGGCCCAGTGACACTACCACATAATGCTGCATACTATGGAGGAAACGATATAAATGGTGATGATACTAATGCTAGACAGATGGTTTTGGATGCCGTTACTCTAGTGGATTCATCTATTAATTTTGCAAACTTTGACAATGATAATGATGGTTATGTAGATATGGTACATATTATTTACCCAGGATTAGGTGAACATAATGGAGGTGGTGCAAATGCAATATGGGCTCATAGCTGGACATTCCCTAGTGGAACAATCTTTGACAATACTGGATTCTATAAATATTCTTGTTCTTCTGAAAAACAGAACTCCACAACTATGGATGGAATTGGTGTTCTTTGCCATGAAATGGCTCACGTACTAGGTCTGCCTGATTTCTACGATACAGATTATTCTGGTAGTGGAGGGCAATCATATCATCTTGGAACATGGGATTTAATGGCCTCTGGGGGATACAATAATAATTCAAAAACTCCTCCATATCTTAGCGGATTAGAAAGAAAGAAACTTGGTTGGACTAATTATTCATATTTGACAAATACCTCATCTTGCACTCTTGCTTCAATTGGAGATAGTGCAAAAGTTTATAGAATAAATATAAGTAGCAATGAGTATTATTTATTAGAAAATAGGAAAAAGACAAAATGGGATAAATACGTTCCCAACAACGGGCTGCTTATATTCCATGCAGATAGTGCAAAAATTGCCGCAAAATATGGAATAAATGCTAATCCATCAGATAGAGGATTCTTTATTGAAACGCCTTCAGCAGATAGCTCTAAATCTCACACTTCTCTAGCCACTTTTCCAAATGTAAATAATACAATGGATTTCACCTCAATAACTCTTCCCGCATTTCAAAAACTTAAAAACTGGAATAAGGTATATGGAAAATCTATTACAAATATTACTCTATTGGCTGATTCAACAATAACATTTGAGTTTCAAAGTTCTCAACCTTCCGTTCAAACTCTTCCTATTAACACTTCTTTAATATCAAATAACTCTGCAACAATTCAAGGATTAATTGTTCATAGGGGTACGAGTTCAATTACCCAAAAGGGTTTTTATTGGAGTACCAATCCCAATAACGTAAACTCAACTAACGGAACAACTGTAATTAGTACTTCTAATGATACATTAATATCCACTAATCTAACAGGATTACCTTCTTTTACAAATATCTATTACTCTGCTTTTGCCACAAATTCCCTTGGCACACAGATTGGAAAAGTCGAATTTTTTATTATATCAAATGGTACAATTACAAATTTACCTTGGATTGATGGGTTTGAAAATAATTTAGGCTCTTGGACACAAACAATAGATAGTGGAACAGTTAGTTGGGTTAATGCAACAACTTTAACTGGAGCATCTGTTACCTCTCCTCACTCTGGAACAAAATATGCAAAATTCTATCTAAATAGTTATAACTCTTCTGTAGCTAAGCTCATATCTCCAATTATTGATTTCACAAATGTTCAATCTCCTTATCTTAGTTTTTGGTATGTTAATCCTTCTTGGAATAGCGACCAAAACATATTAAAGATTTATTATAGAGCATCTGCGCAAAGTGCTTGGACTCTAATCAAAACATACAACACTAACATTACAAATTGGACTTTTGACTCCATTCAATTGCCAAATCAAAGTTCTTACTATCAAATTGCATTTGAAGGAGTAAACCGTTATGGTCGTCAAATTGGAATTGATGACATTAAAATTGGAGGAAAAATACAATTAACTCCTCCTATTGTGATTACTAATCCTGCTACTCAAATTTATCATAACTCTGCAATACTAAATAGTAACATAACAGTCGGTACAGAGCCTGTATTATCTAAAGGATTTTTCTGGAGACTTACCCCTGCTTCATCTTGGGTAACATTGCCTATTAACACTAACGATTCATCTGCTTTATTAACTTCCTTGTCTGCAAATACTCAATACGAATATAAAGCCTTTGCAATAACATCAACCGATACAATCTATGGCTCAACCTTAAATTTCACAACACAACCAACTCCAGTAGTCTTAGGAGAGGTAGAAACACTATTGGTTACAAGTGTTACTTATACTTCTGCACACATTAAAGGGAAAATAATATCTGTTGGAAATGCATTAGACAGTATTGAGATCGGATTTGTATATACATACAATAGTAATAACCCAAATTATGAAGATACAAGCTCTACTATTAAGACTGTAACCTATAATCCTGATTCAATATTTTTCGAATCAGACATCAATATTCAAGCAGGAAAAACATATTCATTAAAAGCATATATTAAAAATTCTGCTGGAATTGCATATGGTGATACAATACATTTTCTTATACCAACTCTAGTAGTCTTAGGAGAAGTGTCAACATTAGGAACAACTAATGTAGATACAACATCCGCAACACTAAACGGAAATTTGGTAAATGAAGGAGGAGCAACTAGTGGCATAGAAGTAGGATTTGTATACTCTACAATAACCAATCCAGTAATAGACGGAGCAAATGTTATCAAAGTCCCAGTATCATACACAACAGGCATGACAACATATAGTTCAAATATCACAGGATTGATGCTACTAACACCATACTATGTGAAAGCATATATTACCAACGAAGCAGGAACAGCTTACGGACAAGAAATTACCTTTACACCTTCATCAGGCTTAAATGATATCGAAGTAAACACCATGTCAGTAAGCCTTTATCCTAATCCTGCAAGAAACAACACAAACTTAAGAGTAGAGGGAATAGATTTGGATTCAAAGATAATTATCTCTGACGTTCAAGGAAGGATAATTCAAACTATTAATGCAAAACCAATAAACAAGATAATAGAAATAAAACTAAACCTCGAAGCCCTAACAAAAGGAATTTACAACATAAAAATCCAAAACCCAAAGGCTGTAAAAACCCAAAAGCTAATCATAAGATAAAGGCATAAACAATAGCCTCGCCATATTGAAAGCTAATTAAATAAAAAAATCCCTGCAAGAGAATTCTTGCCGGGATTTTATATTTTTAAACTTGTTATCTATTTAATTATCCAGTTTAGTAACAGGAATAAACCTCCTGATAATATAACAGAAACTGGGATTGTTAATAACCATGCTAGAAGGATACTTTTTACTGTATCTGCTTGGATATTCTTAAACCCTCCACGATACACCATCGTACCTGCAATACCAGAAGATAGAACATGTGTTGTACTTACAGGTAGACCTAGAGCAGTTGAAATACCAATTGTACTTGCCGCTACTATTTCGGCACTAGCACCTTGAGCATAACTCAAATGTGTTTTCCCTATTTTTTCACCTATTGTAACTACTATTCTCTTCCATCCTATCATTGTTCCTAATCCTAAAGATACAGAGACTAATAGCATAACCCACCACGGAACAAATTCGGTATATGATTTTAAATGTGAGATATTTCGTTTTAATTCCTTTTCTACTTTACTATCCAACGAATTTGCCTTTAAGATTACCTTTGTTGCTGATTCAAGAGTTAGAATGTTTTTTCTAATCTCAAAATTATACTCGTGAGAATCTATCTCTGGATTACTTAATATTGTGGAAATTTCTTTTAGACGCACCAAACTTTGTCTTGACTTATTCACAAGGGCTGTATCATCTGAAGGTATCTTTGAGAAGTCAACCTTATTATATGCCCATGCTATATGATCGACATTACCAACCATTGTTGCTGGATTTTTAGATGGGTCGATTGCAAACTTTGCTGGCAAGAAACAAATCAAAATAATCATCATCAATCCTGCGCCTTTTTGTCCATCGTTCGATCCATGGGCATAACTAACTGATGTACATGTTAGGATTAAGGTTAATCTAACCCAAAAAGGAGGTTTTTTATTTGAATCTGCTTGAGCAAAAAATCTTTTCTTCTTAACGAACATCTTAAACAAAAACATCAATCCTATCGCTAGAGAAAAACCAACTACTGGAGAAATCAATAATGATAGGCCTGCATCTTCTATCTTTCCCCATGGAAGATGAGAAATACCAGTATTAGTTACAAAAGATAATGCCAAACTAGCACCAAATATTGAACCTAATAATGTATGAGAGCTAGAACAAGGCAGTCCAAAATACCAAGTCCCTATATTCCAAATAATGGCTGTTATTAACAGAGTAAGGATTAGTGAAACACTAACACTCAGTGACTGCTCTACCAATACATCTAAGGGTAATAAGTGCATGATTGCCATAGCAACAGTTATACCACCTAAATAAACTCCTAGGAAATTCCAAATCCCAGACCAAACAACAGCTGCACGTGGTTTTAATGATCTCGTATAAATTACAGTTGCTACAGCATTTGCAGTATCATGAAAACCATTGATAAATTCAAATATTACTGCACATAGTATACAAACTACAAGGAGAATAAAAATCGAAGTCTCAAGTCCAAACATATTTTTTTATATTAAAAAATTAGATTTGCAAAATTAATTTGAAAAGTTGTATGGTTTTTTAATTCAAGCTTAAGTTTGTGTTAAGTTAGTGTTAAGTTATTGTTAAGTTTTTCTTTATCGGGATTTCTATATTTTATATTCGGGGGGAGTATTATAAATAAAAATTCCCTGCAAATAAGTATTTACAGGGAATTCACGTTAGTTTTGTACACCAGGCCGGAATCGAACCGGCACGAGTTTAACCTCACTAGATTTTGAGTCTAGCGCGTCTACCAGTTCCGCCACTAGTGCATCTTGCCGTACTCTAACGTGAGTGCAAAATTACTAATATTTTCTAATTGCACAAATAAAAGCCTCTTTTTTTTCTCATTTCGAAATAAGTTCACTAATTTTGCAAGCTTAAATTTCTAACAATAATATCAGCATTGGTTATGCAAAAAAATAATTCAAACGATCCAGCAATACTTTTTACAGGTAGAGCAACTGCTTATTTATCAAAAGAGATTGCAAATATTTATGGCAAACCACTGGGTGAATCTCAAGTTCTACAATATGCAGATGGTGAGTTTCAACCGTCTTTTGAACAAAACATAAGAGGTAAAGATGTGTTTATCATTCAATCAACTTTTGCTCCTTCTGACAATTTGATGGAGTTATTGATGATGGTAGATGCTGCAAAACGTGCCTCTGCTAAGAGAATCATAGCTGTTATTCCTTATTTTGGATTTGCACGCCAAGACAGAAAGGACAAACCTCGTGTACCAATTACAGCAAAACTTATTGCAGACCTTTTAACTGCTGCTGGAGTTTCACGTGTTATAACAATAGACCTTCATGCAGATCAAATTCAAGGATTCTTTGATGTTCCTGTTGACCACTTATTTGCTTCATCTATCTTTATCCCTTATTTAAGAGGACTAGCTTGTGATGAATTTCAAATGGAAGATGTATTATTTGCTTCTCCAGATGTTGGTGGAACAAAACGTGCTAGTGAATATGCAAAAAAACTAGGTACAGGTTTTGTAATGTGTTACAAACAAAGAAACAAACCAAATGAAATTGGAACAATGCAATTGATTGGTGATGTTAGAGATAAGCACGTTATTTTGGTTGATGATATAGTTGATACAGGTTCTACACTTTGTAAAGCTGCTGAGGTTATAAAAGAAAGTGGAGCAAAAAGTGTTAGAGCAATGATCACTCACCCAGTTTTAAGTGGAGAGGCTGTAAATAGAATTGAAAGTTCTAATATGGAACAGTTGATTGTTGCAAATACAATACCTTTGAAAACAGAATCTGATAAAATAAAACAACTATCTGTTGCCCCAATATTTGCAGAAGCAATACGTAGAGTGGAAGCCCATGAGTCGATTGCTGACTTCTACGAAATGGCTATCAGCAAAAAAGGGATGACTATTAAATTCTAATAGAAGAAATAAATTATAGGTGATAATGTTTCGCCAATTATTAATTATTAAATAAATAAAAAAATGAAAACAGTATCTATGAGCGGTTCTCTTCGTGAGAACGTAGGGAAAAAAGATGCAAAAGCAATTCGTCGCCAAGGTTTAGTTCCTTGTGTTGTTTACGGTGGAGAAGAACAAGTAAGATTTGCAGTTGATGCAAAAGAATTCAAACCTCTTTTATTCACTCCAGACACTCACTTTGTTGAATTAAATATTGAAGGAAAACAAATTAAAACTATCCTTCAAGAAATTCAATATCACCCAGTAACTGACGAAGTTATGCATGCTGACTTCCTTCGTTTATTCGATGATAAACCAATCTCAATCGCTATCCCAGTAAAAACTAATGGAGTTGCTCCAGGGGTTTTACAAGGGGGTAAATTAAACTTAAAACTACGTAAACTTAAACTTAAAGGTCTTCCAAACGATATTCCTCAATATGTTGATATCAATATTTCTAATTTAGAAATTGGTCAAGGAGTAAAAGTTGAGGAAATAAACATTGAAAACGTTGAATGTTTAAACGTAAAATCTTCAATTGTTGCGTGGATTAAACCAACTCGTCAAACAACAAAAAAATAATATTCTATTAAAATAGTTTATTGAAAATAGTGAATAGTTTCTTAGCTATTCACTATTTTACTTTAGAAAAACAATTCATTAATCTTTCTCCACAAACAAGATGAAATATTTAATTGTAGGCTTAGGCAATATTGGTTCTGAATACGAGAATACACGTCATAACATTGGATTTATGGCCTTAGACTATTTTGCAAAAGAGTTCGAAGGAGCAAAGTTTACATTAGAAAGACAAGCATATATTGCCGAGGTTAAACATAAGGGAAGAACAATTATTCTTGCTAAACCAACAACTTATGTCAATCTAAGCGGGAAAGCAGTTAAATATTGGATGGATAAAGAGAAAATTCCAGTAGAAAACATATTAGTTATCGTTGACGATTTAGCTCTATCTCTTGGAGCAATAAGAATGAGGATGAATGGAGGCGACGGAGGACATAATGGACTTACCGACATTATTGCTACTCTTGGGCATAATAAGTTTAATCGACTACGCTTTGGGATAGGAGATAATTTCTCCAGAGGCAAACAAGTCGATTATGTACTAGGGAAATGGTCAGAAGGAGAACTTTCTACAATATTTCTAAGATTCGATATGGTAAACGAAATAATAAAGTCCTTCACAACAATAGGAATGGACAGAACCATGAACGCATTTAATGGGAAATAATTAATACCCTACCGTGAAGGCTTCTCTATGATGCAGGCTTAGATCTAAATCATCTAATAATGCAACAGCATAATCTTCAACAGAAATTGCACTCACACCATTTTCATCAGACATAATAGCGTCTGTACCTATACGAAACTTCTCTGTCCTTTGACCAAAATGGATATTTGCTGAGGGGCATAAATAAACCCAATCAACTTCTTTTTCATATTTCAAAATATCTTCGTAGAACTTATCCATAGCCATAGAGCAAGGAAGAAATTGTGATGGAAAATCACTCGACTCCAAAAACTTCTTTTTCGAAGTAAACATCAAACTTCCAGATGTTCCAACTAAATGATATCTCTTTACATTCGCCTTTCTCAAAGACTCCAATATTCTTATATTTGCATCCAATGTCTCTTGATAAACATTAGGATTAGAATATTCGCATCTAAAAGCAGAAATCACAGAATCATTCCCAATAATATGTCTATACAAACCCTCCTCCTTTAATACATCGGCATATACAACCTGCACCTTAGAGCTAAAGACAGGAATCTTCTCATTTTCACCAATTATTGCCTTAACCCTATTGCCCCTAAAAAGAGCCTCCTTAAGGATAGCCCCACCAATAAAAGTCCCAGCACCAATAATTACAATATTTTTCATCTCAAAGTTTATATCCAACTAAAATATAAACCCCCAAAAATCAAAATAGTTTACCAAATAACAAAGAATAAGAAATAAAGATTTAATCTACCCCATTATCTCTCTTCTGATGCATTACCCCAATCTTCATTAAATTTCTTTTCGTCTGTTAAATACCAATCGGAGCATAGCTTTCTTTTATAATCAAAAGATGGTTGTTTTTTTGTATAAATAATTTGACAGTATAAAGTTATAATTGAAATGCGTTGTTGTTCTTCTCTAACAAACAATTGCATTAATTTAAATCCATAACAGAAATCAATAAATTTCTTTGCTCTGTCAACATCCCACTCATACTTATCTTCAAACTCTTTTGAATGTATGTTTAAGTCATATAAAACAGTGTCTTGAGAATCGATATCGCCATATATGCTATATAAATATTGATTATTTATTTTTCTTAGACATACTTGATGTCCATTATTAAAATTTATTATATAATATCCTCTACGAAAAGAATACTTTATACCTTTAAAAAGATTGAAATAATAAGATTCTTGTTTACTACAAATTTCTTTTATTAGCTTTTCTGTCTCTGAATAATCTTGCTTAGGAATACTATTATTACTCTTATTCTGATTGCATGATATTGTAGTAATCAAAACAATAAGTAAGATTAATTTAAATGAATTCTTCATGATATTATTGTCTCCTTTCTCTCACCTATCGAGTGGGATTTATACTCCCTTTATATTTTTGTAATCTGACTCTTCACTAAGTAAGCCTACTAATCTGATACATTACCACCATCTGAAAAAAACACTGATTGCAAATATCCCTCAAAAGTAATATCTATATATGGCTGTTTCAACAAATATGTATGTTGCCCTGAAACAATATCTTCATTAAAGAAATTAGAATCCTCTGCACTTATCTTTTTTAACCTGTATTTTACTTTATTTATTTCGACTATATTATCAGTTCTATCAACAATACACATCTCATTTTCCTTCGACGGATTTATTACAAAGCTCACCCAACTTGTTTCTGACTTTTTGATTTTTATAAAATCAAAACTATTAGAAAACGACAGATTACTATCTTTACTCCAAATAATGTAACCATAATCACTAAATAGAGGTTTGTACACCTTGAAATATGTTCCCGTCTGCTTGATATAATATTTTTTATTATTATCTCTAACAAATGAAATACAATAATAACAAACGATAAATGCTATTAAACATATAAATATTAATAATACAATATATCTTTTTTTCATACTAATATCTTATTTTGTTATTAAATTCCAACTCTTTTATATTATATAAATTACAATCTGATAGATTACCAATTGCATTTTAATTATTATTTTCTATATACCAATATTTTGTACCATCAATATGCATATGATGTTTAAGTTGAATATTCTCTTCACTATAAACCAAGGAGAATTCTTTTGCGCAAAAAAACGCTCTTTTATTATCTGGATTATAAGAAAAACTCTCTATATCATTTTCTTTAAATAAAGATATTATTTTGATAATATCTTTATACGAAATACCTATTTTACTATTATTATAGTGAATGATATTAACGGGGATACTATCTTGAATCGGAGAAATATTCTTAATAAAGAAATCATTATTTTTTTCAAATACAAAAACACGACAACCATCAATATTTTTTATAAAGTATCCTTGACTTCTTGCTTCTATTGCATCTATTCTATTAAACAAACCTAATGTTTCATAGCTATACAAAATATCATAATAATCTATTTTATTATTGCAACTTATCAAGGTCGCCAAAACAATAAATATTGATATTATTTTTTTCATGTTATTAATTATATGATTCCTGCGGCAGCAAAGTCACTTTTAGGGGATTTGGGGTAATTTGAGATTCTTCTTTTATTTGGGATTGGTTATGAATTCTCCTTTTTCGTTTATAAAACCTTGTTTATTGTTTATCTCTACTTTTGCAAGATTGGTGTAATAGACATCAAAATGATCGATTTTATCATATATTGGTTTTACTACTTCTTTGCCTTTATCATCAATAAAACCACATTTACCATTTAGTTTTACTAAAGCCCAATTTTTTTGATATACATCAAAATAATCTATTTTATCATATTTTGGTTCTACTACTTCTTTTCCATTATCATCAATAAAACCATATTTACCATCGAGTTTTACTAATGCCCAATTGTTTTGATATACATCGAAATGATCGATTTTATCATATTTTGGTTTTACTACTTCCTTACCTTTAATATCAATAAAGCCTAATTTACCATTAGTCTTTACAAGCGCCCAATCATTTTGGTATGTATCAAATTGGCCTATTTCATCATAATTTGTTTGTGCTGATGTTAGTCCTATAAAGGAAAACATAATAAGGATAAAACTTAATTTTTTCATGACTTAAATTTTAAATGGTTTAGTATAAGAAACTTCTAATTATACAATTTAAATATTCTTCCTCCTTTGAGTGGGATTTGGAATTAACGCTTCAAAGGTAAAGTTTAATTTTATTATTGGAAAGGAATTTGGGATTTTTTTTCGTAATTCTTATTTGTATTATAATACTTTAGGCTTGTATTTAACTAAAAGAGTGGTTTTTGACAGTTTTTGTAACATTATGCAAGTTTTGATGTTAATTATAGCCAATATTATTGTGGGTTGTGGGTTGAATATCTGAAGACAATGGTTGGGTTAAGGGAAAAGATTCGTTAATTTCTTATAATAATTTTGGGAATGTCGTGGTATTATTGTTGTAGGGGCGAATAATTATTCGCCCTTATTGAAAAAATGGTTAATTTTTGGGCAAAAAATGTTTCGCCCCTACGGTTGACAAAAATAAATCTCATCTTTTTGTGAATTTTCTTCGTATCTGTGAACTTTTATTTGATATAAATTCAGAGAAACGAAGTATATTTTCATGAAAATAAAGATTTTAGGGAAATAGAACTTGATTCTACGAAAATAGAATCAAATTCTATTTCGCTAGAACCTTATTCTAGAGCGACAAAACAAGGTATTTTCGGAATATTACTTGATTTTGTTTTCTTAATATTAACAGGCTTAAATGTCGTTTGATTAGTTTTTTGCCTTGTTTAGGGTGAAGCCGAAGACAGTTCCTTCTCCGTATTTACTTCTTACGTTTATTGTTTGGTTATGTGCCTCTACTATATGTTTCACAATAGCAAGACCTATACCTGAGCCTCCAAACTGACGAGAACGTGCTTTATCGGTGCGGTAGAAGCGTTCAAATACTCTGTTGATGTCTTTTTCCTCTATTCCTATTCCATGGTCTGAGACCTCTATTAAATACATCTCCTCCATGTCGAAATGCTTTATCCTAACCTCTCCTCCATTATCCTTGCTATATTTGATAGCGTTTTCAATGAGATTTACTAAGACTTGACGTATCTTATCCTTGTCGGCATTGACTAGGACTTGAACTGGATTCATGACTACTACCTTTATATTTCTTTCCTTTGCCTTTAGGTCTAGATTATCTACAATTTCTTTTATAAGAGGGATTATATCAAAATCGGAGTATGTTATTGGGAAAGCACCAAGCTCCAGTTGTGTTATTGTATCTAGGTCTTGCACAATCTCTATCATCCTATCAATCCCTGCCTCTGCTCTTAGAAGGTATTTCTTCGATAATTCTTTATCGTCCATCGCTCCATCTAAGAGGGTTGAAACATAACCCTGTATTGTAAAGATTGGGGTTCTAAGCTCATGAGCAACATTACCTATATATTCTTTTCTGAATTTCTCTAAGGCAAGCATATTGTCGAGTTGCTTATTGCTATCTTCCATCCACTGCTCAACTTCATTATTTACCTCATCAATTCCTATGGTAGATGTTTTTATCTTTTGCTTAAGGCTCTTCTTTGAAACCTTAAAATTATAGATATTCTTGTAGATGGTTCTTACTTTTTCGTAAATCTCTCTACGAATAAGAAATCTAGCAAAAAAATAATTTAAGAAGAAGAATAGAAGGATTGATGCTATTATCAATATATTAATATTCTCTATCTTAAAATTAAGCATTAATATTAGCCCAAGAGCAAAAAATATTGCTGAATTAGCGGCTATTATTCCCGCAATATATCTTGTTTTCATTACTCTTCGTATTTATATCCTACTCCTTTATATGTTTTGATATTGTCTATCTTAAGTTTATCTCTAAGCTTTCTTATATGAACATCTATTGTTCTTTCTCCAACAATTACCCCATCATCCCAAACGGCAGAATATATTTCATCTCTTGAGTAAACCTTATTTGGTCTTGAGGCTAAGAAATAAAGGAGTTCAAATTCTTTCTTAGAGAGCAAAATCTCTTTATCCTCAACTGTTACAACATATCTGTCTTTATCAATAATGATATTCGATAAAACTAGTTTATTTTTATTTTCTTTTGGCATAGAGATTATTGCTGGTTGCTGAGAGGTCTTCCTCCTTCTTAAGAGTGCAGAAAGACGAGCCGAAAGTAATTTGGGTTTAATTGGTTTAGATATATAATCATCTGCCCCTGCCGAAAATCCAGCTATCTGAGAATAATCCTCACTTCTTGCAGTTAGAAATACAATCATAGTATCATCTAACTCCTTTATTGCTCTAAGCTCTGAACAAGTCTCTATTCCATCTATACCTGGCATCATTACATCTAACAAAATAATCTCAGGAATAAAATCCTTTACTATCTTCAATGCCTCATCACCAGAGGATGCGGTACGAACAATAAAATTATCTTTTACTAGGGCAAAGGAAAGAAATTCTAAAATATCTGCATCATCATCGACAATCAAAACAGAAGTGTGATTATTTTCCATATAACTTGTATTAAATTATTTGTTTTATTTGTTTGAATAGCTCCTGAGTTGGGAGCCCCATTACATTGTAAAAACATCCATCAATTTTCTCTACTCCAATACAACCTATCCATTCTTGAATACCATAGGCTCCTGCCTTATCGAAGGGCTGGTATTTATCGATATAATATTCTATTTCTTCGATAGATAGTTTCTTGAAATAAACATCTGTACTCACACTAAAAGAAACAGTCTTTGATTTTGTTTTTAGACAACAACCAGTTATTACATTATGTTTTTTGCATGAGAGATTTTGTATGAAATCTATTGCCTGAGCTCTATCTTTTGGTTTTCCATAAGAGAGTCCATCGACAAACACCATTGTATCGGCCGTAAGAAGTATATCTTTATCACAAAGTTCTGAGACATTACAATTGTCTGCTTTTCTATGAGCAAGATGTTCTGCAACCATTCTATAATCAATCTCTTGAGAATAGTCTTCATTTACATCTATTTTCTTAGTTACTACACTAAAACCCATCTGCTTTATTAGTTGCAATCGTCGAGGTGATTTGGAAGCTAGAACAATTCTATAATCAAAAACATCAGATAGTTTAACCATAAATCTCAAATTTAGAGCAAAGGTAAGAAGTTTTTGTTCTTTAAGGGTAATTTAATAAAAAAAGACTCCACCTTAGTAACTAAAGTGGAGTCTTTTTTATTATCCTTGATAAATATTTAGAATGCTTTTGATTTAGATTTTTGCTCAGGCTCTGCTTTTATTATCTCTTGAGATAATTTTTTACCTGCCTTATATTTTGTTATAGAAATTTTATTTCCATATTGGTCATAATTTGTCCAAGTTCCTTCTTGTTTACCTTTAACGTAAGAACCTTCTCCTAATTTAGTCCCCTTCTCTGTATATTCAACCCAATCTCCATTTGGTCTTCCGCCAGAGAAAGATTGTTCTCTTAACTTTGCTCCTTGAAGATAATAGAATGTACATTTGCCATCTTTCTCTCCATTTAGATATGTCGACTTCTCAATCAACACCCCTGCTTCCGAGAACTTTTCGTACTTACCACTAAGTCTTCCAGATTTATAGTTTGCCTTTACATAGGCTAAACCATTTTCATTATATAAGGTTTCTTTTCCGTCTTTTAAGCCTTCTTTATAGTTTGTCTCTGTTTTTACCTTTCCATGTTCGAAGTAAGATATCCAAAGTCCATCCATCTTTCCTTGTTTGAAGCTTCCTTTATCCTTAATTTTCCCATTTTGATAATAGCTTTCCCAAATGCCTTCTTCTAAGCCTTGAGAATAATTACCATTTTGTAATATTTTCCCATCTTCATAGAAAGTATTCCAATTACCATTTCTTTTCCCATCAAGATATTCTCCCTCTCGCCAAAGTTCTTTTGTTTGGTAATAGTAAATCCATTTACCATTTTCTTTATCGTTTTGGTAGCTTCCTTGGCTTCCTAAAACTCCATTCTCACGATAATAATACTTCCAATTACCATTCTTCTTCCCTTTTAATAAGGAACCTTCCATCTCTTTATTACCATTATCATACCACCAAACGACTTCTCCCTCCAATTCATCATCAACGTATTTTCCAATCATCTTATCTTTGCCGTCTTTGTGAAACTCTTTATAGTCTCCAACCCTCTTGCCATCTTTTATCTCTACTGAAAAATATAATTGTCCGTTATTATAGTATGCCTTATTGAATCCATTTTCTGAAAAGCACTCCTCTTTTTGAAGCTGACCATTATCATAATAATACTTCCAAGAAGAAACCTTTCGTCCTTTTTCATCATAAGTTCCTTCAATCTGTTTTTTACCATCTTGAAAAAACCATGACCACTCACCTACTCTTGTCCCTTTTTCTGTCTTGAATCCTTTTGCAGAAACATTTCCATTTTTCCAATACTCTACATATTCCTTTTGAGCATAGGTTGTAAATAAGAAACTAAAGCATATTAGAGTTAAAAGTACTTTTTTCATTGTCTATCTTGTATATATAATTTCTATTTTAGCTGGATTTGTTGGGTGTTGTGGTCCATTTAATACCACTCTTGATGCAGAAGAAGTTCTCGCATCTGGGAAAATATAAATATCAGAAGATTTAATATTTCCATTAAGGTAGTTTTGAAGATGAGAAGTTATACGCATCTTGTAAGACTTTGAAGTCTTGTCATATTTCCCATTATAGAAATCAGCATCAAATGCATCATGTATATACACAAACTTTCCGTCGGTATCTTTTCTATAACAAACAAGTGTAGAAGGGAAATTAAATTCTGAGTTATTTGCTAAATATGTTGCATCTACTGGAATAGTTAATAATGCTTGGTTGAATCCCCCAAGACTTTGAGTAGATTCTTTATACCACTCTAATAAACTATCTATACTTATTTTTGCATATGCAGTACCAAATGTTCCAATCAACATCTTGTTATCTAATAATGCAGCTTGACAATTAATTGAATCATTCTTTGATTTTCTAGAGCTTAGTCCAAATGTTGATAATGCAGTTCCAGAGAAATCGTAATCTACATGTGTAAAACGATAAGACTTATCATCAAATACAAAATTATACTTTTGAGTTTTATTACTTGCATCTCTATAATATAGGCTCATTCCCGATAAAGAAGAATACATATCTAAATAAGCAACAAGCCCAATAGATGTTACTTTTCTTCTTGCAGAAGGAGTGGCTTTAATATAAAACCCTTTTAATCCTGTTTTAAAAATATCATTTGTTGATACATTACCTAAGGCTTTTATTTTAGCAAGGAAGTTTGAACCAAGATTTATTCTTAGATGTGGAGAAACTGTATCAGAACCTAAAACCACACTCTTCTTAGGAGAAACATTTATTGTTCCAGAATATATTGGTGTAGGATTATATTGCAAATTGCTATTTGTGTAATATGTAGTTGAATCTTTAAACGATTCTGTCACTTCATATACAGATATATCCATATCCATAGACTTTGTTAAAGTATCCTTTGTGAATGCTCCTGTATATGCAATTGTCAAGACTATTGAATCTGAATTATCATAAGTTGGAGAACTAAAATCTTGAGAATTAGATGACAAACTTATTTGAGTATAAATAGATGTATTCACCTTACCAAATTCATTATCAGAATATGAACCCAAGGTCATATATCTATAATTTGAAGTTTTCAATGAATCTCCTTCGTGGAAGATAAATGCTTTTACCTTTGTCTTCTCTATTTGGTGTTTCTTTACATTTACAACATCAGACGGATCAACTAGGCCTAAGCCTAACATTGAATCTTCATCTACACAAGAAGCTAATAATAATGGGAATATTAATAATAATAATTTTAATCTATTCATAGGAATTGGAAATAAATTGTTTCTGCTATAAACGTGAACAAAATTGATATGTTGTATATCTTCTATAAAATTTAATCTTCAGTTTGAATCATAATTTTATCGTAAAGCTCATTTATCTTTACTGCCTGCTCTTGCAAAGGTGCATATTCAACAATATGTTTTTTGTTTTGTTTTGCAAATTCTATTAGTACAGGATTTACATTTTCACTTGCTAATACAACTCCTTCTGAATATGAAATTGCGGCCATCATATAGTTTAAGTAATCAGGCTCCTTATAATTCTTCCAATCTTTAACAGTTCCTCCGTCTGACTTTAGTTTCTTTGAGATGCCTTCGCATAACATTCCACTAAACTCATCATCGGCCAAGGTTAGAATTATCTTACTATTAGAAAATAAAGGATTATTTTTATAGTCTGTTCTTTTTACATAAAATGGCATCAAGGAAGAAAACCATCCATTGCAATGTATAATTTGTGGCTGCCAATTCAATTTTTTAATTGTCTCAAGCACACCTCTAGAATAAAATATTGTTCTTTCATCATTATCGGCAAACATCTCGCCGTCCTCATCAATAACATCATATTTTCTTTGGAAGAAGTCTTCGTTATCAATAAAATAAACCTGCATTCTTGCTTGTTGAATAGAGGCAACTTTTATGATAAGTGGGTGGTCCGAATTATCTATTATTAGATTTATCCCTGAAAGACGAATAACTTCGTGTAGTTGATTTTTTCTTTCATTCACATTTCCGAATCGTGGCATAAAGGTTCGAATCTCTTTTCCACTTTCTTGAATATATTGAGGAAGAAATCTTCCTACATTTGATAATATTGATTCTTTTAAATAAGGCGTTATTTCCTGATTTACGAATAATACTCTTCCTTTTGACATAGTATATGATTAAAATATAATTGCAAAAATAGTGAAAATAAATGAGAAAATGAAATTGTTAAACATTTGGTTTGTATTATTATGCTTTACATTTCCTTATCTTCGAGCATAGGAACAAATTTAAAATTACCAAATTTCTCCTTTTTTGCTTCCGTTTCCGAAAGTTTAGTTATCCTATACATGGTTTGTGTCTTATCTCCAATAGGTATGATAAGGAATCCGCCTATTTTTAGTTGATCAAATAGGTCTGTTGGGATATGTTTCGCTCCACAGGTGATAATAATCTTATCGAAAGGAGCAAATTGTGGCAAGCCTTTATACCCATCGCCAAAGAAACATCTCGCCTTATATTTCAATAATTCAAGAACAGATTTCGATCTTATATATAATGGCTTTTGTCTTTCTATAGAAAAAACCTTAGCACCCATTTCGCATAATACTGAGGTCTGATAGCCTGAGCCTGTACCTATCTCTAAAACTTTTTCGTTCTTACATAGCTCCAGAAGCTGACTTTGAAAGGCTACAGTAAAAGGCTGAGAAATTGTTTGGTCGCAGCCTATTGGCAAGGCTTTATCTTGGTACGAAATATTGTCCAAAGATGAATCTAGGAAAATATGCCTTGGAATCTTGCCTATAGATTCTAAAACCTTTATATCTGTTATTCCTTTTGAAGCTAATTCGTCAACTAGTGCTTTTCTAAGTCCTTTATGTTTGAAACTATCAGTGTACATTAATTATTTTTGAAGTTTTGAGATTGCGAATTTACGAATATATTGCGATTAAAGTATAATGGTAAAGGAAAAAGATTTATTTTTGCCCTTTAGTTTATTAAAAAAATAATATATATATATTTTATTCGTTTCATTTTAGTATAATTACATTTTAGCATGAAAAACAGTAGATTTATAAGTGGTCTTTTTGCGTTATTAGTTGCGGTTTCCTTTTTCTCTTGTGATAATTTTGAGGGCAATCAAGAAATCCCTGCATATATCAAAGTTGATGCAATAAAATTGGTTGAAAATACTGATATACCTCAGAGTGCAATTGATGGTTTCAATACCTCGCTAATAACTGATGCTTGGGTTTATATCGATAATGAATACGTCGGAACATATACCCTGCCTTGCTCATTTCCTATTCTTAAGGAAGGTAATCATAAGATTGATATTAGACCAGGTTTAAAATTAAATGGTATAGCGATGACTAGAACCGAATACCCTTTCTATACTTATTATTCCCAACAACAGAACCTAGTTGCAGGAAAAGAAATTAATATTGGTACAGTTGAAGTCAAATATAGAAGCGATTGGAGTACTTTTGGCGTTGCGGAATTGTTTGAAAACCCTTATATGGCATTCAAGACTGATGGTGTATCGCAAGATTCCAACATGATAAAGAAGATAAATAATCTAGATACAGTAAAATGGGGTTCATATTGTGGTGCAATGTATTTAGGCAAGGATCAAGCGACTTATAAGATTATTACAGACTCAATATATTGCAATAATTATGACGCATTGATTCTAGAGATAGATTATTGGGGCAATATTCCTTTCGATATTGGAATGGCAGCAAAAACTTCTTCTGCATCTCAAACGTATTATGTTAATGCAATGAGAGTGAATGCGAACAAAGATAAGGGTTGGCAAAAAATATATGTAGTACTAGGAAAGGTATGGCAGCAACTGAGCTACCCTAATTATTTTAAGTTCTATTTTTCTCCAGCTAATCCAAACAAAATTGATAATGGATGGATATATATAGACAATGTAAAACTTGTTCATAAACCTATCAAGTAAAGACTATAAATAAAAAGCTAATGAACAAAAAATTACAAGGTGCTAAATATGTAGTTTCCGATATTTTCTCTGCAATATTTGCTTGGGCTTTATTCTTTATCTTTAGAAAGATTACCATAGAAACTGGCGATTTTAATGACATTAATAATGTTTTTGCCGACTCAAATTTCTACTATGGACTAATGTTTATCCCTTTCTTTTGGATTTTTCTTTACTTCTGCCAAGGCACATATCTGAATCCCTATAGAAAGTCTCGACTAAAGGAGCTTGAACAAACAATTGTTATAAGCATATTAGGTATCATTGTAATCTTTTTCACTCTCTTGCTCGATGACCATATTCAATCCTATAAGAATTACTATTTTTCTTTTACTCTTTTGTTGTTTATCCATTTCACAATTACTTATATTCCAAGACTAATAATCACTACCTTAGCCGCTAATAAAATCCATGCAAAGAAGATGGGTTTTCCTACTCTAATTATTGGTAATAATGGTAAAGCAATAAAGATTTTTAATAATATTGAACATCAGGAAATATCCTCAGGGAATAAATTCGTTGGATATGTAAACCTTGATAATTCTAGCACTGAGCTTTCGAACTATCTCCCTTATATGGGCAAATATGAAGATATTTTCAAGATAATTGAAGAAAATAAGATTGAAGAAATAATTATTGCCGTAGAAAAGGAACAAGAGCAAGATCTTCATAATATTATTACAGAAATAGAGGCTCAGAGCAATGTTCAGATTAAGATTCCTGCCGACACAAAGGACATCCTTCTTGGTAGGGTAAAAATGTCTTCAATTTTCCAAACGCCTTTGGTCTTAGTTTCTAATGAGGTTATGTCGAATTGGCAGAAAATCATTAAAAGAGTCATTGATATTGTATTTTCTTTGATTGCAATTCTTATCTTATCTCCTGTATATATTATTACTGGGATAATTGTTTTTACTTCCTCGAAAGGACCTATTTTCTATAAACAAGAAAGAATTGGGTTTAAGGGCAAGCCTTTCTATATGCATAAATTCCGTTCAATGTTTATCAATGCTGAAAATGGGACGCCTATGCTTTCGAGCGACAATGATTCAAGGATTACTCCATTTGGTAAGTTTATGCGTAAGGTAAGACTCGATGAGATTCCTCAATTCTATAATGTTCTTAAAGGCACAATGTCTTTGGTTGGGCCAAGACCAGAAAGACAATTCTTTATTGACCAGATAGTGAAAAGAGCTCCAGAATACAAGCTCTTACATAAGGTTAAACCTGGGATTACTTCATGGGGACAGGTGAAATTTGGATATGCAGAGAATGTTGATGAAATGATAGAAAGGCTGCAATACGACCTAATATATATAGAAAACCTTTCTCTAGCGACAGATATAAAAATCCTACTCTACACCTTCGTAATAATCTTCCAAGGAAGAGGAAAATAAAAGCAAAAACCCATCAAAATAGATTAAAGAGATAGCCAAAACCTCTTTTGATTCTACTAGCACTATCTCAAAGAGACAACAACCCTCTTTCTTTAATCCACCCCACCCAATCTTAAATCCCAAAAACTCAAACCAAACCCCACCCCACTATCTCTAAGCAAAAAAACTTTCAACTTTTGACTCTGACTATCTTCTTATATCCAACTCCCAATCTTATGAATTATCCAATTGCTTTTATCGTAAAAGGAAATACATAATCGGTTCTTCTTGTAAAATACTTTCTGCATTGCCCCTTAGGGATATAGTATTTTTTCTTTTTGATATTTATAATCATTTCATCAATAAATGGTAAATAATAGCTATCAATTTCGGTATCTTTTGAATTATATTTGTAAACGTATTTTTTTGATATAGGATCAAGAGTAACCAACTCGCTTATTTCAACATCCTCTAAAACTAATGGAGACAAACTATCTTTAAAGGTTAGAATTACTCTAACATACCCCTCAGTTGAAAATTCGCAATTTTTACAATCTAGTTCAATTCTACGTGGTTCTGTTATTATGTCTGGTGAAATAGGATCAATTATTGTATCCTGACACATCAACCCACTTGTATATATAACAGCAATAATAAATATAAATATTTTATTGGTCTTCATATATCATAATTTTTCATTTTCATTAAGCGTGATTTTCTGGATAGTTTCTGGATAGTTTAATCTGATACATTATCCTTGCTTATATCAAATATAATCTTATCTTTTGTCTCTTTGATTTTTCTATTTTTCATATTTTCATCGCATAATGATTCTCTAATAAGGACAAAAGAGTCATTTATATATTCATATAAAAAAGAAACTCCAATACTATTCTGATAATAGTCATTAAATACATATTCTTTATTGTCTATTGGGTAAAGATATATTTTTCTACCGCATTTTTCAAATATTTTCTTCGTTTCAATTAGATTATCATCAGCACTAATTGTAAACAAGACACCCCTATAATAAAAACAAGAATTTGAATTATGTTTAATGAAATTAAAACCACAATTAAAATCAGTATATTGATGAGAATTAATAATAAGCTTTAAAGCTTGATCTTTGGAAAAATTTAATCCAAAAAAACAAGGGTTGTTTTCCTGAAAAAACACACATTTTTCGGATTTATCTATTACGCTGTCTAATATCTTGTAAAAATCATTATCAATGATTTTTACCTCTTCTAATGAATTTCTCTTCTTGATTATTTCCTTTGAAGATATTCCACAAGAATATAATAATATTATCATTATAATTAATCCACAATATTTCATTTTCATAGTATTGATATTTAGTTACCACTTAATCAAGACACGCAATCTCGCTTAATTTTATTATTACGATTTTTAATCTTGTTCATTATTAGAATTATCCTTTGTAGGACAACATTCTTCTTAACTCCTTATCCCCAAGAATCTTGTAATTCAATATTCCCACAAAAGTTTTCTTTCTATCTATTACTATTCTTGGACTATATGTTTTATCTGTTATAATAATATCATCAGCTAAAATCAGTATATCCTTATACATTCCTTCGTGTATAGAAACACCTGCCTCTGTTCTAATTACCACCCCTTTAACTAATTCTTTTTTTATTGATATTTGGTTGATTACTATTACTAATTGAAAGTAATTTGTTGTAAATTCACAAATCAAATTCACTTCCAAATCTTCTTCTTTAAAACGTTTCTTCTTGTGTAACCATTCATTTTTACAACCTCCTTGTTTAAAATCTTCAACTATACCTAAAAGATACTCTAGTGGAATAGATTTATACTCTGATGCTTTTTTGAATCCTTGTTCTAATAGCTCTAAATAATAATTACAATCTTCTGTCCCTTTTATCTTTTCGTAACGATTTCTGTCAAAAGGAAGATTAACTTCTAAAACATCCATCGGGACTAATGAATTAGGTTTTATTTCAAATTCAGTTGGTGAAACAGCAATCATTTTAAAAGTACCATCTGTTTTAAATTTTTCTTTTCTGATCTTTTTTGAAAAATAATCATCTATAAAATTCGTATGCCGTTGAAATTCATAACGTAATTCGTTATTACTTTCTATGTAATCATAATAATCTAATCCTAAATGTATGTAATATAAATTCATTCTATCCTCAATTAATCCGTTATTAATTCTACTAAAAGATATTATACATAAACCCAAGAGTAAATACAATTGAAAGAATAAGATATATTATAGGCTCAATTATTCTAATTTTCTTAGCTATTTTATATTTAACCCCCGTTAATCGTTCAATAAATAGACTTATTGAATATGGAATAAGGCTAAGAATAAATGTAAAAGAAGATCTTACTAGCAACATCTCCCAATAAAAATAATTAAAATCATCTATCCCATTAACTACTCCAAGTGAAAAGTGAGTTAAAAAATAAATTCCCATTACAACAATACAAAAAACGATTGTCTTTAAAATAAGATACCATGTTCTTAACATTTTATCTTCTTCAATAACTACTTTCTCTCCTTCCATAATTTATTCTTTATAAAATCTCGTCAAACGGAGATTCTTTGCCTTGCAAAGCGATAACGTCGATAATTTAATCTGATAAATACCTTTTATACTCCTTAATTCCTAATCTGATACATGACAGATAAATTCTAATTAGAACGATTACCTCCACTAATTTCTAAATATTTTTTTAACCTACTGTAAGAATCATCACTTTTTTCATTAATAAGAATAAATTTATGGTTAGAATATTTATAAGTCATAACTAATCTAGGAATATCATAATATTTTCTTTTGTTTAGATTACTATCAGCATAAAATTTAATTTTTTTTTTCCTGATAGCAACAAATCCTAATTTAGCCATTTCTTTTGGAATCACAAACAGAACATCATTATAATACAAAATATCATCTTTTTTGAAAATATCACAATAGGATACAATATCATCAGGTTCGTATAAAAGTCTAATACATTCTAAATTTATTGTGTCCTTTTCTTTATTGATATTAACTTTGTAATAAAACAAATCAGAATTGCGATTAGCTTCTATCTTTGTATAACACAATAAAGAATCTAATAAATCTTTAAATCCCTTATCAACTACTTTTACAGAATTGAAGGTAGTGTAATTTTCCATCCTCTTATTCTCTTTCATTGTTTTACAAGAAAGCAATAGAGAAATCATCAATAATATGAATATAGCTATATATGCTCTCCTTAGTGAGATATTTGTAATCCTTTGTTTGTTCTTATAAAGTGATATCATCTTATTATTTCTTGATTCAAGATAGAATTAAACCTCAAAGGTAATTATATATTTTGATATTGTGTTGGGTTTTGGGGATAATTTAACTAAAAGGGATGGTGATTGGGTTTATACTTTCTAGTAAAAACAAAAACATCTTAATTGAAAAAAAGCTTTCTTTCAATTAAGATGTTTGTTTGGATAAAAGAATATCTAAAAAATCTGAGTTATCAGACTTTTAATTGTTATTCTAAAGAACAAATACCTGAATGCACTGTTCCGCTTGGACAAGATGTTTGATAGCATTTTCCATCACACATATGTGCATAGCCTGCTGGGCAACAATTATCTGTTAGTGAACAATACATTGGATAATCTTTGTTTGTACAATGTATGCCCAAATCATCGCAACTCGTCAATGTTGACATTAATCCTACAAATGTACAACCTAGTAAGACTAATCCAAGAGCAAAGGGCATTACAAATTTTGATTTTTTCATGTAATTAATTATTAAGATTATTACCAAAAATAGTTTTATATGATTTAATAAATACGAATGGAGAAGATAAGTCTCCAATTTTAACAACTTTAATTGTATCATTTTTAATAAAGAAAGTGGCTGGATAAGAATCTGTTAGTTCTTGCATTTCTATTAGAGGTATATTTATTATAGGAAAATCTGGTTGGAAATTCTTATTAAAGATGGCTTCTTCTTCTTTATTATCGTTAGCAACTATTGAAATTATATTATCAATTGTTTTGCTTTTTCTGAAATGACGCATGTTTTCGATAGAATTCAAGCAATGAGGGCAATTGTATGAGAAACAAAACACTAAGTAGGTGCTATCAGATGATGTTTTAATATACTTAGATAATTCTGTGTCTTTTATATGTTTATTATTATATTTGTGTGTCTCTGTTTTTGAGGATATACTAGAAGGTAATTTAAAAGTTAGCCCAGTAATGAAAATAGAAATACTCATTACTATTAATAAGATTATCTTCTTACACCTCGTTATTTCTGTTTTTTCTTTAGGGTATTTTATCCATAAATAAACAGACATACCAATTAATATTATGTTTCTTAAAATAGATAAAGAAAAGGGCGTTTTTGAGGGTTGAATTGTTCCAAAGCAGCCACAATCATTGATCCCTTTTGTAAAATGAGCATAGGTAAAAGCAATTGTAAATACTATCAACAAAATAGAAGATAGCATTGCATACCTTTTTGGATTGATAAGTAGAATTAATAAGACACCAATTAATATCTCAAATAATACAATAACTGGAGATAAAAGCATTAGTGAATCAAAGCCATACTGAGAAATTAGGATAGTAAATCTTGCTGTATCAAGAGCTTTCCCAATGCCAGAGACAATAAAGAATAAGCCTATTATTATGGCGTAAACATTTAATATTTTCTTTTCAACAGACATAGAATCTTATAATGTATTTCAATTGTTACATTGCTCTAATTGCAAAATTACAAAAAAACGAATACAAATATCATTAATTGGTTATTTTATTGCTTAATGTGTAATCTCACTAAGCATAAGACGGATATTTAACTAAACAGCTCAATAATTGGTGTTTTTGTAACATTATGCAAACTTTGATGTTAATTGTTATTAATGGTATTAGGCTAAATGCGGGCAATTTTCGAGCACTAGAGTCTTCTTGTTTGGAAGGAATAGAATTATAGTAGCTTTAAATTAAAAAAAAGTAGCTTTCATTTCAAGTAAAGTAGCTCTTTTTTGAATTAAAGCTACTCTTTATGCAAAAAGTCTTCCTCTTTTTGAATTTTTCTCTGATAAAAATCTATAGAAATGAAGTATAATTTTGTGGAAATAAAGATTTTAGGGGAATAACTCCTTATTCTAGGAAAATAGAATAAGATTCTATGATTTTAGAATAAGATTCCATGGGCATAAAACAAGGTTTTTAGCTCTTAGAGCTAATTTCTATTTCTTAATATTAACAGGCTAATTCTTTCTTGCAATTACATATTCTGCAAATCCGCATATATCCCACATCACACCAGCTCGGATATATCCCTTTGTGATTAATTGTATAATGGATTTGATAGGAACAAGTGTAATATTTATCCAACTCCTCCTTACTCCTCCTTCCAATATCTTGAAATCGTTTCTCATTAGGAGATTATATATCTCTATAAGACTATATAATCTGCAATGAGTTGGGTCGTCATAGAAATTCAAGGTCTCTCTCATGGAAGGGAGCTTCGTGCTCTTATAAGAAGGGTATTCTATGTAAATAACTCCCCCGTTCTTTAGCTTTGACATCAAAGCCTCAATTACCTTGTCGCCATTATATAGATGCTCAATTATATGAGACATAATAATTAGATCGAAATAATCATTTGGGATTTCATCGAACTCGAGTTTGGTAAGATCCATAAGATAAAACTTATCCATTACTGATAAATCTTCCTCATCATTATAATAGTCTCGAGATATATCAACTCCATGGTAAATGGAATTCGCAAACCATTTCTTTGTAATTGATGCAGAATGACTACCTGCCCCAATATCAAGAATTTTTATATTATCTTGCTTTAGGTATTTCTTTAATTTGGATATTCTATAGGGTCTAATCTTCATAAAGGTAATTTTGTACTAAACAGAAAAAGACTGCCCTTAGACAGTCTTTTTCTATAATAAGGGAAAATTTAATTAGTATTCCCACATATCTTCTTCTAAACTGAAGATTTTATCTTTAATATTTTCTGATTCAGCAAGAGCCTCATCTCCGATAGTATATTGACTAACAGTTCTTTCGTAAACATTAGATTCTCTAATAATATAACTAGCAAAGTATCTTTTTATGAAAATATCGTCATAACTTCTTTTCTCAGCATTATTTCTACTATTAAATACCTCAGTGTTTGCAAGTAATGTTCTTACTTCTGGGTCATCATATCTTACCCAAAATAAAGCATATATCATAGGAGCGGAACCTTCTTCCTTAATTTGAGAATAAATTGGTGAAAAACCAGCAATTCTTACGTCCATTACAGAACGTGCTTTATCTATAAACCAGTTTTCCTTTATTCTTAAAGTTTTAATATCCTCATTTTTAATATTTCTTTCAATCAAGGTATCTTTAGTTTGAATAGTTCCATCAATATCTGTTACATCAATAGTTGTTGCAAGAGGTGGAGTAAAACTCTTTTTATATGAAGGCCAATCAGTTATTTCGTCTGTAAACTCATCATCCTTATATATCTTAATCTTACCTTCATTTATTGCAGTCTCTAATGCATAAAAGAAATTTACTTTACCTTGTTTTGGATCTAATGGAAAATAAAATACTTGATTTAATTTTTCACGAAAGTCAACATTTCTCCATATACGCCATTCCCAAGCTACATCTGCTTCTCTTACATAGTTGAATTCAAATGGTATTCTTTTTTTATTTGAAACCTTATCATAAAAGCTATCCCTTCTATCATCTTTAGGCTCATCTAAAACTTGTGAAAATAAATTCACGCTCATTAAACTAAATGCCGCAAATGCGAATAATGCTATTTTTTTCATGGCAATTATATATTTTTAGATTTATTATTGTATTGTAAATATCATTTGAGGGTTAGCAACCGATTTTTCTCCATCAGGTCCCTTTGCTCTAATACCTTCAATATATACTTTATTTCCTCTTCTAAGACGATTAATTTGAGCTAACATCTCTGGTGTGAATCTATTCCCCCTTGCTGTCAAAGGAGCTTGTCCATCACCACCAGTATTAAATGTCATTTGAAACTCAGTTACAGTATAGGTAACAGGGAAGTCAAAACCTTCCATTACAACCTTTAGTCCTCCTTGTGCAGTCATAATTTCTTTTGCAATTCTTCCACCATCAGATGTTCCTACTTGAGCCTTTGGCTTTGGAATAGCTTTTACACGGAATTTCATAGAACCCATTTGCATAGTCTTTCCATTGAAGTTGGCAGCAACATTAATAATTGCTTCCTTCTGAGTCTTAACATTTACAATATACTGTCCAGGTTTTACCTTAGATATTGTAGCACCACCGCCTCCAGTTATAGTTGGAACTAAACTTTCTGCTGAAGCACCAGGAACTGATATAGATACAGGATTATCAACTCCAATATAGAATACATTCATATTTGTTGGAGAAATTGTAGCAGATGGTGCTGCAACGAAATATTCCCCTGAGAATGGATAAGCATCCTCACCTGTTTCCTTCTTTACGTAAACAGTTCCTTGATATTTTTGAGGGCCTAAGGCTGTTGCTCCAAATTTTAATTTAATAACTCCTGAGTCGCTAACATAACCAGAACCTCTAACATCAGCTCTTAATTGTGTCTTTGAATCATAAGCAGCAACAAAAACTTCTGCCTCATAATTATCTCCCTGCATTATATAAGTTGTCTTTGGAACAACCTTAGCTCTTACAGCATCAAATTTATAGTCATCTTTACTAACTGCTGCAAACAAATCGTTCACAACGTCAAATTCTGCATTTTGAATTTCTGATTTGAACTTGCTAAGTAAAACTAAGTCAGCCATTGTAATGGTATGGAAGAAATTATACATCTGCCAATTCATTTTTTGACCACTCTTACCTACGAACTCTTGCTTAGTTTTTATTTGAATTTTCTTAAGTTGGTCTCTAAATCCAGGATCAGCAAGTGCTAACATTTTATCTTGATATTCTTCAATCTTCTTTCTAAGCTCCATAGCTTTTCCTGTTGAACCAGTTTCAGATTGACCAATGAAATAATTAGTAGCTGTAGTATAGTTATCCTTTTTTTGGATACCATCATATCCTTTTTCCTTAAGAAGTTTTATTGCTTCTGCCTTTCCTCCTTTTAAATCCTCAACTTGAACTAATAAATCATATTTCATATCATCAATATAATTTATTATTTTCTGAGTTTCTGTTCTTACCTTCTTTGCTTTTTCCCAATTAGGTCCTATCTTTTCTGGATTTCCTGCATAGGCTCTTTCAAAAGAATAATAAGAACTTTCTATTTTTTTGGAAAACAAGGCATTTGTTGTTTCCATACTGTCACCTACAGTTACAAAGGCTTGCAAGATTTCAACTGACACATTTAATGCCAACATAGCTGTTAACACCAAATACATCATCGAAATCATTCTTTGCCTCGGCGTTTCCGGACAATTCGTTGCACCCATAGTTTATCTATATTATTTAGAGTTTATAATTTAATTGTTTCTTGATTATGCTCTTGTTTGCATTGCTGCTAGCATATTACCATAGATATCATTTAATGCAGTAACCTTCTTAGATAATGCATTCACTTGTTCTTTGTATCTAAGAACATTTTCAGCTGTATCAGCAAAGTTAACAACCAAATTATCAATTTTCTCTTGTACTTGTTTTGTTGAATCTAATTGTGCAGTTGAATTTTGAATTTGTAATTCATACAATGCATTAATAGATGAAAGACTTGAAGCCATTGTTTTAAGTTCTTCTAGGTATGAAGTTTCTCCATTTGACAATGCGCTAGCAGTTTCTTTGTAAATATTAGATAATGTAGAAACAGCAGATGTTGCATCTTGTACAGATGATAGATATTCTCCTGAAACCATTAAATCTTTATTTAAATACTCAGAAGTTTTTCTGTAAGCTGAAGATAATTCAACAACTGCTTCTGAAGCTCCATCTATATTTCTAATGAAATTATCTGTTGAAATTGTAGCATTTGCTACAGTTCCTAATTGACCTGCAGTTTCAGAAAGATTTTGTAATCCTTTCCCTAGACTTTCGATTAATTCAGGTCCAATCTTAGCATTTGAAAGCATTTGGTCTAACGCTTGTGTTGTTGAGCCAACTAAAACGCCTTCCACAGCTCCAATTTGCCCATGAGCTATATCATGATCTTTCTTTCTTTTCTTTTTCTTTTCTTCTGCGTGAGGGTCTTCCATTCCTGCTAATTCAGGATAAGCTAATGACCAATCATACTCAACGTGCAAAGGTTCAAATGCAGATACAAAAAATATAATTGCCTCAGTTCCCATACCTATTGTCAAAAGCTCTCCAGCTCCTGGCCAGTGTTGAATTTTGAATAAGGCACCTACAATAACGGCTGATGCACCAATACCATAAAGTTTTGCAGCTGTATTTTTATAAGCTTTACTTCTTACAATACTATCTAAGCCCATAATGAATGTTTTTTTTGAAATTAATATTTATTTTAATATTTATACACGTTTGATGATGTTTTTGGATTGTCTCCTCTTACTCTACCAATATATGATTGAACGCAACGGAAACCAACATAACTTTTACCAGAATCTTGATATTCGTATGAACGAGTTGCTGTTTGGATAAAGTGTTTTTGATCTTTCCAAGAACCTCCTCTAATTACTTTTCTCTTCATTACAGGACTATCATCCTCAGTTGAACTATATCTAGATACTTGACCTAAATCATGAGCAAAATTATATGCAGATTCGTTGAATGTGTCTTCACACCATTCAGATACATTCCCTGCCATATCATAAAGTCCAAAATCATTAGGAGCATAGTGAGCAACAATAACAGGAGTTATACCTCCATCATTATCGTAATTTCCACGCATAGGTTTATAATTAGCAATAAAACATCCTTTACCATTTCTTACATAAGGACCTCCCCATGGGTAAGCTCCACCTACACCACCACCTCTAGCTGCGTATTCCCATTCTGCCTCTGTTGGTAAACGAAAATCTTCCATTCTAGAATAATTATTTGACTCTAAGTAATTATTCATCATAAGTGTTCTCCAAACTGAGAAAGCCTTAGCTTGTTTGTATGTAATCCCTATTACAGGGTAATTATCATAAACTGCATGTGAAAAATAAGAACGAGTCAAGTTATCGTTATATGAGTATGCATAATCATGTACCCAACACAAAGTATCTGGATAAATATTAATTACTTCCTTCTTTATTACTTGTTTTCTGTTCTTTAATCCATGAGGACGACCAGAAAATGCAGAACCCTTGAACTCATTATTTAGTTGCTGTCCTGAATTATCTTTTTTAGATGCTAAAGCTTGATCTATCCAATAATACTCATAGTTTAATTTCTTAACATCATACTGAGCCCTATTATAATATCTCTCATCAGATTGCAAAAATAAAGCCGATAATGCTTCTCTCTCATCAGTATTCTGCATACTCCAATCTATTTTTGCAGTCCAATTAATAGCTGGTGTAGGTAATTCCTCACCATATTGATCTGCTTCAATTAAATAGGTTTGTGGGGAAACTTCGCCAAGCAATCTATAAGCAATTGAATCTCTCACCCAATAAACAAATTGACGATATTCGTTATTTGTTATCTCAGTTTCATCCATCCAAAAAGATGCTATCTGTACAGTCTTCGGCTGTATATTATACGTGGTATAAATATCTTCATCTGCCGAGCCCATCATAAAACTACCTTGAGGAACTTCTACCATTCCATAAGGTTGCATATCTTCAAATAGTGGTCTGTCTTGAACTCCCACAAGCTCTCCATTATCAGTCGAACTACATCCGATAGCTATATAAGCTAACGAAGCTAATAAAAAGATTCTTTTCATATTTAGAAATATTTTATTTTTTCTTTTATAAACGTAATATGTATTTATATGTTTCAATTTATTCTAATTTCTACGAGTGTTTCTATAGCTTGTAGGAGGTTTCGGAGGATTTTCAATTTTGAAGCAATATCTTACAAACAAGTCAAGAGAACCTGACCCTTGAGTAGATAATCTAGAAGTAGGAATATCATATGCTAATCCTAATTTGAATCCACCTAAGCTAAATCCACCCATAACACTAATAGCATCTTGAATACGATAATTTAGTCCACCCCAAAATTTATGATTATATTCTAGTAAACAAGAAGCATCGAGTTGAAAGGTTGAAAATTCCGTTTTAAATAGAACAGAAGGAAGTACTCTTAAAGAAGGATTTGAAGGGACAGTCCAATCATATCCTGCCATCACGTAATAATGCCTCCTATTTTCCCAATTTAATTTATCACTCTTGGTTTGCAATATTTTTGCTGTTGACAATCCTGCATAAAACTTTCCAGGTACTTGATAATATATACCAGCTCCTAAGTCGAATATGAAATCATCTAATTTATCCCCATTTGCAAGTAAGGGGTCATTAGATTCAATAATCTGATCTCTTACATCAAACTGATCAGATCCTACCAGTTTAGAAAAATCTAATGAAGCACTAAAAAATTGGGCTTCAAGCCCAATTGCTAAATTCCCTGTAGGAAGTTCAAATCTATAAGCGTAATCTATTTTTACAAATGTATTGTTCCACCATCCAATTTTATCAGAAATAATTGTTGCTCCTAAACCTCCATGTAAAAGACTAACAGGAGCATCCAAAGAAAAATTGATTGTTTGAGGAGTAGATGGAGCTGATCCACTTGGATCAGAAAAAGCCATTCCCATCCATTGATTTCTGTAAAATCCTGTCAGACACATAGCTCCATTACTTCCTGCGTATGCAGGGTTATAAGATAAACGATTAAACATGTATTGCGTAAATTCGGGCTCTTGTTGAGCAAAACCAACAAAAGGGGTCATTGCTACAATAACCAACAAATAAGTTTTAACAAATTTGTTTAATAAAAACATGATTTTTCGTTTATACATACTTCAAAATATAAAGCTAATATGGCTATCAAAGAATAGCAATACTTTTATGTTTTTCTTTAATTATTAATAATATAGCACTATGTAGATATAGTATTTTACAAAATGCCGTCTTGCAAAAGTAAAAAAAAAAAGTTTAATATAAAATTATTATGTGTTTTTCTTTTCTAAAATGTGTGCAAAAGAATATTTAGCCTTCAATTCCTCTAGTGCCTGGTTTGCTGTTTTAGAAGAAACAAAGGGCCCAATATTAACATAATAAAATTTTTGACCTTTTGCTTTTACCACCCTTGATATATACTTATATTTCTCTGGTAGTTGATTAATTATCAATCTTGCATTATCTTGACTATCAGCCGTAGCTAATCGAATATAATACGCAAATAAATAGCTCTCTTCTATGTTAGATCTTTTAGCAAAAATAAGTGAATCAAATACTGCACTTTTAACACTATCTATTTGTTGAGCCCTATCAAAAATACCAAAAATTTCATCTTGTTTAGCCCAAATATCATAATAATCATTACTTATCACTTCAACTTTTACAGGAATAGAACCTGATTCAATCATTTGTATCCTTTTTGCTGCGACAAGTGTTAAGTCAATAACGCCCTTCTTCTTACATCTATCATTAATTCTTACAATAATTGAGCGACCATTTTTTTTATTTGTTACCTTTACAAGAGTATTAAGTGGGATTGTTTTATGAGCTGCTGTATATTTAGTTTGAGAAAAAAGCTCCCCGGTTGAGGTTTTCCTATTTACAAATTTATCATGATAATATGTAGCCTTTTTATCTAACGTAGACTTACCAAACTTTTCTTGAGAAAAAATCTGGATAGAAAATAAAAGTATAAAAAATAAAAAATAAAACTTTAATAATTTGTTTACCATGCTTTAGCATCTTCGTGAAACCATGTATTATGCAACCGCATAACTTGTTCTATAATATCTCTTGCACAGCCATACCCCCCATTTTTATTAGAGATATAATCCGAAATAGATTTAATTTCCTCCGCAGCATCAGCTGGGCATGCAGAAACTCCTGCCTCCATCATAACATCATAATCTGGTATATCATCCCCCATATAGAGCACCTCATCAGCATTAAGTCCCTTTTGATTAAGGTAGTTATGAAATATTTCCTTCTTTTTATGAGATCCCAGAAATACATCTTTTATTCCCAACATCTCCATCCTTGCTTGAATACTATCTCCTTTGCCTCCTGATATTATTGCTACCTCATAACCCTTTCTTATAGCATATTGGAGAGCATAACCATCCTTAACATTTCCTGAACGCATAACTATTCTTTGGTCTGCCACCCATAAAAATCCATCACTTAATACCCCATCGTAATCAAATACAAAAGCCTTTATTTTTTTTAGTTTTGCCTTATAATTCATTTTAGTAGTATGATTTCGTCATTAAATAATTTTGAACATAATCCTTTACTCCATCTTCTAAAGAATAAAAATCTTCCTTATACCCAGCATCCTTTAACTTTTGCATATTAGCCTCTGTAAAGTACTGATATTTATCCCTAATATCTTCTGGGATATCAACAAACTCAATATTAGGTGCTATTCCCAAAGCGTCAAACGTAGCAACAGCTAAATCATAAAAACTTCTAGCTTTACCTGTCCCAAGATTATATACTCCTGAATTTGGTTTATTGTCCATCAAAAAAGCCATAACAGAAATTAGGTCTTTTACGTAGATAAAATCTCTTAGTTGCATTCCATTCTTATAATCAGGTCGATGTGAACGAAACAATTTAACTAAACCAGTTGAATTTATTTGATTAAAGGAATGAAAAATAACAGAAGCCATTCTTTGTTTATGATATTCGTTTGGACCATAAACATTAAAAAATTTCAATCCAGCCCAAAAAGGAGGAGTTTTTTCTTGTTTCAAAACCCATAAATCGAATTCTTGTTTTGAATTACCATAAGGGTTTAGTGGCTTAAGCTGTGATATTAATTCATGGTTATCATCGTATCCTAATTCTCCATCGCCATAAGTTGCAGCAGAAGAAGCATAAACCATAGGGATATTATTCTCTGAGCATATTTTCCAAATACTCTTCGAATATTCTAAGTTAAGCTCAACAAATACTTCCCAATTAAATTCAGCAGTATCTGTTCTTGCTCCAAGGTGAAAAATACTATCTACTTTTGAATGATTAGTATTGAACCAATCTATAAAGTCTTTTCTATCTATTTTGAGAGAAAAATCTAATCGACTATAATTATCTATCTTATATTCCTTCGAAAAGTCATCAACAATAATTATATCTTTTCTCCCCAATTTATTCAATTTGCTAACCATACAGCTACCAATAAAACCAGCAGCTCCAGTAACTACAACCATATTATATTATTTTATTTTGTTAAACACTTTTATTTATTTCAGTATATGGTGCTCTATCCAATTTCGAGACATATTCTAACATCGTTTCGTACACATCTCGCCAACCATTCCACTCGTATCTTTCACAAAGAGTTTCATTATGCCAAATACTAATAAAATCTCCATTCACATCTGCAATATTATCTACAATGCTTTTTATAGCTTGCATTGCCTCATCCGCGTTTAATTTCATCCCTTTTTTAAGAGCAACATCCATTATCGCAAATGGGTGAAGTCTTAGATTTGTCTCAACGTCAAATTCTAAATCATAAAAATTAAATTCAGTACAAATTCCAGCCCTAAAACCTATAATATTTGAATATCCCATCGAATAATCATCAGTAATTTTATTCTCTATCAGGGTTCGAAATGAAACCGGTAATCGAAACCTAAGAAAATGAAAACGACTCCTAAAAACAGGTTTATGAATAACCTCAATAATATCCCTTAGTTGTTTTGTGAGTTGTTTTGGGTCATCAAAAGAATCATAAGAAGGGTGAATGCCAACCTTAGCATAATCACATAAAAACTTAATCAATCTTTGAAATCTCCTATTATACGGAGAGATATTCTTATCGTACTTTCCAAAACTCCCAAATAAAACAAAATATATTGTTTTTAGTTTAAACTTATTTATTAACGAGATTTGATAATTAAAAGTATCATAAGGGTCCATTTCTTTCTTCATAAGCACATTTATCCTAAATAAACATTCCGAAAAATCGCCCCTTAATAAATCTCTAAAAAACCCATATAATTTTCTTATTACACTCTTTTCTGAAAAAGAATATGCGGAATCTATATCTATTGTATTGAAATATCTAAAATATCTTTGTTTAATCTCAAAACTTGGATAATGTTCATTTATCATCTTATCAAGTTTCTTTGCCCATATATTTACTATTGGAATATCTAGAAAGTTATTTTTGTAAGCTATGCTATCCTCATGCCTAAATCTACCATGTTCATCTTGCATATATGGCAAATACTCCTCATATCTTGACACAAGATAAAAGCTTGCAGCAAAAATATCAAAAGGAATACTGGATTTTGAAGAATAAGTCCTAAAAAATGCAGGAATGCCATCAAAATAAAATGCTTCAATATTTTTATCCTCAATGACAGTTTCAAATAATAAATCCTTTGAGTAGATAAAGACCTCGTCAGAAATCTTCTTCTTTGAGTATGATAGTTTTGGACCTTCAAATGCAATGAAATCTTCTTTTTTATTTGTAATATGATACTCAATGCCTAAAATATCTCTAAAAATGAAATTTAAAGTATATCCTAAACGATTAGTAATCCTATCTACATAAATTAGAAGCATGAAAATAATATTAATTAATAACTAGCGCAATTCAAAATTCTCGCCTAAGTATTTTTTCCTAACTTGTGGATCTGAAGCAAGCTCTTGGGGTGTTCCTGATTTTAATACATCTCCTTCGAAAAGTAAATAAGCTCTATCTGTTATTGTAAGCGTTTCGTGAACATTATGATCAGTAATCAATACACCAATATTTCTTTCCTTTAATTTTGCAACAATTGCCTGAATGTCTTGAACGGCAATAGGGTCTACCCCTGCAAAAGGTTCATCTAGTAGAATAAATTTAGGATCAGCAGCCAAAGCTCTTGCAATCTCTGTTCTCCTTCTCTCCCCTCCCGAAAGTTGATTGCCATTGCTCTTCCTTATATGTTTTAGACTAAACTCATCTAAAAGTTCCTCCATTATTCTTTCTCTTTCTTTTTGAGGCATTTTTCTAAACTCAAGAACAGACATAATATTATCCTCCACCGATAGTGTGCGAAAAACAGAAGCCTCTTGAGCAAGATACCCAACACCATTCTGAGCCCTTTTATACATTGGCATATCAGTTATCTCAATATCATCCAAGAACACCTTACCACTAAAAGGTTTAATCAACCCAACCATCATATAGAATGTAGTAGTCTTTCCAGCTCCATTAGGACCTAATAGACCAACAATCTCACCTTGACTAACCTCAATAGAAACACCCTTTACTACAGTTCTTTTTCTGTATTTTTTGAAAACATTTTCTGTATACAATCTCATCTCTAATCTACTTATTCTATTTCAAGTATTCCACTATTAAAGGGCAAAGTTAAATAATTTATTCCAAAAAACTTATCTTTGCACTTATTATTGTAAATAAGCACTATAATACAAAATGAATATTTTTAGACTTAAAGATAGAATAAACTATTTCATTAAGGCAAAGAATGAACATTCAATTCATTCCCCTTTTATGTTTGAACTTTATTGCAAGACAATAAAAAAGAATAGAAGGAATCCCAATCAAATAATTAATAAACTAATAGAAGAATTTGGAGAAGAAAACATTCTTCATATAAATCCATCATCTAAAGAATTAGAAAATCTTAGTTCAAAAATAAACCATAAATCAATAATAATCATTAAAGAACCTCATTGTAGCCAAAGTAGTTTAGAAGAGTATAGAAAAATAATACTACAACCAAAACTTATAGTAAATGTAGACCTATATAATATTGGTATATCTTTTTGCAACACAAAACTCAAAAGACAGAATTACACTTTAAAATAGTTATTTGAAAAAATAGCAATAACGATGCAAACACAGACAATTGCTCTAATAATTTTTGTAATCACTTATATAGGTATTATCTTTACAAGATTGCCTAAAATGAATATCGATAGACCTTCGGCAGCATTCACTGGAGCAGTTGCAATGATATTGTTTGGAGTCTTAGATTTTCAAGAGGCAATAAACGCAATAGATTTCAATACAATTTGCCTTTTGCTTGGAATGATGATAATCATTTCCGCCCTAAAGATAGAAGGCTTCTTCTCACTAATAGCTTCCAGTACAATTGCCTTTGCCAATACTAGAACAAAACTACTCTCAGCAATTGTTTTTGTAACAGGAATAGCCTCTGCATTCTTGGTAAATGATGCTGTTGTATTATTATTTACTCCCATAATAATATCCATATGTTCGAAAGCTGACATCAACCCTATACCATATTTAATCGCTGAAATTCTAGCATCTAATATTGGAAGCGTAATGACAATAACAGGTAATCCGCAGAATATGCTTATTGGAATCAACTCTGGCATATCTTACCTAAACTTTATGCTAAAGCTACTTCCTATCTCAATCTTAGGAATGATAATAGTAATATTTATTGTAAAACTATTATATCATAAGAATTTTAAAGATAAAACTCATTTGTCATTCAAATCTTCCTACTCATACTCTTTCAAAAAAATGCAACGCTCAATAATAATCTTTATATTGGTAATCTTCGCATTCTTCCTTGGCAAGTTTCTAAATATCTCAATTCCTTTAATTGCTCTTGTCGGAGCGGCTTTAATTCTACTTATGGGAGAAGCAAAACCTTCTAAGATAATTAAAGAAGTAGATTGGGTTTTATTACTGTTCTTCTCCTCTCTCTTCATCGTTGTAGCTGCAATTGAAAAAGTCGGAATACTAAATCCTCTTCTTAATATTAATCTCTCTGAAAATATTCAAGGTATAATTGGCATACATAGTTTGAGTCTTATACTTTCGCAAATAGTAAGCAATGTACCTTTTACTGTTCTCATGCTCCCCATAATGAAAAGCATAAATAGTGAGACTCTATGGTTAGCCTTAGCCTCTGCATCAACACTTGCAGGCAATGCTACAATAATTGGAGCAATGGCAAACCTAATAGTAATTGAATCTGCCGAAAAAGAAGGAGTAAAAATAAGGTTTTGGCAATTTTTTAAGATAGGAATAGTAGTCACCCTAATCACATTTATTGTTTCAATATTAGTTCTACTTTTTTAATTATTGTATATAATAGTCAAATTACAACTTGCTTTGAAAAAACTTGACTTTTGAATAAAAATATCAAACAATAGCTATTTAATACTTGATATTTAATTATAAATACAAAGTATTTTTTATTCGATATTATACATTAAGCTTTCTCGTATTTTTAACAATACACAATTATCTCAGAAAATAAAAAAGGGACAGCGTTTCACAACGTGCCCCTTTATAAATTGTCTAATTTATCAATTAAACCTTTCCAATGAAAAGATCTATTTCTTCTTAATAAGCAAGCTTATTAACACATAATTTAATTCTATTCAATTAACTATTTGCAAAGATAAGTTCATTATTAATCAATAAAAAGCAAAAATGGATGAGATGGTATTTTATCTATACAGAGTGGTAAAAAATACAGATGAAATAAAAAAGGGGTAGCGTTTCACAACGTACCCCTTTAGAAATTTAATCTAATTTATTAACCAAACCTTTCCTATGAAAGATTCCTATCTTATAATAAGCTTTTGTGTGCTTATTGTATTTGCATTTTGGATACGGACGTAATATACTCCCTTTGCAAATTCATTAACGTTGATTGACTTTGTTGCCTCGCCATTAATTGATTTCATTGTGAATGTATTTATTGTACGTCCTTGTACATCGGTGATGATTACCTTAGCTTCTCCAACTAGTCCCTTTACTACTAATGTAGATGTGGTGCTTGCTGGGTTTGGATATAGGCTTACTGACATGGTGTTTACTTCGATATCATTTAATCCTGATGTAGTAACGAAATCCTTTTCATCTCCATAAACTTTTCCAGATGCTGTTTCTGCATAAGCTCGAACATTATAGGTTGTAGTTGTATCCAATCCTGTTGCGGTTGCTGTGATAGTGTTGGTTCCTGTTGCGGTTAGGTCTTGTGCTGATGACCAGGTTTGTGCTGCGGTCTTAAACTCAAAGCCTCTGGCTACTATACTTTCGGTGCCTTGTGTGATTGCACCATAGTATTTTGCTGAGGTTGGGGTTAGAATAACTACTGAGTCAGTGGTTACTACTGGTAGGTTAAATGCTGCTGTTGTAAAGGTTACTGTATCGCCATAAAAGTTTCCTGCATTTGTTGTTGCATAGGCTCTTACCTTATAGATTGTATTTTGTATTAAGCCTGTAGCTTGATAAACAAATGGACTTGCAACTGGTGATACCGATTGGTTTGTCCAATTTGCAGCAGATGCAGTTTTATATTCTAAACCTATTGCAGTTACTGTATCTAACATTTGGGTATATGTTCCTCCTAGTGTTGCAGTATTATATGTAAATGTTGTTACACTTGAGGTATTTACTATTGGATTAGATGGTGTTACTAAAGTTGTAAAAGTAACTGGAACCCAGTTTGAATAGAAACCTCCAGTACAGTTTGCTCTAACATAAGCTGTATATGCAGTGTTATGTGTTAGACCTGAGAAACTATAAGATGGTGTTTGAATATCCACAGGTGTGCCTGATAATCCAATTTTTACTTGCCAATTAGTTTCACTTGCTCCTGGTGTCCAACCAATTGTTGCAGAAGTTTGTGTGATTGAACTAGCAGTTAAAGAAGTAGGGTCTGAACAAGTAATGTTATAACTTACTACTAAATTATCAAGATAAGCATAAGTTGATTGAGTTCCATAATCTGCTCTAAATGCAATATATTTACCAGTTCCAGTATATGAAGCTAAACTTACTTCATAGTCACTATATGTAGATGGTCCAAATACTTTTGCTACTTCAACCCATGAAGCCAAAGTTGTATCTGTTGCAACTCCAATTCTTAAAGTATCATGCGTTGGAGTACTACTCTTGAACTTAAAGTTAAGTTTCAAAGTATTCATAGCAATACTTGATCCAAATTCTGGTGTATATATCATTGATCGAGGTCCAGAAGATGATGCATAGAAATATATACCATTCATTGAAAATCCAGAAGATGATATAGATGGAGTAGTAGCTGTAGAAGAATTTCTTGTCCAACAAGCAGGAACGATAGCTGATCCTGTAGAATAACTATTAAAATTCTCATACCATGGTATAGCAGTTATTGTTCCACATGATGTACGGAAAGAACCTGCTTCTCTTGAATCAGAGAAGGCTCCATTTCCACAATCTGTTTTAACTTCTAATTCATAAAGTGTAGAGGCTGACAAGCCTGTTAATGTATATGGATTTGTCGAAACTATTACAGAATCCCAAGCTGAACTACCTTCAGGGCGATAGAATACTGCCCATGAATAATCAATTGGTGTTCCTGCAACCCAAGATACTTGAGCTGAATTTTGTTGAATATTTGATACTGTTACAGATTGAGGTCTTTGACATGCTGCTATATTATCTATCTTTAAATTGTCAATATGGAAATAATAACCTACACTATTGTTTCTCGCAAATACAATACGGTAGTTTCCTGTAAGACCTGTTAATGGGAATTCATATTCTTTCCAAGTATATTGGTTGGTATCATTTATAAATGCAATATTAGTCATTAATGTAGTATCAGAATATGAATCGAATTCTCCATTAAGAGTTTCATTATAAACTTTTACCCAAACATTTTCTGGATAATTAGTCGCATTAGAATATCCCTTAGCCCAGAACATTAGTTTTTGATTTCCTGTTAGAGTAAGAACTGGAGATAATATATAATCACCCATTGATGTATTTGAACCATATAGTTGTAAAGACCCAGTGCCAGTTTTAACATAACCAGATGAAGTAGATGAGTTCTTTTGCCATTTTTGAGCTGTAAAATCTCCTCCATTGATATTTATCCAACAAGTATTCGGTCTATAATCATTTGAAATACCAAAGGCTGGAGCCCAAGCAGCTTCAAAACCTTCAAAATATGGGAAGGTAGTAGTTGGATCGCAAGAAGTAATAAAGTTTCCTCCAAATCTTGCATCAGAATATCCTCCAGCACTACATACTGTTTTAACTTCTATTTCATATTCTGTATTATCAAATAAATTTGTAAGTGTATATGGATTAGATGTTGCAAGTACAGAATCCCAATTTTGTGATCCTACTGCACGATAATAAATCTCCCATGCATTATCTGTAACTGATGCTGCTGTCCATGAAATATTTGCTTGATGAGCTTGAATATTTGAAATATTTACTGTTGTAGGTCTTGGACATGGTGGAAGATTATCAATTTTAAGGTCATCTATTTGATATAAATATCCTATAGCATTATTTCTTCCAAAAACAACACGGTAATCCCCAACTAAACCAGTTAATGGAAATTCATATTCTTTCCATGTATATTGGTTAGTATCATTTATTAATGCAATATTAGTGAAATATGTTGTATCTGAAATAGAGTCGATATCTCCATTTGCTGTTACATTATAAACCTTCACCCATAGATTTTCTGGATATATGGTTGTAGAAGTATTACCTTTACCAAAGAAGACAACCTTTTGGTTTCCTGTTAGAGTTAAAACTGGAGTCAACAAGTAGTCTCCCATAGGATTATTTGATGCATATAATTGTGCTGAACCTGTTCCTGTTCTTGAATACATAGGAATATTTACAGAAGCATTTTTTCTCCATTTATAAGTTTTACTTGCACCTGCATTGATATTTCCCCAACAATTAGTTGGCACAGACTCATTACTGATTCCAGATGGATCCACCCAATTCGTTTCAAATCCTTCATACCAAGGGAAGGAAGAGATAGTAGGACAACTTGTAAAGAAAGTATAAACATCTGTAGGTAAAGAACTATCAGTTCCACAACTTGTTACAAAATAAAATTGATATTTTGAAGAATGAGTAAGATTTGTTAGATTATAAGTAGTAGTATTTTGAACTAATACCGAGTCGTAAGTTGTTGCAGATGTGTTTTTATAATATAACCACCAAGCAGTATTATTTAGATTACCTGTCGACCAATTTATTGTAGCAGACGTTGTTGACAAAGACGAAACTGTTATATTGTTAGGCTTAGCACAAGAAGGTATTGAATCAATCTTGAAATCATCAATATATGAACCATTATTTCCTCCTATTCCTTCACATAAAATAGCAATATAACGTCCTGTTCCTGTGTAAGAAATAAATGAAACGTCTACACTATCATGAGTTGATGTTAGTTTTGATTTAATAAAACCACCCATTGGAACAAATGTAGTAATATCATCAGGATTAGTCATTACTCCTACCCTTAATCCACTATAAGCGGTAGAAGTTGTTTTAATTTTAAACTTAGCCATTAATGAATTAATAGAAATTGGACTAGCTATTGCAGGCATTACAACTAAATTATATGTTGTATTAGCAGCACTAAAAGATAAAGAAGAAGGTGAAGAAGTATAATGTGCAGTGAATAATGAAGGATAATCAGCAGAACCAGTCGATTTTTTTGACCAGCAAGTTGGGAATGTTGCATTTCCATAGCTATCAAATGACTCATAGTAAGGTACACTTACAGGTGAGCATTTTGTATCAAAGTTTGATGAAAAAGATGATTCTGAAATATCATTTCCACAAGCTGTTTTCACATAAAATGTATATGTTGTTTGTGCTAATAGATTATTTATTGTAAAAGGATTAGTGTTAGCATAAACTGAATCATAGGTTGAAGCCGTAGTTGATTTATAATAAATCCACCATGCATTATCTGAAGATTTTGCCTTTGTCCAAGAAAGCTGTGCAGAATTATGACTAATTGCACTTGCAGCTAAAGTACTTGGCGCTGCGCACTGAGGCATATATTCTACAACTACATCATCGATATAAAAACTATTAGAAGCAACTCCCGCTTGACATCTAAATGCTATATAAGTTCCTGCTCCTGTATAATTTGAAAACGATACAACCTTATCTTCCCAAGTATTTAGACTTGAAGAGGTAATATTTGAACCTATCTGAGTAAATGTTGTACTATCTTTAGGGTCTGACATAATACCAACCTCTACTCCTTGAGATGTTACAGAAAATAATTTAAACTTTAATCTTAAGCTATTAATTGGAGCTGCTAAAGGGTCAAACTTTGGAGAAACAATTATATTATAATAATTTGCTGTTGAATTTCCACCTGCATAAAAAAGCAAAGATCCTGGTGAAGAAAAGAATTGAGATGATATATATGGATAACTTGTTGGAGAATATGTTGATTTTCTATACCAACAATAATTCCAACTTGTATAAGAATTAGTACCATAAGTATCAAAAGAATCAGAATATGGAATACTTGTTACTGCAGTGCATTCAGTTCTAAAAGTATAAGTATTACTTTCCTCTGAAATTTCCGAAGTACAATTTGTTCTCATAAAATACTGATAAACAGTATTAGGGACTAAGTTTGTTAGGGTAAAAGGATTAGTTGTTGCTAATACAGAATCCCAAACAGATGTAGACGTATTGTTATAGTATATCCACCATGCATTATCAGTTGTATTTCCTGGAGTAAATTTAATATCAGCTGTAGTTGCAGCTACATTTGTGTCTCTTAGGTTTGTTGGTCTCTTACAAAGTGAATTATTGATTATCTTAATATCATCAAGATTCAAATAATAACCACCCTTATGATTTCTGACGAAAGCAATTCTACAATCACCAACAAATTGAGATAGATTTAATTCATACTCAACATATGGTTCCGCAGGTATAGACGTTTTTGGCATTAAGGTAATGAAATTAGATGCAGTATCAGACAACAACACATCTCTTTGCATTGTAGTAGCATTAAATACTTTAACTTCTAAAGTATCCTTATAAGTTGAGTTTCCCTTTGCCCAAAATCTTAATGTTTGATTTCCACTTAATGAAAACATTGGAGTAATCAACCAATCATTATGTAGTATTGAAGTTGAAGTTGATGCTGTATACATTTGAGCATTACGAATTCCTGAACGAATATATGAAGGGGATGTATTTGCTCTCCATAATCCTGCAGGAGTCCCTCCATTGAAGTTTAACCAACAAGTTGGAGCCACAGAATTACCTGGAGCTAAAGCAGTAACCTCCCACTCTTGTTCAAAACCTTCAATCCATGGGAAAGATGAAATTGATCCACAAGCTGTTCTAAACTGAATTGGGAATGTTCCTTCTGTAACTACTGCATTACAATATGTTTTAACAACTAAGTCATAAAGAGTTGATGGCATTAATCCCGATAATACAGGAGTAGACGATGTAACTTGTAAAGAATCGTATTTTATTTCAAAAGCTTTCTTGTAGAATAAATACCAAGTATTATCCGTTGTATTTGCTGGAGTAAATGAAACACTCACAGTTGTTGAAGTTGCTCCAGAAGTAATAACGTTTGTTGGTCTTCTGCATATAGAATAATCAACTACGCTAACATCATCAAGGTTTAAATAGTAACCACCCTTTTGATTACGAACAAATGCTATACGATAATCTCCAATAAAGGATGTCAAATCAATTTCATACTCAGTAAAACTAGTTGGAGAAACTCTCTTACTTGGCATAACTGTAGTAAGAAGTGTTGTATCAGAAATAGATGAAAAATCATGACCAGCTGAAGAAATACTATATAACATTACTGCAAGTGAATCTGAATATGCAAGATCTCCCTTTGCCCAGAATTTTAACCCTTGGTTTCCAGTTAAAGTAAAGACTGGTGATAATAAATAGTCATTATGTTGTGTAGTTTGGGTCGAAGAAGAAGTATACATCTGAGCAGCACCCACGCCTGTTCTAATATAGCCAGCAAAAGTAGCAGCCCTCCAAGACCCATTTGTAGTTCCTCCGTTAACATTAATCCAACATTGTGGAGAAGCTTCATTGCTTGGTGTTACTGCTGCTAACCATGTAGTATTTTCAAATCCTTCATTCCAAGGAAATGATGTTATTTTAGGGCATGCAGTTGTAAAAGTAAATGATTGCCAAAAACTACTTTCTGTTCCACACTCAGATCTTACTCTCACATTGTATTTAGTCAAAGGTAATAATCCAGAAATAATTACACCTGAATTCGCTCCTTGAAGTACTGTTGCCTGAGCCCAATTTTGTGTGTCAATCTTATACTCTAATGTAAAACTTGTTGAAATACTAGAAGACCAAGTAACTGAGGCTGTTGTTGTAGTAATTGTTGATAATGGTACATCCAAAGATGTTGGGGATGCACAACTAGATGAAGAAAAAATAATATTATCAATGGCTGCTGGGGGTTGAGTTCCTGTATTATCATTATTTTTCCATACAAAAATCAGGTTTACAGTATCTCCAATATTACCCATTAATGAAGCAGGAATATTATAATAATAACGTCCCGACATCATATTTAGAAAGTTATTAGTCCCATTCTTACCAATCAAATATGGGTTGGTATAACCACTATTTGCATAATAAGGATAGTTAGCAGGATAAATCATTGAAACGTAGGCTGGATACAATGTATCCTTAGGAGTCAAATACACTTTTAGATAGTCAATAGAGGTTTCTCCTTGACAATTTAGATCAAATGAAACTTGGAAAATTGAAGCTCCATTATTAACAATTCTTCTTGTTGCTGTCACTACTGAAGCAACATCAGTTGAATATGAATTTGTAACTGAATTGTGAGATACAAAAAGCGATTTTCCGCTGAATCCAGTAGCACTCACTCCGGTTCCAAAAATCCATTTGTTCACATGTGTAGAGTTGCTGATTATCCAAGCCGAATTATCGACTGTATCCTCAAAATTAGTTGAATAGGGTAAAGTAGCGGCATTCTGCCCCCAACCCTGAATGGCAAAAACAATTGCCAGTAGGTAAAATAATACTCTTCTCATTTTTTGTTTTAGTTTTTTGTTTGAAAATTGACACAAAGTTATGTTAATTAAAAAGGGGTGGAAAAATAATAATGACAAAGGTGGATATTTTATGGTCGAAATAGGATATTTTATGGTCGAAGCCGATAATCAAGAAAACTCTATAATATCAAAAAGCAATATTTGCAGTTAAAAAAGCTTTCTTTTATAGATTACTATAAAGAGATACGCTATAATAACTATGTAAAAAAGGGGTAGCGTTTCACAACGTACCCCTTTAGGAAATTTAATCTAATTTATTAACCAAATCTTTCCAATGAAAAGATTCCTATCTTATAATAAGCTTTTGTGTGCTTATTGTATTTACATTTTGGATGCGTATATAATATACTCCCTTTGCAAATTCATTAACGTTGATTGCCTTTGTAGCTTCTCCATTAATTGATTTCATTGTGAATGTATTTATTGTGCGTCCTTGTACATCGGTGATAATTACCTTAGCTTCTCCAACTAGTCCCTTTACTACTAATGTAGATGTGGTACTTGCTGGGTTGGGATATAGGCTTACTGACATGGTGTTTACTTCAATATCATTTAATCCTGATAGGGTTGTAAAGGTCATTTCTTGTCCATAAGCTGTTCCTGCTGAGTTGGTAACATACGATTTAACATAGTATGGTGTTTGTGGTGTCAATCCTGTGATATTTGTGTTAT
>Ga0316605_10000092_pt1 | contig 92825 bp, 88 predicted proteins | sample OWC_soil_day20_n_FD_207666 | JGI IMG/M metagenome (GOLD analysis project Ga0316605, IMG submission 207666) | Wetland soil microbial communities from Old Woman Creek delta, Ohio, United States - OWC_soil_day20_noCT | ecosystem: Environmental > Terrestrial > Soil > Wetlands | place: USA: Ohio...
GATGCGCGGACTGGACAGCACCTGAACGTCGCCCTGCCCTTCGAGGAAGGAAAGCAGCGCTGCGAAATTATTGGACTGGAAGGTCAGGCCAAAGAAGCCACGCCCGGTCGGCCCGGTACCCACGGCACCACCGCTACCCGGTATGGCAGCCACCGAGGTGCCACCGGAAATGCCTGCCGCCGACCCGCTGATCGCACCGGAACCTGCCAGCGTCGCGCTCGGTGCAACGATGCCCAGCGAGAAGCGGTTGGCGACACCACCGAATTGGCTCCAGTTGATGCCGGTCTGGTAAGAGTCGCTCAGCGAGACCTCGATGATCTTCGCCTCCAGCATCACCTGCCGCTCGACGACCAGCTGGGTGGCTTTCAGATATTCATCAACCCCCCGCAGCTCAACCGGCGTCGCCTTGACCAGCACAACCCCGGAGCCTGGATTGACAATGACGTTGCGACCATCCTGGTTGCCGACGATGGTGGACAGCGCCACCGTCAGATCTTTCCAGAAATCGAAGTCCGATGTCGTCTGGACGCGGGCGCTGTCAACGACGCGCTGAGCGGAGCCGCCTGTCGTGCCGCCCGTCGTGCCACTGGTTTGCTGCCCGGCACTCGCCGTGGTGGGCGTACCAGAGTTTGAAGTCGTCGGCGAGCTGCCGGTCACCCGCATGTCGCTGGTGCCCAGCCGGCGATTGGCCAGGTAATTGATCTTGAAAATGCGCGTCTGGATGGTATTGGGCTGCACGTAAATCCGGTTGCCCTGGAAACGGTAATCATAGCCATAGACATCGCGCAGGGTTTCAAGCGCCTCGCGCACCGTGGTGTTCTTCAGATTCAGGCTGACCGAGCCGGATAGTTCGGGCGGGAAGAGCATGCTATACGGCGTACCGGTCACCAGTGCATTCAGCACTTGACCAACCGGGGCGTTATTCACCGCCAGATTGAAGCGTGGCTCCGGCTTTGCTGCAACCGGCTGATCAAGCTGGAGAGGCGGCACCATGGCCTGGCCAACGACATCACCTTGCGACCGGCTCGCCTTGCCCGCAGCAGCTGCGCCAACTTCCTGGCCGGCACGATCGAACGCATCACCCCGACGCGAATGCTGGTTGCTGCATGCGGCCAGCAGAAGCACCGACATAGCGACTATCAAAATCTTGCTCATGGCAGACCCTTCACTGACCCTGCTTTCCCGGTCTTGCGGGATTTGGGCGTCACAATCATTTGTTTTTCAACATCGGGGGTCAGGTAGAGATGTGTCACCCCATCCGCCCCCTGCAATACTGCTTCGCGTTCTGTCAGGCGCACCAACTTTGCACCACCAACCTGCTCGCCAAGAGCGACCGTCTTGCCACCGATGATCGCAAGCTGCCTTCCACCCGGCCGCAATAGTACCGATTGCAACCGCAAGCCATCACCGGCGTCGCCAGATCCCTGAGCAGTACCGTCGGCGGAATTCAGCCATGCCGCAGGCGGGCGCGTCGGGTCGCTCGATTGAGCCTGAGCCGACGAGACAGCAACGAGCAAGGCAAGAAATATCCGTTTCATAGCGCCAGCCATGTCCGGTCCGGACTCAATGTATAGACGGTCAGGGTCATTTCAGCCCGTGGATAGTCGATCACACGATAGCTCAACTGACCCCAGAGCAGATGCTGCGGCAGCTTTTCCAGCTGAGACAAATAGGCCTGTAACAAGCCATAGCTGCCTTCCAGACGAATTTCCACGCCGTGCCGATAAAGATCGAAAGTACGCTCGGGCGGCTTGCCCTCTCCCTCTTTGGCCACTTCAGCGCTGCCCAGCACACTTTGCGGCGCCAGGGTTTTAAGGCTGATAAGACGCAGTCCCGGGTGGCGGGCGAGCAGGCTCTCGAGCAGGCCATTCATATCTTCCGGCCGGACCAAGGCCGAGCCGGCCTGATTCAACTGGGCATCCAGCTTGTCACGTTCCCCGATCAGGGCAGCCAGCTCTGCCTTCCGGCCGGCATCGGGATCTGTCGCCAACTGCTGCTGCATGTTGGCAGCCTCCGCCTGCAACTGTGCCGCCGTTGCACTTTCGGTCGCAATCGTGCCTTCCGTGCTCTTGGCGCGGGCCCGCTGCGGATCGACAAACAAGGTATGCCCGATCAGCAATGGACCGAGTACGACGGCCAGCGCCACCAACTGGCGTTCGCGCTTGGCCAGCGACAAGTAGCGTTCATTCAGACGCGACCAGAATTGGCGAACGGAATTCATCGCGCTTTCTCCCGCTCCGTCCGCAGCACGAATTCGGTGTAGCGAGCCATCACCTTCGGTTTGGCCCCAGTGTCCGGCACCTCTGCGCGTTTCTCATCAGCCGGGTCAACACTCTTCATGTCGAGGGTGGCAAACCGACGACCGGCAAAAGCCGGTTCCGCATTGAGCCGATTGATGTAGGCAGGCAAAAAGGCAGGATCGGTCAGCCGACCGCGAATCTCGATATCCTTGTCGGCGAACCCGAAACCGACCAGCCAGACGCCTTCGAGCCCCTGCCTTGCAAACCCTTGCAGTAACCCGGAATAAGCATTGCTCCCGGTCACCTCGCCCTGGGCGATCACATTGAGCACCTCCTGGCGCTGAGCAAGGCCGAGGCGAGTCGCGGCAATCTGTTTTTCGAGCCCGGAATCTCCCTGGCGCGCCCCCAGCGACTGACCGAGCGACTGAACCTGTTGCTGCAACGCCAGCAATTGGGCCTTGAGTTCTGCCTCTCTGCTCTTCAGGCTCTCAGCCTGCATTGCCGTCAAACCCGACAGCACCACCAGCAGCAACAGGCCAGCCAGAGCGAGCGAAGCGACTACCGGCAGTGCCAGCCAGTCGAAGCGCGGTTTCAGTTCCGGCAGTAACAGGTTGATTTGCTGGCTCATGCCTCGGTCCTCAAGGCAGCGCCAATGGCCAGCAGGCTTTGCGCCTGTCTTTCCGGAGTCCGAAGCTCAGGCAGGTCATTGAATTCAGCCACCAGCGCAAGGTCGGCCATCTGAACCGGCAAATATAAATTTTGGCCCAGCGCAGCGGCCACGTCAGCACAGTCCACTTCTGACGCGACCAGCAGGCGTGAGACGGAGATAAAACCATACTGGCGATCGAAGTTATCAAGCGTCCGCTGCAATTCAAGCGCCAGACGCTCAAGCATCTGCAGACGACGATCCTGATCGGCTTCAGCCAGCGCCGCCGAGGAAACCTCGATGCGCCGCGACAAGAAAAGCTCGCCGCGATAGGTAATGGTCAACAAGCCATCACCCTGCGTCAGCGCCAGAAAGGCAAGTCCCCGATTCGCTTCCTCGAAAAGTGCCGCCACGTTTCGCACGGCCATTTCGGGAATGTCGATCGCCTCCAGCGGCACCTTCGAGCCGTGGAACAGCGCCATCCGATCGCCAACCACAGCCTTCGGCGCAACAACGGCAAAAACGCTGGCCTGTCGGCCACCTTCAGTCGGAATTTCGGCCACGGCAATAGCGGCACCATCGACAGAAAAATCAACCGCATCCTTCAATCGCCAGCGCAAGGCCTGCAGGCGTTCCTCGGGAGGAACAGCGGGCGCCTCGATCTGCACCAAGCGATATTCGGTTTCGCCGAGCAATGTGGCACAACGATAACGTTTCAGCCCCCGGCTCTGGGCCAGTCGGGAGAGCGCATCGCACTCATCCTTTTCGACTCGAAACGATTCGCAAAGCTTGATCTCAGGGCGTTTCCCGACCGACTGGATGACATGAGCAAGGTCGATGCGATCGCCATTTCTGACGACTGACATCCACCCCTCCTCAAGCTTCACCCCGAAATTCGGCCACATTGTCCAAACACCTTAAGTTTTTTCAGAAGGATAGCCAGCAACGCATTATTTTTCAATGGTTTTTTGACAAAACTTCCACCCAAGATTACACAAGTGCAAAAAACCTAATGAAGTCACAATTCGACACTCTGAGTAGCCAATACTTGGCGCCATAATACAATTTGCAGAAATACACCAAGGAAGGCCATAAACCATGTTTGGAAAACGAATCCCTTCCCGTCATCACCCTGCACCCTATGGACATTTAGGTGCAGCACTGCGCCGGATTGTCTGCCCGGCATTTCTGACTATTGCAGTGCTTATAGGCGGGGATGCATTAGCCGCACTAACGGTCGACTCGGTCGTGCTCGGCGGTGGCGCAAGCATTGCTGTAACACCCGGAGCGACGATTCCGGTATCAATGTCAGTTACCAATGACACAACCAACAGTTGGAGCTCAACCGGCTGGCGAATCAGCACCACGGCACCAGGCACGACGACCTGCTACGACCATGCCGATCACTACGGTTCTGGCCTAAGCGCCTCGGAAACTTTCAACGTTACCGCTCCCGTTACGGCAGGAACCTACAACACCTACTTTGTCGCATCAAGCAACAGCACTTGTAGCGGAACAACCACCACCTCAACGCTCAACAATAGCGTGATCGTCGCCGCCCCCACATTAGCCAAGACAGTCAGCAGTTCATCGGCCGTTGTCGGAGATACTGTCACCTTCAAAGTAACGGCAACCAACCCGCTTTCCGTCCCCTTGAGTTACGTCGTCGTTACCGACACGCTACCCACCGGAATGACCTATACCACTCACGTCACCACGCTGGGTACCGCGACGAACTCCGGGCAAACCGTCACGTGGAGCATCCCCTCAATTCCGGCCAATGGCAGCGCTCAGCTGACGCTCGCCGTGACCGTTACCCAGAAAGGTACTTTAACCAACACGGCATCATCTACCGGCGCCACCACCGTCAACTCATCTGTGCTGGTCCTGGCCAATGCCGCAACGCACTTTCGTCTGGATGAAACCGCTGGAACATGGAACGGTACCGCAGGAGAAGTTCTCGACAGCGGCGGCACCGGACTACAAGGTCGCCGGATAACATCCAGTACGCCGACCACCACCAACGTCGTCTCCCCCACGCCGACAATCGACTCACAGCAGGCCTCGGTTGTCGGCAGTTTTTGCAATGCCGGCAGGTTCGACGGCAAAGCCGTTGTCGAAGTAGCATCGAACCCGCTACTGCAATACACGACAAAGCTCTCCGCTTCCGCCTGGATATACCCGACGGCTTATCCAAGTGGCGGCAGCGATCTCTATTCGATTCTCTCCAACGATCAGAACTACGAATTTCATATCACCCCAAGCGGTAAACTCAACTGGTGGTGGAACGCCGACAGCCTTACTTCGGCCACGACAATTCCCAGAAACACTTGGACGCATGTCGCCATTACCCTGGACTCATCGAGTAGTGGCGGCCGCGAGCGCATCTACATCAATGGTGTGCAAGACAGCAATACAAAAAGCTGGAAAGGCACCCTGCAGACCAACGCCTGTAATTTTTACATCGGCGGCGACGTCACAACGAGCAGCACATGCCCACTGCTCTCGGCACGTAATTTCCGCGGCATGATCGATGAGGTCAAGCTTTACAACTACGAACTGAGCGCCGCCGAGGTTCAGGCCGACATGAACATGGGGCGTACCTGCTCAGGCGCCTTCGATCACATCCGGGTCGAACACGATGGCAATGCCTCGATCTGCAGCCCGGAAACCGTCACCGTAAAAGCCTGCCTGGACGACAACTGCTCCACGCTCTATCCAGGGTCTGTGACTGTCAATCTATCGCCATCCGGCTGGGTCGGCGGCAATAGCTTCACTTTTTCTGGCGGCGTTGCAACGCGGCAGCTCAGCGTCGGCACGGCCAGCACAGTCACGCTTGGCAGCACCAGCGTCTCCCCCATTCCTGCCAACGCTACCCGATGCTTCAATGGCAGCACCGAAACGTGCTCGCTGACATTCAACACCGCTTCCTGCGCATTCGATGCGGTTGAACCCAGCGCCAACCCACGAACACGCATCTACACAAAACTTTCCAACACCAGTTTCAACCTCAACGTCCTGGCCCTCAATCCAGGCAGCACCATCAACACGACCTATACCGGCACGGTAGCCGTAGATCTGGTCGACGCCTCGACTACCACCTGTCCGACCGGCAGCGGTTTGAATTCTGCGACCAACATCACCTTTGCTGCGGCTGACCAAGGACGGAAGGCCTTGACCTTCAACTACCCGAACGCCGCCAGGAATGTCCGCGTCCGCATGAAAGTCGGCAGCAGCACGCCAGCCTGCTCTTCCGACAATTTCGCCATTCGTCCACAACAACTGGCGATTTCCTCGACCATGACCAATGCAGCACTGACCGGAACACCCAAGGCGATTGCCGGTAGTGCCTTCACGTTGACTGCCGATGGGGGCACGACCAGCGGCTATGACGGCACACCTGCACTGGACACGACGAAAGTAAACGATCACAACGGTACCGTGATCGCCGCCGGAACACTGAGCGGGACATTCAGCGCAGGAACTGGCGCCACAGCTAGTGGCACGAGTTTCAAATATCTGGATGTCGGCAATATTCAACTCTCCACCAACGCTGTAACTGATACCGGTTTTACCAGCGTTGACCAGACCACAGACTGCATTTCCGGCAGCACCTCAAACGCCTTGTCCGGCGGCAAATACGGTTGCAATATCGGCAGTACCGCATCAGCCAAATTCGGGCGCTGGTATCCCAGTCACTATTCTTTTTCCGGAACGCTGACGCCTTTTTGCCCGGCCGGCAACTTCACCTACATGGGCCAGGATGCTCTGGGTGTAGCCCTGACCTTGAAGGCCCATGCATCGACGGGTGCCACCGCTTCGGCCGCCGACCCCGTGAGCAGTCGCTACACTACCGGCTATACCAACCTGGCATCAGTAACGCTGTCCGGAGACAATAGTGGCAGCACCGTTGCGGTGACACGACTGGGATCACCAACCTTCCCGACCATGCCGAACACCGCCCTCTGGTCGGCAGGACTGTTCGCCATCAGCGACACCTATGCCTTCTCAAGGCTGGCCAGCCCGGACGGCCCTTACGATGCATTCAAGCTGCTGGCCTCGATAAGCGACCCGGATGGTTCATCGCTAATCGGCACCAGCGCGCAAAAGGAGACCAATACCACGCGTATCAGATACGGTCGCCTCATGATCGGCAATGCCTACGGTTCGGAACTGCTCGATCTCGCCATTCCCTTCGAAGCGCAATACTGGGCCAGCGGCGGCTATTACGTAACCAATCGCCAGGACAGTTGCACCAATTTCAACCTGTCGAGCCTGATCCTCTCCAACTTCACCCAGAATCTTGCCGCCTGCGAAACGCAACTCTCGCCCACAGGATCGCAAACCCTGACAGCCGGAAAACTGGCGCTGAAATTGACCAAACCCGGCCTCGACGGCAGCAATATCCCGAATCGGGGAAGCGTTTTGCTAACGCTCAACACCGGCAGTAGCGCCAGCGGCTCGACCTGCCTTTCCCCTACAGCGTCAGCAGCAACAGCGGCCAACCTGCCATGGTTCGGCACGAATCCCTCGGGACGTGCCACCTTCGGGATTTTCAAAGCACCTTACATCTATTTACGCGAAAGCTACTGAGTCCGCGTCGGGAGGGATGCAGATGCAGCCCACTCGATGCCCCTAGCAGTCATAGGGTGGGCTGGTCACGGCGGCATCACGGCACTTCTCGACAGTGACCTCGACCCAACGCTCTATCCCCGGCGCCTTGACGCCAACGGCTACCGCCTTCGAACTGATGCGGTAGATGCGAAGCTGTCGACCAGCTTCCGTGTAATCGGAACTCTGGCAAGTGACGGTGACGGTGTGATCGGGAATGGCCGGCGTACCGCTGACACAGCTCGGTAGTGCCGCACTCTGCGCATTCGGGTCCAGTTGAAACATTCCCCACTCGGCACCGGCACGAGCAGCCTGGTAAGCACGCGCCCCACCGACATCCGCAGCCAGATTCACATGCGCTGTCGACACGACACTGACCATCGCAGCCGCCAGACCAGCAAACAGGAGCAGCAGAAAAATGGCAGTAATAATCGAAACGCCTTGCTGCTGTGACCGGGTTGAACAAGAGAACTGCTTCATGGCGTATTCAGCACCTCAATCTGGTGCAGCAATTCAACGGACTCTCCATTGCGGGTCAACCTCAGCCGTAATGCGATCAAACCATTGCGTTGCATAACCGCAGGGGTGTAATTGAACGAACAGGCAGCCACATTGCTGACCAGTACGGCAGACTTGACTGCCGTGCAGGCAGCGTGTGTCGTCAAGGCTGCAAAAGAAGTCGGTTGGGCACTCTGAAAATCGTAGCACCAGCGACGGATGACCGTTCCCGCCTCCGGCGTCGCCAGATTCGGCACGCACTCGTAAGTCACCGGGCCGCCGACAATCTGGAAGCGATTCTGCGGTGAGGCGATTGGAAACTGCGTTCCCGCTGGCGCAAAAGTTACCTTGCTGAGGTTGCTGCCAACCGTGGCCGAGCGCCTGCTGGTGCCGGCATAAACATCAGAACCGGCCTGACCGGTGTTGTAGACCACCAGTTGATCACCGCTCAGTATGCTTACCGAAGGACCGACTACGTCAAAGCTACTGTCTGACGAACTGCTAAAAACCAGCGGATCGTCACTGGCACTGCTCCCGACATCGGCACGATATCGGCCGGCATCACGAATCGGCACGAACTCGATGAGGGTAGTGCCCGACTGACGAACACTGTTGGGTAGGGCAGACTGCAAATCCCTGCCTATCCGCCGCAAGGCTGTGTCTGCCGCATCAGCCAGTTCGGCGCGATTGGCGACGTCAATATAAGCATCAATCTGCTGCCGCCCGAACATGCCGACGATGCCAAGCAAAACGCCAGAAACCACAATGACGACAATCATCTCGATCAGGGTAAAACCCCGCTCGGAATGCGGCGATTTTCGGAAATCAGTAGCGCGGCGCATAGCGGAAGCGATAGCCCGTTAATGAAAAAGTGTCATTGCCTTGGCTCACCGTGACTGTCACGCTCAGGGCCGCTGTATCGTCGGACAAACCCAAGGCTGTTCCGGCTCGGGCAACAGCCACACTGGCGGTATAACCTGTCATCGGATTATTACCAGAGGCATCGTCAATGTTGGCTTTGGAAAAAGACCCATAATCAGCCACATTGTCATAAACGGCGCCAACCGCCGTTCCATAGCGATCCTCCGTCGAGGGCGTCGCGCCAAGCGTGTTCTGTGGAATTGCACAATCCGCATAAGCCTGTGCCGTCGATGCCGCAGCATCGTCCGGATCACACCAGGTGAAAGGCTGATGCAACACCTCGCTCAACACCGACTCGGCCACCGCCAGCAGCTGCTTGCTCCGCATCGGATCGGCGCTGAAACGAATCGACGAACTCATGACCGAAACCAGGCCAACCACACCGACACTGACAATCACGATGAAAACAATCAGTTCGACCAGCGAGAGACCGGACTGTCGATAGCGCAAACGATCAATGCACATAGCCTGTTTCGCTCTCGACGGTGATTGCCAATGCTGCGGGCAAGCCGGAAATACTGATGCTGGCAGCAGGACTTGAAATCGGACTCGGCCGCCCCGCAGCATCAAACGTAAAGTTGCTCACCGAGGAGGTAATGGTGGTCGAACCACTAGCGCTCACACTCAGATTCGTTCCATCCGGCCCTGCCAGCGAACCACCAGTGCTGCAGTTGCTGGCGCCATAATTACTGGAAATAGAGAAATCCACCTTCGATGGAGCGGTCGAAAAAGTGACGCACACTGTCCGCCGGGCTGCCACTGCCGATTTCTGCGCATAACGCAACGCAGCGATAACCTGATCGTGCAGGGCTCGCTCTTCAAAACCACTGCCACCTCGCCAGCGTGGCATGACTACAGCCGCAACGATGCCAAGAAGAACAATGACGACAACCAGTTCGATCAGGCTGAACCCAGCGCTGCTCGTCCGGTTTTCGGGCTCGGCATTAAAGACAAAAGGCCCGGCTTTCACACCAGGCCTTCCGCCAAGGAGAGTCATCGTCAAGCCGATGTGAAAAATCAGCAGCCGGAGTCAGTGATGACGTACGTCGGTGCGGCCGTGGCCGTCGCCTTGGTGTAGGCAACCTTGCAGCTACCAGGAGTTGGAGCCTTGGCATGCTGAATCTCACCAGCAGTCGCCGTACTGAAGTCGGTGCTCGGGGTCAGGTCCATTGCCTTCGCCAATTCCGAAGCACTGTTGGCAAAGCCATATTCGGTAGCGACCGTTGCCCCACCGACCGACGTTGAACCGGGGGTAGTCGAAGTGCCTTGAGTGCTATTGGCTTGTGCCTTGGCGTAAATCATCGCATTCGCCGCCGACATCGAACCGGCAACACCCTTGATCACCGACTTGCGGGCATCGCCCGACAAATCGACAAACTTCGGTAGAGCGGTCGCAGCCAGAATGCCGAGAATAACGATCACGACGACCAGTTCGATCAGGGTGAAACCTTTTTGTAGTGTTTTCATATCCAACTCCTTAATTTAAAAAATCAACATCCGGTCGTGGTCAGGCCACTGATAATCGGGGCTGCATTGAGTGCTGCCTGGGTATAGGTGAATTGACAAGTCGCCGGGGTCGTCGCGCCGACGATACGGAAGGTGGCTTGGGTGCCGGCATTGAGATAGGTATAGCCTTCGGTTTGCAATTCAGCTGCCGATGGATTGAATGTGCCGGTCAGACCGGCCATCGACAGGATACCTGCCGTTCCAAAACCAGTAACCGTCGGATAGGCGTTGGTCATGTTTACGATGCCACTTTCGGTACACACAGTGCCAGCCCCGGAAACGATATTCGTCGCCGTACCGCCACCACCCGGACAGGCAACCGTGTCTGCGACGCCGGCTCTGGCCAGCATCGTCGCATGCGACAGTGCCGAGGCTGCCAGCACACTGCCGCGTGCGGCTTGCAGCTTGGCGATACGGGCATCGCGTTGCAAATTGACAAAACGTGGCAAAGCGACAGCCGCGAGGATGCCGAGGATGATGATCACGACGATCAGTTCGATCAGCGTAAACCCGCGCTGAGCTTGCTTGTCGGAAATTTTGGCTTTGTTCATATCTCTATTAACGGCTGTAAATTTTAGTACTTTAGACATATAGACCTTCTTTCTCAAGCATTAATCACGTTGATCATCAAGTCGTGACAAACCGACCCCGGCCAGCACCGCTCCTGAGCGCTCTGTAGCCAATTCGCGACTGAAACGAAAGCGGGCCCGGTGCCCATCGCGAAAACGAAAAACCAGTTCCTCTGTCTTCCGGTCGAAATACCAGACCGATTTACTTTCCGGCACACCATCCAGTTCGCCGATATAGTTCGCCGGCTTTATTGAAACCCAGTCGAGCGGGTTTCGACTCTTCGGCAAGCTGCCCCCAAAGCCTTCCCGATGTGCCACGACCTCGAGCAGGCCAATACGTATGTTAGCCACCTCGGACTGGACCTGCGACTCTTCGACCTCAACCCGCGTCGACTCCAGCGCGCGTAACAGAAACAATGACATCAGGCCGATGAGGATGACGACAAACGCGAATTCGTAATAGCGTCGCATGGCCATTCATCGCTTGATGGCCACCTTGCCGAGGTCCCACATCGGCAGGAAGATACCCAGCGCCAGCACCAGCACCAGCGCACCAAGGGCGACGATCAGGATAGGCTCAATTTGCTGACCCAGGGTTTTCAATTCGTACTCGACTTCCCGCTGGTACATCTGGCCGACCTCTTCCATCATGTCGTCCAGCGCACCAGACTCCTCACCGACTGCCACCATCTGCAAGACCACCGGCGAAAAGAAACTGGAAGCAATGGCTGCCCGAAGCACGCTTTCACCACGTTCGACCGTATCGCGCATGCCCTCGATCTTGGAAGCGATATAGCTGTTGTCCACGGTCTGCGATGAATTGGTCAGCGCCTGCATGACCGGTACGCCACTACGCGTTCCCAGCGCAAAGCTACGGGCAAAACGGGCCATCGCCGCCTTGCGTACGATCTTGCCGGCAATCGGAAAACGCAGTACCAGTGCTTCCCATTGCATTCGCCCAGCCACCGTTCCCACCCATGAACGAAACGCCAGAATCGCAACGACAAGGCCGATCAGCATGGCCGGCCACCAGGTCACCATGAAATTGGAGAAGCCTAGCAAAATCCTGGTCATCAGCGGCAATTCGGCGCCAAAGCCCTGAAATACCTTGGCAAAGGCCGGGATGACGAAAATATTGACCACGACGATCGCTGCGGCCATCGCGATCACCACGAACATCGGGTAACGCAGCGCCGATTTGACCTGCTCGCGCATATATCGCTCGAATTCGAGATGATCGAACAGACGCAGGAAAATCTCATCGAGCAGGCCGGTCGCCTCGCCAACCCGCACCATGGAAATATAGAAAGAGTTGAAGACCTTGGGATGACGGGCCAACGAAACCGACAACTCGCGACCGGCCTCCAGGCTCTCGCGGACGTCGCGAATCACCTCTTTCATCGCCAGATTGGTCGCCGACTCTTGCAGACCGCTCAGCGCACGCATGATCGGCACACCCGATTTGAGCAGGGTATGTAACTGCCTGGAGAAAAGCAGGATATCGACGTGCTGGACCGCAGGTTTGAACAGATTGAAGCTGCCAGCGTCAAGGCCCACCTTGGGCTTGGCTGAGGTTTCCTGAATGGAAACCGGTGTAACGCCTCGCCCAAGCAGGAGATCAGCCACGCCGCCCGCCGAGGCGCCTTCCAGCACACCTTCGATCAGCTTGCCGCCGGCATCTCGTCCTTTGTAGGCAAAGTTGGCCACGCCTGCTTATTCCTCGAACTGGTTGCTGATGCGCATGGCCTCAGCCACGGTCGTCCGGCCAGTCAGCGCCAGACGAACTGCATCGCGGCGCAAGGTCTCACCGGCCATTTGCTGCCGGGCGACATTCATGAATTCACCCGGGTCTTCGTGGTTGATGGCTTCAACCACCGCATCACTCATTTCAAGGAACTCATAAACCCCGGTTCGTCCCTGATAGCCGGTATTCGCGCAATGCGCGCAACCACGACCATGTTGGAAGCTATGGTTATCGACCTGATTGCCGAGTTCGTAACGCAGCCACTCATGTTCGTTCGGAGTCAGTGCGTAAGGCTCGCTGCAGTTGCTGCAAATGACACGAACCAGACGCTGGGCGACGACCATATGTACCGACAGCGCGACCATGTAGCGTGGCACGCCCATGTCGAGCAGGCGGATCGGCGTCGAAACAGCATCGTTGGTATGCAACGTAGACAGCACCAAGTGGCCCGTCATGGCGGCGCGCATGCCGATTTCGGCCGTTTCCTGATCTCGCATTTCGCCGATCAGCACGATATCCGGATCCTGGCGCAGTACCGTCCGCAGCACGCGCGAGAAGGAGAGATCGATCTTTTCGTGCACCTGCACCTGATTCAGGCCACCAAGCCGGTATTCGACCGGGTCTTCGACGGTAATGACTTTCTTTTCCGGGCTGTTCAGTTCGTTCAGCGCGGCATAGAGCGTTGTCGTCTTGCCGGAACCCGTCGGGCCGGTGACCAGCACCATGCCACTCGGCCTCTTCAGCGCGTGGCGGAAACGCTCCAGAACCCGCTCCGGCATGCCTATCCTGTCCAGCTCCAGCAAGCCGGTGTTCTGGTTCAGCAAGCGCATGACCACCGATTCGCCAAACTGGGTCGGCAAGGTGGAAATACGAACGTCAACCGGATTGGCGCGCACTTTGATGTTGAAACGACCATCCTGCGGCAGGCGCTTTTCGGAAATATCTAGGCCGGACATCAGCTTCAGACGCAGCGCGACAGCCGATGAAACCTTGGCATCGGCTTCCGTCTGGATATGCAGCACGCCGTCGATCCGAAAGCGGATGCGCAGCGACTTTTCCTGTGGCTCGAAATGGATGTCGGAAGCACGCAGACGCATGGCTTCTTCGAACACGGTCTGCAGCAGCTTGACGACGGGCGCATCTTCAGCACCCGGGTTCAGGCCCAGCAGGTCACCGAACTCAATGGGTACGTCGCCCAGTTCGGCAGTCAGTTCCTTGGCCAGGCCGGTAATCTGTTCGCCACGGTGATAGACGCGGTCGACCATCGCCAGCAACTGGCTTTCGGTGACGACCGCAAGATCGATCTCGCGACGAACCAGACGGGTGATTTCGTCGTAGGCCTGCAAATCGGTTGGGTCAGCCAGACCCACCTGCAGGCGGCCATCCGGCAATTGATCGAGCACCAGCGCCCGGAAGCGTCGAGCCGGCGCCTCCGGCAGCAGCTTGATCAGCTCTGGCTTGGGCGTAAAGCTGTTGAGGTTGACGAAGGGTATCCGCAACTGCCGGGCCAGCGCCTGCGAGATGCCTTCCTCGGTGACGTAGCCGCTCTCGACAAAAACCCGCCCAAGCTTGCGCCCGGTGCGTTTCTGCTCATCAAGCGCGATCTTCAGTTGTTCGTCGGTCAGCAGACCTTGCTGAATCAGCAGGTCGCCGAGTCGGACTTTTTGCGGGGGGGGCATCCCGACCTCCAAAACACCTTAAGAAACTCCGTTAACAATATGAAGTAACGGCTTAAGTTTCCACAGTAGACGTTTTTTGGAGGTCCGACAAGTCAGTTGCCCCCAAACCGCAGGGGCGACTGAAAATCAACGATGGCGGTTGCCACTATGATGTTGCTGCGGGCGACTCGGCTTTTGTGCCGTCTTTTGCGCCTGCGGCCGACCCGGCTGCGGCTTGCGTGCGCCGCGCGGTGGCTGAACCGGCTTGGGCGGTGCAATGGCTGATGGCTCATAGCCCGGAATGACAATGCGTTCGAGATCACGTTTGATCAGTCGTTCGATGTCGCGCAGGCTGCCGCGTTCGTCATGGCTGACCAGCGAAATGGCTTCGCCTTCCATCCCCGCCCGGCCGGTACGGCCGATGCGGTGCACGTAGTCTTCTGCCACATTGGGCAGTTCGTAATTGATCACGTAGGGCAGCGCATCGATATCGATTCCGCGTGCTGCGATGTCGGTGGCGACCAGGGCGACCAGCTTGCCGTCCTTGAAATCGCTCAAGGCACGCGTGCGGGCACCTTGCGACTTGTCACCGTGGATGGCGGCAGATTTGATGCCGGATTTTTCCAGCGTCTTGGCCAGTGCATCGGCGCCGTGCTTGGTCCTTGCAAAAACCAGCACCTGGTTCCAACCGCGTGTTTCGAAGAGGTGGCAGAGCAACTCTTTTTTCTGATCGCGGTTGGTTTCGATGACCCGCTGAGTCACCGTTTCGGCGGCAGTATTGCGTGCCGCGACATCGACCGAGGCAGGATTGTGCAGCAGGCCGGCAGCCAGTTCGCGAATGTCCGGCGAGAAGGTAGCGGAGAACATCAGGTTCTGGCGCTGTTTCGGCAGCAGGGCAATGATCTTGCGGATGTCGCGAATGAAGCCCATGTCGAGCATGCGATCGGCTTCATCAAGGACAAAAATTTCGATCTTGGAGAGATCAACCGTGCGTTGCTGCACATGGTCGAGCAAACGGCCAGGCGTCGCGACCAGAATGTCGACGCCGCGGCGCAGGTTGGCAATCTGTGGATTGATGCCGACGCCGCCAAAAACAGCCAGCGAGTTGATCGGCAGATGCTTGCCGTAGGTGCGCACGCTTTCTTCGACCTGGATCGCCAGTTCGCGCGTCGGCGTCAGGACCAGCACGCGCGGCGTCCTGGAAACGCGGGTCAGTCGATCACCGCTGCACAGGCGATGCAGAATAGGCAGCGTAAAGCCGGCCGTCTTGCCGGTACCGGTCTGGGCCGTAGCCATCAGGTCGCGACCAGTCATCACGGCTGGAATGGCCTGCTGCTGGATGGGGGTCGGCGTGTCGTAACCTTGGTCGGCAACGGCGCGCAGGAGTTCGGCCTTCAGGCCGAGATCGGAAAAATGCATGGGAATCCTTGGATAAAGCCTGGCCGGAACGGACAGGGAGCAACGAAACAGCGAGGGTCAGGAGAAACCGGATTTAATTTTTGGACAATTTTCCGAGTGATCCTGGAAATGCCCTGCTCCGGTTGTTTGCGCCCCCTCGCTGTCGGCGCGTGATAATTCAGACGATCAGATCAGACTCAGACCCCGTTCGAGGTCGGCCTGCAAATCCTCCACCGCTTCGAGGCCAACTGCGATGCGCAGCAGGCCTTCGTTGATGCCGGCTGCGGCCCGGGCTTCCGGGGAAATGCGGCCATGCGTGGTAGAGGCGGGATGGGTAATGGTGGTTTTGGTGTCGCCGAGATTGGCGGTAATGGACAGCAGACGGCAATTATCGACGACCTGCCAGGCTTGTTCGCGAGCGCCCTTGACTTCGAAGGCAACGATGGCGCCGCCGGATTTCTGCTGGGTTTTTGCCAGTTCATGCTGGGGATGCGACGGCAAACCGGGATAGAAAACACGTGCCACTTTCGGATGCGCTTCGAGCCAGGCTGCCAATTGCGCCGCGTTGGCCGATTGCGCCTCGACGCGCAACTTCAGGGTTTCAAGCCCCTTGAGCAGCACCCAGGCGTTGAAGGCCGACAGGGTCGGACCCGCCGTGCGCAGGTATTTGAAGACTTCTTCGGTCAGTTTCTTCGGGCCACAGACGGCACCGCCCAGTACGCGGCCCTGACCGTCCAGGAATTTGGTCGCAGAATGGATCACCAGATCGGCCCCCATGTCGAGCGGGCGCTGCAGAATGGGGGTACAGAAACAATTGTCGACGGCGACCAGAATGTCCTTGGCGTGGGCAATAGCAACCAGCGCCCGAATGTCGGCTATTTCCGTCAACGGATTAGACGGCGTTTCCAGGAAAAACAGCTTGGTTTCCGGACGAATCGCCGCTTCCCAGGCCGCAGGATCGGTATGCGACACGAAGGTGGTCGTGATGCCGGTCCGCGACAGGATGTTGTTGAACAATTGCACCGTCGCGCCGAACAGGCTGTTCGAGGCAACGATGTGATCGCCCTGCTTCAGGTGCGCCAGCACGGCAGCCATGATCGCCGACATGCCGCTCGCCGTGGCGACGCAATCCTCGGCGCCTTCGAGTGCAGCAAGGCGCTCCTCGAACATGGTGACGGTTGGATTGGAGAAGCGGGCGTAAACGTTGCCATCCTCTTCACCGGAGAAACGTTTTGCTGCCTGCGCCGCGCTCTTGAAGACAAAACTGGAGGTCAGGTACAAGGCTTCGGAATGCTCGCCAAACTGGCTGCGCTCCTGACCGGCACGAACCGCCAGCGTTTCCGGACGATAATTCGGCAGCTCAGCCATTACTCCTGCCCACCATTCGCCAGACCCAGCACCATCTGCTGCGACGAACGGCTGTCACCGTCGTCGTCGTTCTTGACCGGCTTGCCGCCACGCTTGTTCTCGACGGCATCGAGATAATAGTCGTCGATATCACCAGTGATGTAGCAGCCATCGAAGCAGGAAGCATCGAATACCGTCAGGTCGGCCCGCAGGTTGGTGATCGATTGCTTGAGCGCTTCGAGATCCTGATAAACCAGTGCATCGGCGCCAATTTCGGCGGCGATCTGGGCATCGGTCCGGCCGGTAGCGATCAGTTCGGAGCGGGTCGGCATATCGATGCCATAAACGTTCGGGAAGCGCACCGGTGGCGCGGCCGAAGCAAAGTAAACCTTGACGGCACCGGCAGCACGGGCCATTTCGACAATTTCGTGACTGGTCGTGCCACGCACGATGGAGTCGTCAACCAGCAACACGCGCTTGCCCTTGAACTCCTGGCCAACGGTGTTCAGTTTCTGGCGCACAGACTTCTTGCGCATGGCCTGACCCGGCATGATGAAGGTCCGACCGACATAGCGATTCTTGACGAAGCCTTCGCGGAACGGAATGTTGAGCACTTGCGCCAATTGCATGGCTGACGGGCGGCTGGAATCCGGAATCGGGATGACGACGTCGATTTCCTCGATCGGGATATGCTTCTTGACCTTCTCGGCCAGCAATTCGCCCATGGCCAGACGCGCTTCGTAAACCGATACGCCGTCGATCACGGTATCCGGCCGTGCCAGATAAACATATTCGAAGATACACGGCGCATACATCGGCTGTTGAGCGCACTGGCGGCTGTGCAACTGATGATTGAAGTCGATGAAGACAGCTTCGCCCGGCTCGATGTCGCGCACCATCTTGAAACCAAGGGTGTCGAGGGCTACGGACTCTGAGGAAACGAGGTACTCCATACCTTCCGGCGTTTCGTTCTGGCCGTAGATCAGCGGACGGATACCGTGCGGATCGCGGAAGGCGAGCAGGCCATAGCCGGCGATCAGCACCACGACAGCGTAAGCACCTCGGCAACGACGATGCACGCCGCCAACCGCCTGGAAGATGGCATCGACGTCGAGTTCGTAGCCATGCGCCGACGATTGCAACTCATGGGCCAGAACATTGAGCAGCACTTCGGAGTCGGAATTGGTATTGATGTGCCGGCGATCAAGGCGGAACATCTCGCCCTTCAGCTGCTCGGCATTGGTCAGGTTACCGTTGTGACCAAGAACCAGGCCGAACGGCGAATTGACGTAAAAAGGCTGCGACTCGGCAAAGTTATAGGCCGAACCAGCGGTTGGGTAACGGACGTGGCCAATACCGCAGTTGCCGGGCAAGGCGCGCATGTTGCGGGTGCGAAATACATCGCGTACCAGCCCCGGCCCTTTGTGCAGGTGAAAGGTGTTGCCTTCCGCCGTCGCAATGCCGGCTGCGTCTTGACCACGGTGCTGAAGCACCATCAAGCCATCGTAAAGCAGCTGATTGACCGGCGTTGTCGCCATTACACCCAGAATCCCGCACATAGTTTTTCCTGCCTAGCTAAATCGAATTCGTTTTGCCAAATCGTCCGGCAACCAGGGTTTGGCTGCCAAGACGACGGTTTCCAAAGGTGCCGACAAGGTCGCATCCCGCCACCAAGCCTGCATCGGCGCCGAGGTCATGCCCCCCAGCCCGACCAGCACCATGCACACCAGCACGCCACGGACCAAGCCGAAGACCATGCCGAGAATACGGTCCGACACGGACAGGCCCAGCGCCTTGACCATGCTGCGCACCGCCATCCTGAACAGGGCCATGACGACCAGCACACCTACAAATATCACCACACAACCTGCCAGCGTCCGCAATGCCGGATCGGACAAGCCGGCAAACACCGTCCGTCCAACCACAGCCCCGAACTCCACAGCGGCGAAGATCGCCAGCACCCAGGCGACCAACGCGACAATCTCGCCAACCACGCCACGCCATAAACCGAATATCAACGACACACCAACGATGCCGATTGCAACGTAGTCAAAACCCGTCATGGCTTGGCAGCAACGACTCCGGAAACACCGATGCGCTGCATTTTCTCAAGCGCCTTGTCGGCGGCTTCACGACTGGGGAAGGGGCCGGCCCGTACCCGCGTTTTCTTGCCCTGCGGGGTATCGAGCGGCTCGCTGAAAGTCTTGATGCCCTGCTCCGTCAACTTGGCCTTCAATGTCTTGACGTTCGCCTCGTTGGAGAACGCACCAATCAGCACCAGATATTCGCCACCCTTGGCTGCCGGCTTGGCTTCAGCCGCCTGTCCGGCCAGAATCGCCGCCGCCCGCTTGGCATCATCGGCCTTGGGCTTTTCAGCGGCCTTTTCGGCGGGTTTCTCAACCGGCTTGGCGGCTGGTTTTTCCGGGGCCTTTTCAGTTTTCAGGGCTGGCTTTTCAGCAGCTTTTTCCGCTGGCTTGTCATCCGCCTTGACGACCTCGAGCACGCGGGCCGTTGGCTTGACTTCAGGCGCCACGACGGCTTGCGCCTTTTCAGCAGATACCTCGGCCGGCCTGGCAGCTGGTTTCTCGACCGGTGCAGCAGCAAACTTGGGTGCAAACGGTTTTTCTTCCTGCCCGGGAATGCGGATTTCGACATCCTGCACCGTCTGGCGCGGCTCGTGATCCATCACCATGGGCAGCACCACGGCCACCACGGAAACGAAGAAAATCGCCCCCACCAGGCGGCGGCGGGCGCGTTTCTTGAGGTGCAACTGGGCGTCGTTGTCGTCCATGATCAGGGCTTTTTCCGAAGCGCTTCAAGCGCGCCGGCCACCGTATAGAAAGATCCAAAGGCCAGAATTCTATCACTTTCAGCAGCCTGACCCTTGGCTGCCTGCAAGGCCTCCTGTGGGGAAGCGTGACAGACCACCTCACCGCACAGCGCGGTATCGGCAATGATACCGGCCAGCATCTCGGCGGTAGTACCGCGCGGACCACCCAGGGTCGCCACATGCCAGACATCAATCTTGCCCTTGAGCGGCGCCAGCGCGCCGGCGATGTCCTTGTCACTGAGCATACCGACGACGGCAAAAGTCCGGTCGAAGAAACCCATGCTCGACAGATTATCGGCCAGCACGCGGATCGCCTGCGGATTGTGGCCAACATCCAGAACGATGGCCGGCTTTCCCGGGATAACCTGGAAACGACCATTCAACTCAGTCTCGATCAGACCGGGACGGATGGCCTGCATGGTTACCGGCAATTTATCCGAAATCGCATCCAGAGCTGCCAGGGCAACCGCAGCGTTGTAAAGCTGTGTCGGGCCGCGCAGCCCGGGATAAGCCAGTGCGCGTTTAATCAACTGGGTGCCGGAACGACACCACCAACGCCACTGCAGCCGGTTTTCGTTGGTTTCGGCACTCGGCCGCTCGAAACCGAAATCGCGACCGATCAGGCGCAGATCGGCACCAATGGCCGACGCATGATCGAGCAGGCTTTGTGGTGGCTGCGGATCGGCGCACAACGCCGGTTTGCCGGCGCGGTAAATTCCGGCCTTCTCGAAGCCAATCGATTCGCGATTCGGCCCCAACCAATCCATGTGATCGAGCGCCACGGTGGTCACGATGGAGACGTCCGGCTCGTAGGCATTGACCGCGTCCAGACGACCGCCCAACCCGACTTCGAGAATCGCCGCTTCAATGCCGGCCTCGGCAAAGACCTCCCAGGCCGCCAGCGTACCGAACTCAAAATAGGTCAGCGCGACATTGCCAGCCTGTTGACGTGCTGCCTCAACACGGGCAAAAGCCGCACACAGCGCTTCATCGCTCACCGACCGGCCATTCAGGCGAACCCGCTCGTTATAGGCGAGCAGATGCGGCGAGGTGTAACAACCCACCTTGTATCCGGCGCGATCAATGATGGTTTCAAGATAGGCGCAGGTTGACCCCTTGCCGTTGGTACCACCGACGATGATCACCGGACAATGCTGCGTCTGCCCAAGCGCATCCTTGACCCGCCGAATGCGATCGAGGCCCAACTCGATCCCGGCCTGACCTTTCGGGTGCAGGCCTTCGAGATGTGCTAGCCAGTCACCTAGAGCTTTCATTCGGTACACAGATCATTCATGGCGCGAAGACGAGCCGCAGGTAGTGCGAACCGCACGACAAGGTGAAGTCGACAATGCCAGGGATGGGCTGGGTGCCGAATCAAGCGGCAGCCGGCAACTTTTGCAACAGTGCCAGAACGCGGGCAACCTGATCGCGCAGTTCGCGACGATCGACAATCATGTCGATGGCGCCCTTCTCGAGCAGAAATTCGGAGCGCTGGAAACCTTCCGGAAGCGTTTCGCGCACGGTCTGCTCGATCACACGCGGGCCGGCAAAGCCGATCAGCGCCTTCGGTTCGGCAATCACCACATCGCCGACGAAGGCGAAGGAGGCGGAAACACCACCCATGGTCGGATCAGTCAGAATGGAGATGAATGGCAGGCCGGCTTCGGAGAGTTTGGTCAGCGAGGCGGTCGTCTTGGCCATCTGCATCAACGAAAACAGACCTTCCTGCATCCGCGCCCCACCGGAAGCGGTGATGCAGATGAAGGGCATTTTCTGTTCGACCGCAGCCTGCACACCACGTACAAAACGCTCGCCGAGCACGGACCCCATCGAGCCACCCATGAAGTCGAACTCAAAAGCTGCTGCGACAACCGGTATGGTCTTGATGGCGCCTTGCAGGACCACCAGCGAATCGCTCTCGCCAGTGGACTCATTGGCCTCCATCAGGCGGTCCGGGTACTTCTTGGAATCCTTGAATTTCAGGCTATCGACCGGCAGAACCTCGGCGCCAATTTCGAAACGACCTTCCGAATCGAGCAGCAGATCAAGCCGCTGGCGTGAGTTAACACGATTATGGTGGCCACACTTGGGGCAAACCTGCAGGTTGTTTTCCAGATCGGTGGCGTAGAGAACGGCTTCACAGGACGGACACTTGCTCCACAAACCTTCCGGCAGGTTGCCGCGACGCTGGGGGCCTTGTTCGCGCTTGATCTTCGGGGGTAGCAGTTTGGTCAGCCAACTCATTTTTTCACCTCATCGACACCACGGCGAATGTCTGCGACCAGTGTTTTAACATTAGCGCAGGCTGTTTCAACCGTCGATTTTTCAATTTCTTCGATAATCCGGCTACCGACAACAACTGCATCGGCAATGCCAGCGATGCGTGCTGCGGTTGCCGCATCGCGGATACCAAAACCAACACCAACCGGCAGGCCGGTCTTTTCGCGGATTAGCGGCAAGCGTTCGGCCACCGCTTCGACATTCAGCGCACCGGAACCGGTCACGCCAGCCAGCGACACGTAATAGACGTAACCACTGGCAATTTCGGCAACATGCGCGATGCGCTCGGCCGATGAGGTCGGTGCCAGCAGGAAAATCGGATCCATCCCCTGCGCCTTCATGGCAGCACCGAAGGCTGCCGCCTCTTCCGGCGGGTAGTCGACGACCAGCACGCCATCGACACCAGCCTGAGCAGCGGCGGCGGCGAACTTCTCCAGGCCCATCGATTCGATCGGGTTGGCGTAACCCATCAACACAACGGGGGTCTTGCCATCGGTCTTGCGAAACTCAACCACGAGTTGCAGCACCTTACGCAGCGTCATCCCCTTGGCCAGTGCGCGCTCGGAAGCACGCTGAATGGTCGGGCCATCGGCCATCGGATCGGAGAACGGGACACCCAGTTCGATGACATCAGCACCGGCCTCAACCAGTGTGTGCATCAGCGGCAGGGTCAAGGCGACATCCGGATCGCCAGCCGTGATGAAGGGAATCAGCGCCTTGCGGCCTTCGCCATTGAGGCGGTCAAAAGCGGACTTGATGCGCGACATCAGAAAACGATCCCGGATTTTTCGGCCACGGTGTGCATGTCCTTGTCACCCCGACCGGAGAGGTTGACCAGCAAAATCTTGTCCTTGGCCAGCGTCGGCGCCAGCTTGGCGGCATAGGCCAGCGCGTGGCTGGATTCGAGCGCCGGGATGATGCCTTCGATGCGGCACAGGGTATGGAAGGCTGCCAGCGCTTCGCTGTCGGTGACCGGCTGGTACTCAGCACGACCCAAATCCTTCAACCAGGCGTGTTCCGGGCCGACGCCCGGGTAATCGAGTCCGGCCGACACCGAATGCGTCTCGATGATCTGGCCATCTTCATCCTGCAGCAGATAGGTGCGGTTGCCGTGCAGTACGCCGGGGACACCCGCCGTCAGCGAGGCTGAGTGGCGACCGGTTTCCATGCCGTCACCAGCGGCTTCGACGCCGATCAGACGAACGCCTTCAACGTTGATGTACGGGTAGAAGATGCCCATGGCGTTGGAACCACCACCGACGCAGGCAATGACTGCATCCGGCTGACGGCCGGTCATTTCCGGCATCTGGACCAAACATTCCTCGCCGATGATCTTCTGGAAATCGCGAACCAGCATCGGGTACGGGTGCGGACCAGCCACCGTGCCGATGATGTAGAAGGTATTGTGGATGTTGGTCACCCAGTCGCGCATCGCTTCGTTCAACGCATCCTTCAGCGTCTTCGAACCGGATTCAACCGGCACGACGGTGGCGCCGAGCAATTTCATGCGATAGACGTTGGCGGCCTGGCGCTTGACATCCTCGCTGCCCATATAGACCACGCATTCCATGCCGTAGCGTGCAGCCACGGTAGCCGTCGCCACGCCATGCTGGCCGGCGCCGGTTTCGGCGATGACACGCGGCTTGCCCATGCGTTTGGCGAGCATGGCCTGGCCGATGCAGTTATTCACCTTGTGGGCACCGGTATGGTTCAGATCTTCGCGTTTCAGGTAAATCTGCGCGCCACCGAGCATTTCCGACCAGCGCTTGGCGTGGTAAATCGGCGATGGCCGGCCGACGAAATGCTTCAACTCGTATTCGTATTCGGCCCGAAAGGCCGGATCGGCCTGCGCTGCCGCGTAGGCCGCCTTCAGTTCATCAAGCGCGCCAAACAGCGTCTCGGCCACGAAAACGCCACCGTAAGGTCCAAAATGCCCCTTGGCGTCGGGGAAGTTATATTGACTCATCAGCTTTCCGTACTGCCGCCACGAAGGCAGCGATTTTCGAGTGATCCTTGATTCCCTTGCTCATTTCGACCCCGGAAGAGACATCGACCGCCACCGGGCGCACGCGCCGCACGGCATCACCGACATTTTCCGCAGTCAAACCACCTGAAAGAACCAGATAGCCGGGCAGGTCAGGCGGAATCAGCGTCCAATCAAATACATGGCCACCGCCACCGTACCCCTCGACAAAGGCATCCAGCAGAAGGCCCCGGGCTTCGGGGAACGAGCTGGCGAATTCTACCAGATCGAGCCCCGGCCTCACCCGTGCCGCCCGTAGATAGGGCCGCGCGAACCGGCGACAATACGCCGCATCTTCGTCACCGTGAAACTGCAAGACGTTGATAGGCAGGGCATCGCAGGCAGCCTGAACAAGCTTGGGCGTTTCATTGACGAACAGGCCGACGACATCGACGAACGGCGGGATTCGCTTGACCAGCTCAGCTGCCCGCTGCGGCGTCACATAGCGCGGGCTAGGTGGATAAAAGACAAAACCGATCGCATCGGCACCTGCGGCCACCGCCGCATCGACATCCTCTTCGCGAGTCAGTCCACAAATCTTGATTCGGGTCTTCATTTCAACATTCCGTCGAGGAAGTCGTCATCGGGATCAGGCAATCCCCAATGCGGCTCGTAAACCGGGCCGCGAAAATACAGGCCATCGGGCGAAAAAGTCGGCGCCGCCAGCTTGCGATCCTTCATTTGCAACAATTCATCGACCCAGCCTGGTGGCTGCGTCCCCTTGCCGATATGGACCAGCGTGCCAACCAGATTGCGCACCATGTGATGCAGGAAGGCGCTGGCCTCGAAATCAAAAACAAACATGTTGCCGCATTGACGCACCTCTGCACGAGACATGGTCTTGATCGGCGACTTGGCCTGACAATCTGCAGCCCGGAAGGCAGAAAAATCGTGCTCACCAAGCAATCGTGCGCTGGCCGCCTGCATCACAGCCAAATCCAGCGGCCAGTGAAACCAGCCCACTCGCCCTTGCCACAAGCCGGGACGCTGCGGACGGTTGAGCAGCAGATAGCGATAGCGCCGGCCTCGGGCACTGAAACGGGCGTGAAATTCTGCAGCCACCGGCTGCGCCCAACGCACAGCCACACCTTCCGGCAAATGCGAATTGACGCCACGAACCCAGGCGGTCAGCGGACGCTCAACCAAAGTATCGAAATGGACAACCTGATGCGTTGCATGCACTCCGGCATCGGTTCGACCCGCACAGAGCACCCCGAGCGGCACACCAGCAATTTCGCGCAAGGCTGCCTCCAGTGCGTCCTGTACCGTTCCGCCACCAGCCTGACTCTGCCAGCCATGAAAAGCGGTACCGCAGTATTCAATCCCCAGCGCAACTCTCAAAACAACACCGCTCCCATCAAGCTGATACCCGCCAATACAACCACCAGAGTGTCGCTGCCCGTCCAGGGCAATACTTCCAGATGGAGCACCTCAGAACCGCCCGGCAATACAGGATCAACCGCCAGCATTTGCCGCCACGCCCCCGTTTCGGGAATCGTTTGCAGATTTTCGAGGACCAGAGACAAACGCACTACCAAGCGCTCGATATCCAGACCCAGAACACGAAATGGTCTTAGCAAGGTCCATAGACCACCAACCATTCCCTCATGGCCGACTTTTACAAAAAGCCAGGCCAAGCATGCCAGCATGGCAAGCAGTCGGGCGGCCTGCAAGGTGGCGTCAGCGATACCCTCATAGGTTGGCGCCCACGGCCAGTCCTGCCATGCCTCACCCGGGGTGTTGTAGGCCAGAATCAGCCACAGCGTCAGCAGCAACCAGCGAGCCCTACGCACATAGGCCAACCAGCGACCCGACGAAGGCGGCGCCAGAACAAAAACACCGAGCAACAAGGTCACCAAACCGGTGTATCCGACAAACTGCACGCCCAGAACGGCAGCCAGCCAGACGATCAATGCACAAGCAGGATGCAAACCGGGCTCCCAAAATGCACACAGCCCCTTGCGGGGCCATGTGCCGATCACAAGCCTGAATTCTACCCGCCTATTCGAGCGAGTATCGTACGTGCCTGCTCAACCAGATCAACCGAGCCTTCGCCAACCACTTCCTGCAGAAGTTCGCGAGCGCCTTCGAGGTCGCCCATTTCTTCATAGGCCTTGGCCAGATCAAGCTTGGTATTTACCTCTTCCCACTGGGCATCATGGCTTGCCACATCCGCACTCGGAGCCTCCGCGATGGCGGGGACTTCGGCCGGTGCAACCGTGGCTTCAGCAGGTTCGGCCGCCAAATCGAGGTTGATTGACCCAATATCGAACTCGGGCGGAATCATTGGCTGGCCGAGGAACATGGAATCGGTCAACTTGACGTCAAACTCGAGGGAGTCGGCATCGACCGCACCCACGTTGACCTGTGTCTCTGACAGCCTCGAATTATCACCATCTTCGCCAAAACTCAGGATATTGGAGCTCAGCAGCGAATCCGTTCCAGCCATCGGGTTGACAATCGTCTGGGCCATCAGCGAGTCGGTATCTACGGAACCGCCATTGACTGACGGAGCTTCGGTCGAATCCTGGTCGTTCATCGTGATACCAGGCTCACCTTCTGCGCCAACCCAGGTACCCAGGCCAACATCAAGGTCTGCGTTGGTATCAGCGGCCGACGGCATCACCAAGGTTCCTTCCGGAGAAAAGTCCGGGGTCGAGGCAGTAGCTTGCTCAGGCTCCAGCAACGGCTGCGCGGCAACATCAAGGTCAAAATCCACCCCTGCCGCGAGATCACCGAAGACACCCTGGTCATTGACGACCGTCGCGACAATCTCCTGCTCCTGCACCTGGTTGCCAAGGTCGAAATCAAGCGCGTTGGACTCAATGCTTGCGGGCGCTTCAAGATCCGCATCTTCGGGCAAGGCCTCGGTCGCGCTCTTGATCTCGGGAGCAATCGTCTGTTCGCCAAGATCAAAATCGAGCGTCATGGCATCAGAACTCAATGCCATCTCATCAACCGCGGGAACTTCTTCAGCTTGCGGCTCCTGAGCCTCAGTCTCCTTCGGCAGGACCATCGTATCCCGCTCGAAACCATCGGACAGCGCGATTTCCGGTAGCGGTTCAGGCTCTCCTGCGAGCGGCGGCAGTTCTTCCGGCACTTCGTCCGGCAACTCCAGCGCCACAACGGAGGCGGCTACCAGCGTTGCGGCAGCACTATCCGACGCACGCGAACCGGAATACAGTGGATTATTTGGATCAAGACCGACGCCCAAAGCGGCAACCTTTTCCCAGTCAGGGCCAACACCGGCAGTCTGCGCATACAATTCGCTGGCCAGGGTTTCAAACTGTTTCAGGCTGCGCCGGTTGGCGTAGATCTCAAGCAATTTGGCGTGAATAGCGGTCCGCTGCGGATCCTTCTGCAGCGCCTCGAGAAGAATTTCTTCCGCCTGGGTATCGCGACCATACGCCATATAGACGTCTGCCTCGGCCACTGGATCGACTTCATCGGTGTCGATGGTTCCCGGACCCGTCTGGCTGAATTCGCCAGTTTGCGGCGGTGTATTCCCCGTATCGACACTCTGCCCACCGGTCATCCGGAAGACGGAATTGGGGCCAAGACTGGATGGCATCGGCGCAGCCGTCGTTTCCAACGCTGAACTCTGCGAACGACGGCGCCTGAGCAGGAAATAGCCAGCCAGCAAGGCCAGAATACCGCCACCAGCAACAAGAGGAAGCGGATCGTCAAGCAACGATTCCTCGGCGACCGGCGCAGGTACTGGCGCAGGCGGCGGAGTCACCACCTTCGGCTTCTCGTCAGCCTTGGGTGCTTCTGGCGGCTTCGGCGGCTCCACCGGTTTGACCGGTTCGACAGGCTTGGCCTCTTCGACCACCTTTGGCGGCTCGACAGGCTTTGGAGGCTCCTCAACCTTGGGTGCCGGCTTGGCTGCCTCGGCTGGCTTCGGCGGTTCAACAGGCTTGGCTGCCTCAGGCGCCTTGGGTTCTTCCTTCTTGACTGGCGGCTGTTGAAGTTCAGCCAGCTTCTGATTCTTCATTTCCAAGAGCTTCTGCAGCTCATTGACATTCTTTTCAAGCGTCGCCATCCGATCCTGCGCTTCCTTGAGCGCCTTATCCTTGGCTACCTGATCTGCAACTTCAGCCGCCTTCGCTGCGGCCGCTCCCTTGGCAGCAGCATCGGTACGTGCCACCTTGACCTGATCCTTGGACTGCTCGGCAGGCGCGGCCTTTTCTTCTACCTTGGCAGTAATCTTGCCGGAACTGACCTGGGCGCCAGCGCTTTCATCCTTGGCTGGCGTCTTGGCGGTGGATGCTGCCAGCTTCTGGCGATAGGCATTCCAGTCAGCTGCCTGGGCCACATAAATCTTCCTGGCTTCAGCCGGAGAAACAGCCTCGACTGAAGACTTTTCCGGGATATTCAGAATGGCGCCTGACTTCAGGCGGTTAACGTTCTGTCCGATAAAGGCATCCGGATTGCTCTGGAACAAGCCAATCAGCATCTGCTCAAGCGACACACCGTCGTACTTTGACTCGTCGGCAATCTTGCGCAGCGTTTCACCCTGCCGAACAACCCGTGTTCCGTTACTTTCCGCAGCCTTCTTCGGCTCGGCGGCGACCTTGGGCGCAGGAGCAGGCGCAGGACGCGCTGCTGCAGCCTTGAGTGGTGCCGGCCTGTCTTCAGCCGCCCCACCACCACGTACAGTTTCGACAATCCGCGCCTCCGCCACCTGGCGTGAGGCCTGGGTAGCGGCAATTTCTGGTGGATCAAGCAAGAAGGTGTATTCCCGGACAAGACGACCTGCCGGCCAGTTCAACTCGACAAGAAAGTCGAGGAAAGGCTCATTGATCGGTTTGGCCGATGACACCTTGACTACGGATTGTCCATTGGCGCGTTTTTCAACCGAAAAACGGAGATCGAGAAGGACGGTGGTGAAATCGACCCCAGCCTGCTTGAATGCATCCTGCGGAGCAAGACGGGCAGTCATCCCGGCCAACTCATCCTTGGTCGCGCCGATATCGAGTTCAGCCCGCAAAGGCTGCCCCAACGCGGATAGCACGGTCAATTTGCCTAGCCCAGCAGCCTCGGCAAACCATGGTGCAAACGACATGCATGATGCGACGGCAAGGGCAGCCGCACGCTTTTTGAACTTGGTGTGATTAGTTTCGTTCACAGCGAAACCCTGAGTGTGGAATTTGGGACTTTCAAATTAACATCATGTACTTAGCAATGCAAGCTAAACAAGCTTCTGATTAGTTGCCTTTTTGCATATTCCCAACAAATAAAAACCGGGGCCGCAGCCCCGGTTTTTATTTGCCTGAAATACCGATCAGGCATCAAGCAGGATGCGCAGCATGCGACGCAGCGGCTCGGCCGCACCCCACAGCAGTTGGTCGCCGCAGGTGAAGGCCGCCAGGTATTCCGGCCCCATGGCCATCTTGTGCAGGCGGCCGACCGGCACGGTCAGCGTACCGGTCACGGCAGCAGGCGTCAGCTCGCGCTCGGAGATCTCGCGATCGTTCGGCACAACCTTGGCCCACGGGTTGGCCTTGGCCAGCATGTCGCTGATTTCGTCGAGCGGAACATCCTTCTTCAGCTTGATGGTCAGTGCCTGGCTGTGGCAGCGCATGGCACCAATACGAACGCACAGCCCATCGATCGGAATGGAACCCGGCGAACGGAAGGCCGGACGACCGAGGATCTTGTTGCACTCGGCGCCGCCCTTCCATTCTTCCTTGGACTGACCGCCGTCGACCGGCACATCAATCCACGGAATAAGGGAACCAGCCAGCGGGGTATTGCGGAAGTTCTTCTTCGGGAAGGCATCCGAACGAATGGTCTCGGCCACCTTGCGGTCGATGTCGAGAATGGCCGAAGCCGGATCAGCCAGCAGATCGGCCACCGATGAATGGATAGCCCCCATCTGGGAGATCAGTTCACGCATGTTCTGCGCGCCAGCCCCCGAAGCGGCCTGATAAGTCATGGACGTGGCCCATTCGATCAGGTCGTTCTGGAACAAACCGCCGAGACCCATCAACATCAGGGAAACCGTGCAGTTGCCGCCGATCCAGTTCTTGCCACCCTTGGCCAGCGAGTCCTTGATCACGTTCATGTTGACCGGGTCGAGCACGATCACGGCGTCATCGGCCATGCGCAGCGCCGAGGCGGCATCAATCCAGTGGCCGTTCCAACCGGCAGCGCGCAGCTTCGGGAAGACTTCCTTGGTGTAATCACCACCTTGGCAGGTAATGATGATTTCGCAAGCTTTCAGGGCGTCGATCGAAGATGCATCCTGCAACGGCAGGGAAGCTTCCTTGCCGCCGAATACCGGCGCCTTGCCACCTGCGGCAGAGGTCGAAAAATACACCGGATCGATGTGGGCGAAGTCGCCCTCTTCCACCATGCGCTGCATGAGGACCGAACCAACCATACCGCGCCAACCAATCAGACCAACCTTCTTCATGACATCACTCTCCGTGAAAAATCTGTGCTCTTTTTACAGCGCCGCCAGCACGGCGTCGCCCATTTCCCTGGTACCGACCTTGTTCGTGCCACGCTCGTAAATATCACCGGTGCGATAACCTTGCGCCAAAACCTTTTTGACTGCGTTTTCGATACGAAGTGCCTGCTCTTCGAGAGCGAATGTATAACGCAGCATCATTGCAGCCGAAAGGATGGTCGCCAGCGGATTGGCAACGCCCTGGCCAGCGATATCCGGCGCCGAACCATGTGACGGCTCGTAGAGGCCCTTGTTCTTGTCGTCCAGCGAGGCGGACGGCAGCATGCCAATCGAACCGGTCAACATCGAAGCTTCGTCGGACAGGATGTCGCCGAACATGTTGCCGGTGACCATCACATCAAACTGCTTCGGGGCCTTGACCAGTTGCATGGCGGCGTTGTCGACCAGCATGTGGCTGAGTTCGACATCCGGGTAGTCGTGGGCGATCTCGATCATCACATCGCGCCAGAGTTGCGTGCATTCCAGCACGTTCATCTTGTCGACCGAGCACAGCTTCTTGTTGCGCTTTTGTGCCGCCTGGAAGGCGACATGGCCAATGCGGCGGATTTCGGATTCGCTGTAAACCATGGTGTTGAAGCCGACGCGTTCGCCGTTTTCCTCACGCACGCCGCGTGGCTGGCCGAAGTAAATGTCGCCGGTCAGCTCGCGGATGATCAGGATGTCCAGCCCGGCCACAACTTCCGGCTTCAACGTCGAAGCATTGGCCAATTCCGGGTAAAGAATGGCCGGCCGCAGGTTGGCGAACAGGTTCAGATCCTTGCGGATACCCAGCAGGCCGCGCTCCGGGCGCTGCTCGCGCGGCAGCGTATCCCACTTCGGGCCGCCAACGGCACCGAGCAGCACGGCATCAGCGGCGCGGGCCAGCTTTTGGGTGGCTTCCGGATAGGGGTTGCCGGTCGCATCGACCGCGCCACCACCAAGCAAAGCCTCTTCCATCTCGAACTTCAGATCGAGAGAATTCAGAACACGCACCGCCTGGGCGGTAATTTCAGGACCGATGCCGTCACCCGGCAGAACACAAATCTTCATTTTTATTCCTTGTCAGGAGAACAGCCAGGGCTGATCAACACGGCGCTTGGCCTCAAATTCACGGATTTTTTCTGCGTGACGCAGGGTCAGGCCGATGTCGTCCCAGCCATTGAGCATGCATTCCTTGCGGAAAGCGTCAATCTGGAACGGGATACCATGCCCGTCCGGACGAACCACCGCCTGAGCTGCGAGATCGACCACCAGCTTGTAGCCCGGCGTCGCCTCGACCTGCTTGAACAGCGCCTCGATTTCTGCGGCCGGCAGCACGATCGGCAGGATGCCATTCTTGAAACAGTTGTTGAAAAAGATATCGGCAAAAGACTCGGCGATGATCGCCTTGAAACCGAAATCGAGCAGCGCCCACGGCGCATGCTCGCGCGAACTGCCGCAGCCAAAGTTGGCACGCGTCAGCAGCACCTCGGCGCCCTGATAACGCGGCTGGTTGAGCACGAAGTTCGGATTCTTCGGCCGACCGGAATTATCCTGCCCGGGTTGACCAACATCCATGTAGCGCCATTCATCGAAGGCGTTCGGGCCAAAGCCGGAACGCTTGATCGACTTCAGGAACTGCTTCGGAATGATCGCATCGGTATCGACGTTACTACGATCGAGCGGAGCAACCAGACCTTCCAGACGAACAAACTTTTCCATTAATTCACCACCTTCTGCACGGCCTCGCCACCCTTCTTCAGGGTTTCGCCGACCACTTCGCCAGTCTTGTTCAACGCACCGCCTACCGCTTCTCCACCTTTCTGGAGCGCTTCTCCGGTTTTCTCGGCACCGATCGCGACGTCTTTCTTGACGCCTTGCGCGGTGTTGCATCCGGCAAAGACCAGGGCCAGCAGCAGCATTGAAATCGAACGCATGACCATCACCGCTTACAGGACGTCGCGAACATCCGCAAAACGACCAGCAATCGCCGCTGCCGCTGCCATCGCTGGGCTGACCAGATGAGTACGCCCACCGGGGCCCTGACGGCCTTCGAAGTTTCGGTTGGACGTTGAAGCGCAACGCTCTCCCGGCTCCAGACGATCGGCGTTCATGGCCAGGCACATCGAGCAACCGGGTTCGCGCCATTCAAAACCAGCCGCAATGAACACCTTGTCCAGCCCCTCAGCTTCTGCCTGCCGCTTGACCAGCCCGGAGCCTGGCACTGCCAGTGCCAGCTTGACGTTGGCAGCGATGTGACGTCCCTCGAGCACCGAGGCAGCTTCGCGCAAGTCCTCGATACGAGAATTGGTGCACGAACCAATGAACACCTTGTCGATAGCGATCTGGCTAATCGGCGTGTTCGGATTCAAACCCATGTATTGCAGCGCCCGCTCCATGCCCTCGCGCTTGACCGGATCGGCTTCCTTGGCCGGATCGGGAACAATGGCATCAATTGATACGACCATCTCGGGAGACGTACCCCAAGTCACCTGCGGACGAATGTCTTCGGCCTTCAGGGTAACGATGCGGTCAAACTGGGCGCCGGCATCGGAATGCAGGGTGCGCCAGTAGGCAACGGCCCGATCCCAGCTATCGCCAACCGGCGAGAAAGGACGACCCTTCAGGTAATTGATCGTCGTGTCGTCAACCGCCACGAAGCCCAGGCGAGCACCGCCTTCGATGGCCATGTTGCACAGGGTCATGCGACCTTCCATCGACAAGCCACGAATGGCGCTGCCGCCGAATTCGATGGCGTAGCCCGTGCCACCGGCTGTGCCGATGGTCCCGATAATGGCCAGAGCCACATCCTTGGCGGTGACACCCTTGCCGAGCTTGCCTTCGACAGCGACCAGCATGGTCTTGGAGCGCTTCTGCAACAGGCACTGGGTGGCCAGCACATGCTCCACCTCGGAAGTGCCGATACCATGCGCCATGCAGGCAAAGGCGCCATGCGTCGACGTATGTGAGTCGCCGCAAACGACTGTCATGCCCGGCAAGGTCGCGCCGTTTTCCGGACCGACTACATGGAGGATGCCCATGCGAGGATCCTTGAACGGGAAATAGGCCAACGCGCCGACTTCACGAATGTTGGCATCCAGCGTTTCGACCTGCTGACGGGAAATCGGATCCTTGATGCCTTCGTCCCAATGATCGGTCGGCGTATTGTGATCCGGCGTCGAAACAATCGAGGAAACGCGCCACGGCTTGCGGCCAGCCAGCTTCAGGCCTTCAAAAGCCTGCGGGCTGGTCACTTCATGGATGAGGTGACGATCAATATAGAGAAGCGCCGTGCCATCAGCTTCCTGATGCACAACGTGGTTCTCCCAGAGCTTGTCGTAAAGGGTCTTCGACATGGAACTTTTAGTGAGCCGTAAAGCGTTGAATTATTGCACAGGATCGCTGGTTTTTGCCCGTTCCGGGGCATCAAGCACCGCATTGCCGCCAACCCAGCCCCAGATCAAAATCAAACCAATCAGTGCGAATACCGAGCCAAGCGTAAAAGTCCAGCCCGACCCCAGCCACTCCCAGGTTCGCCCGCTGATCAAGGCACCAAGCAGGCCACCGGCACCAAAGGACAAGCTGGAATAAAGCGCCTGCCCGCGCCCCTGAGCCTTGCCTGGAAACCATTGATTGACGGCTGCAATCGAAGAAGCGTGATAGGCGCCAAAGGTCAGGCCATGCAACAACTGGACGAAGATCATGACCGCTGCAGACTCGACGCCCCAGCCCATCAACAAAAACCTTAAGACTGCTGCGGCAAAGCAGGCGAGCAAAATGACGCGCAATGAAAAATGTTTCGACAGACGGGCCATGAACATGAACACAACGATCTCCGCGACCACACCGAGCGACCAGAGCAAGCCAACCTCTGTCTTGGAGTAGCCATGTGCATCGAGGTGGATCGAGTAGAAAACATAGAACGCCCCGTGCGCCGCCGACATGGCAAAACAAGCCGCCATCAGCGCCACGACCTTGGGCTGCCGGAGAATGTCGCCAATCGGCTGAGCGTCCCGAGCATGCGGGATTGGTGGCGCCTCAGGCAAGGTCAGCGCATAGACGAGGATGCCAACCAGAATCACCCAGCACACCCAGAGCACAGCGACCGGCGGAGCCACGTCAAGCAAAGCACCCGTCGCCATGACGGCGGCGATGAAACCTATTGAACCCCATAGACGAATACGACTGTAACGACCGCGCTCTTCGCGCAGATGATCAAAAGTCAGCGTCTCGACCAACGGGAGCGCTGCGCTCCAGAAGAATGCCAAAACAGCCATCGCAACCAGCATGGCGGGCAATTTGTCGAGCCAAAAGAATGCGGTGAACCCAGCCAGCCCGATGGCACCCGCCAGGCGAATGATCGCTACGCGCTGACCAAAATGATCAGCCAGCCAGCCCCACAGATTTGGGCCAAACAGGCGCATCAACTGCATCTGCGACATCAACAGACCGATGTCCCAGGCAGAAAAATTCAGGGATTGGAGATAGAGCCCAAAGTAGGGCGAGAACGCGCCAATGAAGGCGAAGTAGAAAAAGTAGTAGCCCGAAAGGCGCCAGTAAGGCAGTGCATGCATCCGGCGATTTTACCGGATGCAGCGTCAGGCAAAGGCGCTATCAGGCCTTGACGGATTGCTGGCCGGCACGGAAGGCAAGCAGCAAATGGTAGATCTCATCCTTCAGCTTGACGCGCTGCTTCTTCATGTCTTCGATGGTGAAGTCAGCAACCGGCATGTCGTGCTCTTCCAGATCCTCGACCTTGCCGGTCAGGCGATTATAGGAAGCGAACTGCCGGGCAAAATAGGCATTGCCGGACTTGAGCGCATCAATCCCGTCCTTGAATTCCGGAAACTCCTGATACAGATCGTGGTGATCAACTTGCATATTTTCTCTCCCTATTGCATTGACCTGCCGCCAACGCGGCAAAAACAGAAATATTACGCGATTTTCCCGGCAATGCGCGGCGTAGCACACACCACATCGCCGCACTGCGCACGATGACGCAAGGCGTGATCCATCAGAACCAGAGCCAGCATCGCTTCGGCAATCGGTGTCGCACGAATACCGACACAAGGATCGTGGCGTCCTTCGGTGGCGACCTCAATAGCCTCGCCCTGGCGATTGATAGATCGCCGCGCCTGAGCGATTGACGAAGTCGGCTTGATTGCCATATTGACGATGATGTCCTGGCCCGTTGAAATGCCACCAAGCACACCGCCAGCATGGTTGGTCGCGAAGCCCTGCGGCGTCATTTCATCGCCATGCTCACTGCCTTTCTGGGCCACTGAATCAAAACCGGCGCCGATTTCGATACCCTTGACGGCATTGATGCCCATCATCGCGTAGGCAATCTCGGCATCAAGCCGGTCGTAAACCGGCTCGCCCCAGCCCGGCGGAACACCGGTAGCGCTCACGGTAATCTTGGCCCCCACGGAGTCCAGCGACTTGCGCAGGTTATCCATATAAGCCTCCAACTCCGGCACGATGGCGGCATTAGGCGCAAAGAAGGCGTTGTCGTCGATATCGTTCGCCGAAACAAAAGGAATCTCGATCGGACCAAGGGCGCTCATCCAGCCGCGAATCGTCACCCCGAAACGTTCGTGCAGCCATTTGCGGGCGATTGCCCCGGCAGCAACCCGCACCGCCGTCTCGCGAGCCGATGAACGGCCACCACCTCGATAGTCCCGGAATCCATACTTCTGGGTGTAGGCGTAGTCGGCATGTCCCGGACGGAAAGTATCGGCAATGTTGCCGTAATCCTTGCTACGCTGATCCTGGTTGCGGATCAACAGCCCGATCGGCGTACCGGTCGTCTTGCCTTCGAAAACGCCAGACAGAATTTCAACCGTATCCGGTTCGCGACGCTGCGTTACATGACGTGAAGTACCCGGCTTGCGGCGATCCAGTTCAGCCTGGATATCCGCCTCGCATAACGACAGGCCCGGCGGACAGCCATCGACCACGCACCCGATGGCCGGGCCATGCGATTCACCAAAAGAAGTAACAGTAAATAAAGTACCAAAGGTATTGCCGGACATGGACTGAGCTTGATTCTAATCAGGGCCTGCAGTTTAACACGTCGCGAAATCCTGCCGTTTCGCCGCGCAAGGCAGAATGAAAAAGGGCGGCCATCGCCGCCCCTGTCCGAACCGCTACGGAATCAAGAAGCAGGCGTTTCGCCCGGCCAGTTCTTGATATAGCTCTTCAGCATTTTGTTCTCGAAGCTCTGCTCCTCCAGAACCGCCTTGGCCACATCGAGGAAGGAAATGACCCCCATCAGTGTCTCGCCATCGACCACAGGCAGATAACGGGAGCGCTTCTCGATCATCAGGCGACGCAGATCGTTGGCTTCCATATCAGGAAAGGCTGTCACCGGGTTAGCCACCATGACATCACCCACCGTCATGCCATCCGGACTCGAAGCATGCTGCTTCAGGGCCAGAAGAACTTCACGGAAGGTCAGCATACCGACCATCTTTCCGGCGTCCATGACCACCAATGAGCCGACATCAAGATCCGCCATGGAGTCGATGGCGACAGCCAAGGATTGCTGTGGCGTCACCGTAAACAGCGTGCCGCCCTTGACGCGAAGGATTTCCCGAACCTGCATCGCTTTCTCCAGAATTACGATTGTTTGACCGCATTGATCTTAGAGCATCCGCAGGAAATCTGGAAGAACAATGGCACCACTCGCATCAGGTGCGGTCAAACCCATAGTCATGAAAATCCATGACAAAAAATATTTACGTATTTAACAAATTTAACGGAGTTATCACTTGCGCAACGTCATAGGCATATATATACTTTGGCGTATTACCTAAGTCATACCTCGCTAGGATGCTTGGGTAACCTTATTACACTAGCGTATGGAGAATGGATGATGAGCACTGTAAAGACCATCGAGAAAATCGACGCCCGCGAAATCCGTCGCAAACTTGGCCTCAACCAGCAACAATTCTGGTCCACGCTGGGCGTTACCCAGAGCGGCGGTTCCCGCTATGAAAGCGGTCGCAGCATGCCGAAGCCCGTGCGCGAACTGCTTCGCCTGGTCCACGTTGAGCAGGTTGACATCAAGAGCATCAAGCGTGACGACTGGGAAGTGGTCGAGTATCTGAAGTCGCAGGAACCGGAACTGTTCAAGTCCCTGAAAAAATCGGCTCGCAGCCACGCAAAAAAAGCGGCCTGATTTTTGCCCGGACAGGGGCATCAACCGCGAAAACGGGCATCACGGGGATACAGAAACCCGGATGCCCGTTTCTTTTTCTATCTGCTTGCCGAAATCAGTTAATTCGAGTTCAGACAGCGCGCTCAGACGCGACGCCGCCGGCTGCAGCGATGGCCTGGCCAAACCATAGAGATGTATCCCAGCCAGTTTTCCGGCCAGCGGTCGCAGAAAATCACAATAGGCCATTCGTGATTCGGCCGAAGGTGCCATGCCATCCAACGCAAACCAGCAGGTCTGAACCCAAGTCGGGGCAAGGCCGGCACAAGTCTCCAGGTTTTTCGCCGTCTTTTCTGGAATGCTGGGAACACCATTGATTTCAGCCACCTCGCTCGCCATGGCGCGATCCACTTTGAACCAGACCTCGCCACCGAGTTTCGCCAGATGCCGAATACCGGATTGAACATCAGCGCGATGCATCAGGCTGCCGTTGGTGATCAGCCGAACCACCAACTTCCCGACCTGGCCGAATCTGTTCAAGACATCACCGACTCTCGCTACTGCATCAGCAAATTCAGCCGCGCTGGTCGGTTCGCCATTTCCGGAAAATGCCACGTCCATCAGACGGCGCGCCTCCGGAGGAACCTGTCGTTGCATGAAGTCGCCATGCAAGACATCGCCAAGGAAAGCAGCCAACTCGGTTTCCAGACGATCCAGATCAATTGGTGGAGGGCCGCCTCGCGTCAGGTTTTCGACCTGACAATACAGACACGCCCAGTTGCACGCATTGTTGGGATTGAGATTGATGCCGATCGACACCCCACCGGCGCGGCGAGACACGACAGGGTAGACGTAGAGCAAACCGGCACTATCCCGGCGGTGATCATCGATGGAGAGCATGGCGCATTGTATAATCCGCGACCGCCTTGTCGAGCAATACGCCCATGTTGATTACCCGCCGCCTCGAATTCGATGCCGGGCACCGCATCCCTGACCACAAAAGCCAGTGCCGCCATCTGCACGGGCATCGCTACGCCATCGAAATCACGCTGTCAGGCAGCGTTATCGTCAAAGCCGGCGATGCTGCAAATGGCATGGTGATGGATTTCTCGCAGGTTAAGGATCTGGCCAACAGCCACTTGGTCAATGAATGGGACCACGCCTTCCTCGCCTACGCCGGCGACAAAGCCATCGTCGAGTTCCTGTCCTCGCTCCCCGGCCACAAAACGGTCATTCTTGATCGCGTGCCGACTGCTGAAAATCTGGCCAGAATTGCCTTCGAACGCCTTGATGCGGTTTATCGGGACACCTATGGCAACCACCTGCAACTTGAGCAGGTCAGACTCTACGAAACGCCCAACTGCTGGGCCGATGCTTTACGCACCAAGCTGGATTGAGCCGAAAAACATCTCCCTCTATACTGCTGGAATAGAGCAAAGGCATCACCGATGCCCGAGGAGCGTGAGATGCAGAACAAGCCCGCTGATAAACGCGGAACAGCCTCACCCAAACGGGGCACCGGATCACCATGAAACAGCCCTCCGGCAACATCCCCAATACAGCGCTGGTGCTAACCGGTGGTGGCGCACGGGCAGCCTACCAGGTGGGGGTTTTGCTGGCTGTCGCCAAGCTCTCCACCAATCGACGCCAAAACCCTTTTCCCATTCTCTGCGGCACCTCGGCCGGAGCGATCAATGCAACCGGCATTGCTTGCCTGGCTGATAATTTCGGGAAGGCAGTCTCTGTCCTTGCTTCCTTCTGGCGCAACATGCACGCGGGTGACATCTACCGTGCAGACCCTCTGGGCATCGGTCTTTCAGGCGCGCGCTGGCTTTCAACACTGACCATGGGCTGGCTGATCCGCAACCCGCCGCGCTCACTGCTCGACAATGCGCCCCTCCGCGAATTATTAAGCCGGCACCTCGACTTCCGTGGCATTGAACGCTCCATCGCCAATGGCGCCCTGCACGCGCTGAGCATTTCGGCCTCCGGCTACGAGTCAGGCGACAACATCAACTTCTTTCAAGGCAACCCCGACGCCCAACCATGGCGCCGCGTCCAGCGTATTGGCATCCGCGCGGAAATCGGGGTCGATCACCTGCTCGCCTCAAGTGCCATACCATTCATTTTTCCGGCCACCAAAATCCATCGGGAGTACTTCGGCGACGGGTCAATGCGTCAATTGGCACCGATCTCTCCGGCGATCCATCTCGGTGCCGAACGAGTCCTGATCGTCGGCGCCGGCCGCAAGAACGAACATCAGGAAAGACGACGCGTAGATGGCCATCCCTCGCTGGCACAAATCGCCGGGCATGCCCTATCCAGCATCTTTCTCGACAGTCTGGCCGTTGATATTGAACGGATGCAGCGAATCAACCGTACGCTGGCCGCAATCCCCCCCGAAACAAGAAAAGCCAGCGATATTCCGCTTCGCCCTATCCGCACCTTGATCATCTCGCCATCCGAACGTCTGGAGCGAATCGCTGCCGAACACGCCAACGCTCTGCCTTGGGCGATGAAGATGATGCTCGGCGGAATCGGCGGCATGAACCGCCGCAACGGCACGCTGACCAGCTACCTCCTGTTCGAGAAACCATATACGCGAGCGCTGATTGATCTGGGCTATGCCGACACGCTGGCTCGCTCACAGGAAGTCGGTGATTTCCTGGATCTCTAGAAGAAAAGAGCAAGGAGTTGGCCGAAGCATGACAGCTTGGTAAGTTGACTCGTCAAATTGAAACTATCCGCCAATCCCACCTCAGAAAAAACCGCACCATGGAACAATACCTCCCGGAAGATCACCCCGACATGATCCGAATCGTCCAAGCCGCACATCACGACATCAGGCCGCAAGCGACAAAGACGCAAACGAACTCATTAGCAAACGCACTCTCCATGGCCTTGGGTACCACGGCAGGCAGTGGCGAAGATCTGGAAAATATCGAATTCCTGATCCATGTCCTGTCTGTAAATCGCGCCTCCGGAGCAATCGAAGATGACGTCTTCGAACAATTACTGCAACAGATCAAGACAAAGGATGGCCGGGCCGAGCTAACTGCACGATTCACCCAGGAACTTGAAGCCGAACATGGGTATGAAGATGACGAATGAAAATGGGATCACCGACCTGGGCGACAAGCAGGTGCCAATCCCATTTCGATTTCGGCGCAAATGCCTGCAGCAGGCTTAATCAGAGCATCTCACTACGTATCATCGAAAACAATGGGTGAGATGATGGGTGGAAGATTCTAACCACCCGAAATCCCTTGCAGAATAAGGGATTTTGGCGGGTCCGGTGAGATTCGAACTCACGATGCTTTTCAGCACGCCGGTTTTCAAGACCGGTGCATTCAACCGCTCTGCCACAGACCCAATGGGCGCGCATGATACCACAATCATCATCCGCTCTATCCAGCGGGAGCAGCGATGAATAATTGAAACTTAGGTCATGCTCCGTTAGTCTTAGCATTTGTATAAACAACACGAGGGAGTTTCCCGCATGAATACCAACTTCGAGATTGCCAACCAAGGCTCTTCGGGGCTCGCACTGCAGCAGAACCGCGTTCTGCGCAACACCTACATGCTACTCGGCCTGTCCATGGTGCCGACGGTCATCGGCGCACTGGTTGGCATCCAGATGGAATTCAGCTTCCTGGCGGGTAGTCCGTTCATGGCGTTCCTGCTCTTCCTGGGCATCGCCTGGGGCTTCATGTGGGGCATCGAAAAGAACAAGGACAGCGGCTTGGGCGTTGCGCTGCTGCTCGGCTTCACGTTCTTCATGGGCCTGATGCTGTCGCGCATCCTGCAGGTCGCGCTTGGGTTCTCCAACGGCGGATCAATGATCGCCATGGCGGCAGGCGGTACGGGCGCGGTGTTCTTCACGATGTCGACTATTGCAGCCGTCAGCAAGCGTGATTTCACCGGCATGGGCAAGTTCCTCTTTGTCGGCATGATCGTTGTGTTGCTGGCTGCCGTTGCCAACATCTTCTTCCAGATTCCCGCGCTGTCGCTGACCATAGCAGTCGCTGTCGTCGGCATCTTCTCGGCCTATATCCTGTACGACATCAGCCGTATCGTTCAGGGCGGCGAGACCAACTACGTCAGCGCAACTCTCGCGGTCTACCTGGACGTCTACAACGTTTTCGTCAGCCTGCTGCAACTGATCATGGCCTTCACCGGCGAGCGCGACTAACCGCGAACGGCATAGCAAAAAGGCGGCCAAGGCCGCCTTTTTCACGCTCTATCGAAACGTACAAATCAGGGTCGTTCAAAAACAGCAATCGACTCGACGTGCGCGGTGTGCGGAAACATGTTGACCGCCCCGGCCGTCACAAAACGATACGCCTTTTCCACCACCAGCACCGCCGCATCGCGGGCGAGCGTTCCAGGATTGCAGGACACGTAGACAATCCGTTGCGGCGCATCCTTGCCGATTGCCCGGACCAGCTCAACCGCTCCCTCGCGCGGGGGATCAATCAGCATTTTGTCGAAATGACCGAGAGCTGCCAGTGATTCCTCGGTACACTCGAACAGATTGGCAACGCCAAATTCAACGTAACTAGCCAATCCATTTGCCTTGGCACTCTGCTGCCCTCGCCTGACCAACCCTGCACTTCCCTCGACGCCAACGACCATCGCACCCGATCTGGCAATCGGCAACGTGAAATTTCCCAAGCCGCAAAACATGTCAGCAATTCGCTCCCCTGGCTGAGGATCAAGCAGGCGAAGCGCACGGCGAACCATCACACGGTTAACGGCATGGTTGACCTGGGTGAAATCGGTTGGCTTGAAATCGAGCTCCAGACCAAACTCCGGCAGGGTGTACGACAGACGAGGCCCGGTTTGCGGACAAAAGCGATAGACCGTATCCGGCCCCTTCGGCTGCAAGTAGAAAACGATGTTGTGACGGTCGGCAAAATCACGCAGCAAGCGCTCGTCGGCACTGCTCAGCGGATCGAGAATGCGCAAAAGCAGCGCGGTGCAGTGCTCGCCCACGGCGACTTCAACTTCGCGTATGCGCTCGGCTATCGACAAAGCGCCAAACAACTCACGCATCGGCATCAGCAAGGCCGAGACATGCGGCGGCAAAATGACGCAACTCCGGATATCGGCGATGTAACTGCTGCGCCACTCATGAAATCCGATCAGCATGCCACCGCTTTTTGAAACACGGCGGACGGCAAGACGGGCCCGATGCCGGTAACCCCAAGGAGTTCCCTGGATTGGTGGCAACATGGTTTCCGGACGAATGCGTCCAATGTGCCAGAGACTATCCTCCAGCACCCGCTGCTTGGCCGCAACCTGTGCCGAGGGCTCCATGTGCTGCATGGCGCAACCGCCACAGATGCCGAAATGTGGGCAGCGCGGCTCAACGCGAGCATTCGATGGTTTCAGAACACTGACCAGATGCGCCAGCTCAAATTTCGACTTTCTTCGGAAACTGGCGTACTCAACCGTTTCTCCAGGCAAGGCGCCATCAACAAAAATGGCCTTGCCCTCCTGACGAGTGACGCCCCGCGCCTCATGGTCCAGCGAATCGATAATCCCGATGGGCACGGTCAACTCCGAAAAAGCGCGAATTCTATCAATCGGTTACACTAAGCGCCATGGCTCGCGAACTGATCACCTCCTGGGCAGACTATCAGACGGCAATCGACCGGCTACTGGCCATTGCCTGCCACAAAATCCGAATTTACGACGAAGATCTGTCTTCCCTGAAACTCGAAGCGGAACCTCGCCTGGTCAACATCAAGCGTGTTCTACAAGCCGGACAGGGCGATGCTCTGCAGATAGCCCTCCGTAATGCATCGCCAATTCGTCAGCAGCACCCAACATTCCTCAAGCTGCTGAGCACCTATGGACACCTCGCAGCAGTGCAGGAAACTCCACCTCAGCTCGCACACCTGCGGGACAGCATGATTCTTGTCGATGACAAGTACGCGTTGATCCGTTTCGAACGCGACCTGCCCCGCAGCAAATTTCTGATCGATGAGATCGACGAAATGCGTCCATATCTGACCCGTTTTCGTGAAATCTGGACAGAGGGCGGTGAAAGCGTGACCAACACCACCTTGGGGCTCTGATACGCAATTGCCATGATGCAAAGCAACAACCGGCGCCCAATCCGAACAATATATTGATATAATCTTGGACTGATCAGGTAGCTCCTGATCTCTGAATAATCAGATTATGTAGGTTCTTGTCGATAAGGAAATTCCATGAATAAGTCTATTCTCGTTGCTGCTCTGATCGCTGTTGCTCTGTCCGCTTGTGGTAAGAAGGAAGAACCGGCTGCTGCCGCTCCGGCTCCGGCTCCGGCTGCTGCCGCTCCTGCTGCTCAACCGGCTGGCATGGCTGGCATGACCGGCATGGAAGCCGCCAAGCCGGCTGAACAAGCTGGTATGGCTGGCATGCAAGGCATGGCCGCTCCGCAAGCTGGTATGGCTGGCATGGAAGCCGCCAAGCCTGCCGAGCAAGCTGGCATGGCTGGCATGACCGGCATGGAAGCCAAGAAGTAATCCTTCTTGCTTTCAAGAAAAACGGGGCTTCGGCCCCGTTTTTTATTGCCTCTCAGATACCGCCTAAGCCAGGCTACGCCAATCGAAGCCCTGATCCGGAGTGGCCACTCCAACCCAATCTTTTGAGCGCCCCAAAGTCTCACTAATCAGGCTCACAACCAGTTCCGGCAAATTATTGCGCTCGCTCAAATGCGCCGCAACCAGATGCTGGAGATTTGAGCAGTCTATTAATTTCAGAAACCTGGCAGCTGCCAAGTTTTCCAAATGTCCGTAGCGACCGGCGATACGTCGCTTGAGAGATGTCGGATAGGCCGAGCGCTCAAGCATCCCGGCATCGTGATTGAATTCAAGGACCAGTCCGGCGCAGCCAGACAATACGTCGCAGACGTGTGGTGTCGTTTCACCAATATCGGTCAATACGCCGAGACGGGTTCCAGCACCGGAAAATACATACTGAACAGGCTCTCGGGCGTCATGCGGAACAGGAAACGGCAACACCTCCAATTCCCCGACGCTGAAGGGCCGATGGCTATCGATGATGCGCAGATCAAGGCCGGCATCGTTCTCCCGACAGCCGCCCCAGGTACCATGGGTCATCCATATCGGAAGCCCGAATTTACGGGCCATCCTGAAAACGCCCCCAACATGGTCGCCATGTTCATGCGTCACAAGAATACCTGCCAGATCGGCAGGTTGCCGGCCCAGACGCTGCAGCCGGGTTACGGTGTCCCGCAACCCGAAGCCACAGTCGAGCATCAGGCAGGTTGCCTCATGCTCGACGAGCAGCGCATTGCCTGCGCTGCCACTGCCGAGCGAGGCAAAACGGATCACTGCAACTGCTGAAGGAGCAGGCTGAGGATCTTCTTTGCAGTTTCTGACTTGTCGGTACCGCCCTCGCTGGACAGAACCTTGACAACGCTTTGCTGGCCATCTTCGCTGACGTAGATGCGGTATTGCACCTTGGAACTCGCCGGCTCGGCGCTCTTCCAGAATGCCAGCTTGGACAGGAAGCCATCGTCCTTCTTGCGGTTATCGACTTCTGGATCGACGTAACGCACGAAGTACAGGCCACGCGAACGGTCGCGATCTTCGACGGTAAAGCCGACGCGATCCAGCGCCAGGCCAACCCGACGCCAGGTTCGGTCAAAGCGCTCGAAAACTTCCAGCGTTCCGGCGCCGTCATCCGATTTGGCCAGCTTGGCGCGCGGCTCGGCCTTGGCGGCGGCGAGCGAAACTTCGGCACGCTTTTCTTCGGAACCCAGGCGCACCATCAGGCGACGCAGCATTTCGGCTTCCAGTTCCGGATCAGAGGCCCGTGGCTGCCAGCGTGTGTCATCCTTGGCCGATGAGGTATAGACCTCCTCCATAGCACGATGGCTGACAAAAATATCGGTAGTTCCCGGCGTCGAACCTGGCTCGAAACGCGTACGGAACTTGTCCCGCTCCCCCGTTGAATAGAGGGAGTCAAGCAGGCGACCCAAGGTATTGCGAATGAAATCCTGGCCGATCTTGGCCCGGTTTTCGGCCCAGTCGGTTTCCATCACACCCGCTTCCGGGCGTTCAACGGCGATGATGAAGCCGGTTTCCTGCCAGAAATCCTTGACCGTATCCCACAGCTTGTCCGCCGGAACGGCAACGACCAGCCAGCGCTGGTTACCGGAGCGTTCGACGCGAACCTTGTCGACCTCTGGCAACACCGTAGAATTCTGCGCCTGAGCCTGGGGCGTCCGGTCGGCACTGTAGGCCGAGAAGGTTGCACTGCCCTTGCCAACCGCATCAGGCACCAGATATCGGTCATCACGGGTGATCTGGGTTAGGTCCGGAGGGACTTCAAGGGTCGGCGCCTTGCCAGCCGACTTGTATTCGATCTTGCGCGAATCAGGAAGAATGCTGCATCCGGCCAGCGCTATGGCCAACAGGGAAAGGGCGAGGCCGGAAAGCCGACGATTCATGTTTTCTTTACTCCGTCAGGCGACGAGGCCGGCCTGGCGCAGCGCAGCCAGGACACGTGGTTGATTGGCTTCGGAAAGCGTGGTCAGGGGCAGGCGGATACCATTGGGCATCATGCCCATCTTGTGCACAGCCCACTTGACCGGAATCGGATTGGCTTCGCAGAACAGATCGCGATGCAAGGCGAGCACCTTGAAGTGAATTTCGCGTGCCTTGGCGATGTTGCCGCTGGCAGCCGCGACACACATCTCATGCATCAGGCGCGGCGCCACATTGGCGGTCACCGAGATGTCACCGTGGAAGCCGAGACTGATCGTCGCCACGGCCGTCATGTCGTCACCGGTGTAAAGTGCAAAATCCTTCGGGGCGCGGGCGATCAGATCGCAGGCCCGATCGATGTTGCCGGTCGCATCCTTAACACCGACGATGCCCGGCACTTCAGCCAGACGCAGGATAGTGTCATTGGACATGTCGGCCACGGTACGGCCCGGTACGTTGTAAAGCAGTACCGGCAGCTCCACCGCCTCGGCAATCGCCTTGAAGTGGCGATAGAGGCCTTCCTGGGTCGGCTTGTTGTAATAGGGCACGACTGACAGCGCCAAGTTGGCACCCGCCTTCTTGGCGAACTCGGTCAGCTCGATGGCTTCGGCCGTCGAATTGGCACCGGTACCAGCGATGACCGGGATACGGCCGGCGATGTGATCAACGGCGACCTTGATCAGTTCGCAATGCTCCTCGACGTTGACCGTCGGTGACTCACCGGTCGTGCCGACCACCACGATGGCATCTGTGCCTTCCTGGACATGGAAGTCGAGCAGGTTGCGAAAGGAGTTCAAATCGAGGCTGCCATCCTCATGCATGGGCGTAACGATGGCGACAATGGATCCGGTAATCATGGCCTGTATATGAAGAAAGTAATCTGTCGATTGTAACTGAAGGCTATTCACCGCGGAAAGGCGCTTGGTAACAGTTTGTTATTTTTCCGACATCCAATGAAGCAAGCCACGACCGACCCACATTTTGCCACCCGGCAAAAGCAGTTCCGGATGCCGATCCGGTGCTGCTGACCGCAGTTGCCGGGCAAACTCATCAAGTCGGGTCGCCACCGGCACCTGCCACCCCAAGATGCGCAAGCGATAACGCAACAGATTTTTCAGACGCGGCAACGAAAGCATTCGCGTTTCCGACATGCGTGCCGCCCCCCCTTCGCGAATCCGTTGCCAGTCCAGTTCGGCCAGCTCATCCAGCAAACCGGCCGCCTCGCCAAAATTTGCCGCGGCCTGCGCCAGCGACGCTTCAGCCGAAGGAAAACGCATGGTCAGCGAGGTCATGGCCTTATGGCGGAGAAAATTGCGCGTCAAGGAGATGTCGGCATTGCTTTCGTCATCAATCCAGGCCAATCCGGCGGATGTGGCATACGCTTCGATTTCCGGACGCGAGCTATCGAGAAGCGGCCGGAGCAGATGCAAGCGGCCGAATTGTCTTTCCGCCGGCATTCCGGCGGCACCGGTCACCCCTGAGCCACGCAGCAGGTTGAACAACACGGTTTCTGCCTGATCGCCACGGTGATGACCTAGCAACAAGCAGTCTGCAGACATCTCGGCAAAGACCTCATAGCGCGCCTTGCGTGCCGCCGCCTCCAGTCCCTGCCCGGAAGCAGTATCCACGCAGACGTGGCGAATGACGAGCGGAACGTCCAGCCTGGCGCAATAGTCGGCGCAAAACTGCCCCCAGGCATCGGCATTCGGCGAAAGTCCATGATGGACATGGATGGCCTCTAACCGCCCGGCGAATCCCAATCGGGTCAGCAGATGCAACAGGACGACAGAGTCGCAACCACCTGACAGCCCTACCGCAAGGCGCTCATCCGGTGCGAGCCGTGCGGCGAGAAATGAGCCGACCCGTGCCGGCAGGTCAGCTGACAGCCTGTTCCTTGAAGCGGCCATAGCTCATCAGCCGCTCGTAGCGCGTTGCCAGCAATTCGGCAGTTGACAGCCCGGAAAGCTGCTTCAGCGCGTCCTGCAAGGCTTTCTTGAGGTTTTGTGCCATAGCTGCATGGTCGCGATGCGCGCCACCAAGTGGCTCATTAACGATCCTGTCGATCAGCCCCAGGGTTTTCAGGCGTTGTGCTGTGATACCCATCGTTTCGGCCGCTTCCGGAGCCCTCTCGGCACTCTTCCAGAGAATCGAAGCGCAGCCTTCCGGCGAAATTACCGAGTAGGTCGAGTACTGCAGCATTTGCACGGTGTCGCCGACAGCAATGGCCAGCGCACCACCGGAACCGCCTTCACCGATGATGGTGACGATGACCGGCACTTTCAGCTCAGCCATTACATACAGATTGCGACCAATCGCCTCGGACTGACCTCGTTCTTCGGCATCGATACCCGGATATGCACCCGGGGTGTCGACGAAGGTCATCACCGGAAGGCCGAACTTCTCGGCCAGCTTCATCAGGCGCAAGGCCTTGCGGTAGCCTTCGGGACGCGGCATGCCGAAGTTGCGATAAATCTTTTCCTTGGTATCGCGCCCCTTCTGGTGGCCAATCACCATGACTGGCTGGCCATTGAAGCGCGCAAGGCCGCCGACGATGGCATGATCATCAGCAAAGGCACGGTCGCCGTGCAACTCTTCGAAATCGGTAAAAATCAGCGAGAGGTAATCCAGCGTGTAAGGACGCTGCGGATGACGGGCTACCTGGGAGATCTGCCACGGTGTCAGCTTGGCGTAGATATCCTTGGTCAGTTGGCCACTCTTCTTTTCCAGACGATCGATCTCTTCGGAGATGTCGACGGCGGAATCATCCTGGACGAAGCGCAGCTCTTCGATCTTGGCTTCAAGATCGGCAATGGATTGTTCGAAGTCGAGGAAGCTTGTTTTCATGGACTGCTCGTTTGCTAAGTTGGGGCGCATTTTACCCCAAAGGCAGAAAGGCTACTGACTCAGTACTCGACCGGCACCGGATCAAGGCTGCGCCACAGATACCAGGTTGCGACGGAACGCCACGGCCGCCAGCGTTCGCCAAACGCAGCCAGCGTCTTGCGCGGCTGTTTTTCACCCTTGAAATAGCGATCGTTCACAGCGCGCTGCAGACCAATATCGTCGAGAGGAAATACATCCGGACGCATCAGGTTGAAGATCAGGAACATCTCGGCCGTCCATCGCCCGATACCTCGGACCGCGACCAATTCGGTAATGATCGCTTCATCATCCAGCGTGCTCCAGGCAGATGGATCCAGCTGCCCACTGGAAAAATGCCCCGCAAGATCACACAGATATTCGACTTTCCGCTTCGACAAGCCGCACCCCGTCAAGCCGCTTTCGCCAAGCGCCAGGATGCGCTCTGGCGCAACGCTGCCAACCTGCGCCAGAAAACGCCCCCAAACCGAATCGGCCGCCTTGACCGAGATCTGTTGGCCAACAATGGACCGGGCAAGCGTCGCAAATGGATCGCCGCGCGAAACAAGCGACAAACCGGCAAAGCGCTCGACCAGCTCGGCCATCAAAGCATCTTGGTGCGACAAGTCGCTGATCGCTTGGGTCCAGTAATCGGGAGGCATGGGCTGATTATACGGTGGCGCAATCCAGGACAAATTTCAAAGAGATATTTGGCTTCCAGCCAAGACTCACTATGACAAGTTTGTTAATATCACCAAAAAACAAACCAGAGAACACGCGATGAATCACTCGGACCCCGTTTTCGTCCAGCCGCTTCTCGGCGCTGATGATGCATGGGCCGGCTACAAGGTCGAGTCAGCCCCTGGCACCAACGACAAAATCCTCACCCGGCTCTGCGCCTCGCCGCAACTCGCCGAATTCGATCAGCGGCTCCCGTGGTTCCTTCCGGCATCGAATAATTGCAGCGGGTCGACACACCTCGGCGAGCGCCTGGTAAGCGTTTTCCCGGCACAACCCGCCCCGGAAAGCCAGGAAAGCCTCAAGCAACTGGAAGCCCGGCTCCGCCAGTGCAACAGCAAGGTTGGACTCATCGCGTCAGCGAACAGCAAACTGCCGGCAACGGGCACTTGGGATTTTTTGTTGATCGGCGCCAGCCACGCACGCTGTTTACCGCCCTATACGCTGCTTGGCATGGCCAGCCGCACCACGATCGTAGCCACTGATGTGCATTCCCACGGGGATCGCGACTGGATGCTGAGCAATGCCTGCACACTATGCACCAGCGAATTTCTGCTAACTCGCTCGGCAAGCAACAGCAAGGCCGACATTACCCGACTCAAGCTACTCAAATTGCTGACCTTGATCGATGGCGACGCCGACACCGGCGCTCTCGAAACCATCTTTCGGGAAGAAGCAAAGCTGTCGTACAGCCTGCTCCGGCTGGTCAATTCAGCGGCACTTGCCCCGCGCAGTCCGATCGTCAGTTTCGCCCAGGCAATCAACCTGCTTGGTCGCCGTCAGTTGCAGCGTTGGCTACAGTTGCTGGTCTACTCGGATCCGAACAACGGACAACATCCGACGCCACTGCTCCAGAAAGCCGCCTCACGCGGCCGTATCCTCGAATTGCTGGTGAGACAACTGGAACCGGCGCTCGAGAATCCAGAAGACACGGCATTCATGATCGGCACCTTCTCGCTGCTCGACGTCCTGCTAAACATGTCCATCTCGGACATCCTGCATCAATTGCCGCTGCCACCTTTCATCCACAATGCGCTGGCAGCACATGACGGACCACTGGGCACATTGCTCAGCGTGATGGACGCTGCCGACAAGAATGATTTGAAGCTGGCCGCAACGCTGCTCGAGAAACTCGGCATTGACGCCGAAACCTATCTTGACACTCAACTAGACGCCTACAGTTGGGCGGCAAAAATCCGACCGGCAGCCTGATCAGCCGAAACGCCCGCTGAGGAAGGGGTTGTATTTGCGTTCTTCGCCAAAGGTCGACATCGGGCCATGGCCGGGAATGAATTCGACATCATCGCCCAGCGGGAAGAGCTGTTCCTTGATCGAACGGATCAGCGTGTCGTGATCGCCGCGCGGGAAATCGGTTCGACCGATCGAGCCCTGGAACAGCACATCGCCGACCTGGGCCAGCCGACTGGGGGCATGATAAAAAACGACATGACCTGGCGTGTGGCCGGGACAGAGCAAAACATCGAGCTCGACGTCGCCAAAAGTCACCTTGTCGCCTGCCCTCAACCAACGAGTCGGCTCGAAACTCCGGACATTCGGAAAGCCGAACATCTTGCTCTGTTGCGGCATGCCCTCGATCCAGAAGCGATCTTCCTCATTCGGCCCTTCGATCGCGACACCCGTCTGCTCTGCCAGTGCCGCCACACCGCCCGCATGATCGATATGGCCATGGGTGACGAGGATCTTGGCCAACGTCAGCTTTTCATCCTCGAGCAGGTGCAGAATGCGTTCGATGTCGCCACCCGGGTCGATGACGACCGCCTGGCGGGTGTTCTCGCACCAGAAAACAGTGCAGTTCTGTTCAAAAGGGGTAACCGGAACGATGGCGTAGCGCATGGCAATAAGGGAAATGTTTGATCGCCAACGATTATCGCATGGCCCTGCCCTTGCCCGGCACCGCCCGCCCCCTTAAACTCCCGCAGATAGAAGCGAAATCAATTTGAAGGGCCACTACGCCATGCTTGACCACCCGCTACCGGACATTGATGCCTGGACACTGCTGTTCAGCAACAACGGGCTGCCTGTCCTGCGCGTCACCAAGCGGCGACTCGAAGAAATGCGTGCCGACCTCGACCGCGTCGACGCCCGCGAACTGGCCCGCCTGATCCTGCAGGACCCGATCATGACGGTTCGGGTGCTCTCCTACATCCAGCCCATGCGCGGCCGCTCCTTGCAACGAGACATTACGACCATTGCCAGCGCGGTGATGATGGCCGGGATAGAACCGTTCTTCAACCGCTTCAGCGAGTTGTTCACCATCGAAGATCAGCTCAAGGAAGCCGGCCCGCAAGCCCTTCTCGGCGTCCTGCAGATTATTCGCCGCGCCCAGCGCGCCGCAGACTATGCCCAGGAATGGGCTATCTGGCGCCACGACATCAATATGGAAGAGGTGCGCATCGCCGCACTGCTGCATGACCTGGCCGAAATCCTGGTGTGGTGCTCTGCGCCACAGCTGGGGCTGAACATTCTTGAGCAGCAGAAGGCCAATCCGACGATGCGCAGTGCAGATGCCCAGAAACACACGCTGGGCTTCACCTTCTTCGAAATCCAGCACGAACTCTGTCGCGTCTGGCACTTGCCCGAACTGCTGCAGGCACTGATCGATGATGACCACGCAGATAGTCCGCGGGTCAAGAATGCCACCCTTGCTGTCCGCCTGGCGCGGCATTCATCGCATGGCTGGAACGATCCGGCGCTTCCCGACGATTACAAGGATATTGGCTTGCTGCTCAACATTACGCCGGAGGCCGTTCGCCAACGCCTTGGCCTGGAGCCGATGCCGGCCCGAGAGGCTGACGGCCAAGGGAACGACTAGCCACAGTAACGCAGATTGGCCCAGTCGATCAGCAACTCGGGGGATTGATAGGCCATGAAGATCAGGGCCAGCAGCAATAGCGCCAGGGCCACGCCCACCCCACCAAGAAACCAGCGCCAGTGCGGCTTCAACTCGTTAACCCCAGGCGAGCCAGCGGTTTTTCATTGATCGGCCAGGAACAGATCGTCGCCAGCACAGACAGTCCGATCGAGAGCGACCAGGCCAGCGAATAGGAACCGGTCTCGTCGAAAATCCTGCCGCCCAGCCATGCCCCCAGAAAACTGCCCAGCTGGTGACCAAGGAAGATGACGCCGGTCAGCATCGACATGTAGCGCAACCCGAAAATCTGGGCGACCAACCCGTTGGTCAATGGCACCGTGCCCAGCCAAAGCAGACCGATCACCGCGGCAAAAGTCCAGGCAACGGCAGTCGTCAGGGGAACCAGCATGAAAATCAGAATGGCCACGGCACGCAAGCCGTAGATCAGCACCAGCAGGTTTTTCTTGCTTGATCGCCCGCCCCCCCAGCCGAAGATGAATGAGCCGAAAACGTTGAACAGGCCGATCAGCGCCACAGCCGTCATGCCAACATTGGCCGACATGCCTGAATCGACCAGATAGGACGGCAGATGCAACATGATGAAGGCGGTCTGGAAGCCGCAGACAAAATATCCCCAGAACAGGTAATGAAAGCTGCGTTCGCCGCTTGCTTCGCGCAGCGCCTCCGTCACCGACTGGCCGGCGCCCGCTGAGGGCTTGTGGCCATCGGCCATGGCATAGGCCAGCGGCGCAATCAGCCCGACGCCGCAAGCCAGCAAGACCAGGGCGCTCTGCCAGCCATAGGTGGAGATCAGCATCTGCCCGATCGGTAACACGGCGAACTGGCCAAGCGAGCCGCCAGCACTCGCGATACCAAGCGCGAGGCTGCGCTTTTCCGGTGTCGTGTGCCGCCCGATGACGCCCATGATCACGGCAAAGGTCGTCCCCGACAGGCCGAGGCCAATCAGGACGCCGGCCGAAAGATCAAGGCTGAGCGGCGTGCCGGCCTGCGACATCAGGACCAGGCCGATCACATAGAGCACTGCCGCACCAACCACCGTACGCCCCGCGCCATGGCGGTCGGCAATGGCTCCGGCAAAGGGCGAGGCCAGTCCCCAGACCAGATTCTGGATGGCGAAGGCGAAGGAGTAGGTTTCGCGGCTCCAGCCATGATCGGTCGTCATCGGCTGCAGGAAGAGTCCCGCCGTATGGCGAACCCCCATCGACAAGGTCAGGATGATGCAGCCGACCGTCAGGATGATCAGCGGGGTGCGCCAGCCAGCGTTGCTCGTGTTCATATCGGCTTCCTAGAATTGGCTGTTTGAGCGTCGGACTTACGCCGGGTTCCCGGCGCGTGCCTCAAGCAACTCCCAGCGTTCGAGCAGCACCATCAGTTCGTCGTCGATGGCGGTCAGCCGCTCGGATGCCTTTTGCGCAGCCGACGGATCCGACTGGTAGAGGGAGGCATCAGCGAGACGCTTGCCCAGTTCAGCCTGCTCAGCTTCCAGCCCGGCGATTTTGCCTGGTAGCTCCTCTAATTCACGCTGCTCTTTCCACGACAGTTTCTCGCCTTTCGCCTTGGGCGGCTCAGCGGCCTTGACGGGCTCTGCTGCCTTGGCAGTTGGCTTGGGCTCTGCCTTGACCTTCGGCGTTTCCTTGGCCACGCTGGCCTTGTAGGTCGCCCAGTCGGTGTAACCACCGGCGTATTCCTTCCAGACGCCATCACCTTCGGCGGCGATGGTCTGGGTCACCACGTTGTCGATGAAAGTCCGGTCGTGGCTGACCAGAAACAGCGTGCCTTCGTAGGTCTGCAGCAGCTCTTCAAGCAATTCCAGCGTTTCGATGTCGAGGTCGTTGGTCGGTTCGTCGAGGACCAGGACATTGGCCGGCTTGGCGAACAGGCGGGCCAGCAACAATCGATTGCGCTCGCCGCCAGAGAGCGAACTGACCGGCGAACGGGCGCGTTCGGGCGCGAACAGGAAGTCCTCCAGATAGCCGATCACGTGCTTGCGGGCGCCGCCGATATCGACCCAGTCCGAGCCCGGAGAAATGACATCAGAGAGCGTCGAATTGGGGTCGAGCTGGGTGCGGAACTGGTCGAAATAGGCGATATCCATTTTCGTACCTTGGCGCACGATGCCGGAATCCGGCTTGATTTCATCGAGAATCAGGCGGAGCAACGTCGTCTTGCCGGCACCGTTCGGCCCGATCAGGCCGATCTTGTCGCCGCGCTGAATGCGGGTAGAAAAATCGCGAACAACCGGCTTTTCACCGTAGGATTTGAAGACATGCTCGAGCTCAGCCACCAGTTTGCCGCTCTTGTCGCCGGAGTCGAGTTGCAGATTGACCTTGCCCATCCGCTCGCGCCGCGCCTGACGTTCAGCCCGCAGTTGATCGAGGCGCTGGACACGGAACACGGCGCGCGTCCGCCGGGCTTCGACGCCCTTGCGAATCCAGATCTCTTCTTCCTTGAGCAGCTTGTCGGCCCGCGCATTGGCCAGGCCTTCCTCGTGCAGCATGGCCTCCTTGCGCAGCTGGTAATCCTTGAAACTACCGGGAAAGCTGACCAGCTTGCCGCGATCGAGCTCGACGATGCGCGTGCAGACGCGGTCAAGGAAGGAACGGTCGTGGGTGATGAAAAACAGCGTGACGCCGGATTCGATCAACAAGTTTTCCAGCCATTCGATGGCGGCAATGTCGAGGTGGTTGGTCGGCTCATCGAGCAGCAGCACCTCGGGCGCAACCGCCAGGGCCTGAGCCAGCGCCAGACGTTTCTTCTGACCACCGGACAGGCTGCCTACCCTTGCATCGGGGTCCAGCCCGAAACGTTCGATGACGCGCTCGGCCTGCGCCTCGTAGGCCCAAGCGCCACGCGATTCCAGTTCGTGCTGCAGCTCGGACATCCGTTCGAGCAAGACGTCGTGATCGGCATCGATTTCGCCCAGCTTGTGCGAGACCTCGTGGTATTCCGCGAGCAGCGTCGCGTTTTCGCCCATGCCGGAAATAACCGCCTCGAAGACCGTCGATTCGGCATCGAATGGTGGCTCCTGCGGCACATAGCCGACGCGAATTCCGGGCTGCACCCAGACTTCGCCATCATCCAGGCGCCCGCGCCCGCTACCGGCCGCCATCGCGGCGAGCAGGGAAGATTTTCCGGTACCGTTGCGCCCGATCAGGGCAACCCGCTCGCCCGGATCGAGCAGAAAATCGGCGTGATCGAGGAGCGGCACGTGGCCGTAGGCAAGGCAGGCGTCAGTCAGTTTTAAATAGGGCATTGGTCGCAATAAAAACGGCGCCCCGCAAGGCGCCGCGTTGGGAAGAAGCGAATTTTATCCGCTTGCAGAACAATCAGGTGGTAAAGCGGCTTAGCTGCGCCTGTAGATCGTTCGCCATGCGTTGCAGATTCTGCGCCCGCTCGCTGTTGCGGACAGCACGGCTGTTGCTGCCCTCGGCGGCCTGGGCAATGTTTTCCACCAGGCGGGCGATTTCCTGGCTGGCCGAACTCTGTTCGCGTGTGCTGTCGGCAATTCCATGAACGACGTCGACTGTCTGCTGTGCCCGCTGGTCGATGATCTCCAGCGAGTCACCAGCTTGACGGGCCATGCCGACACTGCCGCTCATGTTGGTGCTGACATCCTGCATGCGCTGGACGGCCCGGCCAGTCTCTTCCAGGATGGCATTGACGGTTGTGGAAATCTCCTGCGTCGAAACGGAAGTCCGCTCGGCCAGCTTGCGCACTTCGTCAGCCACCACAGCGAAACCGCGCCCCTGCTCACCCGCCCGGGCTGCCTCAATGGCGGCATTGAGCGCCAGCAGATTGGTCTGATCGGCAATTTCGCGAATCACGCCGACGACACTGGAAATCTGCTTGGAGCGCTCACCGAGCGACTGAATCAGCACCGCCGATTCGTTGATATCGCCAGCCACCCGCTCCAGTTCGGTCATTGCACGGTACACCACCTCTCGGCCCGAACCGGTGACCGTCTTGGCATCGGCGGAAATCTGAGCCGCCTGATTGGCGTTATCGGCGACATGCGTAATGCTGACCGACAGCTCCTCGACCGAAGCCGCAATCCCCGAGGCCGAAACGGAAGCCTGCTCTGAAGCGGCAAGGGCCGAACTGGCGGCATCCTGCAACTCGCCAGCAGCGACAGCCACTTGTGAAGAAGAGTTGGAAACGCCACGCACCAGACTGCGCATGCTTTCAGCCATATGGTTGAAGGCCGTGGCGATGGCATGCACTTCATTGCGACTGCCGGGCTCAGCACCCTGCACAACGGTACGCAGGTCGCCCTGACTGATACGTTCCACATCCAGCACCATTTGCCCGAGCGAGCGCAGGCGGGAACTGACCAGGAAATAGACCAGCATTGCCAGCACAAGGGCCGCCACGATACTGATGACGATCAGCAGATTGCGCAAGGCACGGCTTTCTTCGAGATATTCGTCCAGCCAGCTACCGGTTCCAACTGTCCATCCCCAAGCTTGTGAGGTCGCGGCGTACACGATCTTTTCGCGCGAAGCACCGCTGGTGTCAGCCATCGAGTAACGGAAGAGTCCATTTTTCCGCTCCAGCACCTGACGAAGTATTCCGCGAGTCGCCTCAGGAATGTCGATCTCGCCTATCTGCTGCTCCTGGAATTTCGGGTGCATGACAAATTCGCCGATGCCCTTTTCGTTGGTTGGACGGACGATATACACGTAGCCTGTCTTGCCGGCGACCAGTGCGCCGAACTGATCACGGATGCGCTTGAGTTCCTTGTCGAGGGAAATCCGTACCGAATAGGCCAGCCACGGCTTGCCATCAGCACCCTTCACTTGTTTGACGGTGCTGAAGTTGTACTTGCCGCCCCGAATGGCCAGCCCCTGATAATCCTCACCACCCAGCACCGCCTTGGTCACCGGGTCGCCATCCGGAAGTGGCACGCCGTTCATGGCTTTGCCATCCTTGTCCTTGAGCAAGGTCGCCAGGCGATAAACCTTGTTGTCGCGCACGATCAAGAATGCCGCATCGCTGCCGGTCAGGTCACGAAACCCCTTGAGCAGCCGATCATTGCCATTGAGGATTTCACTGCCGAGTTTGACCGCAGGCAAATCGACTTCACCAGTCCTGACCAGACCAACCCCGGCTTCAGGCATATTGCCAATGTATTTCCGGAAGAACTGCGACTCTTCATCGCCACGCACCTTGACCGCATCGAAAACCGAGTCGAGCATGCCGGCCATCAACTTTGCCTCGTGCTCCAGATTGGCCTCGGCCACTGCGATCGCGGCGCTATCGGCCTTGTTCTGTACGATCAGGGTCATCACCGAAAAAACAACGACCAATGCTGCAACAGTCGCCAGGATGAGTTGTTGAGCTATTGGACGCCGCGCGAAACCACCGACCATGGCATTTCTCCCCTCTTTATTTATATAAGCGTTTCAGAATCTATCACAACGCCGCCACCGACAGTACAATGCGGACCTCCGGCGCGTCTCCATAGTTAAATGGATATAACGGCTCCCTCCTAAGGAGCAGTTCCTGGTTCGATTCCGGGTGGGGACGCCACCTTCCCTGGCCAATCCGCACAGAGCCATGCGCCCCAAAAGAAAAAGCACTCAGCACTCTGTCGACATCAGCGAAGAAGCTGGCGTACGCCATTTGCACTTCGGTTCCGACTGGATACAGGGTGCCATGCGCATTGCCCGTCCGTGGTCGCTGGAACTGGCTTACACCCGCGAAATGATGGCCGGGCTCTTGCTCCGCCCCCAGCCGCACTGGCCTCGCCAGGCACTGCTGATCGGACTCGGTGCCGGCTCGCTGGCCAAATACATTTATCGTTACTTGCCCGAGTGCCGAATTACCGTGGTCGAAATCAATCCGCAGGTTGAATTCATTGCCCGGCAATATTTCAAGTTGCCGGACGATCCGCTACGCCTCGATGTGACCATCGGCTGCGGCGCCGACTTCATGCTGGGCGGTAACCGCCGCTTCGACATGATCCTGATCGACGGCTACGATCCGGAAGGACGGGCTGGCGTGCTCGACACGGAACCGTTCTACCAGGCCTGTCGTAGCCGACTTAGCGACGACGGTCTGTGCGGGTTTAACCTGCTCGGGTGGAACAGAGGCTTTCAGGGTAGCGTCGAACGCATCCGAAGCGCCTTCGACAGCCGAGTCGCCGTTTTCCCTTCCTGCGACAGCGGCAATACCATCGCCTTCGCCACCGGAGGCAATCCGGTCGATGTATCACTGGAGGAAATGCGTCAACGTGCCACGCAATTGAAAAAAGACACGCGCCTTGATTTGTTGCCGACGATCAGCCGGATACAGTTCGCGTATCCCTTGCCGGATGGGCGTCTTCGCATCTGATCGCTTGTATTTCTTGTTTTTTTCGGTTTTTGAACTAAAAACAGATTATCCCCACCCATAACGACGACAAGGCGGATCCAAGAAAAATAACCAGCAGGCATCTCTGACCTGCCTCCTATTTTTCCAATTGAAGGAGGATCCGATGTTGTCGATACAAGACGTTCTGGACTACTGCGATCTCGATCGCGGTGAAATCGAGGCGATTGCCGAACACGAGCACATTCCCGTCACCATTGCGGCCGAATTGAGCGAAACGCTGTTGTGCACACCGGAAGGAGTTTGCCAGTTGCACGTGATGTTTCTCGAAAACATGCAGCATGCACTTGATGGCGGTCATTTTGAACACGTCAAGGAATTGGCTGCGGCTTACGAACATCTGCAACGCACGCATCCATTACCGAGCCAGCACTAGCGTTTCTGCCTAGATGTGCCGTCCGTGTCCGTAACCATTTTCAACAGCGTAGAGCGCCACCTGGACACGGCTGCTCATGTTCAGCTTCTTGAAGATATTCTGAACATGAATCTTGACCGTGCTCTCGGCCAGATCGAGCTTGCGGGCGATTTCCTTGTTGCTCTCGCCTTGGGCAAGTGAGGCAAGGATGTCACGTTCGCGCGGCGAGAAACGATCCCGCTCGACCGCTGCCGTCTCGGCCTTGGGTGGATTGCGCACCCCCTGGATCAACTTGGCCGTCATTTGCTGGGAGACAACAGACTCGCCTTGAGCGGCACGACGAATGGCGTCGACCAAGGTATCGGTCTCGATGTTCTTCAGCAAATAGCCGCTGGCACCGGCGCGCAGGGCATCCATCAAATCCTGGGCATCCTCGGAAACGGTCAGCATCAGCACATTGACCTCGGGCATTTCCTCGCTGATGACCTTGACGGCCTCCAGCCCGGAAACGCCCGGCATATGCAGATCGAGCAAGGCAACGTCCGGCTTCAGCGAGCGAACGCGCTTGATTCCTTCCAGTCCGTCACCCGCCTCGCCGACCACCTCAAAATCATCGTTTCGCTGCAGCAGCGACTTGATACCGCTGCGGAACAGCGTGTGATCGTCGACCAACAGCACCCTTATTTTCTCGCTCATATTAGACACTCCCCCTGTTTTCCTTCGGCAAGGTCAATGTAACGCATGATCCTTGGCCTGGCTTTGATGTTATCCGACATTCGCCACCGATCCGGTGAGCCCGCTCCCGCATGATTTTCAACCCCACATGGCGGTCAGAATGACAATTCGGATCGTTTTGCGGGTCAAAACCGACACCATCGTCCTCGATCATCACCTTGCTGGTGCCGATTTCCCGATTCACAACAACCCGCACATGACTGGCCTTGGCATGCTTTCGGATATTCGACAGGGATTCCTGCACGATATGCATGACTTGGATTTCATCGGAGGGCGCCAGCGGCACGGTCGTCCCAATACGGTCAAACTCGGTCTGGATGCCGGTCTGCCCTTCGAATTTTTCGAGCGCCGCGTTGATGGCCGAATCGAGGTCGGACTGATGGACGCGGGTCCGGAAATGCACCAGCAGCTCGCGAACATCGTCATAACTTTCCTGGACGCCTTCGCGCAACTGACCAGCCGTCTGCATGGCCTCGTCAGCCTTGCCCTTGCGCAGCGAATCCTGCAGTAACTGGACCTGGATATTCAGGAAGGCCAGGCCCTGGGCAATCGAATCGTGCAGCTCCTGAGCCAGCAGGTTGCGCTCCTCGGAGACCGCCAACTCCTTTTCACGGGACTTCAGACGCTGATTTTCAATCGCCACACCAAGGTGATGACCAAGTGTTTCAAGCAGGTGGATTTCCTGCTCGGACAGGGCTTGGGGACGGCGGAAATAGAGGTTGTAGACGCCGAGTCGCTGCTTGTCGTAGAGGATGCTGAACGCCGTCGCGGTCGCGAAACCTTCCCGGATGCAGCTACGCAGACGCATGCCCTCCGGCGGATTGGCTGTGGCAAAAGCAGCCGGCCGGCTGGTTTGGAATACTTCGCCACACAGGCATTCACCACAATTGAGCTGACCTTCGTTGGCGACGAACTCATCGGAAAGCCCTTCGTAAGTCATCAGGTAGAGCTTGTCCGTCTGCGGCAAGTACAGCCGCACCGCACCGGCATCGGCACCGAGCGCTGTCTTGATGTGATTGAGGAAGCCCTCGCACAGCGCTTCCAGCGGGGCTGGCTCACTGAGGAAAGAGGTCGCCGCATACAAGATGCCCAGTTCGCGATTGCGCTGGGCGAGGCGTCGTGTTTCGGCCTCGACACGCTGCTCCAGCGTACCGTAGGCATCCTCCAGATGTTCCGCCATCTGGTTGAAGCCTGCGGCCAGCCCCCCGAGTTCATCGTCAGTCGTCACCGGGACGCGTACCGTCAGATCATTTCCCGTCATCCGCCGCATGCCGGCATGCAACACACTGACCGGCCGAATGACCAGGCGCCCAAAGAAGCGGATCAGGATAACGGTACCCAGAATCGCCAGCAAAACCAGCGCAGCCTGCACGGTGCGCAGCAGGTTGGTGTCGTAGGCATAGCTACGCTCCATGGCCAGGACCAGTTCGTTGATGCTGCTGACAAATGGCTCGAGCTCCCGGTCGAAGCGATCAAGCACGGCCGAGCGTTCCTCGTGATCACCTGCCTGATAGCCTTCCAGCAGCGGTTGAATACGCTTCCGCCACGACTGTTCGACCTCGTGTAACTTGTCCTGGACTTCAAAGTTCCGGGGTGGAGACAGCGGCCTGAGCGGATCACCCAATTGCAGGTCACGCTGCACCTTGCCGAAACGTTCGACCTCTTCACTCAATGCAGCAGTCAGACCGGCCACCTGTGTCTCAGCCTCCAGGCCGCGCGCCATCAGATGGCCCAACCGGTAGGTCCGCATCCGCTGGCTGCCGGCATCATTGATCGCTGCAGCCACCCCTTCCAGTTGCCAGGAAATAAGCAGGGTCAAACCGATGGCCGAGGTCGCAACCAGAAAAAACACGACCAGCGTACCAACGATTTTTCGCGAGAGTTTGCCCGAGGTGGCGAACATCCAGATCAGTCCATGACGAAAACCTGAAACCTTAGCCCTGACATTGCAGAAAAGCAAAGAAGATAAATCAAGAAAAAGCCCGCCGGGTTGAGCCGGCGGGCGAAAGTCGCTAAGGAGAGAGAGCAGCGACGATGGAAAAGACTGGATACCTCAGGCTGCAACCTTTTCGACGTGCGCCTGTTTCTCGTAGAGGAACTCGAGCACGGCAGCGCGGTAGTCGATGTAGGCCGGATTGTGGGCCAACGTCAGACGGTCACGCGGACGCGGCAGATCGACCTCGAGGATTTCGCCGATGGTTGCCGCCGGACCGTTGGTCATCATCACGATTCGGTCAGAGAGCAGTACCGCCTCGTCGACATCATGGGTAACCATGACGGTCGTCGCCTTGGTTGCCTCGCAGATCCGCATCAGCTCGTCCTGCAGCTTGGCTCGGGTCAGCGCGTCTAGGGCACCGAACGGCTCGTCCATCAGCAGCACTTTCGGCTGCATGGAGAGAGCGCGAGCGATGCCGACCCGCTGCTTCATGCCACCGGAGATTTCGTTCGGATACTTGGCGCTCGCGTGGTCCAGGCCAACCAGGTTGATGGCAGCAGCAGTGCGCTCCTTCAGCTTAGCCTTGCCTTCCTTGTCGCCAAAAACCCGTTCGACGGCCAAATAGACGTTTTCGAAACAGGTCAGCCAGGGCAGCAGGCTGTGGTTCTGGAAGACCACCGCCCGCTCCGGGCCTGGGCCGGCAATTTCGCGATCTTCCAGCAGCAGAACCCCGGTGGTCGGCTTGGTCAGGCCGGCAATCAGGTTCAGCAGCGTCGATTTGCCGCAACCGGAGTGGCCAATCAGCGCGATGAACTCGCCCTGCTTGATGGTCAGGTCGATGTCACGCAGTGCCACGAACTTGCCCTTCTTGGTATCGAAGGTCTGACCCACACGTTGAACTTGTACGAATTTTTCCATGATGTGCTCCCGGATCAGGCGGATTCTTTGGTCAGCTTCTTGGCCAGCAGGATCAGCGCCTGCTCGAGGATCAGGCCGACGATGCCGATGACGAAGATGGCGATGATGATGTGTTCGACCTTCAGGTTATTCCACTCATCCCACACCCAGAAGCCGATACCGACGCCGCCGGTCAGCATTTCGGCAGCAACGATGACCAGCCAGGCGGTGCCGATGGACAGGCGGATGCCGGTCAGCATGTAGGGCAGCACGGCCGGGAAGAGGATCTTGGTGACGACTTTCCACTCGGACAGCGCCAGCACGCGGGCAACGTTGAGATAATCCTGCGGCACGCGCTGGACGCCTTGCGCCGTATTCATGATCATCGGCCAGATTGAGCAGATGAAGATGGTGTAGGTCGCCGCCGGGTCAGCCTTCTTGAAGACCAGCAGACCGATCGGCAGCCAAGCCAGCGGCGAAACCGGACGCAGCAGGCTGATGATCGGGTTGATCATCGCCGACAGGAAAGCCGAGCGGCCGAGAATGAAACCGAGCGGAATACCGACCAGCGCTGCGAAACCAAAGCCGATGCCGACGCGTTGCAACGAGGACAACACATTCCAGCCGATGCCCTGGTCGTTCGGGCCGTTGCGATAGAACGGATCGGCGAACAGTACGGAGGCGGCATCCCAGGTTTGTATCGGACCGGGAATGCTGCCGCCCTTCATGGTGGCGATGTACCAGATACCGATCAGCACCACCATGCCCAATACCGGCGGCAAGACAGCGCGGCCAAAGTTGGCCAGTTTCTCCGCGAACGGCGTGCCAGGCTCGACGGCCGGCAGGGTTGCAGTTTTTTCCATTTTCGTTTCCTTGGCTGGCTCGGCAGCGATTTCCGCGACCGGCTGGCTGCTTATGTTCCGGCTTGCCGGCTTTTCAAGGCCGAACTCACCGCTCATCGTCATTGCGCTCATGTCGTTCTCCAGAGGGTTGCACCGCCTCCGCCGAAGCGGAGACGATGGCGACTCAATCGACTGATCAGGCCTTGATCTTGAAGCTGTCGGCGTACTTGGCCGGGTCCTTGCCGTCCCAGACCACACCGTCGATCAGCTTGTGGCTGCGCATGTCGCTCTTTGGCAGCGCAACACCGGCAGCGGTGGCGCCCTGCTTGTAGATATCGACGCGGTTGACCTGCTTGGCAACGGCCAGGTAATCCGGGTGGCTCTTCAGCAAACCCCAGCGCTTGTGCTGAGTCAGGAACCAAATGCCGTCGCTGAGGTAGGGGAAATTGACCGTACCTTCGTTGAAGAACTTCATGCAGTTCTTGTCATCCCAGCTCTTGCCCAGACCATTCTGGTAACGGCCGAGCATGCGGGCAACGATGACTTCGGTGTCGGTATTGACATAGGACTTGCTGGCAATGGTTTCAGCCGTCTTCTGCTTGTTGGCGATGGAGGCGTCGATCCACTTGCCGGCATCAAGAATCGCCGCGACGACGGCACGGGCCGTGTTCGGGTTTTGCTTGACCCAGTCGGCTGTGGTGCCGAGCACCTTTTCCGGGTGGTCGGTCCAGATATCCTGCGTCGTCGTAGCGGTGAAGCCGATGTTGTCCATGATGGCGCGGTTGTTCCAAGGCTCGCCAACACAGAAACCATCCATGTTGCCGACACGCATGTTGGCGACCATCTGCGGTGGCGGCACGGTGATGGTCTTGACGTCCTTCAGGGGATTGATGCCCTGAGAAGCCAGCCAGTAGTACAGCCACATGGCGTGGGTGCCGGTCGGGAAGGTCTGGGCGAAGGTGTATTCGCGCTCCTTCTTGGCAATCAACTTGGCCAGGCTGGCGCCATCGGTGGCGCCCTTGTCCTTGAGCTGGTTGGAGAGTGTGATGGCCTGACCGTTGTGATTCAGGTTCATCAGCACATTCATGTCCTTCTTCGGACCGCCGACACCGAGTTGCACGCCGTAGATGAGGCCGTACAAGACGTGGGCGGCGTCGAGTTCGCCATTGACCAGCTTGTCGCGCACCGAAGCCCACGAGGCTTCCTTGGTCGGGATGATCTTGATGCCGTATTTCTCATCGAACTTCATGACCGAAGCCATGACGACGGAGGCGCAGTCGGTGAGCGGGATGAAGCCGATACGGACTTCCTTCTTTTCGGGGGCGTCGGAACCAGCGGCCCAGGCACCGCTGCGAACGCCGGGAGGGACCATGGCCATCAGAGAGGCTCCCAGTGCAGTTGAAACGAAATCACGACGTGAAAAGCTCGGCTTGTCAGCGACGACTTCCGGTGAGGCCAGTTTCTTGTCTTCCATTGCTTGCTCCTTGATTGCGAGAATCTAAAAACAAAATGGGCGTCTCATCCTGGCCGCCGGTTGGCAGCTCGGATGGACGCCCTTGTCCTTGAATCGGCTTTCGCTCGACTCTCGCCCGGCCGCCATTGACCGTGCGTTTTGATAGGACTATTGCAATGGCCGTGCCAGGTGTAGTTATTTGGAACTAGTTCCAAATAACTACACTGTTTTCAATGACTTGGGATTTGTTTTTCCCGACCAGTCAGGCCGGAACCGATGCACCGTTGCAGTGCAGCATGGCTTTTTATCGCACAGGTTTAGAGCAGCACCCGCGCCATATCGATCACATCGCGCGCCACCTTGGCCATCGACTGACCACGTTCCATCGCCAGCTTGCGCATGGCGTGATACGCCGCATCCTCATCGAGGCCACGGGCTTTCATCAGAACACCCTTGGCCTTGTCGACCAGCTTGCGGTCGGAAAGCTTCTTGGAAATGTCATCGAGTTCACGGCGCAAAGCCTGCGTATCTTCAAAACGCGCCCGCGCCACTTCGACGATCGGCTTGATCCGCTTTGAATCGAGACCATCGACAATATAGGCTGAAACCCCCGCTTTAACGGCGTCGCGTATGGTTTCCTGGCCATCTTCCTGGGTAAAAATCACCACCGGACGCGGCATGTCCTTGTTCATCGCCGCCAGATTTTCGAGGGTATCGCGGCTCGGGCTGTCGGTATCGATCAGGATCACATCGGGCTGCAGCCTTTCGACTTCTGCCGTCAGATTTTCGGAGCCGGCCAGAATGGCAGCGACTTGATAACCGGCAAGCGCCAGCCCGGCACAAATTTCGCCTGCACGAGAACGGGATTCGTCAATAACAAGTACGGTAAGCATGACCTTTATCTAGCAAGCTACAGGCCAGCCACCTCCAGCGCCGCCGTCGCCATCGCCTGAACCACCAGTTCGTGCTCGCCGATGGCGTTGCCCAATGAAAACTCCACGCTGGGGTACTTGGCTCGCAACGCCTCAATCATCTCCGGCGTTTCCTTCTTCAAATGCCCGCCGCGGGCAACGAACATCGGCATCACCACGATCTTGTCCGCCCCCTGCGCAATCAGTTCAGCTGCTCGCTCCGGTAGCGTCGGAGCCATGAACTCAAGAAAAGCCAGCTCGACCGGTACGGTCCTCATTTGCTGGCGAATGGCGGCCTGTACACGACGCATGGGATTGGCCCATTCCGGGTCACGAGCGCCGTGGGCGAAGAGGATGAGGGCTGTGGTCATTGTCAATCACTTAAAGGGTGTACATGGCGTCTGGGAGCTTGTTGGCCGGCATCTTACCTGTCTGTCAGCCCGAATATCGGCGAGGGTGCGCAAAATCGCCAGAACATCGTCACGGAAAAGACATATCCCGGAACAAGAGATTACTCATTTAATAATAAATAGAATAAAGTTAATAAATATATTTCGATGCGCCAACCATGGAGCGAGCCGAGGTAAGAATGCCTGTCTCATTGATTCGCCAATTCCGCGTGTTTGGCCTGCTGCTTCTTTTAACAGGCATGTCCGGCTTCCTTGCTGCAGCCGTCGTTGGCGAACGAACCACAAACGTCATCCATGTCGTCACTGATGACAACTACCCTCCCTATTTGTTCCGGAACTCGGCGGGCGAACCAGAAGGCTATCTCGTCGATTACTGGCGGCTCTGGGAACAGAAAAACGGTACCAAAATCAAGTTGACCGCTACAAACTGGGCAGAGGCTCAGCAGATGGTCAAGGATGGCCGCGCGGATGTGATCGACATGATTTACCGCACGCCCCCACGTGAACCTTACTACGACTTCTCATCCCCCTATGATGTCCTGCCTGTGGCCATCTACAGCCATGCCACGATTTCCGGCATCAGCGGTGTGACGACACTGCACGGCTTTGAGGTCGGGGTGCAGGCGGGTGACGCTTGTATCGACAAACTGGCCGAAAATGGGATCACCAATCTGCGCGTTTACCCGAATTACGCTGCGCTGATTGCGGCTGCGCAGAATGCCGAGATCAAGGTGTTCTGCCTCGACGAACATCCGGCCAATTTCTATCTTTACAAGGCCAATGCCGAAAAGCTATTCCTGAAAGCCTTCGAGCTTTATCAAGGTCAGTTCCATCGAGCCGTCCGCAAAGGCAATCTCGAAATATTGAAGGTTGTCGAACAGGGTATGCAGGCGATCAGCGCCGATGAAGAGGCCGCGCTACGCAAGAAATGGTTCGGCACGCCACTCGACCTCGGCACCTATGGACGTTATGTCGGCTGGGGAGTTCTCGTTGCGTTGTTGCTTGGCACCGTCATGCTGCTCTGGAACCTGACGTTGCGCCGACAGGTTGCCGGCAAAACCGAGACACTCAAGCAGGCCTTGCAGGATTTACAGGAAGCCCACCGGGTCACACAAAAGACTCAGGAAAACCTGGCCGCGACCCTTCAGGCGATTCCCGATCTGCTCTTCGAGCTCGATGCCGAGGATCGCTACATCGATGTCTTTGCCAGCCAGGAAGCGCTGCTGGCAAGTCCGAAGGAATACCTGATCGGCAAGCGAGTCGATGAAATACTGCCTGGCGATGCAGCACGGATCGCCCAGGCCGCAATCGCCGGGGCCATCGAAAACGGCAGCGATTACGGCCGGACGATCTGCCTGGAAATCGGCGACAAGGAGAATTGGTTCGAACTATCGGCAACGCGAAAAGCGCCGGAGGCGGATGGCAGCTTCCACGTCATGGTGCTGTCCCGCGACATCACCCAGCGCAGGGAAGCCGAGCAGGCTTTGCTCAAGGCAAAGGAGGAATCGCTCCTGGCAGAGCGGGACAAGCATTTCCGCACCATCTTTGATGCCGCCCCCGTAGCGCTTTCCTTTGTGAAAGGCGATGAAATATCACTGGTCAACCGGCGCTTTGTGGAAATCTTCGGTTATCAGGAAAGCGACATTTCCAGCCTCGATGCCTGGTGGCAGAACGCCTACCCGGACCCGGCCTATCGCAAATGGGTCCAGGACACCTGGCAATGCGCCATCGAACGTGCCAGCCAGACCGGAGGCATGGTTGAAAGTCTCGAATATCGCGTTACCTGCAAGGATGGCCGGGAATTGACCCTGCTCATTGGTGGCCAGATGGTCGATGGAGGCCTGATCGCCACCTTCACCGACATATCTCCGTTGAAGGCTGCTGAAACAGCCATGAAGCATGCCAAGGAAGTGGCCGATGCGGCCAATGCCGCGAAGAGCACCTTCCTGGCCAACATGAGCCACGAAATCCGCACACCCATGAATGCCGTACTCGGCTACGCCCATTTGCTCGGAAAAACGCCGTTGCTGCCGGAACAGACCGAACGCCTGGAAAAAATCGAGGAGGCCGGCAAGCATCTGCTCTCCATCATCAACGACATCCTCGATATTTCAAAGATTGAGGCCGGCAAGCTGGTTCTTGAACAAACCACCTTCCCGCTCAGCGCCGTCATCGACCATGTCGGCTCGCTTGTTGCCGAAAGTGCCAAAGCCAAGGGACTATCGATAGCCATCGATTACGACGACGTACCACCAGTATTGCATGGCGACCCAACCCGACTGCGCCAGGCCCTGCTCAATTTCGCCAGCAATGCCGTGAAATTTACCGAGCACGGCGGCATCACGCTACGTGCCCGGCTGCTCGAACAACAGGGCGAGCACTTGCTGGTGCGCTTCGAGGTTCAGGATACCGGTATCGGTATTCCAGCCGAGAGCTGCGAGGGCCTCTTCCAGGCCTTCAAACAGGTCGATGCCTCGACCACGCGCAAGTACGGTGGCACCGGCCTCGGGCTGGCCATCACCCATCGCCTTGCCCACCTGATGGGCGGCGAGACGGGGCTGAATAGCCAGTTGGGCGTCGGTAGCACCTTCTGGTTCACGGCGCGGCTCGAAGCCGGCAAGACACCGATCTCTGAAGAAATGCCCACGTTGTCAGCCCCAGAAAGAGAAATCCGGCTCCACCACGCTGGCACCCGAATCCTGCTCGTCGAGGACGACCTGATGAATCAGGAAATCGCCTGTGAATTGCTCAGCGAAACCGGCCTGGACGTCGACATCGCCGAAAACGGCCGGCAGGCCGTGGCCAAGGCCGCCAGTACCAATTACGCATTGATCCTGATGGACATGCAGATGCCAGAGATGGGCGGCGTTGAGGCCACGACCATCATCCGCACCATACCTGACCGCACCTGGACGCCGATTATCGCGATGACGGCCAATGCTTTCGACGAAGACCGCGAGCGCTGCATCGAGGCTGGCATGAGCGACTTCATCGCCAAGCCGGTCAATCCGGATATCCTCTATCAAACCCTTGCCAAGTGGCTCTCCGCTCCCAGGCGTTGATCACCGAGGCGGCATTTCATTATTTGAGCCATTTCCAGCCAGGCCAAAAGCATCTGCCGCAAAGGGGTCAGACCGGCTTTTTCTGCCACGCCAGCAAGACCAGCGTCAGCAGGCAAAAACCAGCCCCGGCGTAAAAGGTAAAAGCCGCACCATAAACATCCCACAGCAAACCGGCGCAGATGCTAGCCAGCAACATCGCCAGACCACTGACCAGATTGAAGAATCCAAAGGCAGTTCCGCGCAAGTCAGCCGGCGCCGTATCGGCCACCATCGTGGCCAGCAGCCCCTGCGTCATGCCGAGGTGGATGCCCCATAGCGCCACACCAGAGAGCACCACAGCCCAATGTGAACTGCTGGCCAGTACGAGATCCGCCGCAATCAGCACGACTAGTCCAATAGCCAGCAGCCTGGTGTGGCTGACGCGGTCCGACAGCTTGCCGAACGGGTAGGCCGACAGCGAATAAACGATATTCATGGCGACCATGACCAGCGGAATCAGCGCCAGCGCCATGCCCCCCTGCTGCGCCCGCAGCACCAGGAAGGCTTCGCTGAAGCGGGCCAGCGTGAACAACCCGCCCACCGCGACGACCCACCAGTAGGGCGAACCGAGGCGCACCAGATTGGCCCGGCTGATCGGGTTGCGCCGCACCGCCTGCGCCGGCCGATCAGGCTCCTGGACGCCAAAGACCAGCAATGCCACGGCGAGCAGGCCGGGAATGACCGCCACCCAGAATACCGCCCGAAAATCGTCGTTCCACAGCAGCATCAACCCCACCGCCAGCAGCGGTCCGACAAATGCCCCGACGGTATCGAGCGACTGGCGCAGGCCAAAGGCGGCACCACGCAGTTCGGGCGGTGCAATGTCGGCAACCAGCGCATCGCGCGGCGCACCGCGAATGCCTTTGCCAATGCGATCGGTCAGCCGGGCGGTCAGCACCAACCCGGTACTCGAAGCCAGCGCGAACACCGGCTTGGTCAGGGCGCCAAGCGCATAGCCAAACACCGCCAACCCCTTGCGCCTGCCAAGGTAATCGCTGAGCGCCCCGGAAAACACCTTGACGATCAAGGCCGTCGCTTCCGCCAACCCTTCGATCAACCCGACCACCAAGGCACTCGCCCCCAGCGTGCCAACCATGAACAGCGGCAGCAGGCTGTGGATCATCTCGGAGGATACATCCATCAACAAACTGACGAAGCCGAGCATCCAGATGCCGCGGGGCATTTGGGCCGGCTTCGGTGCGCTGTGCTTGGTATCAGTCATGGGCACAAAGGAATCGCTGAAAAACAAAGCCGCAGCTTAAGCGATCCCCTTGGCCGATGACTATCGCAATAATTTCAGTAACAACACCAGGTTGATGGCAAGCGAGATGGCTGCAATGCCTTTCCAGAAGCGCAGCGGATTGCGCTGCGCCAGCGGCTGCCGACTTGGCGCCGCAATGGGTCGGGTCGCTCCGCGTTCCAGGGGGAGCAGGAATTCCTCGGCCGTTTCGAAACGGTCCTTGGCCTCCCTGGCTACCGCCTTGAGCAGGATGTTTTCGAGCCAGCCGGGGATTTCCGGCCGCCAGCGGGTCGGGCGAGCCGGTTCGCCAAACTTTGGCGTCTGGAAGGGTTCGATTTCGCCGTATGGGTATTTGCGGGTTAGCAGGTGATAGAGCGTGACACCGGCGGCGTAGAGGTCGTAGCCGGGTTGTGGCTCCGGATTCTCGAACAGTTCAGGCGCCATGTAGGAGGGCGTGCCGGCGTGGCCGATCGGATCACCGGCCTTGCGTTCGGCCAGACTGACGGCGACCCCCAGATCGAGGATGCGCAGCACGCCGTCCTGCCCGAGGTGAATGTTGTCCGGCTTGATGTCGCGATGCACGATGTCGAGCCGATGCAGGCTGGCGATGGCCTTGAGCAGCGCCACGCCATGGCGCACCACCTCGCCGACCGGGAAATGCTGGTCGCCATCAAGACGGGCTTGCAGGGTTGCACCGGCATGCCAGGTCATCAGGTAATACAGACAACTGCGCTGCTCCGCCGGCACGACTTGCGGAAAGAAAGGCGAAACGACGCGGCGAGCGCGCCACTCCTCCATCAGCAGGGCCGCGGTCGCATCGGTATCGCCCTCCATGCCCGGCTGCAGGGTTTTGAGGACCAATTGCTGGCCATTGCGCGGATTCCTGACGCGATAAAGCAGGGTCTCCCGGGAGTCGTGCAGGATATCCTCGACGACCAAGCCATCCAGTTCGTGGCCAGGCTTCATGCGGTGCGGCAAAGGCAGGCTGGCCGCTCCCTCCAGACTATCGCGCAGATTGGCTGGCGGCAGGGCCAGCACATCGACCACCACGGCGCTGGCATTGTCATGCCCGCCGTGGGCAATGGCCAGGCTGGTCAGCGCCGCCGCGGCGCCTTGCGGCTCGGGGTGATCAAGCAGTACCTCAGCCATCAAGGCATCGGGCAATACGCCCCAGACGCCATCGGAAACCAGCAGGAAACGGTCGCTGACCGCCAGTTCGCCATCGGTGAAATCCATCAGCACGCGCGGATCGAGGCCGATGGCCCGCGACAGCACATTGTTCAGCTCCGGGTGCTCCCAGGTGTGATCGACCGTCAGTTGATGCAGGCGCCCTTCCTGAAACCGGTAGATGCGCGAATCGCCGATGTGCGCGGTGTAGAAGCGCCGGCCGCGTAAAACCACGACCGACAACGTCGTTGCCATGCCCGCCAGTTCGGCGTTGCGGCTACCCTCGGCGATGACCCAGCGATTCAACGCCGTCGATACCGTCTCGATGGCCCGCGGCACGCCCCAGGTATCCGGCGTTGCAAAGTAGTCGGCGAGCAGGCCGCGCACCGTGTATTCAGCCGCCTCGCGCCCGCCCTTGTGGCCGCCGATCCCGTCGGCCACGGCAGCGATGATTCCCTTGTTTTCGAGGTCCTGCCCCTCCGGCGTCGCAACGCCGCAGAAATCCTCGTTCCGCTCGCGCGGCCCGGTCAGGGAGGAATGTCCGAGATCAAATTTAAGGGGCATTTTTCAGGATCCAGGATCGAGATACGAGGATCGAGCCGGCAGGCTTCTACTCGATCCTCGATCCTATCAGCTAACAGCGGCCTTTCAGATCTTGGCCGCCGTCAGGTGACTGGCGCCCCAGGTCGTGCGCCAGCGGGTCTTGACGCCGGTCAAACCGATCAGGGCAAAGACTGCCAGCGCGGCAAAGATCATGAAGCCAGCCTGGTAGCTGCCGGTGAGCTGCTTGGAGTAGCCGAGGCTGGAGGCCAGGTAGAAGCCACCGACCCCGCCGGCCATGCCGACCAGGCCGGTCATCACGCCGATTTCCTTCTTGAAGCGCTGCGGCACCAGCTGGAACACTGCGCCATTACCCATGCCGAGGGCAAGCATGGCACAGACGAAAGCAGCCAGCGCCATCCAGGCTTCCGGCAGGCCGAAGCTGACGATGGACAGGAAGATCGCCGCAAACACATACATCACCGACAGCGATTTGACGCCGCCGATGCGATCAGCCACGTTGCCACCGATCGGGCGAACCAGCGAACCGGCAAATACACAGCCGGCAGTGAAGTAGCCAGCCATCTTCGGATCAAGGCCGTACTGGGTGTTGAAGTAGATGACCAGCGAGGAAGCCAGGCCAACAAAACCGCCAAAGGTGACCGAGTAGAAGAACATGAACCACCAGGCATCCTTGTCCTTCAGCACTTTCATGTATTCGGCCAGCGTCTTGGGCGGCGGCGCATCCGGCGCGTCCTTGGCCATGAAGATGAAGGCGATCAGCACGATGACCAAGGGAATCAGCACGACGCCGAAGACATTGACCCAGCCAAAGGCAGCAGCCAGACCCGGGGCGAACAAGGCGGCGAGCGCCGTTCCGGAGTTGCCGGCACCCGCAATCCCCATCGCTGTACCCTGATGTTCAGCAGGATACCAGCGCGATGCCAGCGGCAGCGCGGCAGCGAAGGAAGCACCGGCGACACCAAGAAAGAGGCCGAGAACCAGCACTTCAGCGTAGGAATGCACGCCGATCTGCCAGGCGTAGAGCATGGTGGCGATAACCACGACCTGCCCGATGATCGCTGCCTTCTTTGGCGACAGGCGATCAACCAGGATGCCCATGATGATGCGGAGCAGCGCACCAGCCAGCACCGGGGTGGCCACCATCATGCCCTTTTCGGCATGCGACAGACCGAGATCCTTGGCGATGCTGATGCCCAGAGGGCCGAGCAGCACCCAGACCATGAAGGCGAGGTCGAAATAGAGGAAGGCCGCCAGAAGCGTTGGGGTATGGCCGGCCTGGAGGAATGATTTCTTGTCCATGGGATGGTCTCGTAAGGGCTGAAAAAATCGGGAGACGACCGAAGCCGTCCGAAATGGGTGCGCACGTGAATCCGTTATCACCCCCCGACGCCCTTGCCGGGAAATGCGCGATACATCCCTATTAGCAACCCCCATGCCAATTTTTAAACCGCTGATTTAATGCATTTTTGTTAAAAATAACTAGTTCTTTTTAACTATGGCGCCATGCACCAATGCTGCGCATCGCCCTCCTCCAAGGTGCGTATTTTGGTAGCCCACCGGTCAAATCGATTGAATCGACTTATCCAGTACGAAGCGCGACAGTGATCAGGCGACCGAAGCGGGCTGCCATTCCAGCATGCATATCGCGTATGCTTTCAATAGCCTCTCAACAGCCAACCTGTCCCCCCAAACACCTGCTGAACACCGCGCATTCCTGTCTCTTGCCCGATGAGCCTCATACCGCCCCTTCCCGTCAATACGCTCTCGATCGAGAACCTTCAGCAATTCCCGGTCTGGCGCTATCTGCAGGATGATGAAGGCGGGGAAGGTACCGACGAATCATTCGTCACCCCGGCCGAAGAAGCGCCGCCCAGCGGGGTATATGGCAGCTACGTCGTATTCGCCACCTTCTTGCTGCACGGTGGCGATGAACTCCCCGGTGCAGTACAACTCGACCTGCTGGGCTCGAAACGGCAATTCACACCCATCCTGATCCACGCCGCCGGCAAATGCCTGGACCCGCTGGCGGCGGACATTGCCAGCCGCTTGACCCGCCTGCGCAAAGTGCCAGGCGGCCCGCCGGTTCGATGGACTCTCGACATCACCCTGCCCGGCGACAAAGCACCTGCCTCCGGGCGCATCGCCAGATCCCGGGCGCTAAAGGCGCTCGGCCTGCTGGCGCAACTCGTATCACTTTTCTTTACGCCGCGCGGCCGATGAACATAGGCGCCCCGACCTTCATCCGAGCGAGACTCCGAACATGATGCGCAAAATTCATCGCGTTGCCCTGGCAGCCCGGCTCAAGCCCCTGCTCGCAGCACTGGAGCCGGCTTTTCAGCTTGCCAAGGCCGATGTCGCCAAGGCCCTCGACACGGAACGGCGCTTCACGTTTTGCGCCGACTATGCGGCCGGCAAGGCATTCCTGCTTTTTCATCCCGCCGCGACCGCCGGCGACGACTACTTCACCGTCGAAGCCGCGTGGATAGCCGAGCTAGTCGCGACGGAAACGCTGAATGCCCCGGCACTGCAGATGGCCACCCTGTGCCCATGGAAGGACTGCACGCCTGAAGAGATGGCCCGCCGGCCAAGCTGGCGGCTGCGCATCGACGATCTCTGGACAGACTCACCTGATACCTACCGGGGCTCATTCCAGTTCTCCACGGCATCGTCCCGCTACTGCGAGCAGATGTTTTCCTCACAACAGTTCCCGACCCTGCAAGCCAGGGAAGACCATGCGTTTGCCCTGCTTCAGGCGTGCGTGGCAGAAGAAAAGGCGCTGTCCGACGAGCAGGCAATCCAGGAGTTATTACCGGCAATCAGCCTCTGTCACGCAGCCATCGTTTCGGCAGCCCTGCCCTATTTTCGCCTTGCCAATGAAGGGCAAGGAGCGCCAGACCGCACCTCGAAACAGGCCAACTGAGCGAAACTTCCCATGACGCTTCGCGACAAGTAGCTGAACAGCTGTCAGACCCTTGCCACCGGCACGCTGCTATCGCCCCGCCGCCTTAAACGGTATCGGGACCAATCACAATCTCGGCCGGCGCGTGCTGGATCTGGTATTCGACCATCCGGATCGCCGTCAGGATGTCGGTCTTGCGCTGGCTGCAGACGTACTTGTCAGCTTCGGAAAAAACTGTCCGCAGACGGCGCTTCTCGGCATCGCCGAACAGGCGGCCGTTGGCTATGGCCAGCAGCATGTCCTGGTTGCCGCTGTAGAAATTGATCGAGCGCCTGTCCTTGTTGATGTAGGCCAGCGCCAGGGCCACATTGAAGACGCCGGCGACCGAGGCGACATGGAAGTTGTTCCACTCCCCGGTGGCCAGGAGAAGCGAGAGATGAAGGTGCGGAATCAGCATGATGTGCACTTCTTCCGGTTCGCTGATGCCGAAGTCGGCACCGAGCAGGCGATTGATTTTGCGTTGGCCTGTATAAGACATGGGTAGTTTGTTCGAGAGGGCTGTTGGGTCAGTGCAGACGGACGACGCTGACCAGAATGAGCGACAGCATGAGCACGAAGGACACACTTTTCCAGAAAATGACCGGGTTGCGCTCGATCAGCGGCGGCTTGGTCTTGTTGAGAAACTCGCGGTTGGGGTGGTGCAGGTCGAAGATGAACTCCGACAGCTCCTCGTGGCGCGCCAGGGGGTCAGGTTCGACCGCCTTGCGAATGGCGTCGTCGATCCAGGCCGGGATTTCGCGCTCCTCGCTGAGTACGCTCTTGTAGGCCAGTTTTTTCTGCGCCGCCTTGGTGCGTGACTTGGGCACCAGCGTACCGTAGGGAAAATCGCCGGAGAGCATCTGGTAGGCGATGACGCCAAGCGAGTAGATGTCGGAACGCTGCGTGCCCTGCTCGCCGAGGAAGTACTCCGGCGCCGCATAGAGCGCCGCACCGAGCAGGTTGATCTGCTCGATCGGCGTGTCGACCTCCTCCAGCCCGGCGACGCGGGTGGCGCCGAAATCGATGATCTTCACCGTGCCGGTGGTGTCGATCATAATGTTGTCCGGCTTCAGGTCCTGATAGACCATTTCCAGCCGGTGAAAAGCCTGCAGTCCCTTGGCGACCTGCTCCAGGATGCCGCGCACGGTCGGCAGATCGGGCTTGGGATTGTCGATCAGCCATTGCGACAGCGTCTGGCCCTCGATGTATTCGGTGACGACGTAGATGCTCTGGCGCTGCCGCGTCTGGGCGCAGGGCTTGAGCACATGCGCGCTGTTGATGCGGCGGGCGATCCACTCTTCGAGCAGGAAGCGTTCGAGTGCCGCCGGGTTGGCCTGCATGTCGACGGATGGGGTCTTGATGACGACGCGCTCGCCGCTGTCTTTATCGACGGCCAGATAAATGTGGCTGCGGGCGCTGCGCTTGATGACGCGGACGATCTGGAAACCCTCGAACTCGTCGCGTGCTTCGAGTTGCGGCGGGCACGGCAGGTCGGAAAGCTGGCGGAATACCTCGTTGGCTTCCGGGTCCGGCAGTTCGTCGATACGGATCAACTGGATGGTTAGGTTGTCGCCGCTGCCGCGCTGCAGGGCTTCGTCGGCAATCGCTTTCGCTGCCGCGTCGAGGTCGGTGCCGGCGGCGATGGCGGCTTGGACAAAGGCGGCGTCGGTGTATTCGTATACGCCATCGGTGGCCAACACCAGCAGGTCGCCGACCGCCACCTGCACCTGCACGTAGTCGATCTCGACCTTGCGGTCCATGCCCAGCGCCCGCGCCAGATAGCTTTGCTGCGACGACACCCAGACCCGGTGATCCTCGGTCAGTTGCGTGAATTCGCTGCCGCGCAGGCGGTAGATCCGCGCGTCCCCAATGTGAAAAAGGTGCGCCGTCGTGGACTTGATGACCAGCCCGCTGAAGGTGCAGACGTAGCCGCGCTCGCGGTCGTAGCGATGCTGGCTCTGCTGGGTCTGCGAATGCAGCCAGGAATTGGTCGCCGTCAGCACATGCTCGCCGGACTTCTTGACCGACCAGGCATCGGAGGTGCAGTAATAGTCCTCAAGAAAGCCGGTCACCGCCGACTGCGCCGCCTCCTGGCTGACCTGGCTGCTGCTGATGCCATCGGCCAGCGCCACGGCAATGCCCTTGGCCGACAGTTGCGGCTCACGCGGGATGCACACCCCGTGGAAATCCTGGTTCAGTTCCTTCTTGCCCCTGTCGGAATACTGCCCGACGGCAACGCGCAGATGACGGCTCATGACAACCTATCCCCCGATGGAATCTGTGTTCCATTGCGCAGACTGGCCTCAAGGCCAGTCTGCTGCGGTCAACCGGAAGTTCCGGCCAAAATCGAAAAAGCCCCCGAGCGACGGCTGGGGGCTCAGGCTTGCAGTGGAATGAATCAGGCTGCCTTGCGCTTCGGTGCGGTGCGCACGTGGGTCGAGTACATCGTCAGGCCGACGAACAGCAAACCACCGACGAGATTGCCGGCAACGGTCGGCAGTTCGTTCCAGACGAAGTAGTCGTAGAGCGTGAAATTGCCACCGAGCATCAGGCCGGACGGGAACAGGAACATGTTCACGATGGAGTGTTCGAAACCCATGTAGAAGAAGACCATGATCGGCATCCACATGGCGACGACCTTGCCGGTGACGTTGGTGCAGATCATGGCGCAGACGACGCCGGTCGACACCATCCAGTTGCACAGCACGCCGCGAATGAACAGCGTCAGCATGCCAGCCGCGCCGTGGGCCGAATAACCGACCGTCCGGCCTTCGCCGATGGTGCCGATCTTCTGGGCAACGGCATTGGGTGCCTCGGTGAAACCGAAGGTCCAGATGATGGCCATCATCACTGCGACGGTCAGCGCACCGGCGAAGTTGCCGGTGAAAACCAGGCCCCAGTTGCGCAGGATGCCATTCATCGTGACGCCCGGACGCTTGTCGATCAGGGCCAGCGGGCACAGCGTGAAAACGCCGGTCAAGAGGTCGAAGCCGAGCAGGTAAAGCAGGATGAAGCCAACCGGGAACAACATCGCACCGACCAGCGGCTGGCCGGTCTGGACGGTGACGGTGACCGCGAAGGCCGCGGCGAGCGACAGGATGGCGCCGGCCATGTAGGCGCGGATCAGGGTGTCGCGGGTGGACATGAAGACTTTTGATTCGCCGGCATCGATCATTTTGGTGACGAATTCGGTAGGTGCCAGATAGGCCATGGTGGTTCCTTTTCGGATATTGATTGTTTTGAAAGCGCCCGGATCAGAGTCAAGACCGGGGTGCCTGAATCCCACCATTGGGATTGGCCGGGCCGGCGACGCTGCCGGCCCTTGTAATGCATCGGTCGCTCAGGCGGCCATGAAGACTTCGCCGTTTTCGACTTTGACTTCGAAGGTTTTGCAGCCGCCGACGTCCGGCGCCACGGCCTTGCCATCGTCAAGACCGATATTCCAGCCGTGCAGCGGGCAGGTGACGCGCTTGCCGTGAACGATCCCCTGCGACAGCGGGCCACCCTTATGCGGGCATTTGTCGTGCATGGCAAAGACTTCGTCGTCCGAGGTTCGGAAGACGGCGATCTTGCCGCGCTCCGGCCAATGCACGACGCGCGAACCGAGTTGCGGGATGTCTTCCAGCTTGCAGATCAGTTTCCAGTTGCTCATTTTGTTGTCCTTTTTCCGAATGCTCAGGCTTCGACCATGATGGGGATGAACTGCTTGATGGCTTCCGGCTCGCGCGAGGTGGCCCACGGGTCCTTGGCATCCTTCAGTGAGTCGAGCAGTGCGGCGTAAAGCGCCTTGCGGCCTTCTTCATCCTCAAGAATCTTGCCCTTGATGTAATCCATGCCGACGCGTTCGAGGTAGTGGCAGGTACGCTCCAGATACCAGCCTTCGAGGCGGTAAAGTTGCAGGAAGGCGCCGGAATATTCCATGACGTCTTCGTCGGAGCTGACCTTGCACAGGAACTGGGCGACCTCGGTCTTGATGCCGCCGTTGCCTGCAATATAGATCTCATAACCGGAATCGACACCGATGATGCCGACGTCCTTGATGCCGGCTTCGGCGCAGTTACGCGGGCAGCCGGAAACGGCGAGTTTGACCTTGTGCGGCGCGTACATATCGAACAGCATCTTTTCCAGCTTGACGCCCATCGACATGGCCAGCTGCGTGCCGAAGCGGCAGTGCTCGGCACCGACGCAGGTTTTCACGGTGCGGATCGACTTGCCATAGGCGTGGCCGGAGACCATGCCGGCGGCGTTGAGGTCGGCCCACATTTTCGGCAGGTCTTCCTTCTTGACGCCCAACAGGTCGATACGCTGCCCGCCGGTGACTTTCACCGTCGGCACGTTGTACTTCTCGGCGGCATCGGCGATGGCGCGCAGCTCGTTCGGCGTGGTCAGGCCACCCCACATGCGCGGCACGACCGAGTAGGTGCCGTCCTTCTGGATGTTGGCGTGCGAACGCTCGTTGATGAAGCGCGATTGCGGATCATCCTTGGCTTCGTGCGGCCAGGTCGAGATCAGGTAGTAGTTCACCGCCGGCCGGCACTTGTCGCAACCGTTCGGCGTCTTCCACTCCAGTGCCTTGAAGACGGCTTCCTTGGTGATCAGGTGCTGATTCAGGATGGCGTCGCGCACCATCTTGTGCGAGTGCTCGGTGCAGCCGCAGACTGGCTTCTTGTCGGAAGCGGCCGGCGTGTAGGCGCCACCGATGGTCGAGGCCAGGATCTGCTCGACCAGGCCGGCACAGGAACCACAGGAAGACGCCGCCTTGGTGTGCTTCTTGACCTCGTCCAGCGTGAAGAGCCCCTTTTCCTTGATGGCCTTGACGATGACACCCTTGGTGATGCCGTTGCAGCCGCAAACCTCGGCGCTGTCGGCCATTTCGGCGGCCTTGCTGTTGCCGGCATGGCCGACGTCACCGACCAGCGACTGGCCGAAAATCAGCTGGTCGCGGATATCGTGAATGTCGCGGCCATCCTTCAGCAACTGGAAGTACCACGGGCCATCGGCCGTATCGCCGTACATGACGCCGCCGACCAGCTTGTTGTCCTTGAGCACCAGCTTCTTGTAGACGCCGCCGTAAGGATCGTTGAGGACGATTTCCTCGGTGTCCTCACCGCCCATGTAGTTGCCGGCCGAGAAGAGATCGATGCCGGTCACTTTCAGTTTGGTCGAAGTCACCGAACCGGTGTAGCGGCCAATGCCGTAGCCGGCCAGATGGTTGGCAGCGACCTTGGCCTGTTCGAACAACGGGGCAACCAGACCATAGGCAATGCCGCGGTGCGTGACACACTCGCCAACCGCATAAACCTTCGGATCGTAGGTCTGCATGGTGTCGTTAACCACGATGCCGCGGTTGCAATAGATGCCAGAGGACTCAGCCAGCGCGTAGTTAGGGCGGATGCCGGCGGCCATGACCACCAGATCGGCCGGAATCTGCATGCCGTCCTTGAAGCGGACGGCGGCGACGCGGCCGCTTTCGCCCTGAACGAGCATTTCAGTCTGCTTTTGCAACAGGAACTTGAGGCCCTTGTCTTCGAGCGACTTCTGCAGCATCTTGCCGGCAACTTCGTCGAGCTGGCGCTCCAGCAGCCACGGGCCAAGGTGCACCACGGTCACATCCATGCCGCGCAGCTTGAGGCCGTTGGCGGCTTCGAGACCGAGCAGGCCGCCGCCGATGACCACCGCGTGCTTGTGCAGCTTGGCGGCTTCGATCATCTCGTCGGTGTCTTTAATGTCACGGTAGCCGATAACGCCAGGCAGGTCGTTGCCGGGAATCGGCAGCATGAAGGGTGTCGAGCCGGTAGCGATCAGCAGGCGGTCGTATTCTTCTTCGGTACCGTCTTCGGCAATGACCTTGCGCTTGACGCGGTCGATCGTCTTGATCTGCTTGCCGGTGTGCAGCTTGATGCCGTTTTCCTTGTACCAGTCGAGTTCGTTGAGAACGATCTCCGAGATGGTCATTTCACCGGCCAGTACGGGTGAAAGGAGAATTCGGTTGTAGTTGGGGTGCGGCTCGGCGCCGAAGATGGTGATGTCGTAGTGATCAGGCTTGATCTTCAGCAGCTCTTCGACGGTGCGGACACCGGCCATGCCATTGCCGATCAGGACGAGACGAGGTTTGCTCATGGTTGACTCCAACGTTGCGCGCACCCAGAGGTGCAAAATTTATTTCAGCGCATGACGTCGTTGCCATCGGCTCGCCTTCGTTGGCGGGGAATTCGCTGTTCCGATACTGCTATTGCAATCCGCGTGCCAAGCTTCTAATTTATTGATTTATATGGAGTCATTAAAAACCACGATGATTTAGCCGCACCAAATTCGTGCATCAACCGCCTTCCCGGTGCAAGCCGGGTGCATTCATGGCAATCACGGAAGTGGTCTTTTCTGGCTCCGGAGAAGGTGATTTCCCTCGAAGATTAGCGGCTTCAAACACGGCGAGACCCAGTCAAGCTGAGCCGCGATGCAGTAAGCCGTGATCAGTTTCCGCCAACCAGCAGGCCCGTCGACTCGACGGCAACGATGGCTTTGGCCTGATTGAAATCCTCGGCATAACCACTGGCAAACAACAGGCAGGCCAGCTGGTTGGCAATCGGTTTGGGCAGGGGAACCTGCTTGTCGAGAACGCGGCGTATCCACTTTGCCGTGCTGACTGCATCCGACGCTTCAGGAAGATTCGGCAGGGCACGCAGGCTTTCATGTTCAGCTTCGAACAAGGCATCAACCATGCCGTCGTGGATGAACTCAAGACGCGGGCGGCGCTTCGGGTTGGCAAACGGTTCGCCTTCGGTGCCCCGGAGCAGCAACCCGCGCTGGTCCCGCGCCACCAGAATGTCGCGCATCAGGTTGAGAAACTCGGGATGGGTTGCCGGCGCTACCATCACTGCATCACCATGGAACGGGTTGATCAGCTTGACCAGGCTGTGCGCGCTGTTGCGCACGCCCATCCGGCTGCGCAGGGCCAGCAGATTATGTATGCCGGGACATATGGCGCTGAGCGGCAGGAAAGCCAGCCCCTTTTCTTCCAATGCTATCTGGGCCTGCGTTGCCGAGGCCATGGGCATGACGCCCAGCTCCCGGAAAACATGCGCCGTCGTTATCCGCCCGAAGCCTTCGAGCAAGCCATGGACGACGACCGGGACGCCGAAGCGCTGCAGAAGCAGGGCCAGCAGCGGTGTCAGATTGGCTTCCTTGCGGGCGCCGTTATAGGTCGGCAGCACTACCGGCCGGACACGTCCATGCGGCATTTCGAGCCGATTCGTCCGGTCATCGATGGCCTCCAGGAAGCCAAGCATTTCGTCGAGCGACTCACCCTTGACCCGCAGGCCCAGGATGATCGCGCCCATTTCGAGATCCGGAACGCCGCCATCGAGCATTGCCGCGTAAAGCTGCTGTGCGTCGTCGCGCGGCAGATCACGCGCGCCTTCAGCACCGCGGCCAATCTCCTTGATGTATTGTGCGTAGCTCAAAGTCTCCTCCAGTCGCGATCAGGCTGCTGCCGCGGTTTTATTGGTTTGCTCGGCGAGCATGCGCTTGATGTCCGGCACGCATGAACCGCAAAAGGTTCCACACTTCAGACTCTGCTGAAGTTTCGGCAAGTCGGCGCCGTTTTCCAGTTCCTTGCGGATTTGTAGATCACTGACATCGGCACACTTGCAGACGATATTGCGCGGCGCCATGCTGACTGGTGGTTTTGCCGTTGGTGCCAGAGCGAAGCGAATCAGGCTGGCATCCAGCTCATCTTCCGCCATCGCCTGCTTGAGCCAGGCCTGGGCGACGGTCTCTCCAGCCAGACGAACGCCAATCAGGCGCCCATCCTGGGCAATCGCCTTCTTGGCTACCTTGCGGGTCGCGTCGATATAGACGATGGCGCCATCTGATCCTTCCAGACCAAATAGGCGATCCAGATCGAGAATTTCCTGCTCACTAATCGGCTGAGCAGTCGCCGCACGAAAAACCACCAACGGACTCTTCCGCCCGTACAGACCGAGCGTCACATACGGATAGTCAGCGAGCACAGTACGAGCCTGCTGCAGCAATTCCAGTGCCGCGGATTGGGTGGCACAACGCCGTACCACCGCCAGCGGATAGGGCAGATCCATTTTGGCGATCTGCACTGCTGCATGCTTGAGTTCCGGTTGCTTGGAATAGGGATCGATGGCGTCACTGGCCAAGGCATTGGCGCCGGGCGTATTCATGAACTGGCTGCCCCAGTGCATCGGCATCCAGGCCCTGCCCTTGACCAAGCCGGGCCGATCGGTCACCCGAACTACCATTTCGCCGCGACCATTGGTCACCTTGGCCAGATCACCGGACTCCAGACCACGGTGCCGCATATCGCATGGATGCATGGCGAGCAACGGCTCGTCCTCAAGGTTGAACAGGCGCGGCACGGTACCGGTACGGCTCATGCCGTGCCAATGATCACGCATGCGACCGGAGAGCAGGCTGATTGGCAGTTCTGGAGAAAGCGTGTCGGCCGTCGGCTTGTGCTCGATCGGCACGAAGCGCGCCTTGCCATCGGCGGTTGGGAAGCGTCCATCTTCGTAAAGGCGCACCTTGCCGCCGCTCGCGCCTTCCGGATACGGCCACTGCTGGGGGCCTTGGGCTTCAAGCAGGGCGTAGGACAAACCGGTGATATCAAGATCGCGGCCACGGGTGCTTTCGCGATGCTCATTAAAGATGGATTCGGCATCGGCATAGGGAAACAACCTGTCGGCGCCGGCGTGATCGAGTTTCTTGCCCAGGCAGCGGGCAAAGTCGACCACAATTTCCCAGTCATGGCGCGCTTCCCCCGGCGCCTTGACCGCAGGCAGGACGCGCGTGATGCAGCGCTCCGAATTGGTCACTGTGCCGTACTTTTCACCCCAGCCACTGGCCGGTAGCAAGAGGTCAGCATAATCGGCTGTATCGGTATTGCCATAGGCTTCCTGCAGCACTACGTATTCCGCAGCCTGCAACGCCTCCCTTACCGCTGCCTGGTTGGGCAATGACTGGGCCGGATTGGTACAGGCGATCCAGACCGCCTTGACTTCGCCGGTTTTCAGCGCTTTGAACAAGTCGACCGCGGACTTTCCGGGAGTTGCCGGAACGAAGGGCACCCCCCAGAAACGCGCCATCTCCGCGCGATGCTCTGGATTGGCGAGATCGCGATGCGCCGACATCAGATTGGACAAACCACCGACTTCGCGTCCGCCCATGGCGTTCGGCTGCCCGGTCAGGGAAAACGGCCCGGCGCCTGGCTTGCCGATCTGGCCGGTCGCGAGGTGCAAGTGAATGATCCCGGCGTTGTTGTGCGTACCGTGCGCCGACTGGTTCAAGCCCTGGCAATAGAGCGACAGCGATGCATCGCTACTGCCAAACCAGCGGGCGGCCTGGATGATCGCTTCGGCCGGAATCCCGCACAGCAAGGCGACCTGCTCCGGCGAGTAACTCCTGGCGATGTCGGCCAGCGCGTCGAAGCCGCTGGTATGGGCATCAATATAGGCCCGGTCGACCAGACCTTCGTTGATCAGCACATGCAGCATGCCGTTGAACAGTGCGATATCGCTACCCGGCTTGATCGGCAAATGAAGATCGGCAATCTCGGCACTTTCCGAGCGACGCGGGTCGGCCACAATGATCTTCAGATCCGGGTTGGCGGCCTTGGCATCTTCGATGTAGCGAAAAACAATCGGATGCGCGACGGCCGGATTGGCGCCGCTAATGAAAATTACCTTGGCCTGCAGGATGTCGCCGTAACTGCATGGCGGAGCATCAGCACCCAGCGTCTGCTTGTAGCCAGCCACGGCCGACGACATGCAAAGACGAGAATTGGTATCGACGTTATTGGTGCCGATCAGGCCTTTGGCCAGCTTGTTAAAGACGTAATAGTCCTCGGTCATCAACTGACCGGAAATGTAAAAGGCAACCGAGTCAGGGCCATAAGCCCGAATGGTGTGGGCAAAACGCTCAGCCGCTTCATCCAGCGCCGACTCCCAGCTCAGGCGCTGTCCACTTTTGCCACGAACAACGCGTTTTTCCGGAAACTGCAGACGATAAGTTGGGGTAACCGTCTGATTCAGGGTCGCGCCTTTAGTGCACAGGCGCCCACGATTCGCCGGGTGCTCGGGGTCACCGCGCAAGCCGATAACGGCGCCGTTCTCGGTTTCGATAAGCACGCCGCAGCCGACACCACAGTAGCAGCAGGTAGATTTAACTTCTGTTCGCATGATTTTCCTTCCGGCATGCCATCAGCAACAGCCATGCCACCTATAAAAATCATGGGCTTGCATAAAAAAAAAAGAAATCCCTTGATGGAATTTCCCTTTTTTGGTGCATCGAGCGCTACAAGCATCCCTATTTGATGCGTTGCAGCTTCGGACGCCCTCCTTCTGGGCGCGGCGGCTCCGGCGGATCTTCGGAAACCGCTTCGGAATCGGCCGGTTCGACGAATACCTCGTCGGCCATTGCTTCATCACCATCGACTTCGAAGGCCATCCCGGCGCCGTTTTCCCGCGAATAAATGGCGGAAATCCGATCAATCGGCACCGACAACTCGCGCGCCACTCCACCGAAGCGGGCCTGGAACTCGACGTATTCGTTCCCGATCTGCAATTTGTTGGTCGCAGACGGACCGAGATTCAGAACGATCTGACCTTCACGCACGAACTCTCTCGGAACACGGGTCCGTTCGTCGACTTCGACCGCGATGTGCGGCGTAAACCCGTTATCGCAACACCACTCCCAAAGAGCGCGTAGCAGATAAGGCTTGGTAGACGGAAGTTCCATGCTTATTTGCGCATTGCCTTTTCGGAAGGCGTCAGCGCATCGATGAAACCCTGACGACTGAAAATACGCTCGGCGTACTTCATCAGCGGAGCAGCAGCCTTGCCGAGATCGATACCGTAGTGGTCCAGGCGCCACAGCAACGGGGCGATGGCTACGTCAAGCATGGAAAACTCGTCGCCCAGCATGAACTTCTGCTTATTGAAGATCGGAACGATCTCGGTCAGACGCGCCTTGATTTCCTGACGCGCTTTGTCGGCTGTCTTACCGTTCTTTTCGATCACTTCCATGAACGAAAAAATCTCGCGTTCCATGCCAACCAGCAACTGGCGGGCACGTGCGCGCATGATAGGGTCGGCCGGCATCAGTTGCGGATGCGGGAAGCGCTCATCAATGTACTCATTGATGATGTTCGGTTCGAACAGCACGAGATCGCGCTCGACCAGCACCGGCACGCGATTGTGCGGATTGATCGCAGCCATTTCTTCCGGCTTGTTGAACATGTCGACATCGATAACCTGGAAGTCCATGCCCTTTTCGAACAGGACAATGCGGCAGCGATGACTAAAGGGGCAGGTAGTACCCGAGTAGAGGTTCATCATTTGTGGTAACCCTCAAAATGAGATTCGGCACCGGGGGCAGGCCGAAGCCAAACCCGCGATGCCGTTAGCTAATCCGTGAAGGATCAGTGAATGTCTTTCCAGTATTCCTTCTTCAGTGCGTAAGCAACAACGAAGAGGACTGCCAGGAAGGCCAGAACGAAGAAGCCCAGCGTCCGGCGGAACTCCTGTTGCGGTTCGCCCATCCAGACCATGAAGCCGACCAGATCGGAAACCGACTTGTCGAATTCGGCTGGCGGCATCGTGCCCGGAACAGCCAATTCCAGCTTGTGCGTTTCGTGATTCAGCACTTGCTGGCCTTGCAGACCGTACAGGATGTGCGGCATACCGACATTCTCGAACACCGTGTTGTTCCACCCCGTCGGACGGTTCTCGTCACGATAGAAAGAACGGAGGTAGGTGTAGAGCCAATCAGCACCGGCTGCGGCATTACCGGCTTCACCGCGAGCACGGGCGACGATGGTCAGATCCGGCGGGGTAGCGCCAAACCACTGCTTCTGCTCATCAGAACGCGCCGCAACCCGCATCAGCTCACCGATCTTGTCGGACGTGAACATCAGGTTTTCCTTGACCTGCTGCTCGGTCAGACCGAGGTCCAGCAGATTCTTGTAGCGCAGGTAAGACGCACCGTGGCAATTCAGGCAGTAATTGACGAACAGCTTGGCGCCATTCTGCAAAGCTGCCTTGTCGCTAACGGAGCCCGGCCACTTGTCGATGTGGGCCGTGCTGCCGCTGGCAAATGCCATGATCGGCGCGAAGAGCAATGCGATAAGGAATTTTTTCATTTTAGGCATCCTCTCACTTGAACGTCACACGGTCGGGAACCGGCTTGAACTTGTCCATCCGGGACCACCAGGGCATAGCAAGGAAGAATCCGAAGTAGAACACCGAACAAATCTGCGAAATCAGTTCGCCCATCGGAGACGGAGACAGCGTGCCCAGATAACCGAGGATGAAGAAACAGATGACGAAGATGGTCAGCAGGGTCTTGTAGATCGGACCACGGTAGCGGATCGACTTGACAGGGCTACGATCCAGCCACGGCAGGAAGGCGAAAATCACAACTGAAGCGCCCATTGCTACCACACCCCAGAACTTGGCATCGAGACCGAACAGCGGATAGGTAACCGCACGCAGAATCGAGTAGAACGGAGTGAAATACCAGACCGGAGCGATGTGCGGCGGGGTCTTCAGCGGGTCAGCCGGATAGAAGTTCGGCGTTTCCAGGAAGTAACCACCACCTTCCGGTGCCCAGAACATGACAGCAGAGAAGACCATCAGGAAGACGATCACGCCGACAATATCCTTGACCGTGTAGTACGGATGGAACGGAATGCCATCACGCGGAATGCCGTTTTCGTCCTTGTTGGCCTTGATCTCGACACCATCCGGATTGTTCGAACCCGTTTCGTGCAGCGCGAGAACGTGAGCAGCAACCAGACCGATCAGCACGAGCGGGAAGGCAATCACGTGGAACGAGAAGAAGCGGTTCAGCGTTGCATCACCCACCACGAAGTCACCGCGGATAATCAGGGAGAGGTCGCCACCGATAATAGGAATCGCCGAGAACAAATTGACGATAACCTGAGCGCCCCAGTACGACATCTGGCCCCAAGGCAGCAGATAGCCGAAGAAGGCTTCACCCATCAGGCACAGGAAGATGCCGACACCGAACAACCAGGTCAGTTCACGCGGCTTGCGATAGGAACCGTAGAGCAGGCCACGGAACATGTGCAGGTAGACCACAATGAAAAAGGCCGACGCGCCGGTTGAGTGCATGTAGCGAATCAACCAGCCACCCGGCACATCACGCATGATGTATTCGACAGAGGCGAAAGCGATCGGCACGCCATTGGCGTTCAGAGCGGCGTCCGGCTTGTAGTGCATGACCAGGAAAATACCGGTAACGATCTGGATGACCAGAACCAGTAGCGCCAGCGAGCCGAAGAAATACCAGAAATTGAAATTCTTCGGGGCGTAGTACTCAGATAGATGACCCTTCCACATGGCGGTCGCAGGGAAGCGGGCATCAACCCACTCCAGCGCGTTACCAGCCAGCGAGCCGTCAGACTTGTATTTTTCGAAATTGCCAGCAGCCATTTCTTATGCTCCCTTCTTGTCTTCGCCGATCAGGATACGGGTATCGGCGAGATACACGTGCGGCGGCACTTCAAGGTTGGTCGGGGCGGGTTTCGACTTGTAAACGCGACCGGCGAAGTCGAAAGTAGAGCCGTGACAGGGGCAGAGGAAACCGCCCAGCCAATCGCCCGGCATGCCCTCTTCGGCACCCTTCTTGAATTTCTGGGATGGCGAACAACCAAGGTGCGTACAAATACCGACGACAACCATGATTTCCGGCTTGACTGAACGCGTATCGTTCTTGGCATAGGCCGGCTGCTGATCCTTTTCCGACTTCGGATCAGCCACGGCATCGGCCAGCTTGGGCAGCGTATCCAGCATCTCTTTGGTACGATTGATGATCCACACCGGCTTGCCCCGCCATTCGACGGTCATCATCTGACCCGGCTCGAGCTTGCTGATATCAACTTCGACCGGAGCGCCTGCAGCCTTGGCGCGCTCAGATGGAAGCAAGCTGGAGACGAACGGCACGAGTGCGGCAACCGCGCCCACCCCGCCCACGGCTGCGGTCGCGACGACCAGACGCCGCCGCCCACAGTCCATTTTTCCTTGATTGCTCATAACGCTGACCCCTAATGGAATTAGATGGGATAAAAATTAAACGCTAAATTATACTTCATCGGAACCGTCGATAAAAGCCGCTGTCACTCCCCGCAGACCTTGCGCTCACGTAAAGCCTGGGCCAACGTACCGCTATCGACATATTCGAGTTCCCCCCCAACCGGCACACCGCGCGCGATTCTCGTCACACCAATCCCTTTGGGCTTGAGCATGGCAGTGATGTAATGAGCCGTTGCCTCCCCTTCGTTGGTGTAGTTGGTTGCCAAAATCACTTCCTTGACGACCCCGTCAAGAGCACGATTCATCAAACGATCCAACCCCAGCTCCTTGGGCCCGATTCCGTCCAGCGGGGAAATTTTTCCCATCAGAACATAATACATACCCCGATAGGTCAGGGTCTGCTCCATCATGTTCATATCAACCGGAGTTTCCACCACACAAAGGAGTTCCGGGTCGCGCCGCGGAGAAGCACAACGTTCGCAAACGTCATCCTCAGTAAAGGTATTGCATCGCTGACAGTGACGGATCGCCTGCAATGCATGTAGAACCGCATCACCCAAGCGCTGCGCGCCAGGCCGATCGCGTTGCAACAAGTGGTAAGCCATGCGCTGCGCCGATTTCGGCCCGATTCCGGGCAGGCAACGCAGCGCCTCAATCAAAGATTCAAGACCCGAGGGATTCACAGACTCAGAACGGAAGCTTAAACCCGGGAGGCAAATTCAGTCCGGAGGTAAAGCCGGACATCTTGTCTTTACTCAACGCCTCACCCCTGCGCACTGCATCATTCAAGGCGGCAGCAATAAGATCTTCCAGCATTTCTCGATCATCCATCACGGATGGATCGATATTGACCCGACGAACCTCATGGGCACACGTCATCAAGACCTTGACCATACCGGCCCCGGCAACGCCCTCCACCTCAATCTGGGCCAGCTGATCCTGGGCCTTTTTCATGTTTTCCTGCATCGCCTGCGCCTGTTTCATCAGGCCAGCCAAGCCACCCTTCATCATATTCATTTCTCCGTTAGGCGATTGGTTTAATGGAAGACTCAACGACAGACGCATCGAAACATTCAATGACGTCTCGTACAAACGTATCCTGAGCGATTGCTGTTGCAGCCCGCTCCTGCTGCTCTTGGCGCTGGCGACCAACCGTCTCGGCTGGGGTCACCGTTTCGTTCTGAGCCAGCTCTATGCGAACCAGCAGAGGGCGACCAAAATACTCACTCAAGGCTTGTTGCAACCGGTCCGGATTGGGCTTCATCTGAAGATGCCCTTGGGCAGGAGACAAGCGAAGCAGGCACTGACTTTCACCGAGCTGCCTCAACTCGCAGTTCTGAGCCAACTCCCTGGCCAGACCAGACAGTGAGAGTGACGCAACTATCTGATGCCAATCCATCTCACCACTACTGGCAACAGGAGGTGATTTCGGAATGACTTCCGCAGCGGACCCCAAGTCAGACCTGACCGAAGCAACAGGCTTTGCGGAAAGCGCTTTGGGCATGACGCCGGCGGCACTTACGCGATGTCCAGCCGCACCAACCACATCAGCAACAGTACTCGGCCGAAAGGTGTACAACCGAAGCAGGGTCATGACAAAACCGGCATACTCGTCAGGTGCTGCCGCCAATTCGTTACGACCGACATTCACGATCTGGTAGGCCAGTTGAACAAACTCTGGGGAAAATGCTGCAGCCAACCCCTTTAAACGATCACGCTCCGGATCTTCATCATCGATAGCACCCGGCACACACTGGATAATCTGAAGGCGAGTCAACAGCGCGCCAAGCTCCTGCAATGCTGCCGAGAACGAAAGACTACGGATACCAAGATCAGCCGCGACCTGCAAAAGAGCAGATGCATTAGCACCATGCAATGCCTCAAGAATCGCGAAAAGATAATCCTGATCAACCGTTCCAAGCATGCTACGGACTTGGGACTCCTCGACCTTCCCTGCGCCGTGCGCGATCGCTTGATCCAGCAGAGATAGCGCATCTCGCATACTACCAGCGGCGGAACGAGCGACCAACGCAAGTGCTGGGTGATCAAATGGAATCCCTTCAGCCTGAAGAATTTGCCCAAGATGCCCGGTTATCGCCAGCGCAGGCATTTGTTTCAGATTGAACTGCAGACAGCGAGATAAAACAGTGACCGGAATTTTTTGTGGATCGGTGGTAGCAAGAATAAATTTCACATGCTCGGGCGGCTCTTCCAGCGTCTTCAACATCGCGTTGAAGGCCGAATTCGAAAGCATGTGAACTTCGTCGATTACATAAACCTTAAATCGACCCCGAGTTGGCGCATAAACGGCATTCTCAAGCAACTGCCGCATTTCGTCGACACGCGTATTCGTTGCTGCATCCACTTCAAGCAAGTCAACGAAACGACCGCTGTCAATTTCCTGGCAAGCCGAACAGGTACCACACGGCGTAGCGGTAATCCCCGTTTCGCAATTCAATGACTTAGCGAGAATCCGCGCCAAAGTCGTTTTCCCTACTCCACGCGTACCGGTAAAAAGATATGCATGGTGCAGGCGCTGCTCGGAAAGCGCATGCGTCAAGGCACGAACAACATGCTCCTGCCCAACCAGCGTAGAAAAATTGCGCGGCCGCCACTTGCGCGCAAGAACTTGATAACTCATGCGCTCCACACCAATGCAAAAAATGAAATTGGCGAGCCTAACCCCCGGCACTTACAGAAATTGGCTGTGGCTGCTTCCTTCCGGACCTGACCAGATTCACCACACTGTAATGCGGGGAGACCCGCCAGCACTGATTCTATCACACCACCCGATGGACAAAACTGAGCAGTTGGGGATTTTCTTGATTATTAAAATTTGGTCCCTGTAAAGCACAAAGCCCCTCTTGGATTAACCGAGAGGGGCTTTGTAAATGGGAGTCTGGCGTTGACCTACTTTCGCGAGCGAGATGCTCACTATCATTGGCGCGTTGCTGTTTCACGGTCCTGTT
>Ga0316605_10000093_pt1 | contig 91403 bp, 74 predicted proteins | sample OWC_soil_day20_n_FD_207666 | JGI IMG/M metagenome (GOLD analysis project Ga0316605, IMG submission 207666) | Wetland soil microbial communities from Old Woman Creek delta, Ohio, United States - OWC_soil_day20_noCT | ecosystem: Environmental > Terrestrial > Soil > Wetlands | place: USA: Ohio...
CGTCGCTACTCATGGTTTAGAAGTCCCTTAAAGAGAAGGCAAATCCGCAAAACGCAAGATTATACCTAAGTACCCACCGCTATAAAAGCCCGAATTAGACCTTACTAATACACTTTACGATTCAAATCGCACCATCCTGGTGCATTTTTGCAATCTGCGTTGAATCGAACCCCAATTCCGCCAGAATCTGATCCGTGTGCGCGCCGAGTGGCGGGCCGATCCATTCTGTGCTTCCGGGCGAGCCGGAAAGCTTCGGCACGATGCCCGGCACCCGGAACGGCTTGCCATCAGGCAGACACGCGGTCTCGATCATCTGCCGGGCAATGTATTGCGGGTCTTTGAACATGTCGGCCACGGAGTAGATCGGGCTTGACGGCACCTCCGCCGCCCCCAGTACCCGCAACACCTCCTCCGCATCATGGGCCGCCACCCAGTCGCCGATTACGCCATAGATTTCCGCCGCCCGCTTGTCGCGGCCGGCATTGCTGGCGAGACTGGAATCCTCCGCCAGATCGGCGCGGCCAACGGCCAGCATCAGGCGTTTGAAGATCGCGTCGCCATTGCCGCCGACGATGACGTGCTTGCCATCCCGCGTCGTGTGGGTGTTCGAGGGTGTGATGCCGGGCATGACGTTGCCGGTGCGCTCGCGGATGAAGCCGAAGACATCGAACTCCGGCACCAAGCTTTCCATCATGGAGAACACCGCTTCGTACAAGGCCACATCCACCACCTGCCCGGCACCGCCATTCACTTCGCGATGGCGCAAGGCCATCAGGGCACCGATGGCGCCCCACAGTGCGGCGATGGAATCACCGATGGAAACTCCAGTTTTCACCGGCGGCCGGTCAGCAAAGCCGGTCACGTAACGCAAGCCGCCCATGGATTCGCCGATGGCGCCAAAGCCCGGCTGACTGGCCATGGGGCCAGTCTGTCCGAAGCCCGACAGACGCACCATCACCAGCCCCGGATTGGCCTTCGATAGGACTTCCCAGCCCAGTCCGAGCTTCTCCAGTACACCGGGCCGGAAGTTCTCCACCACGATGTCTGCCTTTGCCGCCAGTCGGCGCACCACGTCCAAACCATCCGGATGCTTGAGGTTGGCCGTTACCGACTTTTTGTTGCGCGCCTGGACATACCACCACAGTGACGTGTCACCATACAGCTTGCGCCATTTGCGCAGCGGATCGCCCTCCCCCGGCGCCTCGACCTTGATGACCTCGGCGCCGAATTCGGCGAGGATGCGGGTGCAAAATGGACCGGCGATCAGGGTGCCAAGTTCGAGAACACGAACGCCCTGAAGCGGCTTCAACTCAGTAGTCCCGCCGTTCGATGAAGGCCTGAGCGACGGTGCCGATATCGGTAAATTCCAATTCGCCTCCCACCGGCAGCCCACGGGCGATGCGACTGACCTTGACGCCGCGAGCATGGAGCACCTCGGCCAGATAATGGGCCGTCGCCTCGCCTTCGTTGGTGAAGTTGGTCGCCACGATAACCTCCTTGACCACGCCGTCACTGGCACGGGCCAGCAGGCGATCGAAGTTGAGTTCACGCGGACCGATGCCATCGAGAGGACTCAGACGCCCCATCAGCACATAGTAGAGGCCGTTGTAGGTATGGGTCTGCTCCATGGCATTCAGATCCACGGGCATTTCGACGATGCAAAGCTGCGAGGCATCGCGCTGGGGCGAGGCGCAACGGTCGCAGACCTCGTCTTCGGTAAAGGTGTTGCAACGACTGCATCGGCGCAGCCGCGTCAGAGCCTCACCGAGGGCGCGACCAAGGCGCTCGGCGCCCCGCGTGTCCCGCTGCAACAGGTGGTAGGCCATGCGCTGGGCCGACTTGGGGCCGACGCCAGGCAGGCAACGCAGGGCCTCGATCAACTCATCGAGGCTCGAAGGATGCGACATTGGATTGACTTAGAACGGCAGCTTCATGCCCGGCGGCAGGTTGAGGCCGGCGGTAAACGCGCCCATCTTCTCAGCGCTGGTGGATTCGACGCGACGGTTGGCATCGTTGAGAGCGGCGGCAACCAGGTCTTCGAGCATTTCCTTGTCGTCCATCACCGAGGCGTCGATGACGACGCGCTTGACGTCGTGCTTGCAGGTCATCACCACCTTCACGGCGCCGGCGCCGGACTGGCCCTCGACTTCGATATTGGCCAGCTCTTCCTGGGCCTTCTGCATATTGGCCTGCATCTGCTGGGCCTGCTTCATCAGGTTGCCAATGCCACCTTTGTTGAACATGGGAACTCCTTGAACTAAACGGGTTTTATGGTCGATTCGTCAATGGTGGCGTCGAACAGGTCCACCACTTCGCGCACGAAGGGGTCCTGCTCGATCGCCGCGATGGCCTTGTCCTGGCGTTCGCGCTGCTCGTTGCGGTTGCGGGCCGCCGGGGTTTCGCCGGCCGGCGTGTCGAGAACGATCTCGAGGCGCACGGCCGAACCCCAGATTTCGCGCAGGGCGACCAGGAGTTTTTCCTGGTGCTGCTGCAAATGCTTGTGGGCCGGATCAAGACGCAGGCGCACCAGATTTTCCGTGCGCTCCACCAGTTCGCAATGCTGGGCCAGCTGACGCACCATGCCGGGGAAACGTGTCGCCAGCTCATGCCAGTCATCACTGACCGCAACAGGCGTCGGAACGGGCGTTGCAGCCGGGGCAGCCTGAACAGGCCGTTCCACGGGCCTTTCAGCGGCAACCGGCCTGGAAGCCGCCATCGGCGCGGGCCTCGGGGCCGGTGCCGGTCGCGGCGGCGCCTGAACGCCGCTGCCTAGCACGGCCGGCATGTCGGGACGGAAAGCCACCAGACGCAACAGCGTCATGGTGAAGCCGGCGTATTCGTCCGGCGCCAGGGCCAGTTCGTCGCGGCCGTGAATCGCAATCTGGTAGCAAAGCTGCAAGAACTCGGCGTCGAGGGCCGCTGCGTAGGGCGCCAGGCGCACCCGCTCGCCGTCGTCGGCGAGGGCTTCGGGGGCAAACTGGGCGAGGGCGATGCGATGGAACAGGGTTGCCAGTTCCTGCAAGGCGGAATCGAAGGCCAGGCTGCGGGCATCCATCTGCGCCGCCACCGCCAGCATGGCCTGGATGTCGTTGGCCAGCAGACCATCGAGCAGGCTGTAAAGGTAATCGTCGCCGACGGTGCCGAGCATGTCACGCACCCCCTGCTCTTCCACCTTACCGGCGCCATGGGCAATGGCCTGATCGAGCAACGAAAGGGCATCACGCATGCTGCCCGCCGCGCCCTTGGCCAGATGGCGCAGGGCTGCGGGCTCGAAGTTCACCTGCTCGGCTTCAAGGATGCGCGTCAGGTGCTCAATGATATGCACCTGGGGCATCTGCTTGAGATTGAACTGCAGGCAGCGCGACAGCACCGTGACCGGAATCTTCTGTGGATCGGTGGTGGCGAGGATGAACTTGACGTGTTCCGGCGGCTCTTCCAGGGTCTTCAACATGGCGTTGAAGGCGTGGCCGGAAAGCTGATGGACTTCGTCGATCACATAAACCTTGTAGCGACCCCGGGTCGGCGCGTAGGTGGCCTTTTCCAGCAGGCTGGTCATGTCGTCCACGCCGCGATTTGAGGCGGCGTCAAGTTCGATGTAATCGACAAAACGGCCGCTGTCGATTTCCTGGCAGGAGGAACAGACACCGCAGGGCGTCGGACTGACGCCGGTTTCGCAGTTCAGGGCCTTGGCCATGATGCGGGCGATGGTGGTCTTGCCGACCCCCCGGGTGCCGGTAAACAGGTAGGCGTGATGCAGCCGATTCTGCTCCAGGGCGTGGGTCAAGGCGCGAACCACGTGTTCCTGGCCCACCAGGGTGGCGAAGGATTTGGGGCGCCACTTGCGGGCGAGAACCTGATAACTCATGGCCCGATTCTACCAAACGCCAAGGGGCGCCCCGGTCAAACCGGAGCGCCCCTTGGCGGAATTACAAAATTTGTCAGCCTTTGCTGGCAGGGGCAGGCGCGCCATCCTTCGCCGGCCTGCCGGGGCCGCCCTGACGCTGGCCCTTCATGCCCTTGCGGGGCCCCATGTGACCCATCTGGGCGGCATGCTGGTCGGCGACCAACTTCTGCTCCGGGGTCAGGCTGTCGTAAAGACGCTTGAAGGATTCCGTGACGCCTTCCATGGCCGCCAGACGCTCCTTCATCAGGGTGTTCATGCGGCTCATGCGCTCCGGCGCCGTGAGCTTCTCGTCGGCTTTTTGGTCACGCATGGCGGCCATGCCCTTGCCAGCTTCAGCCTTCGCCTTATCGGCAAAAGCCTGCCAGAGAGGTTCCTGCGTGGCGGTAATCTTGAGTTCAGACTTGAACATGTCGAGACGCTGCGTCGCCATCGCAGCCGGGTCGCCGCGCATGCCGCCGCCCTTGCCATCCTGCATCATCATGCCGGGGCCATACATCGGGCAATCGCCACCGCCGCGCTGGGCCATGGCGCTGGAAATTCCAAAAGCCATCGCCGTGGTGGCGACAAAACCGGCAATAACACGCTTATTGATTTTCATATGCTTCTCCTTGGGTTTAATGCCTTATGGCAGGGGCCATTACACCCGGTGCCTGTAAGCGGGGTGTGTCGACAAGTTATAGCTTTGTAAGGAGATGTTGCCGCAAGTGCCGCATGGGCCAATTGGCAGGGGAGGGGGTGGCGAGCCTGACCCCCGGCACTTGCAGATTATGGCTGTGGCTGCTTCCTTCCGGACCTGACCAGGTTCACCACGCTGCAATGCGGGGAGACCCGCCACGGCGCGCATTCTATCAGGCTTAGCGATAACTAAGCGATCAGGAAGCCTTCCACGAGGGCGATTTGCGCACCGTCCATAAAGGGCGGCGCATGACCGACGCTGGGAATCTCAATGCCATGGGCCTTCGGCCCACGCTCGGCCATGGCGGCCACGGTTTCCCGCGACAGCAGGTCGGAATATTCGCCGCGCAGCACCAGGGTCGGACAGGAGATCGCATCGTAGAGCGGCCACATATCCACATCCTTGCCCGCCCCCTCCCCGGCCATGGACTGGCGGAAGGGCTCGGCGATATCCGGATCGTAGGCCATCTCGTAACCCGCACCACTTGCCGCCGGCCGCGTCGAATGCAGGGCCAGATGTCCCCACTGGCTGCAACTCAGATTACCGAAAGGAGCATGCACATAGCGCACATAGGCCTCGGCGTCCTCCTGGGAAACGAAGCGCGGCGACTTGCCGACATAGGTGGCGATGCGGGTAATCGCCTCGGCGGAAATCAGCGGGCCGACATCGTTCAAAATCAGCCGCGCGATCGGCGTGTTGGGCTGCGCCGCCAGGGCCATGCCGATCAGCCCGCCCATGGAAGTGCCGAGCCAATCCACCTGCTCCACATTCAGCCGCGCCAGCAGCGCCGCCATGTCGGAACAGTATTGCGGAATGCCGTAGAGCACCTTGTTCTTCAGCCAGTCGCTGCGCCCGCGCCCCACCACATCCGGGCACACCACCCGGTAGTCGTCGGCCAGGGCGGCGGCAAGAAAATCAAAGTCACGCCCCACCCGCGTCAGGCCATGGACGCAAACCAGCACCCTCGGGTTCGCCGCATCACCCCATTCCGTGTACGCCATGCGGTGAAAGCCCTCGGCACTCAGGCAGCGCACGTAGTGTTGTCGCATCTCGGTCATATCGTCATCTCCTGCCCAGAGTCTAACTCTTACGCCATCATTCTTGCGCCGCCTATAATGGCCGCCATTTCTTGCACTTAGCATCCCATGCCCCTGCTCGACTGGCTCAATAAATCCCACGCCCTGCGCGCCGCCGGCCAGGTGCCTTTCCGCCTGCTTGAAGCGCGCCAGACCCACGGTGACCCGGCGGCGGACAACTGGCTGATTCAGGGCGACAACCTGGAAGCCCTCAAGGCCCTGCTCCCCTACCACGCCGGTCGCGTCAAGTGCATCTACATCGACCCGCCCTACAACACCCGCTCCGCCTTCGAGCACTACGACGACAATCTGGAGCACAGCCAGTGGCTCTCCATGATGTATCCGCGCCTCGAACTGCTGCGCGAACTTCTTGCCGAAGACGGCAGCATCTGGGTCTCCATCGACGACAACGAGGCCCACTACCTGAAGGTAGTGATGGACGAGGTGTTTGGGCGGGGGAATTTTGTGGCGAACGTGCTTTGGCAGAAGAAGTACGCCGTAGCCAATGACCACAAAACCATTGCCCCCATGCACGATCACATTCTGGTGTTTCAGAAAAGCCTTGCTTGGAAAAGAAACCTGCTGCCGCGCACGGACGAGAAAGACCGCCAGTACAAATACGAAGACGAGCGAGGCATATTTCGTCCTGACAATTACACCTGTAGCAAGAGCTTTGAGGAGCGTCCCAACCTCTACTATCCGGTTATTCAGCCCAGTACCGGCGAGGAAATTTGGCCGAGCAAGACGCGGGTCTGGTCCTATTCCCGAGAAGAGCATCTGCGCCATGTAGCAGAAGGATTCATCTACTGGGGTAAGGATGGGAAAGGAAAAACTCCTTCATTCAAGCGTTATAAGCACTTGTTGAAAAACGATGGCATTGTTCCGCAAACCCTGTGGCTGCACGATTTTGCCGGCCATACCGATGGTTCCCGCAAAGAAGTGCGAGAGGTACTAGGCAGCCAGTCACTGGCAGACGACTTCATTACGCCAAAGCCGGAGTTGTTGATTTCGAGGGTATTGCAAGTCGCCACCAACCCCGGCGACCTCGTGCTCGATTCCTTCCTCGGCTCCGGCACCACCGCCGCCGTGGCCCACAAGATGGGCCGGCGCTATATCGGCATCGAGATGGGCGAGCATGCCGCCACCCATTGCCTGCCGCGCCTGCAAAAGGTAGTGGCCGGCGAACCAGGCGGCATTTCGCAGACCCTGGGCTGGCAGGGCGGCGGCGGCTTCCGCTTCTTCACCCTGGGCCAGCCGGTGTTTCTCGCCGACGGCGGCATCAACCCGGAAATCCGCTTCGCCACCCTGGCCGCCTGGGTCTGGTATCAGGAAACCCGCCGTCCCTGGGCGCCGCCGAGCGGCCCGGAACCGACGCCGCTCCTGGGCGAGCACGAGGGCACGGCCATCGCCCTGCTCTACAACGGCATTCTCGGCGACCGCCGCCCGGCTGGCGGCAACGTGCTCACCTCCGCCGTGCTGGCCGCCCTCAAGGCCCTGCGGCCCGACCACGCCGGCCCCTGGCTGGTGTTCGGCGAATCCTGCCGCCTCTCGCCCCAACGTCTGGCGGCGGAAGGGTTCCGCTTCAAGCAGATTCCCTACGAAATCAAGGCTCGGCACGCATGGCTCTGGAACTGAAACGCTATCAACGGGAAGCCCTCGACGCCCTGGCGCGCTTTTTTGATCTGGCGCGGGGAGCGCGGGATTACGCGGCGCTGGACCTGGCTTTTCGCCAGACCCTGACGGAACAGGAAGTCGCGCCGGAGGTGATTCCGCCCTATCTGGCCCAGGGGTTTGATACCACGCCCTATGTCTGCATTCGCATTCCCACCGGCGGCGGCAAGACCCTCCTCGGCGCCCATGGGGTCGCCACGGCGGCGCGCCATTTCACCGGCGAGGAAAAGCCCCTGGCCCTGTGGCTGACGCCGACCAACATCATCCGCCAGCAAACCCTGGCCGCCCTGCGCATGCCGGGCCACCCCTATCGCGAGGCGCTGGAAGAGCATTTCGGCGTCGATGGCCTGCGGGTGATCGACATTGCGGAATGCGAACACTTGCGCCCGCAAGACTTCGGCGGCAAGGCCATTGTGGTGGTGGGCACCTTGCAGACCCTGCGCGTGGACGAGACTCAGGGCCGCGACGTGTACGCCTACAAGGAGGCCTTCGAGCCCCATTTCAGCCGCGCCCCCGATCTGCCGGGCTTTGAACGGGTGGAGGAAAAGGATCTGGCGGCCCAGCCCTACCTGACCCGCGCCGACCTGGGCAAGGTGAAGCGCAGCTTCGCCAACCTGCTCTACTGGCATCGGCCGGTAGTAATCATCGACGAGGCCCACAACGCCCGCACGGCGCTGACCTACGATACCTTCGCCCGCCTGCGCCCCGCCGCTCTGATCGAGATGACGGCGACGCCGCTGCGTCAGGGCAGCCACCGCAGCAACGTGATCTACCACGTCTCGGCGGAGGAGTTGAAAACCGAGCAGATGATCAAGCTGCCCATCGTGCTCCAGGCCCATCCCAACTGGCAGGAGGCGGTGCGCGACGCGCTGCTGACGCGCAAGCGCCTGGCGACGGAGGCCGTAAGCGAGGCCGATTACCTGCGCCCGATCCTGCTGATCCAGGCCGAAGACAAGGCAGGTGAGGCGACGGTGGAAAAGCTGCGCGCCCACCTGATTGAGCAGGAGCATGTGGATGCAGCGCGTATCGCCGTGGCCACGGGCAACCAGCGGGAACTGGACGGGGTGAACCTGTTCGACCCGGCCTGCCCGGTGGAGATCGTAATTACCGTCGAGGCCCTCAAGGAGGGCTGGGATTGCTCCTTCGCCTATGTCTTCTGCGGCTTGCAGAAGGTCGGTTCCAGCCGCGACATGGAGCAGTTGCTCGGGCGGGTGTTGCGCATGCCCTACGCCCGCAAGCGCAAGAGCGAACTGCTCAACCGCGCCTATGCCCATGTGGCCTCGCCGCGCACCGCCGACGTGGCGAATGCTCTCACCGACAAGCTGGTGGCCATGGGCTTCGAGGAACTGGAAGCGGCCCAGGCCGTGTTTCCCACCACCGGGGGGCTGTTTGAGGAAGGCGATGGCGGCGGCTTCTCGCTGCCGCCTCTGGAATTGTTGCTGCCGGCGACGCCGGCCTTGAGCGCGGAGCAGGAGCGGGCGCTGCCCGGTCTTTCGATGACGCCCCACGAGAGCGGCGGCGTGGTGCTGAACCTGTCCGCGCCGCCCAGCACCGAAGTGCGCGCCGCCCTGCTGGCGACGGTAACGGACAAGAAGCAGCGGCAAGCGTTGGAAACCAGTCTGGATCGCTTCGAGTTGCGCCATCAGGCCCTGCTGGCGCCTTCCCTGCGCGGGGTGCCATTCCAGCCGATTCCGCTGTTTTGCCTGCGCCTTGGTCAAGGCGAATTGGACCTGGCGGAGCGGGAGGCCCTCCTCGATCTGGCGGGTTTTTCCCTCGCCGAGCAATCGGGAGAACTGCCAGGCTTCGCGCCCGAGACAGATCGCAAACCCTATCTGCTGGACATCGAAGGCGGCCACCTGCGCATTGAACAAGACCAAGCCAGCTATAGCGTGAATCTCGATCTGGTGCCGACGGACATTAGCGAAACCGATTTGGTGCGCTGGCTTGATGGCCGTCTGCGCCAGCCCGACACGCCCCAGTCGCAAATGCTGGCCTGGCTTGCCAAGGTGCTCACCTGGCTGCAACGGGAAAAGGGCTACACGCGCACCGCCCTGGTTCGCCACCGCAATCAACTGGCTGACGCCCTGGCGACACGCCTCAAGGCCCTGCGCGGCAACGCCCGCCAGCAGGGTTTTCAGTTGGCCTTGCTGGGCGACGACCCACGGGGTTGCATCAGCGCCGACTACAGCTTCCAGTTCGGACGCGGCATGTATCCTGCCCGACCGCCCTACTACCAAGGCCGCTATCGCTTCCCGAAGCACTACTACGGCGTGATCGGCGACCTCAAGGACAAGGGCGAGGAATACGACTGCGCGGTAGCCATTGAGGAACTGGACGAAGTGCGGCAATGGGTGCGCAACCTGCCGCGCTTCCCGGAGTTTTCGTTCTGGTTGCCCACCGCCGACGACCGCTTCTACCCGGATTTCGTTTGCGAACTGATGGATGGCCGCCTGCTGGTGGTGGAATACAAGGGCGAACCCTACAAGTCCAACGACGATTCCCATGAAAAACGTATGGTCGGCGAATACTGGGCCAAGGCCAGCGGCAACCTGTTCCTCCTCGCCGTGGCAGACGAAGCCGGACGCGACGTGAGGGCGCAATTGCGCACCCTGGTCCAGGGCGCGGCTCGCGCCAACCGCTTCGCCGAACATGCCATGGTGCGCCTGACGCGGGAGTGGGAGGCGGAAGGCTGCCGCGTTGCGGCGAGTGCCGAAGGCGCGGTGGTCTTCATTTATGGCGACGGCGCGGCCTACGCGGTGGAAATCGAGGATGTGACGGGCAAGACCGTGGTAGTGACCCTGCCCGCCCATGTCCTGGCCGGGGTGGCCGCCCCATGAGCGCCGCCAAATTACCAAACAGCCACCAAGCTGCAATTGCGGACACCAAGCTGACGGGGTATCTGCTCAACGACGAGCACCCAAGAGGAAAAAGCAAAGCCAAGTTCTTCAAGAGCTTCGGCTTCAGTCGCGAGGAATGGGAAACACTCGGGGCGGCCCTGATCGTGCAGGGACAAATCAACTCCGTGGTGGCAACCAGCACCGACACGTGGGGAACACGCTACGAGGTGCTGTGCAACGTTCCCACCCCTGACCAGCGCAACCCCTGCATCCGCACCGTCTGGCAGATAACGTCCGCCAATCCGCTGCCGCAACTGATTACCGCCATTCCGAAGTAGCCGAGCACTGTCAGCGCCCATGCCAGTAGCGGCGGCGCGTTTCCCGCTCGGTCTCCAGGGCGATGCCGCCGGCGCGCAGATCGAGGCTCAGCGCGCCTTCCATATCGGTGCGCCGCAATTCTGCGCCGCTTTGGCGATAGCGCTCTTCCACCTCGGGCCTTGGATGGCCGAAGCGGTTGCGGTAGCCGACCGGAAAAATCGCCGTTCGGGCGCCCACGGCGGCAATGAATTCGGGGGTCGAAGACGAGCGGCTGCCATGATGGGGGACCAGCAAAACGTCAGCCCGAAGTTGCGGCCCATGACGCGCCGCCAGATCGGCTTCCACCGCCGCATCGACATCGGATGTCAGCAGCACACGACCATGGACCGAAGTCAGCTTGAGTACGCAACTCAGGGTATTGGTTTTGCGCGCCGAGCGGTATTCGGCTTCGGTCGGATGCAGAATGTCGAAGCGAACCCCGTCCCACTCCCAGCTCTGGCCATCAAGACACGGCTCCTGCCGCACCGGCTGGGCCGACAGGATATTCTCAAACGGCAGCGAACTGCTCAGCAGGCCCACGGGCAGGCTCTCCAGCACCGATTCGGCGCCGCCGGAATGGTCCTTGTCCTCGTGGGTCACCAGCACTTCGTCGATGCGGCCGACACCCACGGCCCGCAGATAGGGCACGATGACCCGGCTGCCGCTGTCGGCCTCGGCCGAATAGACCGGGCCGGCGTCGAAGAGCAGATCGTGGTGGGCCGTCTGCACATGCACCGCTAGGCCCTGACCGACATCCAGCACCACTACCTTTGCCGCGCCGATCCCGGGGCGGTCGGGGCTATAAAACAACAGCGGCAGAAACGTCAGCAGCCCCAGCCAGCGGGCGGGAAAGCCGCGCGGCAGCAGCAGCCAAGCCGCCCCGACCAGGGCCAGGACCACCGCCCACAGGGGCGGCGCCGCCTGCTGCCAGACCGCCCAATCAGAGACGGCCAGCCATTCCAGGAAAGCCATCAGCGGCGTCATCAGGCCATGGGCCAGCCACAGCAGAGGATCGAGGAAGGGCAGCGCACCCGCCAGAGCCAGGGGCGTCACCAGCAGGCTGATGACCGGAATCGCCACCGCGTTGGCCAGCGGCGACACCAGGGAGAACTGCTGGAACAGGGCCAGCAGCAAGGGGAACATGCCGAGAGCGATCGCCCATTGCGCCCGCAGCCAGACGACCACCTTGCCGCCGGCACCGAGACGACCGCTGCCGGCATAAAACAGCAGCGCCACGGCGCCGAAGGACAGCCAGAAGCCGGCGGCCAGCACCGCCCAGGGATCGAGCAGCAAGACCGCCAGCAGGGCCAGCGCCAATACCCGCCGCCCCGCCAGACGACGCCCGGACCACAGCGCCAGGGCGACCACCGCCAGCATGTAAAGGGTGCGCTGGGCCGGCACGGCAAAACCGGCCAACAGGCTGTAGCCGAGGGCGCCGAGGAAGCCTGCCAGTACCGCCGCCTTCTGCGCCGGCACATGAAGCGGCAGCGTCGGCGAACGCCGCCACAACCCGCCGACCAGCCAGGCCGCCAACCCGGCAACCATGGTGACGTGAAGCCCACTGATGCTCATCAGGTGGGTGGTCCCGGTGCGGGAGAAGGTGCGCCAAAAATCGGCATCAATTGGTTTGTGACAAAAGAAACTTGAGCTGAAACAAATAAACCTGAGCTAGTCTATTTCTGCCAAATAAACCTGAGCTGCGCTAAGCCACTGTCCCCTGGCCCAGGCCGAGCATGGCGCCGTTCTCTTTTAGAAACGTACAGCTACCGCAACTCAACAATATTTGTCACGTGCTCCCCTCCCCTACTCTCAGCCAGTGGATAAATCACCTGAAGAGCCTAATCTGGCATGCTCTTTACATGGCCGATTGGCATTCACAGGATTTACGCGGGCTGAGGGGATGCTGGAACAAATATATTTGAGCTAGGGAGATGGTGTGACAAAAGAAAGTTGAGCTGAATACCGCTGGCTTGCTGGGGAGACTCAGTGGAGTGACGGTGCAAGAGGTGGATTATGCCGGCAGATACTCGGCCGTTGCTGCCATTCGACCCGACCTAACCCAGCGGCCGGTGTCAGGCTGATCGCTGAAATTGCCGCCGAATGCGGTCGAACGACCGGTCCGAGTCATGGAGGACTGGCAGCTCCGTGCCTTGGATTCAACCGGTCGATGCAACACACTAGAAACTGCGTAAGCAGGAGGAGTGTTGCAGATGAAATACCGGTCGAGGGTTTATTACACGGAAGAGCAAAAAGCCCTGGTGTGGGAACGCTGGCAGAAGGGTGATTCGCTGCAAAAGATTGCCCAACTGTTTGACCAGAATCACTCGGTTGTGCAAGGGATACTTGTTCGGACGGGCGGGATCAGACCAGCGCCGAGGCGCCGATCCAGGTTGGCGCTGACGCTTGCCGAGCGGGAGGAAATATCCATACGGTCGCTTGCCGTTACGTTTCAATTGGCTACGTTACGCGACCGTCCACTTTTCCAACTCGCACAGGCTGATTGGTGCCCATAGCTGCCGTGCCGCTCTTGGGAAGCGGACGCTCAGGAGCGTCTGACATAACTGGCGCTGCGCGGCTTGCACAACATCGAGAAGCTGGCCCACTATGGGACGGGGTGGTAGGGAAAGCGGTGGAAAACGGAGCACTCTCGGCCCGGTAGGCGGCTAGCGCGGGATGAGCGGCAACTGGACGGGAAGTCCGGGAGGAGAAATGAAAATGGCACGGGGAGGTCCGCGCCATTTTTACGCCGGGGGTGGCGCGAAATGGGGTTTTTCTACAGCTTCAACGTTTGAATTCACCAGCTCGTGCGGCTTTTCGCGTAGGTCCGGTGGAATGATGGGTTGGGGGGCGGAACGTTTCGATAGTGAGACATTATTGTGAAATTTATTTGACGCGAAAGACTAACTAAGATAGTGTTTACCGCACTGTCGGTGTGTAGACGCCGGAAGTGATTCACCCGGAGACAAGTTGCGGTTTAACACTAGTCAAGGAGATCAGCAATGCGCTATGTGCTATGCCATACAGAGGAAGCCCCTCTGCGACTCAAAGAAATTCTCGGGAAACATAAGGCACTTCATCTGTATGACGACTTCGTTGCTCTGCTGTTATACGCTAGCCAGATGATGCCACAGGGCCATCTGGACCTTGTGGCAAAGATACCCGGAGCGTATATGTGCGTTCTTTTCACTATTCTAATTGGGAGCAATGGCGTAACGACGTGGTCTGACGCTGAGGAGTTCATCTGCGTTTGCTGATCGATTATTGACTGATGTTAGACCGCTCTTGCCATGGAATTTGTTTACTTGGAGCCACCTATGACAAAGAGCGATGCAGTAAAAACAGTGTGCCACATTAAGTATGACCATGAGCTAACCAGCCTACCTGAAATTAGGCATCGACTCCTGATGACTCAGAAACAACTGGCGGACCTTTTTGGCGTAACAGTGGATACTGTACAGGCATGGGAGAATGGGCGAAAGAATCCTAGTGGTACTTCAAAGAAGTTGCTTGAGATGCTTGCATTAGATCCAAAGACCACTATCAGACTCCTGCGCAAAGCTGCATAACCTTAGTTCCTACTGAAGCCCTCGCATGGTTTGCCCTGCGAGGGCTTATTTTTTTCCACTAAGCCCCCAACGAAGCTGTAGAAAAATGTTCTTCATCCCCGCATTCTGCGGTGAACCAAATGGAATATCAACAGTCGGAGAGTTATCCCCTGATTCGAGGTTTCCATGGCCCGCTACAAGCCCATCGACACTGGCCCCCGGTTTCTTGCCATTGATCTGGCGCGCCAGCTTCTCCCCGGCACCTTTGAACACGCCCTCCACCACCTGATCGACCACCGACTGGACCTCTCCGGCTTCGACGCCCGCTACAAGAACGATCAGGTGGGCGCCAGCGCCTTCCCGCCGGGCATGCTGCTCAAAGTCGTCCTCTTCGCCTACAGCCAGAGCATCGTCAGCAGCCGGGGGATAGAGCGCGCCTGCCGCGAACACGTCACCTTCATCGCCCTGTGCGGCGATACCGCGCCCCACTTCACCACCATCGCCGCCTTCGTCTCCAGTCTGGGCGACGAAGCCGCCCGCCTCTTCGCCCAGGTGCTCTACCTGTGCGACCGCCAAGGCCTGATCGGCCGCGAGATGTTTGCCATTGATGGCGTCAAGCTCCCCAGCAACGCCTCCAAAGCCAGGAGCGGCACCCGTGCCGACTTCGAGCGTCAGGCCGGCAAGCTCGAAGCGGCTGCCCAGACCATGCTCGCCCGTCACCGGCAGAATGACACTTTGCCAGTGGAACCCGATCTGGCCGAGAAAGAGAAACACCGTCTCGCCCGCCTCGACCGGGAGGCGGCCCAACTACGTACTTGGCTCGACGCCAACCCGAAGGACCGCAAGGGGGCCAAGGGCAGCATCAGGAAGAGCAACCGCACCGACCCCGAGAGCGCCAAGATGGCCACCAGCAAGGGCGTGATCCAGGGCTATACCGGGGTGGCCGCCGTCGATGATCGGCGCCAGATCATCGTCGAAGCCCAGGCCCATGGCACCGGCTCGGAGCAGGAACTGCTGCTGCCGGTAGTACAGGCCACCGCGCCTTTGCGGTCCGACCAGACCCTCATCACCGCCGATGCCGGGTATCACTCCAAGGCCAACATCGAAGCCCTGGCCGAGCAGGAGATTCCAGCCTTGATTGCCGATAACGGCATGAGGAAGCGGGATGGGCGCTTCAAGGACCAGGGCAAGTACAAGGCGCTGCCTGATCCTCTCTACGACAAGGCCCATCCGAAGAGGGCGCGGCACTATCGCCCCGCTGACTTCACCTATGACCCGGCGGCAGGCACCTGCCTTTGCCCGGCGGGGAAGTGGCTGTACCAGAGCGGGGCCAACTGTCGGCACAACGGGCTGATCGGGACCAAGTTCCAGGGGGCACTGCGGGATTGCGGGCCGTGTGAATTACGCAAGAAGTGCCTACGTACGCCGGAGACAACGAAGACACGGCAGGTGTGTTTCTTTCGCGGCAAGGCGGACTCGCAAACCCTGAGTGCCAGTGATCGGATGCGACAGGCCATCGACTCGGAGCGCGGCAAGCAGCTCTACGGTGGCCGCTTTGCGACGGTGGAGCCCGTGTTCGGCAACCTCCGGCACAACAAGCGGCTGAACCGCTTCACGCTACGGGGGCGGGAGAAGGTGGATGGGCAGTGGAAGCTCTACTGCCTGGTGCACAACATCGAGAAGCTGGCCCATTATGGGTCGGGGTGGTAGGGGGGGGGCGGGGGACGATCCGGGCTGGATGGGCGACTGGCGCGGATGAGTGGATAGGCTGACGAAAAGTCCAGACGATGAAATGAAAATGGTGCGGGAAAATCCGCGCCATTTTTTACGCCGGGAGCGGCGCGAAATGGGGTTTTTCTACAGCTTCAACGTTTGAATTGAGCTGCCTCGCGCTGCTCTTCGCGCGAGGTTCGCTCGAATGATGGGCTGGGCGTCGGAGTCACGGCAATGGCGCCTTCGCATAAAAGTCCGCAACAATCTGGCCTAGGCGAGAAGATAAGAAGTCTTCACCGGAATAGACGCTCTCAATATCAATCTTGATGAACTCTGACCTACTATGAAGCAGTTCAATATCGCATTCATAGTCGATGGAAATTCGCTTCATTTTGTCTTTGTACTCCCCGGTAGCGCGGCGTTGTTCGCACTTCTCGATGACTTCCTTCTTTCGAGTCTCCGCCTGTTGCCGCATTGCTTCAATTCTGGATTTGAACTCACGCCACGACGCATGGATATCGGTGTTTTCTTGGTCTACTAGGTACTGAAGAAGTCTGCGATCAGCATCAGTGAGCGGCGCCAAGTTCACTAAACCGACTACCTTTTCTCGTATGCAAGTAGAGAACCCACCATCAGGAATTGCACCGAGTTTGCAGAGCTTGCTTCCAAGTATTTGGAACTCACGTATCAGTCGTGGACGCAATTCTGAGTACTGCTCCCGGACGGTGCCCTTTAGCGTTCCAACCTCAAGCTGGGACCGATGTGCCAACTCGCGGGCCTTTGTAACGGCGCCATTTAGTTCGGTGAGTTCGATATTCTTAGCCTGCAACTCTGCTTCCTTTGCGTTCAGCTCCAATGTCTTCTTTGCAATATCTTCATCGAGGAGGGCCTTTTGATAAACCGGGACTACTGTGTAGAAGTAACCGAACACCGCGAGAAGCAAAAGTCCGAGTTGAGATGCGTTAGCGATCCTCGAAAGCACCTTGTCCATACCCGATGTGGTTGTTTCCTCCGCTACAGCTGGGAGCTTTGCACGCGGCAATTTGCGCCGCAGTTTGCCAAGTCTTTGAGTCATGGTGTCGTGATTATGAAGATGCCCACCGTGGAGGTCACCGGCGCTGCGCGGCTTTATCGCTCAGCGTCCGGTGGACCGCAGGGCTGAGCCGCTACTTAGATGCAGCATCAATTAATATCATACCGCTTAGCGTGCCAATGATTGTCCCGCTCCGTGTTAGCTGCATTCCCATTGGGGTGGCAGTTACCTCCAGTTGCTGATATTTGAGCTCTGGCACCTCTACAAACTGGGGACCATATGCCGTCCATTGCTGTCGATACGGAAATGGGTCAAATACATAAAACCGAGAGATGTTGACGCCATGGGCATCAACATCTGCATCAATTGCCACAAGGACTACTGCATGCCCACTCCAAGGCCCGGTCTGGTAAGTAAGAACGACCGGGCGATTGTGTTTGAGCTGGTTATATAGAACCGCTGTTGTTGGTGCCCCCATAACCATTTGACCAGAGACAACGACCGGCTTTTTGTCGGTATCAGGGAAGACTCCATTTGTGGAGTTGATCATTTCATATGAGCTCCCTCCACCAGGAAATGGAGCTCCTCTTACTCTACTAACGATGGCGTCTTGGGGGAGCTTAATGCCCGAGTAGGATAAAACCATTTCCGCACTTGACGCCCAACACCAGGTAATGGTTTGCTGAATTCGATAGTGAGGTTCAAAGCTGCTCTTCGAAATGCCAATATGGTCTGCAGAAGAATACGTTGTCCAAGCCGTACACGCCGCAAAGATCGCCAACCGCATAAGTAGTCTTATCATTTGCTTCTCCTCCCTTGCATGTGGTGCATCGAGTGATAGTGGAAAAAAAATGAATCACAGCAGGTCCAGGTGCGGCCCAATGTTTGGAATCACCGGCCTACGCGGTTTTTCGCGCATGCCGGTTGAGCGCAAAGCTTGTAGTTTCGCGGACGCCATTGCTGTAAAGCACCCTTTTTTGCAGTTAATCGAGAAACCGCGCAAGCATTTTGGCGAGCCAGGTCATATCGCGTTGATTTTGGTAATCAAGGTCCGTTCTGGTGGCTGCCTTCCAGCAAGCAACCAAGAGACATCCTATAAAAATCGCTATGGCAGCCCACTCAGAAGGGTGGATGAAGCGTCGAATAATCAGGTCATCGAGGACCTGCCTCATGACCGTACCCACGACCCCTTGAGACATTTTGGCCTTGTTATGGTCGGCCCAGAGAACCAGTAGTCGCGGCAGGATGAAATAGAAGACAAGAAAGCCGATGCCCCCAGTAATGAGGGTACCTCTTGGCCCGAAATTGGCGGCAATGCCTACCGTATCGGCCACTGCGCCGCCAAAACCGCCTCCGGAACGGTGCTTGCGACCCTTGCGAGAGTATCGTCGGCCATACGCCATACGAGTCAGTTCCTAACCTAATGGAGTTTAGATAACTTTAGCGAATCGGCCTTGAAACAGACTTAGCCACTCAACAAGCCGTACTTGGGTAGCAATTCGTGCAGTACAAAGAAGCGATGGGCCTGTAACCCATCATGGAACAATTTCCAGTGGCTCGTAAGGAATGTCGCCGGGAACGGCAATGGAGCCACATTGCTCATATCCGCAACGTCCTCCACCGTATCCAACGCCTCCTGCTTCCAGGAGCCCTCTCCTTTGTCGCGGTAGGCCAGAACGTCCTTAAACCCTAGCTCTCCTCCGGCAATCACCGCTAACCAGCGCTTGTGCCGAGCATCCCCGTCCTCATCGTTAATGATTTCAATGTATTTTCCAATGACATCGAATTCCTTTGGATAGGCATATTCCGTCTCAAATACCTGGTCCCTGGATTCGGGGTAATCACGGTATCGCCGAAAGTGTTGATAAATCTGCTTTGCCGCTTCCATAAAGTCTTTCGGATTGTCTCGCGTGACGTGCTCCCCAAGACCATTGGTATAGGCCCACTTCAAATATGGCCGATCGGGGTAGGAAAGCACGGACCCATGACCTAAAGGTAGGGCTTTACCGACAAAGTCACTCTTCGTTTCATCCCAGTCTTGCTGAAAAAAGTCCTTCAGTCGGTCCATAAGGGATCGCTCGTGGTGGGAGTCCTGGGCTGTAATCCCTGTCGCCACATTCACCGAATGCTGGTAACCCACAAATCCTTGGTGGGCCCACGTGTCCATGTAGGTGTGCGCGGCGATGCCCAGTCGATACAGAGCATATGGGCGGTCCTGGCGTTGGACAACAGCGCGCATCATTTCCTGCGCGGGATGGCTATTCGGCCGGCAAATACAGCGCAGCATGAACTCATCTTTATCGTACGCGGGGGCGGCAGTAGGGGCTGGCTCCTGGCTATTTCCTGGAAGAAAGTGGAAGGGAAGCCACACACGATGATTTCTCAGCTCATCCGTATTTTTGTAATCCAGCATCTTATGTGCGGAGGCCATTCGCGGAAATATCATTCCGTTTTCAAACCAGACTTCACCCTCCGCTGTTGCGTCATCAACATATTGAGCGCTGTGCGCAACGATGCCCGCTTCTTGAGCCGAAAAGCCGGCTAGCCGGGCACACACGTAGGTCACCGCATGATGGAAATCTATTTGCATAGAAGCTCTCCTATGTCATAAGTGAAAGTAGCGTATATCGGGGGGGGCGCACCAAGTGAGCCGACCGGTCACACCCTCAAAAATATGGAACTCCCCGACCGCTAACCTCTGCGGGCTTTACTTTTATGCGCCCCCACTTCACCTAAAGTAGCCCCGGAAACAAGGAGAGTGGGCGATGGGAGAGCATAGGGAAGTCGGAGGGTTCTCAATGCCGCAACCGGCCACGGGAATCTCACCCTCAGCCAGACGCACCCACTTCACGTCCAGCGCTTCCATGCATTGCATGGAAGAACGCAAAGTTAAACGCCCCCCTCGGTTGACCTTATTGGCAAAGACCCGCGATCTTCTCGATGCCTGAATAGCACCTTGAGCTCACGCGCCCGGAACCCTGAGCCCCCCAGTCATCCACCAATCTCCTGAAGGCCAGCAGGTTGCTCATCTCCCAACTTGGTGCCTGCCTCCCTGCTGAGCCAGGTATCCCTCTATTGGTACCAAGCTCAACAACACTGAATTACATCCCTACCCTATGCCGGAACGGGGTAACCCAGTTTTGATTTAATAAGGACATACACTTCCTTATGAGTCGAGTGGTAGATATCGCCTCTCTTACAGGACTCCTGTAGAAATCCCATGACCTCGTCTTTGTTTGCACCGTAATGACTTGCTACTTGGCGTAACTCATAGTCTTCCTTGCAGTTAAATAGCACGTCGTCCTTTGCTTTGTCTCTTGCCATTTCATTCTCCTTTGAGAGCAGGCTTTGGCGAAATAGATTCAGTATTGCTCAACTCTTTAGCTAAGCAATGCTTAAGCCTAAGGGGGAATTTAGTTCTTCACTCGACCAAATCTATCAAACGCAGCCAAGAGTCACACCTATCAGTCCTGATAGGTTTCATTTGAATTGGCGATTGCGATAATCATTAATCAAACGACTATTTGAGCCGCCAATCGGCAAATTATTGATGATTCCAATCGGACACTCAGGGAGCATCAAAACCAGAATGAAAGAGTAGATGGCAGTTTCCGGCCAATAGCACACCCAACGGAAAGGCACTGAAAGCGTCGGTCATTGAATTGACATTGCTTCAGATAATTCCAAGTGCGGTATTTGTCAGTTAATTTATAACTGTAATTATTGACAGATATTGCGCAGTAATCTCAATAGATAAGAAGAATTCGGGAGATTTCGTTGGCCAGATTATGCCGCAGCGTCCCGATTAAGCCGCAGACCGTGCGGAATACTTACGTTGGGCTCCACTATTGCCTCCAGAAATGCAACCGTTATACTGATGAAACTAGACCAAAGGAGAATCGCATGTCAGACATCGCTAGCAAGTCCACTCCGCTGTATATGCTCCGAGTTGCTTTTAGCCGCCTGCTGATCGAGTTTCAAAATGATCTGCATGCACTTGAAGATCGAGGGCTTCAAGCGCATGAGTGCGACGATGTAAAGAAGTTTCTTGCGCAAGCAATTGCTGCCTTTGAGCAGCATGCATCAGGACCAACCTCTGCTTATGGGCAGATTGCGAAGCATCTCAAGAAGTTCGCTGCTATTTACGAGGCATGGAATGGACATGAGGGCGATGACCCAGGAAAGCCTGAACTGCGAAGAAAGGAAATGGCACTTCTAAGTGATAAGCGCCGGAAGCTATTTCGGAAACTGTCAGACCGCCAAGCCGAAATTGCGACAACGCCTCAGATGGATCTTCCATTCGCAAACTCTGTGCATCTGCCGCTAGCGAGCCTTGCAGCCAAGCACCCCGAGCGGTTTCCGCGTCTTCGGCAGGCGGCAGTTCTTTTCGGGTAAAAAGACATGTTCGAGCCAACCCCTTCGAGACGGTTTGATGCAATTACTGCCATCATTGACTTGGAGGGGTTTACTTCCTTTTGCTCGCAGCCAGATAACCATAGAAAACTTGCCCGTTTCCTGAATTTCGTGTTTGAGCGCGTTAATGACAGTTTGCGCGCTGCGGGATTGGCTGATAGTTCGACCCATTTCAAGTTTCTCGGAGACGGAGCGCTCTATGTCTGGTCGCTAGAAGATGTGGAACCTAAGCGACTAGGGCAGCAAATCGTCCTTGCCTTGCATAACCTTTACAGAACGTACCCCACCGAGGTTTTGGACGAACTGGACGATCTAAATGTATTTAGCGTTCCTAAACGAATTCGTGTCGGAATTGCTCAAGGAGAAGTTACTGAGCTTCGTTCGGCAGATGGAACCACCGCTGAATATGTTGGCTTCTCCATCAATCTAGCTGCACGCCTTCAGCACTATTGCCCGGCAGTGGGTTTCTTTGTGTCTTGCACCGTATCCCTTTCTGATGACTTCCTTGAGGAATACTCATTTGTTAGGGCTAAGACCAAGACCATCAAAGGAATGCGTGGTGTTGAAGTCGAAGTTCGGTACGTTCATGAGGATGCTGCACACCTTCCAAAACGTGAACTCGCAAAGTGGCTTGCGGCCCCGTAGTCGTGCGACTTTACTCAATCGCCGTGTAGCCCAACGGCGGTCGACCGGACCTCGCGCATAAAGCCGCGCGAGGCCGGTTACCTCTACGTTGGGCGTCATATCATATAGGACCGTCATAATGTGGGTTACACAAACGTACCTTGGGACTGTCGAGCCCGAAGCGAAGTTGTTTGTCTATTACTTTTTTGAAGACTATGCCCCCGAACAGAAGAAGTTCACCGAGCGAGTCCAGATAGAACTGGAACGTCTCGGTGAGGCGTTCGGCGACAAAGTTTCGCTTCTTATGCCCAACCCCAGGTATGCCGGCCGCATTGAGGCTGAGGTTCGAGAGAATAGGCATCTATGGGAGTCTCTTCACGGAAATCTTCCCGGGCTTTTCATTTCGAAGAAACCATTGGCCCAATTGAAGCCAACTGATGATGGGTGCGTCTACATTCCCTTTGAGACGCGGCATCCCGATAAGGCCGCCGAAGCAATCCAAGAAGTCCGCCGCATTGCGAACGAGACCCTGCATTGGGATCACGTCAACAATGCCAGCTCTCCGAAAAAGTCATTCGGCGGCACGTTCTTCGAGGCACTTGAACTGAAACCTGGGCTATTTGGGTTTCGGATCGACCTGAAAAAGCTAGCCCGCAGGTAGCCAATGGACATGACGCCCAACCGATCATTCCACCGGACCGTCGCGGCAAGCCGCGCCAGGCCAGTGAATTCAGACGCTAGTCGTCTTCACAAACTATGGACATCGTTATCGCATTTTTGGGCGGTGAGGCAAAAACCGTCGCGTTCGCAATTCTTAGCGGAGTCGTTGCGTTCATAGCTAAGGGTCTCTATGACCTATGGTTAGCACGACGCAAAGAAAGGCTAGACCGTGTAAATCAACAGCTAAAGCTTCTCTATGGCCCGCTTTACGCTCTAAACCAGTCCGGACACCATGCATGGGCTGCGTTCAGAACTGTGGTTCGTCCCGGAGGCTCGTTCTTTCAAAAGAATCCGCCACCTACGCAGGAAGAGCTCGAAGCGTGGCGCCTCTGGATGAATACTGTTTTTCGTCAGAATCACGAAGAAATGCTCACAATCATCACTAAGAATGCGGATCTTTTGATCGAACCAGATCTACCCCCCGCGCTTCAAATGTTTTGCGCACATGTAGCGTCATACAAGGCCGTATTCGCAAAGTGGGACAAAGGCGATTACTCGCAACATACGGCAGTAATGAATTATCCGACTGAGGAATTGGGGCAATACTTGGAAGACTCATTCAAGAAGCTAAAGGCACTTCAAGCCCAATTGCTTGGCGACAAATGAGGCCGACTAACTTCACGTTAAATCACTATGCCAAACGACCTCACCAATATTGACCAATTTCACAAGTGTGTAGCTGTCGTGCTCAACTTGATGTACGAAAACTTTCCAAACCCGATAGAAATTGACACGTTTTACATCGAAGGCGAGGGCGTCCCCGCCAACAAGCGGGCACTGGTCAATTTCGACGACGAAATGAAGGCTTGGGAAAAGCCCGGAAATAGTTCCGAGAGCAACCCCATAAAGAGTGAAATCGCAGTCTACAAAAACGCAATCTTCTTCTTGCGTGATGAAGGCTACATCCAATCAAAGGAGCCAAAGCATGGGCAGGGCCAAAGAACCTTTTCTGAGTGCAAGCTAACCTCAAAGGGGCTTACGGCCTTGGGGCGTGTAGGAGTGAAGGAGAAAATAAATTGGGGCAGCCTGATCCACTCCACGATCAAAGACGGAAAGTACAAAGCGCTACAAGATATGGCAGTCAAAGTGCTATCCGGTGGTCTGAGCTGAGTGATCTAACATGGCGGTCGACCTAGCCCCCTTTGGTCGCTGGACGCTACGCGATAAAGCTGCGCAGCGCCGGTCTCCTCTAAGTTATGCATCATTACACTACGCGCAATCAGCCATCACATTAACATCTGCGACGCAAATTTGGCCCTTGAACAGGAAGTGCGACGCTTCATTGAGAACGTTGGCGACGTCAAGGAGAAATCGATTACAGATTTTCTCGTCTGGAAATGGCGGGAGCTAGACAAGCGCTTCAAGTACCTCCGCGTTCATCCCTTCAACCATGAACAGGAAAGCTCGCGAACCGGTGCAGACTTTGATATTGAACTCTGGCTGGTAGCTCAAGTGCGGGAGGTCCGCCATAGTGTTGCCGTTGGCGTTCCCCTTCATAGCATTGAGCTGATATTTCCAAATACGAATCATCAAAGAAGGCCGGTGGAAGTTATGCCACCGGCCGGATGAAACAAAATACATTATGCGGATGGCTGTTCACAAAAGTCGTGGATGACGGCCACGTTTGGCCATTCCTCGCAAGGATACGGAAGCCTGGACGCCTTTTCTTTGGCAACGGCAAGTTCGTCCGAACTAAAGAATCGGTAGGGCCTGTAGTTCCATACCTCGCCGATAACGTGATTCTCTCGCCAGTGAGTCGCTACATCGGCCATAAAGCCCCCCACCGCGACGCTTTGTCCGCTAACCATTACGACCGAAACCCAGAATCGCGCCTCGTCCAAATCGTCTTCAGAAGGATTAAACGTGATGTCTTCATCCTCAAAAGTCTTCACCATAGCCTCGGGTGGAACATAAAAGTCCGGAACCTTCTCCATGGCGACCTCTATCGGCATAACCCACTCATATGCCGGTATTAAGTGAAGCAGGTCGGCGGTGGGTAGATTCATGACTTGAGGAGGCAGAGCCACTAATTCTGAAAGATAGGGCTCATAGATAGCGGGGAGAAACAGGGCCAGTACAGGGCGTCCTGGGTCAGCCCCTGCCACCATGCCTCCAAGTTGCTTCGGAAGGAAGAGACCACCGATGACATGGGGCATAAATTCTCCTGGTTTCACAAAGGATTTTCTTGCCAAGCTCGTGTCCGCCTTCTGAATGAGAAGCGGCGCCACTGACTTCGCTTCCTCTCGGGACATGGTCCTTTGTGCAGGTTTCATAATTTCTGCAAGGGCTGCCATTGTTCAACGTCTCCTGAATTGGTTTGCCAATTGCTTGGCCACAAGTTTCCTGTAAATACCTTTACGTAACGAACACGAAAGGATCACCTCAGGCTTGTATAGGTAAAAAGGCAACCGTCAGAAGAAAAATGTCTTAGCGGATATTAGTGACGTCAGTGCCCGGCGTATTTGTAAGGCGCCTGACAGACGATCCTCAGCCTCCCGGGGGTGAGAGAGCGTGCCTCTACTTATCTGGAAGCGCCGTAAAACCCCTGCACTTCAGGCCAGGGAGTAGTTAGCCTGCGGCACTTTAAGACCTCTACCTTGAACCTATGCATATAACGCGAAAAACAACTAGCTCTTACCCCTCCACCGAAATGGGGGGCATCTCCAGGTCGTTAGATGGAGGTGGCCACTATTTTCGGGGAGAGTTACCGTCACTCTCGATTGCAGGGTTAGCGAAGTAATCGGCCTGTGGCCGCAAGACATCAAGAAGAAAGTCTTTCTTCTCAATCGTTACGAATCATAACTTCGCCGCATTACTTGAGAGCCATCGCCGTCACCATTTGAACTCTGGCCATTCGGCAAAGTCGACGATGGTGATGGCTATGCCTAGCAACGCATAAAACGACAAGACAGGGTATTCCTGAGCCGACCGTCCAAAGAGTTCGTCGCTTATCCCATAGCCTCGTAAATAGCCTTGGTCATATGCAAATAGGCAATCGCCCGATATCAGATTACCGACAACCCAGTATCGACTATCGAGACATCATGCCGTAGAAGTGTTCCTGTAATTTTGCAATCAGGCGCCCTAACCATGAAGTGCCTAATAGCTCCATCACTCCTCCCAGCACGAGACAACAAACGGAGCGTTTGTAGCTATATATGGCTCAAAGTCTAATAGAGGGATTCAAATGCTTCGGAACTTTCTCATCTTTATTGAGTCGGCCCTATTCACTACAGGCCTTTGGTTCGGTATGGAAACATCACTTTCATACCAATCCGACCTTTACATTTACCTTGCCCGTGCATCAATCCTAATCAGCCTTGCATTCATCCTGTTAGGAATCGCTGCACGTCTGGTCAGAGGCGCATCTATCAGAGAAAACGTTGAGCGAATAACACGTTTGACGGGCTCATGCATCACGATTTCAGTCATAACTACTTGCGCTCTAATTGTGACAATCTTTCTCAACTCAGTTTCGATGGAAGCGCACCATTTGCGACTCGTACAGGGAATCTCATTAGGGCTTCTTCTCATGCTGGGGGTGAGCATCATCAGGATATTGCTAGTTGCCTGGACAACGTTTGCGATTATTCTGTTCAGTAGCCTTATCACTAACAAACAGTGAAATTGTCACTCAAGGCGGCGGAGTCTATCCGCCGCTTTTCTTTTCGCAGAGAGCAGGAACTTGGTAAATCTGACACACAGATTTCTTTACCTCATTCATCTTATTAAAAAATGAGACGATATAACTGCTCGCAAATATTAGAAGAAGAAATGCACCTACGGTAATCACCGCAACAGGAATGCTCAATCTTCTTTCGCTCAATAATTGGAGGATCGCACCCCACCTAGATATATCTGGCGACATGGTCGGCTTTAAATCCCTCCAGGCGGAGGGAGCGAGGACGATCAGATAGCCGACGCAAGCGAGCATGACAACAAGGGCGTAAGTGATAAAGCTACCCTTGCGAATCAGATAGTAATTTTCCTTTACTACAGGAAGACAGCTATCTTGGCCCTTCTTTGAAGCAAATGCTTTTTCGTATTCCTCTGGATTTGCTGGCTGGACCCAATTAGTCGTTGTCACGTTATAACTGCGCCCTTCACCAATATTGACAGGCAGGTTACGAATACCAGAAGGCTTGGTTTCCCCTCTCAATATTTCAATATCCACGTCAAATGCAAGCGAATGCCGGGTGAAGTTCCCTATCAGAGTGACATCCTTTATGAGATCGGAATCCAGTGCTATCGGGCTTCCATGAGATATCACTATCATGCTTTCTTTCATTTTTTCGGGATACCTTCTCCTGAGTCGAGACAGCAAGTCCGCGTCACTTGCATCTAACGCCGTGTAGATCAAGAGATCACACTTGGGTGCTTTATTGATTAAAGCCGTCTCCAATTCCCTAAATTTACTCCCATCTTTCTTCAGGGGAATTTCTAAAAACTCTGCGAATGGCAGGATGGAAGAAAATGCTTCTTTATACTTAGTAAGTTCTCCCTCATAAATTGCAAAGACTGCTTTCGTATCGGGGGAACTGCTCCTTAAATCGATAGGACCACGACCAGGATCATTTACTAGAACTGTGCCCTTTCGAATTGCATTAAGCACAATCTGTTCGCGAGCTTTGTTTAGGTCATATGCAGGGGCATCAGGAGCTATAGTTTTTGAAGCATTGACCAAGGCCTCTTCAGTTCTCTTAATGGCCATTTGTCCATTGTCAGAAATCCTAAACAGAGAATCATTCCTATCCTTATTCAGCAAGTCGTCCACTGTCCGACCAGACTGCTTTACTAACTTTGCTTTCAGCTTAAGAACCTTCAGCAAAGAGTTCCGGAACCGGGTTTCATTCTGTTTATTTCTTGAGATATGGGTGACCAGCTTCTCTACTACCCCCTGAAGGTCGCTCAACCTGAACCAGGTTTTCTCTTGACTATAATCACCCACAATGCCTTTTCCAATGTCATCACCCAAATGGGCGAACAGCAGCACATCATGTCCTGCGTCAAATGCTTGGACTGCAACATCGGCATAGGATGCCTTGGAAAGCTCCATGTACTTACGAACAGCCCCCATATTGCTGAGGTCGTCAGTGATTAGTATTTGTTCAGTCAAACCACTATTCTTTGGCTCTTCTAAAACGGCGTTTGAGAATGTCGCCAACTTTCGATGACCATTCCCCTCTACTTCAATGTGTGCTGTCATGATCCCATCAATCATTTCTCTTGAATGAAGAAAGGGATTCAGCTCATTTTGCCGCTGAGCAGCTGCACCTTTATACGAAGGAATAGATTTCGAATGCGGATCAGTTTCAATTGCACCGTGGCTCGGAAAGTGCTTCGCGAAAACAGCAAGGCCTGCTCGATTTACTGCATTAATATAGTGCGATGCAATTCGGCTCACGCCATCCGGTGTAGCTGCGAATGCGCGATCAAATAACCCTGCCCTAGTTCCTTGTCGCGTGTTATAGGTATCAAGAACCGGCCCGAGAAGGATATGAATTCCGATATGCCGTAACTGATATCCGACTAGACTGCCTATTTCAAATATGGCTTTGCTATCTTGAGTAGCTCCAAGCGATAGTGCTGAGGGCGGAGGAACTAAACCCCGTTTTACTGGCGAAATTGTAGGCCCCTCAAAGTCGGTCGCAATTAATAGCGGTAGGCTGAGTACCCCTTTTGACGCCTTTTCCTGAATGGCATTATTGAAGTCAATAACTTTTGAGAGATACTCATCCTCTTTTAATTGATTGTTATCGTAGTAACGATAACCCTTCAGGATCGCAAATCCAACATGGTGCTTAATGAGCACCTCATCCAGATCCTGACTTCCTCGATCACGCACTGTATTGATATCTGCGGGCATGCCGACCATTAATATCTGCCCAACGGCATCTGCTATTGAAACCTTCTTTGAGTATTCCTCTATTTTCTTCTGCTCATCACTAGTCAGAATCGAATGTGCCTTCTCTTGATGCTCACAGCCTTGCAGAAATAGAAATACTGAAGCAACTACCGTTAATAGCCTGATGCTCATTTTTAGTCTTTATTGAAACGCACAATTATTGGACTCATACACTCTGCAGCGACAGCTTTAACCCCTCACAGCACTGTGCTAAAGGTGCTCTCTTCAAAAATCAAACTCTTTACCTTTACCAAGGCTGCCTTATAGATATCCGAGCCCATTCCATATTTGAGCCACAGTAAATCACTCAACCATATAACCGTCATTACGTATGAAATCACCCTACTCATCCTGAGAAGATCATAAGGGTTAGCCGTGAATTCTGGTTAGGCCCTATCACTTCTGATAGGGTCATCGCTAGCTAATTACAGCGATAGATGGCTGAAGTCACCCCCAGTTCATCAGGTACAGCCATTGCTCCCTCGTCAGACGGCAGAGAATCGCACTATCCTGTACTGACAGACTCGTTGTTTACCCGGCGTAGTTACCTAACTAGCATCCTGTATTGCTCAACGCAGTTCTACATGCTGTATCTCGAGCGCCTTCATGCACTGAAGGAAGAACGCGAACGAAAAGGTCCCTCGCCCAATTTTGTTGGCGATTCCCTTTACTGATTCCTGTACGCCGATCTTCTCAAGGCGATTGGCCAAGATCTTGTAGCTGATCTTGCGCCGAGCCATCTCCGCCCTAAGAAGCCCTCGGGCTTCCTGGTTCCAATCCATTGGTCTGAGCTAGAAGGATTTCGCTTGATTCCACATATATGTGGATTTATCCTATCTGGTATGGATTTTAGTCGAATCAACTAGGGGGATGCAATGGCTGTTTCTACATGCGGGGAAGTTCGGAGGACCTTCAACAGAGAAGTCGCCTCCCGTTCACATCTCTAGGTGGAATGAAACGCTATGCGAGGTCCAAAGTGGAACGAGAACACTATTTCCCGCTTTCAGGGGGAAGGCAGAGGCAAAGGGGCTGGCCACGACTACAAGCCATGGATACGCGTTGAGGACTTCTCTTCCCTCGGAGAGAGCCGCCGAGTGTTTGGACTCAAAACCCAACGTGAGCACCATCTATTTTCCAATGTCGAGTGGGAGCTCTTCCTACTTCTTGAATGGAATCAATACATTGTCGACATTCGAGAGCAATTCCCCCTCGAGCGGAGCTTAACCCAGGAGCTCGCTGCCTCCCTGGGCATCCGGCACCCCTGCTACCCGGGAACGAAAACTCCTGCCGTATTAACCGCGGACTTTGTAGTTATTCGACGCCATCAAGGTAAGAACATCCTTGAGGCCTACAACGCAAAGCGCACGGAGGAAGCCGAAGAGCCCACTTCCTTAGAAAAGCTGGAGATCCAACGCAGCTATTTTCAAAGCGCTGGCACCCCACATCACCTGATTTTCCACTCGGAGCTTCCCCGCACTGAAATTAGGAATATCGAGTGGATTCGAGGAGGCTATATGAGGCCCGGCGAAGAAGAACCCTACCCGGGCTTCTATGTTGAACACCAGGACATGATGGCGGCCTTTCTCGCCAAATCCGGTTTTGAAGGGTCCCTGGCTGATTTCTGCGGCTACTACGAGCGGCAATACGGGCTATCCACTGGCACGGGACTCAAGCTTGCCAAGCAACTGTTATTCAACCGCGTTCTGTCGGCTGACCTTTCATGCGACAACTTGGCAGGAGCTCCAATGCCTAGTTTTCGGTTACTTGGGCAAAAGGGCAAGTTGCGTCTGATGGGAGCCAACTGATGCTAGTACGCAATGACATTTACAAATCTGACGCAGGGCACCTAATGCGTGTCATTGAGCTGTCTCCCGAAGAAGGGTACGCATGGGTATTCCCCATCGGTAAATCAAAGGGACTTCCCACGCGGGCTGGAATCTTGGATCTCCCCAAATCCCCCGTCCAAGACGGGACAGATTACCTACAGCCACGTGAATTGACGGGAAAGACGCTGCAAAGAGCGAAATCCGCACTAGCGAAAATCGCTCCACTTCTTGCGGATCGGGGCATCTATTCCCCCAGCAATCGGCACCAACTAATTCAGCTTCGCGCCACAGAGCTGTGCTGTTCTCCCCAAACATTGATGAAGCACCTTCGCCTCTATTGGGAGAAGGGACAAACTCTCACTGCACTGGCTGGAAACTTTATGAATTGCGGGAAAGCCACGGGGAGCGTATCAAATAGGCGCAGAGGTAGAAAACCTCAGTACCTTACCCATGACAGCTTCTTGATAACGGATCAAGACAAAAAGCATATGGAAACGATGATCCGTAGGCATTATTTGAAAGCGGATCACATCAGTGCTGCCGCAACTCACCAAAGGCTTCGCGAAAAGTTCTACAGCTACGCTGACGGGAATGGCGAGAGATTCCTATTGCCTGCTGGACAGTACCCCAGTTTGCGGCAATTTCGATACTTCCTCAGAAGCCACTTCAGTATCGAGGAACGCCTTCGAGCCCGACTTAGCGACCGCGAATTTGAACTAAATCACCGTGCCAGACTGGGCAGTTCAATGGATGACTGCCTGGGTATCGGTCATATCTACGAGATTGATGCCACGATTGCCGATGTCTACCTGGTTGCCAGGAGGAGTCGCAGCACCATTATCGGAAAACCAACGCTCTATCTCGTGTACGACAAGTTCAGCCGCCTAGTCGTTGGTTTCTATATAGGTCTTGAACATCCATCATGGCCAGCTGCAATGCTTGCCATTAGCAGTATCGCCGAAGACAAAGAGTCACTTTGCGCCCGCCATGGCATCCCCTATGACCCAAGAGACTGGCCGGCTCATGGTGCATTTCCACAAGCCTTCATGGCTGACCGCGGCGAAATGTTGTCAAAAAATAGCAGTCTGCTCGCTGAAAATCTGCAAATCACCGTCAAAAATGCCGCAGCCTTTCGAGGCGACCGCAAAGGAACCGTTGAATGTGGATTTAAGCTGATCCAGCGGAGCATGGCAGACGCGGTTCCCGGTTATGAGCCCCCTGAAAACGCCATGAAGCGACGAGGGCGACAATATGACCAGGACGCATGTCTGAATCTGGAAGAATTCACTGCCAACGTTCTTGCGATCATTATTAGTCACAATCGGTCAGTGATGAAGGGCTATCCAGCAACGGCTGAAATGCTTTGCCAGGGAGTTCGGACGACTCCGATTGAAATCTGGAACCACAATTTAGCTCACAGAGCTGGATCGCTGACGCGGTTTCCCGAGTCCCTAGTAAGACGCTCGCTACTGCCTAGAGGGAAAGCGACTGTTACTCGCAATGGCATCAAATTTAAAGACTGCTATTACAGCTGTTCAGAGGCCATCGAACAGGGCTGGTTTGTCAAGGCTGGGCAACGCGAGTATCGAATTGACGTTTCCTATGACCTCCGGCTGACGGACAGCATCTATTTACACAGTGATCAATTTCCAGGGAACTACCTGGAGGCGACCTTGACCAGTAGGAGCCTAGACTACAAAGGACTGTCATTTGAAGAAGTTGCTGCTTACGAATACCGGCGAAGAGTAGCTAAGGAAGCGGCAATTGACCACAACGCCAATGAGAAATTCGCTGCCCATCAAATAGCAGACCCAATTTGTGAAAACGCCCACAAAGAGATGAAACGCGTGGTCAAAGGGAAGTCACGTAAAGCCCGTCGAGCTGATGTTGCTAACGAAAGGACCATTGAACGCCGAGAGCGCCGTCAGGAAAGCCGTTCTGAGGAATATAAAAGCCAACCTCAGACGTCAGCGAACGTCATCGCCCTCCCCTTTAAAGACACCCCAGACACTTCTTCTGCCAACACCGTAGCTCACGGCCAAGCACTTTCTTTGCAGGAACGACTAAAGCGACAGCAGCAGGAGATCCTCAATGGATGACATGACCCCATTCAACGGTTGGCCAGAAGCGAGCTATTCGAAACAAAGAATCCCAAGATTCCAAGGCAACCCCTTGATTGAGGCGCTGCCTACGACATTTACTGTCGACGAGCTCATGCAGCTCCTGACCGAGGAACCAGACTTCAGCCCTGAACAACGTGACTGGTCAGTGGAAGACAGGCTGCTCCAGGTCAGCAGCCTGTCAAACTTCAACTTCCCCATGGCCCACCAGGTCTCACTGTGCTTGGCAGCAGACAATCTAATGCGGGAGGGTTATGTTGGCCGCGCGCCCAAAACAGCCAAACACGTCCAATTACTTCAGACCCTTTATCTCAATAAGAAGGCGGGCATTGGCCTATCCCAAAGCGCAAATCAACGGACAGCTGCATTGTCAGCCTCATTGGTGGGTATGTCAGGTATGGGGAAAACCAGCACCCTGGAAAGATTCCAGTCCCAGATACCTAAGGTCATCATTCACCCTGAGCTAAATATTTGGCAAATTCCGATATTGCACATTGAGACCCCTCATGATGGGGCGAGTGTCAAAGGCCTACTGCATTCGATCCTGCGTCAAATTGACCGTCTGATTCCTCATGCCAACTATTACGATACTTATGCGGCCAAAGGTCGGCCTAGCGTTGAAACACTCATTAACAACGTAGCAAGGGTTCTTCACATTCATTACGTTGGCCTGCTCATCTGCGACGAAATTCAGAACCTGGAGCATGCTCCAAAGAACAAGCAAGCATTAATGACACTCCTGGTTTCGGCTTCCAATGAGCTCGGTGTTCCCATCCTATTCGTTGGAACGAACAAAGCACGCCGAATCCTTTCCTTGGATTTCCGACAGGCCCGACGGTCTGTCGGCAATGGATCGACATATTGGGACAAGCTTGCATTCAACGACTCAGAAGAGTCGGAATGGGGTCTCTTTCTTTCCAATTTGTGGAAATACCAATGGACAAAGGTCTATCAGTCACTCACCCCTCACCTATCCAGTCTCATTTATCACTACAGTCAAGGAATCATCGATTTAACGATAAAGCTGTTTGCCTCCTGTCAGTGGCGTGCCATGCTGGATGGCACCGAAACCATAACAGCACGGCTCATCGCCTCGGTTGCCAATAATGAATTGGCTCTAGTTCAACCCATGATTAGTGCGCTTCGTGGGCAGGACTTGAGAACATTGGAGTCCTACGATGATATCGCCCCACCCTGCCTGGATGACCTGTTAAGAGACATCCAAGTAAAAATGGGAGGCAATCGGATCATCGGTGCCAGCATACAGCCTGGAGATGAGCTTTTTGTACCTTCACTGACGACGGCCCTGACTGCACTGGGTGCCAATAGTGACCAAGCCAATTCGATTGCTGAGTCAATTGAGAGTGAGGGGAATGCTGTCAATCTCATTGATGGGACAAAAAAGGCCCTTCAAAGAATCTCTCCTCCCAAGCGAAAAGGCCTGAAAAACGAATTGCAGCCGCCTCCATCACTTCAGGCTGACGACCTAAGGAATGCCGTCCACAAGTCACTACTAGAGAAGACGACGATATTCCAGCAACTCAAAGCAATGGGGGCAGTATGCGACATTCGTCGCACACTTCTCAGCTAACTCAGAGTTACTTTCCTCAACCATATCCTGATGAGGTTATTGGTAGCCTTCTTATCCGTGCGAGTAGGCACTTGGGGCTATCCTTTGGGCGCCTACTCAGCGACGTAATAGGCGCGAATAACAGTGCCTCAAAATACTTTTCGTTTTTTCTGTCTGGGAAACTGGCCAGAATTTCCATTCTTTGCGGGGTCCCCGCCCGGGTTCTTTTGTATCGGCACACCGTATTTCCCTACATTACGGCGTTCTTATCCACGCAATACCGTAACAACCTGGAATCCGTACTTCTCAGCGAACCAGGCACCATTAGCCCGTTAATTGGCATTGCAGCATTGATTCACAATGCCACCAAAGGTGGTGAAGTTAAGCGATTCTGCCAGCAATGCATCGAAGAAGAGATCGCAATGTATGGGGAGTCCTATTGGCACAGGCTAGAACAGTTACCAGGAATCATCGTTTGCACAAAGCACAAGTCACCGCTTTATGAGTACCGCCCGATAGAAAGGACTCGCACGCAATTCCTGGTCATGCCCCAAGACTGCCGAAGCAAAAAGATACGGCCATCGATAGACTTATCGATTTTGCTCAGCATCAGCCAACTCACACGTACAGCTTTAACGGGAGGAACTGTACAGGACGATAGGCTTATCTATTACAAACAACGTGCTCTAGAGAAAGGATATGGCTGGAGAGACAATGAAATTGCGAGTCGCCAATTAACTGATGACATTCGTACACACTACAAACCTGAGTATCTTGACCTGTGCGGCTGCCCCATCGAGAGGGGGAAGAATGGATGGCCTGAATTGATGGTCCGTCTACGAACAAATGTCCCTTTCGCACCCATCAAACACATCTTATTGGACGCATATCTAGGAACCCGCGCTTCGGACCCGGCTGAAATTGCATACAAAGAGACACCTAGAAAAGCTCGGTATGACTTCGCAAGGCTAGATCATGAATTTACCAAGCAATTCATCGCGGTCTGGACTCACCTAAAGGAATCCAAGACTCAAAGCACAGCCTGGGGCATCTTGAAGCAGATGGGTGCCTTTACAACTTACAAACATGGGCGAAATAAGTTACCAAAGCTAAGGCAGCAGATTGTTCAGTTTCGGGAATCTCAACAAAGCTCATTCCCCTATGGCTTTAATAAGCACAAAAAATTAAGAAATCGCTCTAGAGCCTAGTTAGATCGCTATACCTCTCTCCAAATACAGGGAGGTCAAGCATGGAGTGGATCGACAAAATAAGCTATGTGGACAATCAATGGAAACTGAAGGTCCTTGAGAACGAGGATGCACACTGGGAGCCTCTAAATTATCTCAGCTCGCTTAAGGATCGGTGCCCTCCTCGTCCAAGACGAAAACTGACCAGTGTTTTCTCAAGCTGGAAGCCGTACCCAAGCTGCGAATTCGCGGCCCGCGCTGGAATCAAGCAAAAATTATCGGATAACCACGCCATCTATTCGTTCAACGAAGATGGAGTGACATACCTTGTCCCTGCAGCAGTCATCATTGAGGCGATACTACGGCCCATCAAATTTATTGGCCCATGGCTCTTCCAAGTAGAAGGACTCGCTCAGTTCTCGGTCCCATCGGAAGGTAACCGGGTCCGTCTAAGCGTCCACGCGTCATCGCACATCGCAGCCTCAGATGGTCTTAAAGACCTACTAACATGGGTTTGGCACTACCCCTCAGCTGGACTGATGTGGTCGAGCGTATATAAGTATGCTTCCCAAGAGCGCATCAATATTGATTTACCTATCGGATGCGCACGGCTCATTTGCCGTGGAGTTTCCAACGGGAATGTATTCCTTGTTGGCCACCTGTTCATCTCTCAAGTATGGACAACAGAGGAGCCCAGTTGCGCGAACACAGGGCTTAGCGATAAAACAAAAATCGTACTCAGACCCAGCAAGGCATCCGACCGACCTAGCGAATTACCGGAGGGGGAGCACATTCCATTAAACGACTTGGAATGGGAAAGCATCGCTGACCTTTTCGAGCGGGGAAGAGCAGATACAAGACAAATAATTGATGACATTCTTGAGAAGCAAGCAACAGGAATTCCATGGCACAAGGCCCAATTTAGAGCTGGCCATTGGAAGAATGCACATGTTTCTTTACGTCGATGGCACCAATCAGGGAAGTGGGATGAGGTCTGCAAAAGGCTGTCAGTGGTTCGAGGCGATCAGCGAAATTACCCTACGGGGAATTCTGCCCTTGAGTAACTATCCATCATCGATTTGATAGTGAGTGATCAGATCAATCGCCGTTTCATGCGACCTCTTGAGATGGCGATGTTTGCAGCATGACATGCGTGAAACCTAGCCCCCCAGATTAGGTGGGGCTAATCGCTTGTCCCGTTCTGTCCAACAAATGCATAACGGTTTTTTTGGGGCACTACCTATCGAGAAGCGCAGCTTCTTGCCAGGCCGCTCCCCGATTCACCAATCAATTGGCTCTCCCAGTTCTTGGCTAAATCTTTGCGCAAGGCGCCCTCTCCAGTTCTGAATCGTAGCTGCTACGTTAGCCATGTCACTTTGGTCGATTCCCAGCCGCTGAAGTGCAATGTGCATATTATCCGTGATTTCGTGACCACTAAATCCGAGCGTACGCGCATCGGCGATTGTCTTTGCCTGAACCCATTTTTCTGAATATAGATGCCAGTCTGTAGGCCATTCATGATGGTGCTTAAAGAAATTAGCTGCGGTATCAACGACGACCAAATGGCTCATCTGAGTTTCTGAATCCCAAGTGGCATCCATTTCGAGGAGTTCACGCTTCCTATGAGGAATTGAAGCTCTCCGGCCCGATAGATGGTGAAGCTGGCTGATGATTGCAATCGTTTGCGTTAGCGTCGCTTGACCAAGAACAAATGCCGAACCTATTACTAGGCCAATCTCCTCGTGAAGCATTTCCATTGGAACGTCCCAAAACTTGCGCGCCACTCCATATGGGCCTTCTCGGGCACAGAAACCTTCCTGGGACTCTTCCACTAACGCTGACAATGAGCGTGCGACGCTTTGAAGCGGAAACATCACAAATGGATCATGCAGTTCGCTCAATAGCCAGCGAACCGAGTTAATTGCTTGTGCGTGCATACTCTAGTGATTTAATCAGGATAGCGAGTAACCCCACGACGCCCACCTCGCACACCACCATGCGAACAAGTCACGAACACGGCGGTTCGGCGGATTAAGTCGGTCAGCATGATGAATACCTTAACTCCTCAGCCCAAAACTTATTCCTTTAGCCCGTTCACGGGGGTCGGCTTCACACATTTCTCAGCCTTAGCTGCCTCGTATTCCTTCATGAATGCATTCAGGAATAGCCCCGGTCGCCGCCAAGAATGTCTTCCTGGAAGCCGCGCACACTGGAAGCGCCACCAATGAAGGTCTGGTCGGCGCCGTTGAGGCCGGTACGGGCGGATTGGGCGGTGAGGTTGCCGCGCCAGGCCCAGTCGGGGTGGAGGGTGAGCATGGCGGCGAGGGCGATGTCCCACTTCTCGAACTGGTTGTGGGGGGCGGTGCGGGGCAGGCCGGGCGGGGCTACGTCGTAGCTGAAGGCATCGAGGCCCTGGGTGTAGCCCAGTTCGGCGGAAACCGAGCCAAGGGAGAGGCGTTGCTGGCGCGAGAGCGCAAGGCGGGCGCTGGTCTGCTGCTGGGGCGTGAGCTCGAGGGCATCGAGCCAGCGCAGGGATTGGCGCAGGGTGAGGGCGGCATCCAGGGCGGTGCGACCACCGGCGTCGCGGCTCAGGACGTGATTCCAGGCCAGAGTGTGGGTACGGGCGTCGGTGCGGGAAATGGCGATGTTGGCAATCGGGACGACGGACTTGGAGCGGGCGTAGGCGTAGGAGGCGGTGCCGTAGCCGAAGGGGACCGAGAGCGAAAACAGGTCGGCCTGGCTGCTGCGGGATTCGACATGGCTCAGGGACCAGGCTTCCCAGGCGCCGAGGAGGTTGTCTGCTTCGGCGCCCAGTCGGGTACGGCCCTTGCCGGTGGCGCTTTGGCCGTAGGTGTCGGTGCCGAGGGAGGCGCGCCAGAGTTTGTCCGGGCGGTTGTCGAGGGCGATGATGGAGGCGCCGGGAGACTGGCCAGGGAGTATCTGGGCTTCAGCCTTCTGGGAGCGCAGGCGGTTGATCTGGTCGACCGCTTGTTCGAGGTCGGCGATGCGCAAGGGGTCGCCGGCGGCGAGGGGGAAGGCGGAACGGGCGAGGCCGGTGACCGGCTGGCCATCGAGGCGCACGGCCTCGACGGCGCCGGGGACGACGGTGATTTGCAGGGCGCCAGCGGCGAGGTTCTGGGGGGCGAGGTAGGCCCGGGTGGTGGCGTAGCCGCGTTCGAGGTAGGCAGCGTTGATTCGACGCAGGAGCAGGTCGATGCGGCGCGGCCCCATCTTGAGGCCGGCGAAGGGGGCGAAGATGGCTTGGCACTCGGTTTCGGTGAGGAGTGAATCTCCTTGCAGAGCTATGTGCTGAATGGCGAAGGCGGGTTCGTCTTCGGGGATCGCGGCGGTGTCTTGGTTGGTGTCGGTAACGGCAGTTTGGGGAGGGCTGACTGCCAGCGCGGGACGGGTCAGAGCCTCGATGCGCTCACGATCCTGTTTCTCTTGCAGTAGCCGCTGAGCTTCGTCGCGCACCTGGGCATGAGTGGAGGGAGCCGCGGTGAGCGCCCCTAAACAGAAGCTCGTTACGCAGATCCACTGAAGGATCGATACATTTGAGTGCGCCCCTTGGTAGTTTCTCCGCCCTATCACAACCATTGCCACCGAACCCCTATCAACCGTTGATGTCCATGCCCTTGAGAGGGCACTGGACTATATGGAAAGACAGAGGAACTGCCACCTATCAGAACAGATAGGATTTGGTGACTTTAGAAATGCGTCATTCACGCCGCGTCGCGCGATTCCTGAGCCAGGAACTAATCCATCCCGATTCGGCACGACTTGCCGAAGTATTTCCTCACCGCCTCGGCTGAGGTGCCAACAACTGCGACCGCGATCTGGAGACGCTCTTGGGACACACCAAAATACTCGGCCCAACGCTGCAGTTCACCGGTGTCATAGACGTCGATGGTACTGGTATCGTTGAGGGGTCGACTATTGGCTGCACTGTCGTTGGACATGCTGACCTCCTTGGAGGAAGTGGCGACATATCAGTGAAGTAGCACACTGGTCATCAGTGATAGATTTCCATACTCTGCGCTTCACCACACCTACCCATTCTGATAGTTTCTGCCCCAAAAAAATGCAGAGGGACCGGACAGTCATGTCCGGCCACCCAGATCGACAACCGCTTAGGCAGCCTTTGCCAGATCGCCGAATAGAGCCAGATGGGTCTTCTCGCCGATGTCGATGTCCAGGGCAACGGCGTTTTCAACACCGATACGGATGGGCGGGCCATACCGAGTAATGGCAATCCCGGTCTTGCGCAGTAGGCGTTCAATCGGTGTTGTGGTGACCGTTACGTAGTGCTTGATACCCATGCGATCGCCGAAGGTCACGATCTCCCGCATGGCCTCCAGGGCCAGTCCAGCAAAACCGAAGCCCTGCGGCCCTTCGGTTTCAATGGCAAAGCGGCTAAGTTCCCAGACATCTTCTGCCTCGGGGGCAGCTTGCCCGTGTAGAAGTTCGGGGAAGGTGTCCTTCAGCATGTATGGACCCTTGGTTGGCAGCATGCGCCAGCATCCACGAACGTTGATTTCGCCTTCCCGAATCACCATGTAATGGGGATCCAAGGCATCGTAGCCATCGATTTCCATGCCACCGAGCAAGGAAACCTCCCAGCCCATGCGCTCACGGAACACCTTAGCCCGCAGCTTATGCATTTCCCACAGGGTTTTACTTTGAAATTCGCGACGTGCGCCTACCTGGATGTATGTATTCATATGCGTCTCCCTAGTTGAACTGACTACCCAAGACGCATCGAAACTTATGCTTATTGATTCACTTCCGTAACTATCAGAGTTGATAGGTTCCTATATTCCTCAAACGTGCCAACATTCTGTATCTACTAATCATTGTGTCCAAGATGATGACAGATGCCTATTTTGAAGACGTGGCTACCCTTGCGCAAAACAACATTGTTGGGCGCGCGAATAGCGGTGCCTCCGATATCGCGACGACACTCAGACTTGCCCGTCAGGCAAAGAATGAAAGCCAGCGACGTTTCTGGAGTCGGTTTGGTGTAACCCAATCAAGAGGCAGCCGTTTTGAGCTGGGGACGACTGAAATCCCCTCTCCGGTCGCAATCCTTCTGAAGCTCTACCTTGAAGGCGTAGTATCTGATGGTGATTTGTGGCGAGCTCGTAGACGTTCGCTAAGGGCTACAGACTTTAAGCCTCCGAAATTCGGAAAAGCAACGCTTACGCCCTAAGGTTGAATCAGTCCAAATTTAAGGGCTTTGACGATAGCCGCTTGCTTGGACGTAACATCAAATTTCCTACGAATGTTCTTGATGTGAAAGTTCACAGTGGCTTCGCTACATTTAAGAATTTGAGAGATTTCCCAACTCGTCTTACCCTGCATCGTCCATCGTAGACATTCTTTTTCGCGACTGGTAAGAACTGGCGGATTTTCGCCTGCAGGAGTAGGGCTCACAAACTTTCGCGATGATTCAAAAGCCATATCGCGGAGAAGTGACAGATCTGGAAGATGCGAGTAGAGATCATTTCTGAATCGCTTCCCCGGCTTTGCATCATTCACAAAGCACATGATTCCAAGCTCCCCGCCAGGGCCGTGGACTGGAATTGTTATCCCGGAACGAATGCCGTAGCCACAGGCCTCCTCGTACATCTCTTTCTGCGCCTTGCTGACAAATATCTCAGGAGACCAAATGAGTGGCGTACTTTTCTGGACACAATGCCCCACAGTCGGATCAACGTGATGAAGTCCCGTTGTATCGTAGGTACTTCGCCACTCGTCTGAATAGCTACTACGCAGAAAGGCATCTTCGAGCCTCTTCCCTGGGGGCACCAATGCATAAAGCACCTGTTCAAAACCCATGCCTTGGCCGAGGGAAAACAGCAAAGCGCACCACTCTTCTTCAGTGGTGGCATCTAACAACTCGCTGAAAATCTCAAAGCTCTGCACCCTTAGGCCCTCGCAAAGCAAATTACTGCCCGCTCATCAATCGGAGATGATACATAGCCATCCCAACTTATTAATATGGAATGATCAAAACAATCAAAGGTGCATTTGAGCTGACTCTAACTATATCAAGATAGCTTTTTTCCTGCGCCGATATAGTCGATGTGGATTTCAAACGTTGCGAGAATTTCGCGGAACAGATTCTCGGCTACTGAAGTAACTCTCTCGTGAGGTCAAATACCCTACGTCTTTCGGATTTTGGCATTTTTCCCCACATGATGATGAGCTCAGCTAGCTCATCATCATCGCAAAAGAAATAAGCGACTGGCACCTTAAGCACCTTTGCCAGCCCTTCCACAAACTGGAAGGTCGGTTGATTTGTCCCCGTCTCATAGCGGCTGATCCGGGCACTAGCACATCCCTCATCCAGCCCTACCAAAACTCCCAGTTTGTCCTGAGGCAAGCCAAACCGCTCCCGCGCTTGCCTCAAGCGCCGGCCAAACAGGTTTGCAGGGGACTTTTGCCTTGCCATTCTGCAATATTCGTAAATGTCCCTTGCTACGTCTCTACGTTATTCGTAGAATCGTTTCGCTTTCCGCGAGGCATTAGTTTTTTTAAATGAGCCTCCGTGCTGTCCATAACACGTTGCACACATCAAAAGGGAGAACTTGATGACACTAAGAGGTCTATTACTGCTACTCACCACCCTGACTCTTATGGGCTGCGGAAAAGGACTCGATCGGTCACCTGACTTCACCAGTCATGCTACTTACAAGGCAACAGTAGACGCAGCATTCACTGAGCTATCGAACTCTGACCAAGGAGAGGCCTTCAACTGGGCAGTAAGTGACCAAACCATTGATAGTCTTGCGCAAAAGTACAAAGGTAAGTCATTCCGCCAGATCGGTCTCATGGAAACCGAGGGAGCAATCAAGACATATCAGAATGAACTCGCACGTCTCGATAAGGAAAAGCTCACATTCGACCCAATCATGAATGAATTGGCTAAGGTCACAGCCAAGGTAACCGGGAATGGGCTAGAAACGGATGCTTTTGGGCGCCCGAAATTCTGGTTCTCTATGGATGTCAGCAATGGGAGCAATCTTGAGCTCTCAACGATTACGTGGGTGGCGCGCCTATATTTGAACGAAGATAAGGATCCAGCGGCCCAAGCAACCGCAGTGGACAGCTATGAATCACTGGGTGGCCTCAAGCCGACCAATTCGAAGACTAGAAAATTCACGCCGGATACCTTCTTCAGTAAAGACTGGGTCACCCTCTCGGTCCAAAGCGCGAAAACACGAAGGATCGAGGTCAGCTTGCAGGGCGCCGATGACTTCAGCAACAAACCACTATTAGCGAATTCACCCTATGCAAGGATTGAGAAAACCAAGAAGGATCTAGCTCTAGCTGAGAAGTATCTCGCAAGCCTGAATACGAAGTGAGATTGGCCATGGACAATCAGAACCAAGCAAACCAGTCCTGGTATTACGCCATAGAAGGCGTTAGATCCGGGCCCATTTCAAGGGATGAACTACAGAACAAGGTGAAATCCGGAGAGCTAGCCCGTGATTCCGTTATCTGGTCGGAAGGCATGCCTTCCTGGATAACAGTGAACGCCTCAGACTTTTCTGCGTACATCCTCCAGGAAGGCCCTCCCCCGCTATCAGTGAATCACACCAATAACAACTACATCTGGGGCCTGGCTACCGCCCCTCTTTGGGGTACGGTATGCCAAGTTGCCCTGACTCACCTTTGGGCAGAAATTAAGGGTGGCTGGGTGTTTTACAAAGAAATGTGGTGGGTTGTCGTCATCTGCAACATCCTGATGTCGGTCCTTGACTACAAGGCCCTTAAAGCGGCTGGACATAACATCGACCGACTTAAGGGGTGGATGCTGGCGATTGTGCCTGTCTATATCTACAATCGAGATAAGTTGCTTGGCTCGGATCTAACCCGGTTTTGGATATGGATTGGTGCCTGGATTGCGTCTCTTTTCATGCTTTGAAAGTCAGACGTGGGCACAGCCAGCCTCTTCTTTCTGATACTGCTGCTAACAGTGGTTGCATATGGGTACGGCCATTGGACGCAGGCGAAGCAAAGAGCGAATCTCGTCACGAGGCTCAAGAATCTTCCTACCCTTCCTGAATATCTGACGAACCAACACGCAAAAGATCGGAATGGGCCCCGGTGCATTCATTGTGGCTCGACCCATCTCAATGAAATCTACGTCAGGTCTACATTCGGCATTCTGGAAACAAAGCTGCTCGGCAGGATTCATTACTGCCGAAAATGCCAATTTGACCTCTATCAGACTGCACCACCTGAATAGCGCTATCCCGGCATCTACTCAAATATTTCGAGTACCGCGGCAGACAGGAAATCGACGGCAACCTCAGAAGGAGTTTCCAGCGCGGGCTCCCCTCTTAGCCACCTGCATCGACATAGGGCTCCCACATTTAGGACAGGCAGGTCCTTTTATTGCTGCTGACCCTGCTGAACTGCTAACTTCGGATACGCACGACGCTGAACTTGCATCAATTTTAAGCCGCCTAGTACGCCTCTCGCGGAAACATGAAATGCCAGCTCCGATCATGAAAGCGACTGGGACGAGGTACTGAAGGAATTGCCCAAATACAATGATCATCTGGAGGAAAACGCTAGAACCTATAGATCCACCCAAAGGGCTCATATCTTGTATTGAAGGTCCGGACAGACCAGCTAGCAAATGGAAGCCAAAGTAAGAAGCTAATGCTAATAGCAGTCCGTATTTCCACTGCAACCTAGCAGCGATGACAATTAAATCTTCAAGCAAGTTCTGCCGCTTTTTATACATAAATATCAGTTCCAATCGGAATCGCTAATTACGCATCGATCATTTCTTTGATATCGCGCGTACAGGGGCTTACATAGGAACGAAGAAAGTGAGGGATGGGCTACCGCTCCCTCCCCTTCTCATGCCAAGCCTTCTGCACCGGCGAGAGCAGGTACTCCAGCACGGTCCGATCCCCCAGATGAATCTCCGCTGAGGTCTGCATGCCGGGGGTCGGTTCGAACTTCTCGCCATCGGCTTCCAGCACCGACGTCTTGAGTCCCACCAGGGCCTTGTAGACCAGCGGCTGCACCTTGGTCTTGTCAGTCGGTGCCGCCGTCGCTCCATTGGTACTCGCCGGATCCGCCGCATCGGCGCTCACATGTTCCACCACGCCTTCGATCATGCCGTACTTCTGGAACGGGAACGCCGCTAGCTTGAGCTTGACCATCTGGCCCTTGCGCACGAAGCCGATATCCTCGTTGCTCACCCACACCTCGGCCCGGAGGATGTCATCCTTGGGTACTAGGGTCAGGAGAACGGTGCCGGGTTGCACAACGGTTCCGGTGGTATGGGTGGCCAGGTCCTTCACGACGCCGGCCTGGGATGCCTTGAGTTCCAGCAGTTCCTTGCGGTGGGCCTGCTTGGCCATTTCCTGGGCCAGCTTGTCTACCGCCCCCTGGGTGTCGTTACGTTCGGTGTGGAGCTGGCGCCGGTAGTCGGACTCAATCTGGGCCATCTTCTTCTCCGACTGGGCGATGCTGGCCCGGGCGGATTCGATCACGAAGACCTGGGTCTTGAGTTCCTGTTCCTTCTCCACCCGTTCCCGGCGCTTGTCCGATCCCATGATGTTGCCGGCAAAGCCGTCCTTGACCAGCTTCTCGTAGGCTTTGTCCTGTTCTCGGTAATGGGGAAGGACGGCTTCGAGCTTGGCCTTGACCTGCTCGGCAGCGGAGAGGTCCTGGCGGGCTTTGACCAGCCGGGTGTTCTCTTCCGCCAGGGCGGCTTCCAGGGCACGGCGGTTGGCCTGGTAGTGGGAGCTGATTTCCCGCGCCAGGGCCGGGGGATCGTCGGGCTGGGGCGTGAAGGGGGTGCCAGACAGTTCGGCGTCGATACGGCGCAGAGCCAGGCTTTTGCGCTGGAACTCGGATTCAACGGATTTGCCCTCGGCTTCAGTGATGAGGGTGTCCATGCGCATCAGGGTTTGTCCCGCCTTTACTGGCTGACCTTCGGCGACAAGAATTTCCTTGACGATGCCGGCCTCGGCGGGCTGCACGATCTTGACGTAGCTCTGGGGTACCAGCTTGCCCTCGGCGACGGCAACGATGTCGAGCTTGCCGAAGACGGCCCAGAGGATCAGGGCGACAAGGAAGATCAACAGGACGCGCAGCACTCGCCTACCCAGGGGGTTGGGCGGGTTTTGCTGAAGGCGCAGCAAGGGGGGAGCGAAATCGGAAACGACAGGCTCCGGCGCGGGATTGAAGCGCACCAGAGCCTGCGTCGCCCGATCCCTCAGGGCGGTGAGGCGTGAGAAGTCCACTGAGTCGCCCATGGATTAGCCCAGATGCCTCACGCCTTCCTGGAGACCCTTGAAGTCCTTCAGGGCGCCGCCGGCCACCAGATTGATGGGATCGTTACCCCAGGCCCGGTTGCATCCCAGGAAGCCTCCCCGGTCGCGATCATGGCCGTGGATGTCATCCCCATGACCCCGATGGAGCCAGGGCAGGTTCTGGCTTTCGTCCGCCAGGAAACGGGCCACGGCCATATCGGTGGCGAGCCAATGGGCCAGATTCCTTGCATCCTGGTCGTTGCCGTGGAATTCTTGGTCCCGGTCATTGCCATGATCCTGATGATGCGGGTCAAAATGATGGGAATCCAATGTAGCGTGGCGATATTGCTCGTTTACCTTGGCAAACCAGTCGAGCAAGTCTTCCACAGCATTCTGATACTTGCTGTCCTGACCCGACTCGCCATGGTGGCAGCCTCCGGTATCGTTGTGCTCCGCCTTGGGCGGCGTGTGACCATCGTCACCCCAGCCGCAGTCATCGTGGTCATTCCCCTGAGCAAACGAAATCCGGAAGACGTCGCTGGCAACCGACGATGCGCCATGACCATCGCTAACGCTGACCTTGACGTCCAGCACACCATTGGCGTTCCGGGGCGCATGACCGCTGAAGGTCTGGGTGGCGGCGTCAAACTTGAGCCAGGTCGGCAGGGAACCGCCGTTGGCGAGCTTGGCGCTATAGCTTAGGGTGTCGCTAGCGTCCACATCGATGAAGGTTCCCGCCGGCAGCTTCCACGAGAAATCGGTGTTTTTACCCAGCTTGCGGTCGGCGAGAGGCGTAACAAGGACGGGAATGTCGTTCTTGCCCGTCACCGTGACCGTCAGGCTGCCTGCCGTGGTGTCGATTCCATCGTCGGCCTGGTAGCTGAAGTGTTCCACCACTGTCTGGCCTTCGCTCAGGGCTTGTACCGTGTTCGAGGGATTGTCCAGCAGGTAGAAGTAACTGCCGTTGGCGGCGAGGAACAGGTTGCCGTAGTCACCGTCGTAACTGCCACCATTGGCAACACGGAGCGTGTCGCCGTCGGCGTCGGTGTCGTTGCTCAGGACATTGCCGGAAACCGATACGGCGGTATCTTCGGTGACGCAGACCGAGTCCGCCTGGGCGACCGGCGGTGCATTGCCAGTGCCCCCGGAGGTGACGTCCAGGGAGAAGTCCTGGCTGGCCGAGGCGCCGGCCAGGTCCGTGGCGGTGACTGTGAACTGGTAGCTGCCGGCGGTCCCGGATGTGCCGCTGAACGTCTGGGTGATCGAATCGAACTGTACCCAGGCCGGCAGGGCCGATCCGTTGGCCTGGGTGGCGCTGAAACTCAGGTGATCCCCGGCATCAACATCGCTGAAGTCCGAAGCTGGCAGGGTGAAGCTGAAGACGGTACCCGTGGCGACGGACTGATTTGCCAGGGGAGTTCCCACCATCGGGGCATCGTTAACGTTCGCCACAGCAAGATCAAAGCTCTGGCTGGCCGAGGCGCCGGCAGTGTCGGTCGCCGTCATCCGGATCGCCATGGTCCCGACATCGCTGTTGCCCGGGGTGCCGCTGAAGGTGCCGGTGGCGGCATTGAAGGTGAGCCAGGACGGCAGCACATTGCCGTCAGCCAGGGTTGCCGAGAGGGTCAGGGAATCTCCACCGTCCTCGTCGGTGAAGGCATTTGCCGGCAGGGTGTAGCTGTAGGCAATATCTTCCGTGGCGCCAGGTGGTGCCAGGGCGACGTTGATGACCGGGGCGTCGTTGATTGGGGTGACATTTACCGCAACGGTTGTCGTTGTCTGGCCGCCCTGTCCATCGGTTACGGTGTAATCAAAGGAGGCAGAGCCGTGGTAGTTGGCCGTGGGGGTGAAGGTGATGGCGCCATTGGCTCCCAGGGTGACACTGCCATGTTGTGCATTGCCGACGGTGCTTAGGGTTAGCACGTCCCCGGTGGGGTCGATGTCGTGGTCGTTGGCCAGCAGGGTCGCGGAGGCCAGGACCAGGGGGGTATCTTCAGCGGTGGTAGCGATATCACCTGCGGCAACCGGGGCGTCATTGACGTTCTGCACTTCCAGACTGAAGGTGCTGGATGCACTGGCGCCAGCCAGGTCGGTTGCGGTGATCCAGACAGAAACGGTACCGGCATCGCTGTTACCGGGGGTACCGCTGAAAGTTCCCGTAGCCGGGTCGAAGTGGAGCCAGGATGGCAGGGGATTGCTGTTGGCCAGCGAGGCAGAGTAGCTAAGGCTGTCACCAGCATCGGGATCGGTGAAGGCGCCTGCCGGAAGGGTGAAGGCAACGCTGCTGTCCTCGTGGGCAACTTGAGCCGACAGGGGGATGGCGGCCACCGGGGCATCGTTGACATTGGTAACGTTAAGAGTGAACGTTTGACTGACAGATGCACCAACAGAGTCTGTGGCAGTAATCCGAATAGCCAAATCACCTACGTCACCATTCGCCGGGGTACCGCTGAAGACACCGGTTGCCGAGCTGAAAGCAAGCCAAGACGGTAGAGGCTCTCCATTGGCTTGAGTGGCAGAAAAACTCAGGCTATCCCCCACGTCAATGTCGGCAAACGTGTTTCCTGGAATCGCGAAAGTAAAGGCGGCATCTTGTACCGCAAGCTGATCACCAATAAAACTTCCGCTAACCGGTGCATCATTGACATTGGCAACACAGATGCCAAATACCTGAACGGCAGACGCTCCCGCGATATCTGTAGCGGTCACTCTAACGGAAATGTCACCAACATCGTTGTTTGTTGGGTTCCCACTGAATGAACCCGTGGCTTGATCAAAAGCAAGCCACGAAGGTAGTGCTTGCCCATTCGCCAACGTCGCGGTAAGTATCAGGCTATCTCCGACATCCACATCGAAGAAGGCATCAGAGGGAACGGTAAAGTCAAAACGTGTGTCCTCAATCGCTGCGCAATCACCAATCGAAGCGCCTGATACAGGCTGGTCATTAACGTTAGCGATAGTAATTCCAAAGATCTGGCTGGCGGTTGCGCCGGCCAAGTCCATGGCGGTAACCCTGACCGAAACAATCCCGACGTCCCCGTTGGCCGGCGTTCCACTAAATACGCCGCTCACCGCATCAAAACTGAGCCAATTTGGCAACTGACTGCCATCGGCCAAGCTTGCGGAAAGACTGAGGCTGTCCAATGGGTCAATGTCAGTAAATGTGAAAGAGGAAAGCGAGAAGGAGAAGAACGTATCCTCCACCGCTCTCTGATCTTCAACAATCGCGCTAACTATCGGTAAATCATTGACGTTCTGAACATTCACGGAAAATTGTTGCGAAATGCTACCTCCCGCCATGTCGGTTGCAACCAACTGCACTGAAACAGCGCCTACATCCGAATTGCTTGGCGTACCGGAGAAACTGACCGTTACTGGATCAAAATGCAACCAACTAGGCAAAGGAGTTCCATCCCTGAGTGTTGCCGTATACGTCAGCACATCGCCGACATCCGGGTCCGCGAATGTACCCTGCGGAACAATGAACTCGAATGGCTGATCCTGAGTAGCGTCTTGCGTAGTCAAACTGCCTGTTGCCACCGGAACATCATTAACGTTAAGAATCTGGAGCCTAAAGTCCTGGTATGCGGGTTCCCCAGCCTTATCGGTAACGATAAGGCGTATGTCGACTATTCCCACATCGCCATTCGACGGAATTCCTGAGAATGTCCTGGCAACCGGGTCAAAGTTGAGCCAATTTGGCAGAGGAGAGCCGTCGACCAGGATCGCGGAATAGGCGAGAACATCCCCCGCATCGACATCCAAGAAAGAATCAACGGGGATAGCAGTGAAAAACTGAATATCCTGCGTAGCTTCCAGGGAAATCACTGGAGTATTGATCACCGGAGCGTCATTTACATTTAGAACATCGAGGACGAATTGCTGGTTCGCGGACAAACCTGCTGCATCGGCTGCCGTCACCCGAATTGTGATCGCCCCGACATCGTCGTTGGTCGGAGTACCTGAAAACATACCGGTTGCAGCATTAAAGTTCAGCCAGGATGGTAGCGGGGCTCCATCTGCACACGACGCCCCCAGCGTTATGACGTCGCCGACATCAATATCGTGGAAGGTGCCAGAGGGGAGTGCAAACGAGAATACTGCATCCTCCATGGCTTCCTGATTGGGAATGACTTCGCCAACTTCTGGTGCGTCATTGGCGTTTTCCACTGTTAAGGAGAACGTCTGGAATGCCTTTTCTCCAGCGATGTCGGTAGCCACCACACGTAAGTCGTACATCCCTGCTTGGCCAGCTGGCGGAGTACCGGAGAATGCTCCATTTGCCGCGTCGAACGTCAGCCAAGAGGGTAACGATGCTCCGCTGCTCAACCCCGCCGACAAGGTCAGACTATCTCCAGCATCAATATCCTGGAAAGCTGTAGCCGGAACAACGAAGTTGAGAGCCTGATGCTCCCGTGCCTGAACAACACTAGGAAGGATAGATGCCACAACTGGCGCGTCATTGGTGTTCTTCACAACCAAAAGGAAAATGTCATCCGCTGAAAGGCCATCCGCATCCAGTGCGGTAAGTTTGACCTGTATCTCCCCCACATCGCCATTAGTCGGCGTCCCGCTAAACGTACGGGTTGCGGGATTGAACGTCAGCCACGCTGGCAAAGCCCCGCCATCTATCAGGGTTGCAGATAATGCCGGGGCAAGGAGAGAGTCTGGATCAACGACGGCATCCGTCGGAATTGTCACCGTAAAGGGAACATCCTCAATGGCAGTTTGAGTTCCCAAGGGATGAACCACCATGGGAGGCTGATCGGCAACATCAACGGCAATTGAGAACCCATCCGACGTCTCCGCGCCGCTGCTGTCCCTCGCAATGACCTTGATTTGGGTAGGCAGCAACTGGTTCGCAGGCAATGTTCCACTGAAGGTCCGGGTTGCGATATTGAACGTCAGCCAGGAAGGCAGTGCTGCGCCATTGCTCAGAGTCGCACGGTAGGTCAGTGTGTCGCCGACATCAATATCCTGGAACATGCCAACCGGCAACTGGAAGTTGAACGACTGACCACCACGATAAATCTGGTCTGCCGCCTCGGTCACCAGAATCGGAGCATGGTTACGCGCCGCCAGCTTAACGTCGAGATTGAAGGAGTCCGATACCGATGCACCAAACCTATCCGTGGCCGTTACTGTAATCGAAGCGGAACCCACATTGGATGTACGAGGAATACCTGATATCTGCCCCGTCGAAGCGTTTATTGATAGCCAATCGGGCAAAGGTGCGCCGTTGGACATCGTTGCGCTGTAAGTAAGTGTCTCACCGGGATCCAGTTCAGAAAAATACTGGTCAGCATAGAGCCGAAGGGACTGATCTTCGGTTACCGTTACGTCAGGGATCGCGCTTTTTAGCTTGGGGGGATCATAGGTGTTACGGACGGTCACCTTGATTCTTGTCGTTGCGCTGCCGACAGAAGAACCACTCGTCCCAAAATAACTCTCCCCTAACTTATACGAATCGGTCGCGGCCAGGTCCAAATAGAACGTCCCAACTGAACCGTCGTGGGGAGTAAACGTATAAGTTTGGGTGCTGGAATTATAGGTTGCCCAGTTTCTGGAGGTGCCAGAGTAGTTTTCTGAGAGCGAGGAACCCACAATTGATAAAGCATCTCCATCCGGGTCCACAAACACATTCGGCGGAAGAGTAAAGGTGGACGTGGCATCTTCGTCAATGATGATATCCGGCACTGATGACGGCACGGGGGAGGAATTAACCAGCACTGTCATCGCATAGCTCACGGAGAGCCCACCTCGATCCGTGGCGGTAACCGTCCAGCTTGTACTGCGCTGTCCTCCTGAATAGGCGTATGAAAGATTCCCAGTGGACTGGTTGTATGTCCAATTTTGCACCCCGGCCGTGGTTGGCGCCACGCTGTAGGTCAGTGAATCGCCAGCGTCAAGATCAAGAAAGCGCAAACCCATATACTCTGCGGCATTTTCGGTCGGTGTCGTCAATGTTACGGGCACGACAATCTGTCCGGAGGTCGCCTGAACAATTCTTGTCACCTTCTGATAATCCAACCTGACTTCACTCCATGGGGAAATCGATGTGGCAATTACGGGGGCATGATTAACTCCGGAAGCCTCAACGTTGAGATCAAAGGTATCGCTAGCGATAGCACCCAAACGATCCCGGCTGGTAACCTGAATTTTCCAGGTACCCACATCCCAAAGCCCAAACTGGCTGGCTCCAAATATCTCTCGGGTGGATGCATTGAAGCCAATGCCCGTGCGGGAGTGAGCCGGGGCCGAAATGACCTGTATGCCATAACTGAGAACATCGCCGCGATCCGGGTCGACAAACGTGGTACTCGGTATCGTGAAGTGGAACGTCTGCCCCTCGACAATATTCATGTCTGGCAGAGGGGCCGCCACCATGGGGGCATCATTTACGTCCGCCACCGCGATATCAAATACATCCGAGGTACTTAGTCCAAGGGGATCGGTGGCGGTTACTTTGAGGGATGTTACCCCTACGGTATTGCTCGCCGCTTTACCCGACAAGACTCCAGTAGCGGGCTCGAACGAAAGCCATGATGGCAGAGGCGAACCATCCGCCAGCGTGACAGACAGGGTCAGCGGATCACCATCGGGATCGGTAACTAGCCCGCTTGGCAACACCATATTCACCGAATCACCCTGCTGCAATATGAGATCAGGAACCAGACTCTTTACTCGTGGTGCATCATTTACGCTGGCCACCGATAGCAGGAAGGAATCCGTTACATAACGACCATGCTTGTCGGTTGCAGTCACCGCGACGGCAAAATCTCCGGCAGCTCCCGTCGGCGGGGTACCCGAGAAGGTAGCAGTTGCCGCGTTGAACGTAAGCCACGCCGGAAGCCCCGTTCCATCGCTAAGTCGAGCTGACAAGATGAGCGCGTCACCCGGATCGGCATCGAAGAACATATTGGCTGGCAGGGCAAAACTAAACGGCTGATGTTCCGTCGCGGAGGCATCATCAGCAAAATGGCTTACAACCGGCGACGTATCCTGCTCGTGGCCAATAGTGACCGAGAAGACATCCGACGCGGATAAGTTACCGCTATCGCTGGCGGTCACCTTGATCGAGTAGACGCCCATGTCACCGATGCTTGGAGTTCCACTAAGCTGCCCCGTGGACGTATTCATCGTAAGCCATGCGGGCAAGGGACTTCCGTCCACCAATGTTGCGGAGAAGGCGAGGGCGTCGCCCGAATCGGCGTCGGCAAAAGCTGCCCCAGCAGACATCTCGAACAATTGACCGGCGGACCCGATAAGGTCGGGAAGTGGAGTTGCCAACGTCGGCGCCGTGTCAGCCGCTGCGCTATTGGCCGCAGCCAGGATTTGCGCGGAATTCAATGTCGAACCATCGAAGAAGCGAATCTCTTCGATGGCGCCTCCCGCCAACTTGAAGTTTCGGACGGTGATCCTATCGGCGCTTCCCTTGAGGGAAACCACCAAATCATTTCCGTTCCATCGCAACATCAAGTCTGCCGCGTTGATCCCCGCATCGAAAGTAATCCGGTCAAGCACTCCCGCGACGTCGGCCGATTCGATGATCACATCCTGACCTGCGCCAATACCGAAGAGATAGCTATCTGCCCCTTGACCTCCTTGAAGGGTGTCGTTACCTGCCTTGCCCTCAAGAATATCGTTCCCGCTTCCGCCGGAGAGGACGTTTTTCGCAGAATTACCGGTAATCCGATTCGCTAATGTATTTCCCGTTCCATCAATTGCCGCGTTACCGGAAAGGGCGAGATTCTCCACATTACTCGACAGCGTGTAAGAGACGGTGGATCTCACCGTATCGCCACCCTCGTTGGCATTCTCCGTAACGGTGTCCAAAGGGGAATCAACATAGTAGGTATCGTCCCCTGCCCCGCCCACCAGAACATCAGCGCCGGCGCCGCCATCCAGAGTGTCGTTCCCGGCCAAACCAACAAGGCGATTGGTCGCTTCATTCCCCACCAAACGATTCGCGCCGGCATTCCCCGTGCCGTTGATTGCCGCCTGTCCCATCAGCGTGAGGTTCTCCAGGGAATCCGCCAGCGTATAGGTGATTGAGGAGCACACAATATCGTTGCCCTCCCCACTAACCTCGGTTATGGTGTCCGCAGCGTTATCGACGTAATACGTGTCGTCTCCAGCACCGCCAACCATCGTATCGGCTCCAGCGCCGCCATCGAGAATGTCACTCCCCTGAGCGCCGACCAACGTATTCGCGGCCATATTCCCCGTCAGGCGATTATCCTGAGCGTTACCAGTTCCGTTAGCGGCAGCCCAACCTATTAGCTCAAGATTTTCCAGGTTGTCGCTGAGCGTCAGAGAAACTCCACTGCGAACGGTATCAATGCCTTCGCCTGGAAGCTCGACGACGGAATCGGCCACGCTGTCAACATAGTAGGTGTCATCGCCGCTGCCCCCGGCAAGACGATCATCTCCATTTCCACCATCGAGCCTATCGTTCCCGCTGCCACCATCCAACACATCAGCAGCATTCCCTCCTACCAGGTGATCGTTGCCGTTATCACCACGTAGTACATTGGAGAACATTGCCAGACCGGTCAGAAGATCGTCTCCCTCACCTCCAATAACCGTCAAGGCCTTCCGCGAAAGGTCATCCGCGCTCCAGACTGTTCCATCACTGAAGCGGGCCTGTAGAACCGTAGGACTCGCAGCACTCTGGAACCAATTGGAGAACACCATTCCGTCTGCGCCGTTTGAGAGCTCAACAACTAGGTCCATCCCCGACCGGCTAACAGTCACATCGTCCACCGACACACCAGCGGCAAAAGCCAGCGTATCGTGATACCGGGTCGCGCCGACTATCGACTGTCCATCGCCCGGTGCGAGAGTAATCTGGTCATCTTGAGCTATCCAGGTGTACGGGTTCATCACCGTGCCATCGGCAAAGCGAATACGCTCTACACCCACATAACCGTTACCGCCAACTGCAATCGTCAGTGCGTCCTGCGTACCGCTAATCGACAGGGTAATCGTCGAATCGATCCGCGTAACCACGATGTCTGCCGGCGTGATGTCAGGACCGAATTGAACGGTATCCACGCCACCAACATCGGTGATCGTATCCTGTCCTGCCCCACGGCCAAAGACATAGAGGTCGTCCCCCACGCCACCCGACAACACGTCGTTTCCACTTCCCCCATCCAGACGATCAGCACCAACACCACCCATCACGGCATCGTCGCCCGCGCCGCCGGTCAGCCAATCATTCCCCGACGCCCCCATCAGCGTGTCGCTGCCGCTACCGCCATCGAGCCTGTCGTCGAGAGTCGTGCCAACGAGAGAATCATTCAGCGATGTAGGCGTCAGCAGACGAGCAAACACATCGGCACCACTCCAGACGGTTCCGTCGGCAAAGCGAATTTGTCCCAACAACAGGTATTGGCCCTGATCGCCTTGTGCGTCGCTTGCCACCGCCCCTTGCACCGTGACTTTATTGCTAGTCCCAGGAATGGAGAGAATCAAACTACTACCCGATACAGCGACTTGCAGAGCGCTGGGTGATACTGATGCGTCAAACTCCAAGCTCGCGTTGGCGCCAATCCAAGAGATGGTATCGGTACCCCATGCCCCGCTGAAGCGATAGACACTCCCCCCATTCAGACGATCATCGCCGGGGCCGCCGTCAAGAATGTTGTAGCCACCGTCACCGTACAGGGTATCTGCCCCCGCCCCACCCTGAAGGATGTCGTCACCAGAGCCACCGTACAAGGTATCGTTACCATCGCCGCCATCCAGTGTGTCGGCGCCATTGCCGCCGGCTGCAATGTCGATCCCACCAAGACCGTACCAGGTATCGCTTGCACTCCCTCCCGCGAAGACGTCGGAACCGGCCGAAGGTGACGGCATGGCGAGATGGGAAAATATATCCGTCCCGCTCCATGTAGTTCCATCCGCAAAGACCAATGACGTGGGAACCGTGGGTTCGCCCGCCGCCGTACGCCCAACGATCAGCCCCCCTAACGTGGCGGTTGAGCCTTGAATACCAAGAGTAAGCGTACCGCTGAAACCATTGACTGGAGTACCGTAGCTATCCGGCGCCGGGATCAGCGACAAATACGCTAGTTTCAGATCCTCAGGACGGACATTGCTCTCCAGCCGGACTATCTTCGGTGCCCAAGCTCCATATGGAGTATCGGACCTTACTATCGTGTCCTTCCCCGAATCAAAGCCGAAAATGATTTCGTCTTCGGTATTGTCCGCGTTGGTCAACGAATAGACATCACTTCCCGGACCACCATCCAGAACATCCGCACCAATACCCCCGGAAAGGGTGTCGCTTCCTTCCCCACCGAAAAGGTGATCATCGCCGGCGCCGCCGTTCAAATAGTCGTTGCCACCCAGGCCATAGAGGTAATCGTCGTAGGGCGAAACATTGATAGTGTCATTGTTAACGGTCCCCAGTATGGGACCCGCAGGGCGCAGTGCCAGGTTCATCTCCGTGCCATCATCGAAACGAACGCGGGATATCCGTCGGCTTGAAGATTGCCAATTGGTCAGAGTCAGGACATCGTTGCCATCGCCCAGAGAAATAACCAGATCATTGCTACCGAAAAGACTCAAACCGACGTCGCTCGGGCCAACCCCAGCTCCCAGCTGAATTACATCACCCGAACCATCTTGCCCATCGGGGTAAACCGTGTCCTTGCCGGAACCAAAGCCGAACAAGTAAACATCGTTACCGGCCCCACCCGTCAGCGTGTCATTTCCAATGCCGCCATCCAAAAGATCGTCGCCAGCACCAGCAGTCAACGTATCGTTGTCATCGTTGCCGACAAGAATGTCGTTGCCTTCCCCCCCTTCCAGCGTATCGTTCCCGCTCCCACCATTCAGCGTATCGTTACCATTCCCGCCCTGTAAGCTATCGGCACCGGCATCCCCCACCAAAAGATCGTTACCCTCGCCTCCACTCAGGCTATCGTTACCGTCGCCACCGACCAAGGTGTCCGCGCCACCCAACCCTTGCAGCGAGTCCGATCCGCCGCCGCCATTCAGACTGTCATTGACAGGGCTACCGACAACATAGTCACTCTCCTCGGTGAATGTCACACCCCGACGCGCCAATAGATCGGATTCGGTCCACTCCGCTCCATCCTGGAAGCGTACAAGAATGTTTCCCGCACCAGCGGGACGCCCAGGCCAGCCGGGCAGACACAAGATGTCGTTGTTGCCGAGATTTAGCACCAGTTCGGACGTAGTCCACGCTACAACAACGTCTGCCGGCGACACCCCTGCATCCATTTCAATTACGGTTACGGCACCGGAAACCGTGGTGACATCGCCATCAGATATAACATCCACACCGTAGCCGCGGCCAAAACGGTAGACATCCGCGCCACTGCCGCCGGACAAGGTATCGTTATCCGCCCCGCCATCCAAGGTATCGCTTCCATCGTTGCCGTTCAGGCTATCTGCTCCAGCACCACCGACCAGCAGATCGTTGCCTTCGTTGCCCGAAAGATCATCGCTATCGTCACCGCCGAAAATCTGATCATCGCCAGCATTGCCGTTAATCCGGTCGTTACCTGCTCCCCCTAGTAACGTGTCATCACCATCACCGCCAGCGATCACGTCGTTTCCTGCGCCTCCATCTAACAAATCGGCGCCGGGGCTTCCGGCAATTCCGTCCGCGCCGGATGTTGCAGCCCAAATCCCACTGGCCCGCGCCATCAAGTCAGCCTGAGTCCAAACGGTGCCATCAGCAAACTGAACTTCCGTCGCGTTGCTCGCGCCGACCAATTGATCGCTGCCATCGCCGAGAATCAGTGAAAGATTGGATACAAACCCGGGAACGGTTTGCCCCCTTACGGATACGTCGGCGGGAGCCACATCCGGATTCATGCGTATCACGAAGGCCGTACCGGAGACCGAATCCTGACCGTAGCCGTGGCCGAAAACAACTATTGATCCCGCAGACGGGGCAAGTCGGTCGCTGCCCGCACCTCCATCCAGTACACCGGCGCCTGCGATGGAGTCGGCGCCATCGCCCCCGGAAAGATAGTTACTGCCGGAAGAATCGGTGATCGTGTCGTTGCCGCTATCGCCATACAGGATGTCGTCATCGGTGCCGCCATCCAGGCTGTCTCGTCCCGCACCCGCATGAACCACGTCATTGCCGGCCCCAGCGTTGATAATCTGACGACCTACGCCACAGGTAATGACGTCGCTCGCGGCTGTGCCGCTGACCGTCGTAGCAACATATTTGGATAGGTCGGCGGTAAGCACCACGTCACCGTCCATCGACTCGATACGTTCAATGGAACTGGAGACAAGACTCCCTGGGATGTACACCGCGCCAGACGACGTTTGTCCCGATGTGTAATCAATACGGAGAGTCCCAGGATGGTAGGAGTTACCCGCAGTGACGACGATGTCCTCCGCCGATACGCCGGCCCCCAACAGAATCCGATCGTTCCCGGAAGCGTCTTCAACCTGATCGTAGCCGTCCCCAACCTGGATCAGATAAGTATCATCTCCCGCACCGCCATTGAGATAGTCAGCCTTACCGCCAAAATACCAATTATCTCCAACACTATCCCACGTCTTCTCATAGCCGTTATCGGAGTACGAATCAGTGCTTGGTGAATTGCTTCCTCCCGTGAGGAGGTCATTACCCGCGCCGCCATACAACTTGTCGATCCCGGCGCCGCCGTTGAGCACATCATCACCGGTAAAGCCCTCAATCCGGTCGTCTCCGCCCTTGCCATCGATAGTGTCATCTGCGCCAGCGCCATAGATACCATTTGCCCCATCGGTAGCCACGCCGACGATAGGTACCATCCGATCCACATCGGTGTAAGACAAGGCACTTCCATCCGCGAAGACGAAGTTCTCAATAGCGTACGTTGAAGAGCTATTTGTCGAATCGTAGAAGCGGTTGCCGATAACAATCTGCGCCCCGCCATCGCCCGCCACATCAATCACAAGGGAGCTTTGCAAACGACTAAAACTCAGATCCGCCACGGTAACGCCTTCCTTGAAACGCAAGGTGTCACCAACGGATGAGCCGCTATCAGTTAGGTGCAGATTCCCATAGCCGCGCCCCCACACATAAATGTCGTCTCCGGCGCCGCCACTCACATTGTCATCGCCGCCCAAGCCGTCGATCCAGTCGTTGTGGGATGTACCCACAATCGAATCGGAACCCACAGTCCCTTTGTCGATGGAACGAGCCCTGATCGTTGCTAAGTCCCAAACCGTGCCATCGGCAAAGCTGATGGATTCAATAAACGCCGAATCCGTATCCTGCCCCCCGACAACCCGGATTACCTCATCCTTGCCCTTGAAGGTCACGAAGACGTCATGAGCATCTTTGGCAACCTGGATGTCGTCGGCAGCAATGCCGGCGCCTAACGCCAGAGTATCCACGCCGCCATCGTCGACAATCGTGTCTGTGCCATCGCCAGCAGCGTACTGGTATACGTCATCATCAACGCCTGCACGAAGCTCATCATTCCCCTTGCCGCCACTAACCGTATCGTTGCCGTCGAAACCATAAATCAAGTCATCGCCGCCACCGCCGTCAATCGAATCACCACCGCTACCGCCCTGGATGTAATCACCAGTCTCCGTCGGCCCTAGCGCGGCCCGAGACTCAAGCTCAGCAGGACTCCACACGGTACCGTCGTCGAAGGCAAGCTCCATCCTGTTCTCTGGCCCAGACGACCAATAGGGGAAAACAATTCGATCCGCCCCCCGGCCAACGACAACAATCAACTCTCCCGAGTAGAAACTGACCGAGATATCCGCAGCGGTAATTCCAGGAGAAAGCAAAACCCGGTTCGCTCCAGCCCCGTCAATAACCTGATCCACGCCGTCACCGGCGCCATAGACGTAGGTGTCGTCGCCCGCTCCGCCGAGAAGATAATCCTTCCCCGCAAGCCCTTGCATCTCATCGTCACCATCCGTTCCGACCAGATAGTCATCTCCGGTTGTAGCTGTATTGGCCTTGGTTTGGACTGTCTGGAGATCCCATACGGCGCCATCAGAGAACGTGATGCTCTCAATTTGAGCCGCATCGGAATTGAAGAAGTTCGTAACCCTGAGGCAATCCTCCGGCGAAGAAGTGAACGTCAAAACCAAGTCCCCGCCCGGGGTGCGACCTACATGAAGCTGATCCGGCGCCCCCTCCACGTAGATGGAGTCATTACTGCCTTCCTCGTCAGTCACGGTATCGGCGCCCGATCCGATCCGGAATACATAGGTATCGTTGCCTGTTCCACCCACCAGCGTGTCCGCATCCGCACGGAAGCCGCCGTCGAGAACGTCATCGCCGTCCTCGCCGTAAAGAACATCATTGTCCGTTGTAGCTAGGGGCGGCCCTTCATCCTCACCACCATAGGCATCGCGGTCCCATTGATCGGCGCCGAACAGCACGTCGTCGCCCGCCCCTCCATGGATCTCGTCGCTACCGTAGCCCCCCGCGATCAGATCACCGCCACTGCCGCCGACCAGGTAATCATCCTGCTCCGTCTGCGTCGCAACCAGATCGAGAATGGCAGCCTCATCCCAAGTCGTGCCATCGGAAAACTCGACGAACTCAACTTTTGCGCCATCAGAAGAAAAATAGTCCGCCACCGTAACGCGGTCACCCGAGTCAAGCAACAGGATAAGACTCGTGGCATTGCGCGTAACGCGCACCTGAGACGGATCCCCCTCCACAAATACGCGGTCGGCGGCGCCGGATGTCTCGATAATCTGGTCCATGCCCGAACCGGTACGCAACACATAGGTATCGTTGCCAGCGCCTCCCGCCAGCGTATCGTTGCCCGCCAGCCCGTCCATCAGATCATCAGCCATGGTTCCGATCAGTCCCGCATCATCGCCATCGGTTGCCCCAAGCGCCTTGATCCTCAGGGTTGCCGAGTCCCATTCCGATCCATCGGAAAACTCCACCCCTTCAACCCTTGCCCCATCGGCGGTGTAGAAATTCTTGACCGTCAGCCGGTCCGTTCCCCCTAAGTGAAGAACAAGATCCGTATCTGTGCGGGAAACGGCCACCTGGTCTTGCGGCGCATCAACAACGATCACGTCCAAACCGGCGGTTTCAACAATGGTGTCATCACCGGCGCCGGCATACATCTCGTAGGTATCGTCACCCTCGCCGCCAGCCAGGGTGTCGTTGCCCGCACCACCATCCAGGTTGTCATCCCCGGTGGTCCCGACCAAATAGTCGTCCCCTGCGGTAGCGCTATTCGCCATGCTCTCGACGGTAGGCTGATCCCAGGTCGTGCCATCGCTGAAGCTCACCGCTTCAATCTTCGCGCCATCAGTGACGTAGTAATCCTTCACCGTCAGACGTTCGCCCGACTCCAGCACCAAGATCAAATTCTCGGCATCGCGCGTCACTCGCAATTGCGAGGGGTCGGCATCGACATAGATCGTGTCTTCATCGCCAGCCGTCTCAATTATCGTGTCGTTGCCAGAACCTGCCTTCAACACATAGGTGTCGCTTCCTTCCAGACCTGCAATCTGCTCATCTCCACCCGTGCCAACCAGATAATCATCTCCCGCCGAAGGGGTATCCGCCAAGGATGTAAAGACGGATTTATCCCATGTCGTTCCATCGCTAAAGCGAATGACCTCGATCTTCGCCCCCTCGGTGACGTAGTAATCCTTCACTGTCAGGCATTCACCGGTGTCAAGCACCAATACCAGATCACTGGCATTGCGCGTTACGCGGAGTTGCGTCGGGTCAGCGTCCACAACCACCGTATCCCCGTCCCCCGCGCTCTCGATGACCGTATCGTTGCCTGAACCCGCTCTCAACAAATACGTGTCGCTGCCTTCCAGTCCTTCAAGTTCGTCGTCCCCCTCCGTACCGGCAAGAAAATCATCGCCGGCAGTAACCGCATCTGCCAGGCTGGCGACGGTGGATTGATCCCAAACGACGCCATCGTTGAACAAAATCGCCTCGATCTTGGCCCCGTCGTTCAGGAAGTACCCCTCCACCGTCAGGCGCTCACCGGTATCCAGCACCAGGATCAGGTTTTCGGCATCGCGCGTTACGCGCAGCTGCGAAGGCGCGGCATCGACCGAGATGGTGTCGATGTCGCCCGCAGTCATCTCGACCACCGTATCGTTGCCAGACCCGGCCCGCAATACGTAGGTGTCGTCACCCTCACCGCCGACCAGAACATCGTCTCCCCCCAGACCATCCATCAGGTCGCCACCGGGGGTGCCGAACAAAGTCTCCGAGCCATCCGTGGGGTGCGGGAGCCGAGTTTCGATCATGCCCTGATCCCAGCTCGTGCCGTCACTGAAAACGACAGCTTCGATCTTCGCCACGTCGGCAACGTAGTAGTCCAACACCGTCAGCCGCTCTCCCGACTCCAGCACCAAGATCAGGTCGCTGACCGTGCGGAAAACCTGCACCTGAGCCGGCGCCGCAGCTATCGACACTTGATCCCAGCCCCCCCCGGATTCAACAACGGTATCGTCGCCCGAACCCGGTCCCCACGAATACGTATCGTTGCCCTCGCCGCCATCGAGCGTATCGTCGCCCTCGCCGCCATCCAGCAGATCATCGCCCACAGTACCGACCAGATAATCGCTTCCGGTCGTTACCGCATCCGCCATCGGCGCAAAAACGGACCGATCCCATATCGTCCCGTCATTGAAGTGAATTGCCTCGATCTTTGCGCCATCCGCCAGGTAATAGCCCAGCACCGTCACGCTATCGCCGGAATCCAGCAGCAGAATCAGGTTCTCCGCATCCCGCGTCACCCGCAGGGCAGAGGGAGCAGCGTCGACCCACACCTGATCGTAGGCGCCCTGGGCCTCCTCAATGAGGTCCTGGCCCGAGCCGGGGGCGAGATGATAGATGTCGTCGCCCTCGGTACCCAAAAAGTATTCGTTATCCGCCGTGTTCTCAAAACTCGCCCCCGGCGGGGCAACAAAGTTTGCGTTGGCGAGCAGCGTCTGCGCATCCATGCGGCTGCCGTCAGCAAAGACGATGCTTTCCAGACGAAGCGCCGGCACATCAACGAAGCCCACCAGTTGAATGCTGCCGCCGTCCAGCATCCGCAAGGTCACATCGTGGTAGTTCTTCTCAATCACGACATCGGCGCCGTTGATGTTCTCCAGCACCAGGGTATCGACGCCTGCGGCGTCAATGATGCTGTCCGTTCCGTCGCCGAGACGATAGGTGTAGGTGTCGTTGCCGGCGCCGCCGATCAGCGTATCGTCGCCTTCCAGTCCGGCCAGGGCGTCGTCGCCGTCGGCGCCTTCGAGCCAATCGTTGCCCGCCGTGGCGGTATTGGCGGCGGCAAGGATCGTTGCTTGATCCCACGCGCTGCCATCGGCAAAGTCGATGCCTTCGATACGGGCTGAATCGGCGAGATAGAAGTTGCTCACCGTCAGCCGATCCCCCGTGTCGAGCAGCAGGATGAGGTTGCTGGCATCCCGCGTGACGCGCAGTTGCGATGGATTGGCGTCTATCGAAATCCGGTCATTGAAACCCTGAGCCTCCACGATCACGTCCTGGCCGCTGCCGGGGCCGAAGAAATACGTGTCGTCGCCCTCGCTGCCGTAGTAGGTGGCGTCCTCGCCATCCACCAGATCGAAGCTGCTTCCCTCGGGCGCCACAAAGGTGGCGCCGTCGATTAGCGCCTGGGCATCGACGGCGGAGCCATCGTCAAAATACAGGGCCTCGATGCCATTGTCGGCCTTGTCCACAAACCCCGGCAGCACCAAGCATCCGCCGTCCGGAAAATGGATCGTGAGGTCGTGATAGTTCTTTTCCAGAACAAGTTCGGCAAGCGTGACGCCTTGCAGCACGAGGCTATCGAAGCCGCCTTCGTCATAGATCGTGTCGGAACCGTCGCCGAGGCGGTAGATGTAGGTGTCGTCTCCGGTATTCCCTGCCACGAGGTCATCGCCGGCGCCGGCAATAACGCGGTCTGCCACCGCGGTGCCAATGATCATGTCGTTCTGGTCGGTGCCGACGAGGTCGAAGCCCCGATCCAGAAGCTCCTCATAGCTCATCGTCGAGCCGTCATCGAACTGGATGCTGTCGAAGGGCTTGTTGGTGAACGGGTCGGCGGGATCAAAGTTCTCGAAATGGATCACGTCGCCAGCGTCGGGACCGATCTGGATGGCAAGGGAGCCAAGGCTGAGCTTGACGTCGTTGGCTGTAACGCCGGAACCCAGCACCAAGGTGTTGCCCACACCGCCCGTGGTGACGTGGTCGGTGCCATCGCCCAGGCTATACATGATCTGGTTGTTGTTGCCGCTGGCGCTGAGGGTGTCGTTGCCCTTGCCCCCGGAAACCTTGCCGCGGGCAGAAATGGTGTTGTCTCCGCTTCCGCCCAGGGTCCATGTAACCCCGTCGGCGTCACTGCCGGTGAGCGTGTCGGTACTGTATTTGCCGATCAGTTCAGCAATGGAAAGGGTTTTGTCGTCTATCTCGTAGCGTTCGATGGCGCCGCCAATACCGCCCACCACGTGGAGGCGGTCACCGTTGCCGTAATCAATCACCAGATCGCCGCCGCCGTTGGCGGCCTGAACCGCAATACTGCCGGCGCCTTCGATCCGTACGGTGTCATTTCCGCGTTCCTCAAAGATGACTTCCGCGTTGCCATTTGCGGCAGACGGACCGTCTCCGGCCCGCAACACATAGATGTCGTCGCCCTTGCCGCCGGCCATGGCATCGGCGCCGCCACCGCCGATCAGGGTGTCGTTGCCGTCCTCGCCAGAAAGGCTGTCGTCGCCATCGCCGCCGCGCAGTTCATCGTTGCCGCCGTTGCCGGCAAGAACGTCCTTGCCAACGCCGCCATCGAGAATGTCGTCACCGCCTTGGTCGGATTTGCCTTCATCGCCTTGCAGGCTGTCGTCGCCCTTGCCGCCAAACAGCAGGTCGTCGCCAGCGCCGCCGCCCAGCCAGTCTTTGCCTTCACCGCCGACCAGGGTGTCTTTGCCGCCGTCGCCAAAGAGGGTGTCGTCGCCGGCTTCGCCGTCGAGATAGTCATCGCCATGGAAGGCTTTGTCGAGGGCGCTGTAGTCGCCTTCGAGGATGTCGTTGCCGGCGCCGCCAAACAGTTCGTCGTCGTTGCCGCCGCCCCAAAGCTTGTCGTTGCCGGCTTCGCCGTCAAGATAGTCGGTGCCGTGGAATTGGCCGGGGGTCTTGGTGTCGTCGCCGTCGATTTCGTCGTCGCCGTCGCCGCCCCAGAGGTCGTCGTTGCCGCCGTTGCCGGTGAGCTGGTCGTTGCCGGCGCCGCCGTCAATGACATCGTTGCCGTGAAGGTCGCCGGCGAGGCTGCCGCCATTGGCGCCTTCGTCAGGGTTGTCGCCGGAGAGGACGTCGTTGCCATCGCCGCCGTTGATCTGGTCGTTGCCTTGGTCGCCGAAGGCGACATCGTTGTCCACGCCGCCGTCAATGAAGTCGTCGCCGCCTTCGCCAAAAATCCAGTCGTCGCCGCCGCCGCCGAGGAGCATGTCGTTGCCGCTCTGAAGGGTGCTGGCGCTGGCGTTGGCGAATTCAGGGCGATAGTGGGTTATGTCGCCGCTGGGGGCGACGATGCGGTTGAGGGTCCAGTCGATTTTGATCTGGGTGCCGCTCATGTCGCCCCAGAGGGTGTCGTTGCCGGCTTGGCCGAGGAGCATGTCGGCCCCGGCGCCGCCGAGGAGGACGTCGGCGTCCGCCGCTCCGTTTAGCAAATCGTCGCCGGCCGCGCCATCGACCCAGTCGCCTTTGGCGCTGCTGGCGCCGCTGCTGGCGAGGTTGGCGGCGAGGGCGTCGGCGCGGTTGACCTGGGTGTCGGCAAACACTTGGTCGTCGCCGGCGCCGCCGTAGAGGATGTCTTGTCCGTTGCCGCCTTCGAGGACGTCGTCGCCGCCGCGCCAGGCGGAGAGGATGTCGTTGCCGTCTTTGCCTTGGAGCAGGTCGTTGCCGAGGCTGTCGTAGAGTTGGTCGTCGTAGCCGGGGGCTTCTCCGTCGGTGAGTCTGTTGTCTAGCGCGTCGGAGTGGGCTTGGAGTCCGGGCAGGCCGGGGTCGAAGTCGATGGGATTGAAGTCGCCGACGATGATGGCGGCGTAGTCGCCTTCGGTTTCGGTCTTGGCTTCGACATTCACGGCAACGCTGTCGGTCAGCGGGGTGCTGCCCTCGGGGGCGTTGGGGTCGGTGAGGGTGGCGGCGAGGTCGAATTGGGTGGTGGCGTCCACGTCGCCGGTGGCGGCGAGGGTGAAGGTGAGGCTGTCGGCGCCGGCGGCGAGGTCGAGGTCAATGTTGGCGCCGGTGGGCTTGACGGCCTTGCCGTCGATGTAGAGGGTGTAGAGAGACCAGAGGGAGCCAAGGGCGAGGGTGAGGACGCGGCCCACGGGGCTGGTGTTGGCGACAAAGGCGGTGAAGGCCTGGGCGGCGCCTTCGGCCACCGTGGCGACGGTTTGGTCGGCATAGTCGGCGAGGCGGGCGAGGTTGGTGCTGGGGGTGGCGGTGGGGGAGAGGACAAGTTTGGGGTCTTGGGCGAGGGTGATGCCGAAGGTCTTGGTGTTATCGCCGGAGGTGTTTACGGTTTCGGCTCCTGCCGTGGCCCCGGTGGCGGAGGCGAAGTCGAAGTTGTTGATGGTGATGCTGTCGTTGTCGTTGTTCTGGAAGGTGATCTTGAGGTCTTTGAGGCCGTTGCCGATTTTTTCGTAGGTGACGGTTTTGTCGGCGCTTTGCCATTTCTTGTCGGCGACGATGACTTCGCTGCCTCGGGGGAGGGAAAGACCGGCGATGATGCCGCCGTCGAGGTCTTCGATGGTGTCGGCGCCGTCGCCTTTGGTGAAGGTGTAGGTGTCTTTGCCGGCGCCGCCTTCGAGCAAATCGTTTCCTATGCCACCTTCCAGAGTATCGTCGCCGCCATTTCCGATCAGGCGGTTGGCGAGTTTGTTGCCATAAAGAATGTCGCCGGCGCCGCCGCCGGTGGCGTTTTCTATATCGCATTCGAGGGCGATGCCGACGTTGCGTTGGTCGAAGTTGTTCAGACCAATGGAACTCATGCTGCCGGGCATGAGGTCGATCAATACCTTGGTGCTCATGCCGCTGGCGTTGATCTCGTCGCTGCCGTCGGCATCCCAAAGGGTCATGAGCACCTTGCCGGGATTGCGGTAGGTGCTGGCTGCATCCATGCCCAGACTATCGGCGAAGGGGTGGGAGTTGTCGGCGAAGGTGTAGAGAGTTGCGCCGGTGTTGGTGGTTGTGTTCTTGCCGTAGAGGCGCTGGAGTTGCGCTATGTCGTAGACCATCGGGGTGATGGGGTAGAGGTTAGTTGGTGTTATTTCACTGCTCTGATTCTGTGGATATGCCATTACTGTAAATAATGCGCTAGCTTGGTATGTCGGCAAGGAAGCGGCCGAAGTAGTGCCGGTTCCTGCAGTTCTTCCATCGTGCGCAAGCCCAAGTGAGTGACCTAGCTCATGCAATAGCGTAAAGAATGCCCTAGAACCTGGGGCAAACTGGGAAAAACGGTAACTAGGCGAATATATCCAGACATCGCCATTAATAGACTCTGGTAGAGCTTGGCGAGCAGCGATGGGAGAGAACGTAAATCGTGGAAAGTTGCCCGTAGCAATATCCCCCTCGGTACTGACATCAATCCAACCTTCGCCTAATTTCAGTAGACGAGATTCAAAACCGATAGTGATGTTCCCAACGGGAGTTGTTCTATCCGTTTCGCTAGTTTGCATAATTTCTGAAACAGATATTCCTGCAACTGAAGCTAGAGCATCTAACGCTCGCCTTACTTGGGTAGCTTGAGAAGCAATCATTGCCGAGAAGTTAGAGGGCCTCCCGTATAGATATGTTTGTGCAAGGCCTTCATAGACAGGAATGCCATCACCATAGTATCCAGGCACGGCTTGTAGGATCGTGTAGCTAATGTTGAGTGGCGAAGTCAATAATGGCTCTCCGCTCGATGTGGAGTTCCACGAGCTATGAAACAAATACTTGTCATTAAATATTGTACGCACAAGGGTAGCCATGAGAGCCTCAATCTTGATTAGGGTTGTTCGACTTGCACGGAGATGGGCTAGCGAAACATTCGGGTCGAATCGTTACTCCGTTACGGAATGACTCTTCAAACTCAAAAACTCTCTCGCAGAAATCCACATCTATTCCATATCCTTCAAGGCGAAGCCTTGAGTTATCAACTGGGCAGCGGTAAGACATGGTGCGAAGAAATGGTTCAAGGGTATTTCGAATCCGCGCATAGTCGTTTGCGTTATAGCCATAAAAAGAGAGGCGCCCCTCCTTACCATCTAAAAGAAAGTCCACATCGGCATAGTGCGTGTGTGGGTATAGTTCTCCGGGGCCTGTAGGTATGTCAAATAGCTTAAGATTACGCACGGCTTGAAGGAAGTCCTTGAGCTCTGAAGGTGACAAGATGTGGTGCCCATGCTTTACCTTGACTCTGTTTGCTCCCCAAAAAACTACCGTTCCACTGCTAAAAACTTGCACCGCGTAGTGTGGTCCCCAACCTGAATGTGACCGGTCTCGTCCACTAAAAGAAAAATGGACAAGATCAAAGAGCGGCTGCTTTTCCGTTGGTGACATTCCACTACTTTCATCAATGCCAGCCGAACACGAGAATGCAATAGGCCCAAGGCTCAAGAGAATTGCTATTCGCAAGACTTTCTTTAACAATATTCGCAATATTCCGGGACACATGGTTTCTCCGAAGCGCCGAAGCAGGCCTCGGTTTCTCTTCTTTTCATCCATCACGCCACCTCCCTAAACTCAGCAAATATTCGGGGACAGACCACGGTTTCCCGGAAGCGTTGAAGCAGACCGCAATTTCCTATTTTGCTTTTCATCACGCCACCTCCATAAACTCAGAACCATTTGAAGCATCGGCCTGCAAGCCGCATCCAGCGGCCTCCCCAGCCATGCCGGCCCTAAACTGTCCATTCCATGCGCCCTGCAACTTAGCGTTCATTGCTTCTCCTATTCTGTGTCTCACGCTTCACTCTCCCCCGCCACACTCATCCTTGTCGAGTGCTCACCTAACGTGATGACCTCATCCACCTGTAATCCCCTCGGTATCTGGTGCGTAATAAAGATCATCGTCACCTTCCCCTTCAGCGTATTGATCGTCTTGGCGAAGTGTTCCGCCGTCTGTTGGTCCAGGTTCGACACTGCTTCATCAAATACCAGAACCTTCGGCCGTTTCAATAGCGCCCTTGCGATAGCCAACCTTTGCCGCTGCCCACCCGAAAGCCCGGTACCCCGCTCCCCGATCTCGGTCTGGTAGCCCTGGGGCAGTTGGTCGATCACTTCATGAATCTCCGCCGCCTTGCAGGCGCGGATCACGTCCTCGAAGCTGGCATGGGGCTGGGCCATGACGAGGTTGTCGTAAAGGGTGCCGGAGAACAGCACCGTCTCTTGCGGCACGACGCCGAAGGTAGCGCGCAGTTCATTCGCCGCCAGGTGGCGGATATCCCGTCCGTCGAGACGAATCAGACCATCGCTGGGTTGGTAGAAGCCCTGCAGCAGTTTGGCCAGGGTGCTCTTGCCGCAGCCGGAGGGGCCCATGAGGACGGTGAGGTGGCCGGGCTTGAAGGTGATGCGCAGGTTTCGGTAGAGCCAGGGGTGGTGTTCAGAGTATCTAAAGGCGACATCCACCAGTTCGATCAGACCCTTGCCGCCGGCTTCCCGGGCGGGGGTGAGGGTGTGGGGTTCGGTGGGCATGTCGAGGATGTCGCCGAGACGCTTGACGGCGATGTTGGCCTGCTGGAACTCCTGCCACAGGCCGACCAGGCGCAGCATGGGCTGGCTCATGCGGCCGGCGAACATCTGGAAGGCGACCAGCATGCCCACCGTGAAGCCATCGTTCTGCATCACCAGCAGGGCGCCGACAACGAGGATGGAGAGGGTCATGACCTGTTCGACGCCGTTGGCGACGACGTTGTAGGTGTTGCCCACTTGTTTGGTGCCAAAGCCGGCGGCGAGGTAGCTGGCGAGGTAGTCGCCGTAGCGCTTTTCTACATGGGGTTCCATCTGGAGGGATTTGACGGTGGCCATGCCCGAGACGTACTCGGTGAGGAAGGACTGGTTACGGGCGCCGAGGAGGAATTGCTGGTTGAGGCGCTCGCGGAAGAGCGGGGCGACGAGGAGGCTCATGAGGCAGATGAGACCGAGAAGGCCGACGGCGATGAGGGAGAGCTGCCAGGAGTACCAGAACATCACCGCGAGGAAGATGAGCAGGAAGGGGAAGTCGAGGATCAGGGTGACGGCAGCGCTGGAGACGAACTCGCGGATGGTCTCGACGCCATGGAGCCGGGCCACCAGGGTGCCGGTGGGGCGTAGCTCGAAGTACGGCAGGGGCAGGCGCAGGAGGTGGCGGAAGACTTGGGCGCCGAGGACGGCATCAATGCGGTTGCCGGTGTGGAGCACCAGGTATTGGCGCAACCAGGTCATGGTGCTGGTGAAGAGCATGAACATAACCAGGGCGACGCCGAGGACTATCAGGGTGCTCTTGGTCTGGTGCACCACCACCTTGTCGATGATGACCTGGGTGAACAGAGGGGTAGCAAGACCCACCAGCTGGATGGCGAGGGAGGCCAGGAGCACGTCGCGCCAGATGGTCTTGTGCTTGAGGAGCTCAGGCAGGAACCAGCGGAAGCCGAATTGGGAGTCGGCGGGTTTGCCGTCTTGTTCGGTCAGGGGGGCTTCCTGGCGGGCAAACTGGAGGACGGAGCCGGCGTAGGTGGTGGCGAAGGTGGCAACATCGTCTTCGCGGGGGGATTGTTCGCCAGGGACGAGATAGGTCACCCGGCCTGCCTCGGCCCTGAGAAGGAGAGAGAAGCTCAGGGGAGGCAGGTCGGGTGAGGAAGGCGCCGGCGCTGTCGGGGGTTCGACTCCCTCCGTCTGCGCCGACGGGCTGACCAGGGTCAGAGGAGTCGGGGGGACGGGGATGGGATCGGTACCGCCCTCGACGGGTGGGGGCTGAATCAGGGCGAAACAGGGGAATGCGAGGTCGGAGAGGGCTTCGGGGGAGCGCGGTTCCAGGCCAGAACGGAAACCGAGCCCTTCAAGGGCGGCCTGAAGGGAGGCGACGGTATGGGGCGGCGGGAATTGCTGGAGGACGAGACGGGGCTCAAAGGGGAGGCGATGGAGTTGGCAAGCCGCGCCCAAGAGCCAAATAAACGACGAACTGCCAATGTCCCTAGCATGCCACTGGCCCACGTCATTGAATTTGGTAATTGTCATTTACCGGCGAATTCCCACACCATTTGTATGGAATATACCGGAAGAATCCACCCCGCCCACCCTATCTAATCTGATAGTTTTTCTCGAAGTAAATGCATATACGCAGGCTACGGACCGGTGCAAGTAACTTCAATTATCGAGAAACGCCCTCCCTCCCCTGCTCCTCAGGGCGGGAAGCAGTCAATGAGCAGTAGCGCCAAACTCACTATGTCATTTGACTTGACATCACACCGAGTATGCCACCACAATAGGGCGTGAATTCGATACTTGAAGATCGGCCAGTGGCTACATGCCCCGAATGTGGGTATGTGATGGAGCGTTACATGCTCCCGGCTCCGCATTCGATTGAAGGCTATGTGCAAATATTTGGCTGCATCACTTGCGGAATAGCGCAACCTGCGCCACAAGAAAACAAGCCATCCGAAATGACTATCAAGTACCGTTAGCCAGGTTCTCTTGGGTTCTGTGAAGAACCCCGCTCTCCCGCAGACATTACCGTCTCGCGCAGTTCCTTCCCCGGTTTGAAATGGGGAACCCACTTGGATGGAACAAGGAGGGACTCACCCGTCTTGGGATTGCGTCCCCGGCGCCCGGTTCGTTCGTGAACTGAAAAAGTGCCAAACCCTCGCAATTCGATACGCTCTTTGGCAGCAAGTCGATTGCTCATGGCCTGTAGCAGCTGATCAACGCACTCTTGAACATCTCCAATTTTCAGGGATTTGAAACGCCTTGATAGCTGCCTTATTAATTCTGAGCGGGTCATTCGTGAGTCCTGTTGCCGGTTCAGCACTCCTGAAATCATACCCGAACCAAGCATCCCAGCTGTGCAGTTAACCAGCTCTAACTACGGATGGCTCACATTAATTTATCCAGGAATCGCCGTAAAGCCCCGGCACTTCAGACCGAGGAGTAGTCAAGCAATCCATACCAGATTACCTATCTGTATTGATAGGAACTATCGAATCCGGTAGAGCTTAATTACATAATCCGAGGCAATATTCTTCCATCTGAAATGGAGAACACAATGAAACTCTGGCTTAGCGTTATGTGTATTCTTGCTTCCTGCCTTTCAGTTCCGTCAGCCTTCGCTAAGTCACTCTGGAATCCATCTGCAATAAGCCCGCCGGACGCCTTTAGCTCTATTACTTTTGAAATGCGCGGCAGCCGAGGTGGTCGAAGCTATAGTTCCGGTTCTCGTCGTAGTTACTCAAGCAACAGAACTGGCGGGGAACGAGGAGGTTGCGGGAGCCGCGGCGGCCCGGGGTATCGAAAGGCAAATGGAAAATGTGCTAGCTGGCGCTAAGCCCACTTTTGATCAATCCACATGAACCAAGACGACCAGAACCAACAGGATGCTCATCCTGCTACAGAGCAACAGAATGAAGTTATCGTTGCGCGATCTGAGATTGAGCAACTGGATAGCCGGTTACGACAAATTGAGAAAATTACTCAGACTATCGAGTCAATTTCCAAATCGGCCATTGACGCTGCAACAAGCTACCTACAGAACAAGGCTGAGACAGAGCGAAAAGAAGCAGAATCTCGCAATGCAAGACATGCACGAGAAATAACTCTAAAGGACAAGCTCCACAAGCGTTCAATTGTCGCTCTACTGTTCATCGTTACTATTGTCGCGATTTTGGTAGGCACTGCTGTTGCTTTTGGTGAGGCGGAGCTTGCCAAGACAATACTCCTCGCTAGTCTAGCTTTGGCGGGAGGCGCTGGAATCCGAAATCTCTTCCGGACGGAAGACGAGAAGTGATTTGGCCTAACTTACTACTAAGAGCCATTCCTTTTCTTGCATGCTTTACTGCGTTCATTGTTAGTCATCCTGTCGACGCAGGAGAACTCTATCGCTGTAGTGCTAATGGAAAGACGATCTTTTCAGACCAGCCATGCGGTGGAACTCCCCCCAATGCGCCACCAACGAGTCCGTCTCCTTCTGGTCAAGCAGTCCCCCCGTCCAGCTACACCCCAAACAGTCTCGACTATTCCACTCCATATGGAGAATGGAGAACACAAGCTCAGTATCAAGCTTCCGATAAAGGCAAACCGGTACCTGGATCGCATTCTGTTGTTGGCTTGGTTATTCGGATTGAACCTGCCGGAAAGTTGATTGGCTCGAGTCCTGAGAATGGCTGCAAGCTGTTGGGAGTGGCATCTCCTTACATCACCGCGACCATGCTTTCAATCGACGTGACCTTGTCGGGGTGTCATTTCAACGCGTACAACCGACGTTTTACCGGCTCCCTAACCCTGAATACGACAATGAAGTCTGCTGCACTTTCCCTCAACGCAGCAGATATCCGACTCGGGACATACACAGGTTATGACATCAAAGCCACCACGAGGCGATGAGGGTTTTACTCCATCAGGCCTACAGGCCAAAGGACCACCATGAGCACCAGCGCTTTGCAAGAATCTCCGAATGACGAGACGCACCAAAATCATCAGCCTCGGCATTTTGTACCAGGCATATATGGCCATCTAACGTATCTAGAGCGAATCCTTCAGATCGCAATCAGCTTCACGTTCTTCTGGCTATATGCAATTTTTGTCTTTTTGCTTTACATGGCGAAAGAGGGATTCTTCTCCTATGACCTTTTTGCAACAGGAGGATTCGGAATTTCCGTCTTCTTCATCACTGCAGAGTTGCAGGTCGCCCTAATTTCATTAAGCACATTCGGTTGGATCGGGCTAATCAAGAGAGTTCATCACATAGCGGGGAGCAGTCGAACACTAGAAAACAAATCGCTGGCATTTATGTTAGTTGCGATAAACGTTGCCCTAACGTCGATCATCGTCTTTAGCTCGACTATGGAGACTGGCGAAAAAGCTTTGCTTTTGGCATTGCTATTTTCTGTAGCCTTGTACCTAATTTTCTTGCTCATCGCAAAAACAAGAAAAATTTGGAAGGCTATGTTGTTCCTATTTATTACTATGACTTCAATTTCTTTAACAGGGAGTCCTACTATCGTTAACCTTCTCCACCTCGGTCTCAAAACATACGGTATTGGTGGGGGATTGAAAGCTACGGCCCATTATCAAGGAGGTACTGCAACCGGTTCCTTAATTCTTTTAGGGCCTGACAACGCGTATTTACGAATGGAAGCTGCGGATAACGAGAGCTTTACTCTAATTCTTCCGAGAAATTCACTTTTTCGTTTGGATATCCACAAGAACGCTGCCCCTATAAAAAGATAGTCGCTATACAGGGTTCCTTCCATATTAGGAGTCCTGTACATGAAATCTCTGCGAAATTCAAAGCTTCATCAGTTCCAGACTTTGCGGAACCAACTGGTTACGTTCGAAGCTGGCATTATTGAAGATGACCTAACAGGACGCGCGAGCCTTGCAGTTTCGGCCTTAGGCTTTCTAACACCTGCGGTCCTGTTACTGAGCGGATGCCTCCTAGCTGGCTCTTACCTCAAAACCCGGCGCCAGTTACAGGAGGAAGATATGCCTGGCTCGTGGCTTTCTCTTGCAATTGAGTATGAATCCGCCAATCCAAGAGCAAGACAACTCATCGCACAGGCCAAATCCCAAGGGAAGATATCGTACATCGATGCCGAAGCTTGGCTAAAGGAAGAGTCCAAAGTCTGGGCTACTGAATAGCCGGGCGCTCCGGCGATACTGTCATCCGCCCCTTGCTACCCTTGCTATTGTGAACTGATACCACCTTTGCTGTCAGATCAATACCCTTGATCCGCTGGCTGACACCCTCATGGACGCACCGTCAGGCACCACAGATCAATTCAGCTATGAGTCTTAAGGTGTATGCTTTAGCTATATAGGAAACATTCCATATCGAAAGCCGCTTCGCCATTCATGTCGCAGGCAAAGGCGCTCGCGATACCCGTTCCCACAAACCTTTACACCCGCTAGCATCAGCCCCCGCTGGTACGAAACCAGGGGCTTTGGAGACCAAACTGACCCTCAAGCGGCTGCCCAGTAATCAAAAACTTTCTGCCATCCAGGCCATCGTGTCTAAAACCACTTATCCACAAGAAAGGTCTTACTCCATGAACAAGTCAGAGCTAATCGAAGCCATGGCCAAATCCGCCGAGCTCACCAAGGCCGATGCGGAACGTGCTCTAAATGCTGCCATTGAAACGGTCGTCAAAGCGGTAGCCAAGGGCGATACCGTGACCTTGGTCGGCTTCGGCACCTTTAAGTCGGTCAAGCGCGCTGCCCGTACTGGCCGCAACCCCCAAACTGGGGCAGCATTGAAGATTGCTGCCTCTACGACCCCGAAGTTCACCGCCGGTGCTACCTTCAAGTCTGCCGTGGCCGGTAAGAAGGCCAAGAAGAAGTAAAGCACGTCAAACCACCCAGCCCTTGATCCATCTGCTTAAAACGACTGACGTCCAGACCCACGAAACGTGTGACTGGTCGATCATCTGGATGCATGGGCTGGGTGCCTAACTGCCAGTTACCGATCCTGGCAGCACAGGACACCGAAGGTGCTGCCGTACCCCTAGATCAGGGTATTCAAGCTCAAGATTTTCTCGTGCACAATTGCCGCTCTTGCCAGTGGCATGAATACCAAATGTCCCGTGCTACCGAATGGAAAATATTCAAGATGGGGTACTTGGCTCAATTGACGTACTGCGCCACCTCAAGCCCTTTTCAACACCTGACAATTATTTCCATATGGCAAACATCGCAACGCTGCTCAAGCAAGAAATTACTCGTCTGGTCCGTAAAGAGCTCAAGACCGAGACGGAATCCATCAAAAAAGCAAACTTCCGCTACCGTTCGGAAATCGCCGAACTCAAGCGCCGCATAGTCACGCTTGAGCGGCAGCAAAAAGCTGCAGAGAAGCAAGGGCGCAGACAGGAGACTATTCCTTTGGCTACCAATGGTCCCGAGGCACAGTTCAGGTTCCGCCCAGCGGGCTTGAAGAAGCACCGCGAGCGATTAGGCCTATCGGCATCGGTGCTAGCCTCGATTCTCGGCGTATCAGCACAGACGATCTACAACTGGGAAGCCAGTACATCCACGCCGAACAAGAACCAGATCGCTAAAATCGCAATTCTGCGAAAGATGGGAAAACGAGAAGTACAGGCACGCTTAGCGGCCTTGGAAGCAGCTAAATCTGAAGTGAATTAAGCTGTTACCCTCACATCTCTTATCTCTTATCTGGAAGCACCGTAAAGCCCCGGCACTTAAGGCCGGAGAGTAGTCAATAGAAGGGAGAGGACTTAGCACCAATACAATTGATGATGCCGATGGCGCTGAGCAAGAAAGAATCCGATTTCGCAAGCCGTGGAGATGCTAGTAATCGCCTTGCTTGAGCAACTCGACAAAAACGGATTCCGATATGGGACAGATCGACTGTCCCTCCGTGACAGGTGCCCTCAGGAACGAGAGCAATTCGGCGACGCAGATATCCCGGCAACTTCCAAGCGATGCATCTCGAAGCAGTAGCCAGAACCGCTGATCAAGGTAGATCCGTTGGCGTAAGCGACCTCGGCACCAAGTTTTACTCGCTTTTATCGCATATAGCCTCCCAAAGAGATCGACGGATTGCGACGGTGAAATTGAATTCGTGAAACGTCTGGTCTTTGAGATTTCATATCCGCGACAGAGAGTTAAACAGGGCTACAGCCCTAGGTTGGGTTACCTTTAGCCTCCCTCGACAAACGCTGATGTGCAAACGGAAGACATCCGAAACGGGTCGCTTACCCGTATGATATTCGGGAGCAATGAGGCCTGGAAGGATAGGATGCCTATGTACGCGTACATCGACGAGACTGGGAACACCGGTAAGAATATTTTCGATGAAGATCAGCCGCTTTTTCTCACTGCGGCGCTGATATCGAAAGTCAATTTTGATTTACTTGAACGCGAGACATTCTTCCGGATTTCGAGCCGTTTTGGCGCCAAAGCCTTGCATGCAAATGAACTCGGGGAAGCCGCCGTCGAAGCGTACGCACCGGACATGCTACGGATTCTGAAAAAGCACGACTGTCGGTTCTTCATATCGCGCGCTGAGAAGCGATACCTGGCAGTCACAAAGCTAGTTGACACGCTTTTCGATTGCTTTGAGAACAAAGCTGTGCCGTGGCATACGTACAATTTCCGACCCTTGCGCTTGCTAATGGTATTCAAAATCGCGCACATCTTGACGGTCGAATCCGCGAAGAAGTTCTGGGGCGCCCTCATGGAAAAAGACAAGACCCGGGCCTATGTGCTATTCCTAGAAGCACTATCGGATATCAGGGAAAACGTCTCAATACTTCCAGATGTCCGGTCAAGGGAATTGATCACCGATGCGATCGAGTGGGCCAGCAAAAACCCCGAGGGAATCTATCTTCACGTCAACTCAAAGTCCACACGTGCGGGCCACCTCCCTAACATGGCCGTCTTCCCAAACCTGCTCGAAGGAATCGAGCAAAGATCTCGTCTTTGGAAGAGGCCGGTGATCGAGGTTGTTCATGACAGGCAGAGCGAATTCCAAAAGGTAATGACCGAATGGCATGCGCTATATGCTAACGCGGCGCCTGGTGTTATCACATGGACCCTCGGCGAGAAGCACACGCTCCGGCGACTGAACGGCAGCAAGTTCAGGATTAGCGCCTCATCCGATAGCCCTGGGATCCAGGTGGCGGACACGACGCTCTGGCTTTTCAAAAGGATTCTCGCCAACAAGCCAATTGGCCAGAACTCGGCAGCCCTGATGGAATACGTCTTTCGTCGTGGTTTCCAAAATGACCTATCGTTTGATGCAGTCGGAGCATGGTTGCAACGATACTTTCACGAGCTTGATTCGCAACCGCTATCCGAGGAGTCCATCGCCAGAGGCAGAGAATTTCAGCGAATCGCCGAGCAAAGAAGACAGGAGGAGATGGCAGCCTATGCAACAGACAAATTACGCGCCTTGGCGTCCCTAGGAGGCTCCCGTGAGGCATAAATGGCATCGCTAACTGATGATCTTGAATCGATCCTCGCAACGACAGTTGAGATGCTCGTAGCAGATGGGAACATGGAAGCTGCAGCCTTACTTAGATCGGCTGATCCTCAAATCGAGCAGACTGGATACGATAATTGGAACGGGGGGACAACTATTTGGACCCTATATCTTCGAATCCAGGCGCGTGACTTTGCTCAACTTGGCACATGTCGAGAGGGACTTGAAAGCCAAATCGACAATCGGTTGAAGCCGATTATCGAGCAGTTTTCCAGTGACTGGGTTGGGGTCAAAATTGCGCCCAAACTGGAAGAAAGAAGGGATTGGCGTCAGCAGGGCGTCGAACTGCCACGAGAAGTTCGCCAAGACATCATTGATTTCTTTCGTATGGAACAGCTCTGTTGGTCTGGTCTTTTGGATGAGGTCGAATTTCTCCAGCGCCTGTACGATATTGAGAGCCTTCCTTCCACCGACAGTCGATTCAAGTCGGCTTCGAGTGACATCTGGCAACACAGGGTGAACAATCCCGATGACTGGCCTGACGACTGGATTTTTTCTGATCGCAGGTTTAGGTTGATGGACGGTCCTACCGAGGGATTCTTGCGATTCCTTTGCGAGGTAGTACATCCGCTCGTTCGCCCTGATCGAAACGACTGTCTGCGTTTGGTCAATGCGATTAATGATCGGATTCAACTGCACGGCTGGAAACTGGTTGAAGATGAGCCTCTTGCTGGGCGTCCAAGATTCGTTCCCAGACAGACAAAATTGAGTGTTGGAAGGTCTGCCACTCGGGCTCGTTCTGTTGCCGATGCATTGGATGCCGGCTGGATGCAGAAAGAAATTGAGCGACTGGAGCGAGCTGTAGAATCTGATCCAGCATTGGCTATTGGTACTGCTAAAGAGCTTGTCGAAACATGCTGCAAAACGATCCTCTCCAAGCTGGATATTGAATTCGGAAAGCGTGCAGACATCAACGACCTCACGAAGCTTCTCGCCAAAGCATTAAAGCTTGTTCCAGAGGGAATACCCAACGAGGCAAAAGGGGTCGAGAACGTTAGGTTGATCCTACGTAACCTATCTGCTTTGCCCGGCTACCTGACGGAACTCCGCGGCCTTTACGGCACTGGTCATGGGAGAGATGGCAAGCACCGGGGGCTTGAACCGCGACACGCAAGGCTGGCAGTGGGGGCGGCGGTCGTCTTCATCGATTTCGTGACTGAAACCTATAGGCAGCGGTCACTAGCTGACCAGCCAACTGCAGAAAATTGACAGAAGCAATGAACTTACCGTTAGTCGACACCTTCACTTCAGCCTACGAGGCCTGGGTAACGAGGCCAGCGACCCCAGAAGAAATAATGGCTGAATGGCAGAGAACGGGACGCCCCCTTCTTCATGTCAATGAATCGCTCATCGCAAGGGTCACAAACTCTCTAGAAGCGGCAAATTACATTGCCACTTCCGGTTCTGATAACGGCCTTGGGAACTACATAAATTCTGCTTTGGACAATGATGCCAACTTTGCCATTTGGCGAAAAGCAATGCCATCAGCAACTCCAATGGAACTTTCCAAGTACAAGAACAGCTACCCTCATTGTAACTTCGTTCAGGTCAGTGCTGAAATCACTAATGTTGGTATCCATCTATCTCCCGGGCAATTTTTGTTTCATGCGGGAGTTTGGCCTGGTGGAAAAAGCTTGGTGACTGATCGGCCACTCTCTACTTCATTTTGTCCCCAAGTTGCTTTGAGGAACGCTGAGCATAGAGGAAAGGCCTACGATGCGAATCGGATTGACCTTTTCGTTGTTCGAGTCACTGGCCCTGCGACCAAGGTATATGTGTACAAAAGAAAGGGAACACGCTTGGGACATGAAAACGAGGTTGTGTTTGCTGCTGGAGCACATCTGGTATTGCAGTCGGAGACCCTAATTCGCCCTGATCACCCGGTAGGAAAAGCACCTTACCTACAGAAGCGAGTTCCCATTTATGTGCTCGAGGTTGGCATAGCTTGAATGAATCGGCCCAGTATTCTCGACTCGTCTGAGGACTGCTTTGCACCCCAGAGATGTCTTCCGCTTGAATGAAGCTGAACGCCAGCTTCGGTTTAGGTTTGTTTGACGTCTGCATCCGGCGGCAATGCGGCGATTAGCTGCCGCTCAGGCGGTGATTATCGTATACTGGGTAAGCCAGATTGGGCCGTTTGCCCACGAGATCAAGCAAGGCGACCTGGTTGTCCTGCCGCTCAAAACCCAACTCGCCATCTACATCAGCGAGATGATGTGGGCGATGTAGCCGAATTGGCGACGACAAACGCTTACAGCGTCAACAATCTTTTCCTATCCTTGCGATAACACTTAAACGCAAGCACTAAGAATGCCCCCAACGAAGACCAAGCCGCCTTGTCGTATCGACCCAGGACTGCTTCGCGTACAGCATCGGACATAGGGGCAAAAACACCCTGAAGGCTCAGATGACCCGCGAAATAATCGCCAGCGGCTAAGATCACCACGAAGCTCGCAATCCCTAAGCCAATCGTCCATTGGGTACGCTTCGAATAGACAAGGACCACCAGGAATTCTTCAACCCAATTCATCTTTTTGACCTTTCAAGCGGCAACCGCAGAGCTCCCAGCGCTTCCACTCATAATTTGAGCCTTATTTCCCGACCTGTCGATCCTTCAATACACCTGTGTTTCCATGAGGCGTTTTTGAATAAGGTCACGGCTAGTCACGAACAGCGGGCTGATTTCCCGCGCCAAATCAACCGCCAATTCATCCACTTCAGCCTTCAATTGCTGGAGGGAGGCCAGCTTTTCCGGTGTGTCGATGATCTTCCTAGACTGATCAGGAACATCCAGTGATCTGGCATAGGAAGGGTTATCAACAAGGAACTGCAGATACTTTTGGGTCTCAGCCACCAGCGACAGCTCAAGATAGTAAGGCTTACGCAAGGCTTCGTCCTGGACGTGCCAGATCAGGGCGGCGATGTCATAGCTTGTAAGCTTGATGTCCTGCAAAGAGTCCTTTTTGATGTTCTTCAGTAGCCGGATAACTTTCTTGGCCCCCGTACTGGTCCTTTGATCCTTTTCCTCAATACGCCGCATATGCAAGAACGGGCGATTGGTGATCAGCGTCAGCTCATCATTGTTCAGAATTTTTACCTCCCGATCATGCTTCGCCCCGGACTGCTGATACGCCGCCGTGTCGTGCCAGTGGCTGGGAACGACATCGACTTTCCGTTGCAACGATCCGCCGGAGAGGGATATCGACTTGGCACCAGTCTTGTCCACTTGAGCGGCCGGAAACTTATGATCCAGGATGGACTCACACTTGCGCCGCAATGCCAACATATCCTCCAACACGCTTCCAGAACGAACGCTGTAAGTATGAGCACGCGCCCCGCCCCAGTCGACTGTGACAAATCCCGCGTGAAGGACCAGCAGATCGATGTCGCTTGCAAATCTGATATGGATGTTAAGGGGGACTGAGCCCTGGTATTCGAAGGTTGCCGGGATGCCAGCCATACTGAGGCCAGCATTCAGTTGGTCGCGCACCCGATTGCCCTCTTCGATGCTGACTCTCGTGTACTTGGCTTCCAATTCCTGCATGGCACCGAGCGCATACTTGATTGCTTCGGTCTTGGCACGATCTTCATATGCTTCTCTGAAAATCGCCGCGTCCTCGGCAAAGGACGCTGATTTGCTCAATGCGGCAATCGAATCGAGCCCTCTTCTCCGATTGCGCATGCTGGCGAGTTTTTGTGTGTAATTAGCCATTCTTGCTTTCCTTTCTAACCAATTTCATGCGCCCGAAGGTGATTCGGCCCTTGTTGTTGAAGTAATCGCCTTCGGCAACCGTCAGGTCCTCGCTCAGTTGAAGCTCGCAATAACCGACATGCGCCCGCAACTCAGGCTCGCCAATCCGTGGTTCATTTTGGTAGCTGTACATCAAGACGTAGCCGCGACCAGGCTCTTTGACCAGCGATGCTGACTTGCTTCGGGAACTCGATTGCCCGGTACTGAGATAGACCCGTATCTTTTCCCAGGTCTGGGTGATGGTCACCGTGGCTTTCCACTCGTAGGTGACGGTGCCTTCATTGTCTTTTGTCAAGCCATGGCATTCCCATTCCCCGTTCAGGTCAGGAACACCAAGAATCGCTTGGACAGACTTGCGCCTCCAAATCCATTTATTGAAGGCCAAGTGACCGAAGAAATAGAAGACAGTGGCATTCAGCGGGAAGATCACCAAACTGGAACCTGCCTCGGAGAACCCGAGCCGTGTCGCCATATCGAAGCCCAGCGTCGCCAAAATGGCGACCGTCGAAGCCATCAGGCCGGCAGCCGTGCCGAGGTAGCGGCCGATCGCGGTCCGATCTAGGCCTATGACTGCGTACTCGTGGGGCTGCATCACCGCACACCAATGATCGGAAGCGATTTAGGGGTGCTGGCGTCCAACAGCAGATGAACCATATAGGCTCCGATGCCAACAAGGATGGCAAAACGAACGGCTTCATCAAATTTGTTGTCGGTTTCCCAGTGATAGGCCCGGTGTGCTGCTATCCCTAGCACTCCCGCGAACGCCCAGCTATGGAAGAACTGGCGATGATTTGGATGGATCGCGGGCTCGAGCCTGTCTGGCAGGTTGGTTAGCATTGCCGACAATGCTGCGCCCCAAAAGGGTTTGGCAGACTTCTGCTGTTGCTTGGCTTCGGCACAAAAGCAGACCGATCCGACAGTGACTGCGGCGACCAATTGATGAGTTATTCCATTTGCCATCTTGAACATGCTCCGTTCTGGGAGACGGCAGTCACCATCTCCCGGCTGCTACGCTGAACTGCGAAATTCACTTTTCTTTACGGACACCCTTGAACGAAGTCTTGTCAGTCGTCTTCACATCCATGAAACGTCCGGTATTGGTGTCCCGCTTGACCCAGTTGCCTGAAGGCGTTTGGGTTTGGCTACGTTCTTTTACAGCGCCGATACGGTGCCCATCACCGCTAGGTGGATTCTTGGCCATGACGAATCTCCAAAGTTAGAGCCGCGAAATGCGGTTTATGTGAACGTACCATCATCATATTGATGATGTCAACGTGTCGATGTGATTTGACTTGTCTGCGCTGGTTGGGGCAGAATTCGCGCCCATGAACCAAATGAACTCCGGCTCTGGCCTCCCTACATTGGATAGCCTCAGCCAAGCTCAACGCGAGCGGCTGTCCTACATCGAGTTCCGGCTCTATTTTCTTGGCGAAGCGGGACGGGCTGACCTGATGAAGCGGTTCGGCGTGGCACCTGCTGGTGCCACCCGCGACTTTGCGCTCTACAAAGAGCTCCTCCCGCAAAATATTGAGTTCAACACGGTCACGAAGACTTACGTCATTCGTGAAGGGTTCATCCCGGCGTTCGAGCACGTGCAAGAACGTGTCCTCACGGCGCTGTCGCAAGGTTTTGGCGATGGCGTGAATCCCGTGGTTGGCCCACTAATTCCGTGTGAAGTGCCTATGGCGCTTAATCGACCCCAGATTGCTGTCTTGGCCCCTATCACGCGGGCTATACATCTGGGCAAAGCGGTTCGCCTGCGATACGCCTCCCACACCAGCGGTGCTTCGGAACGCGAAATTGTGCCTTTCGCGATTGCGACCGATGGGTTGCGGTGGCATGCCAGAGCCTTTTGCAGAAAGAATCAGGATTTTCGAGACTTTGTCATCAGTCGCATGGAAGCGGCTTCGGTTCTGGGCGGTAAAGCCATTGAAAAGCACGAACTACCTGCTTGTGACAACCAATGGAATCGGGTCGTCGAACTAACACTAGTCCCCCATCCGGACAGAAAACATCCAGAAATTACGATGACAGATTTTGGGATGTGCGACGGTGTCCTCAATCTTCAGGTCCGCGCGGCGATGGCTGGCTATGTCTTGCGGCAGTGGCACGTGGACTGCTCGCCAGATCATAGTTTGACTGATGAAGCATTTAGGTTGTGGCTTAGAGATTCTTTGGCGCTATATGGCGTTGGAAGTGCGTCTTTTGCCCCGGGCTACCGAAAACCTTAGTGATTACACGGTTCACGCAGTTGGGTTTATAGGCACCCCAAACAGCCGATAGACCACGCTGCGAAGTTCATCGTCACAAGCACCATGCTCATCCGCAAGAGCAGTGATGTAATCCACTTGCACCTTGGAATGTTTCGGCAGCTTCAGCGCGGCCTCCAACTGATCCGGTAAAAGGTACTTGTGCAGGTGTTCGTATGGGTCCGTCTTCTTCGCGAGAAGCTGTGTAAAGCATCCTTATGTGGTCTCGCTATGCCGGCGACCACAGCGGCTACTGTTTGGAGTTCGAGGCGACCGACCACACGCCATTTTTCGGGGCCGCCCAACAAGTCAAATACGGCACCGAGTTTCCGGTCGTTGATTTCTTCACCACGCCCAAGAATGAGCAGGTTGATCTAATCTTCCTCACCAAATTCAAGGACTGGTCGTACGAGGGCGAGTGGCGGATTATTGACCACGACACAGGCCCAAGCGTACGAGAGTACGCCCCCTAAACTTCTGCGTAGTGTGACATTTCGGCTTCGAATGCCGGAAGCGAATCGAGAAACAATTCGAGCATGGGTCAAGAAACGCGGGCATACCGTAAAGTTCTTCGAGGCACAGCGTCACGATCAGCAGTTCAAAATCGTGGTGAACGAAATCAAGTGATGACTACCCCATCATTCGAGCAAACATCGCGCATAAAGCCGCACAAGGCCCTTAAGCTCAAACGTTCTTGAATGCCCAGCTTCACCAGCGTGCTTCTTCCGCTTCGGGTCGGCAGTGCGAGTTCGACGGATCGAGAAGATGAAATTCGCCAGCGAGTTGCCCTGAAGGTCCATTGACCGATTATGACCTGCCCTACATCAACGCCACCTTCAATGGCCGTTCTGGCCGACTAGCCGTTCCAGGCTAAAGCTACGCGCTTGATTAAACAAGGGCGCCCATACCCATCTGCAAAGAACTAGCGACTCTCAGCCCTCCGCACCCCTCCCAAGGCTGGGCCTCTCTATCACATCACCCATCGAGCTCATTCTATGAGCCTCGCCCTAAGTACTATGGCCGGACATTACTACTGAGGCCGATATCCACATTGCACTACAGATAAGACAGATTCCAAGCCCCCTGAGCCCTGAGAGCCTACGCCACCGGCTAATGCAATCAGCACCGAGGGACTTCCTATCCGTTGGATCATATTTTTTGCTAGCTAGTGCTAGCACTGGAGGAGAAAATGGTCGTCGATATTAAAGATCTAGAGGCATGGATGCCGAAGTCCCTGGACGATATCATTCGGAAAAACAGGGAACATTTCCAGCTATACGACTCTACTGAAGAAGAACTCGCGGCACTTGAGCAAACCAGGGAAATCGTAGGATCACCAACCGGTACCCTTAGTAGTTGGGGCTTCATTACGCTCCGAGGCCCCAAAGCATCTTACGTGCATCTTGTCGGCATCCACATCGAGAAGCAATGCGACTGGATGACCTCACCGATACTTGCTGTGAGTCCTGACCGTCAACAGGCGTGGACGCGGTCTGGATCACGCTACGTGTTGTCAGGACCTCGCACCACCGAGCATAGCTTGTCGAACATTTGTGCTGTGCTCAACACGTGGGGTCACGGACCGCAGCTAGGCGTCCCTGAGTTTTTCTTCTGAGGGGGTAGCCTAAGTCGCATTACCTCTAACAGCGACCGGGACAGCTCTCCGGAAAATCTGTGCGCCCTTGCATCACCTCCAGGTTTAACCGTTCAATTGCTTCATCGTTGCGTAAATTATGGACTGGCGCAACATGCTTAAATTTAGTTGATAGGTGTCTAGGATGGCAGTTCGAATCGCACTTTCGTCAGATCTACACCACGAGGTAAACCGTGGTTCGACGATGGCGTTTCCGACCCCGCAGGACGTGGATGTGGCTATCCTTGCAGGGGATATCGGCAGCAAAACCCACGGCATGCGCTACGCCAAGCTAGCGCATGCCGATTGGCCAGGCCAACCACCTGTGGTCTATGTATTAGGCAACCATGAGTACTACCACGCTCACCTTGGGCTATTGGTGGAAGCTCGAAGACTCAGCCAAGGCCAGGTCCACCTGCTTGAGCAGAATGTTCTTGAACTGTCAGGACTTCGAATCTTAGGTTGCACGTTGTGGAGCGGCTTTGATCTGTACGGCATGGACAAGGTCGAAAGCAGCATGGCGGCCGCAGGGAAATACATCAACGACTTCCATCTCATCCGGGCCAGCGGTCGATTTCTGCAGCCAAAGGACATTCGAGCGCTTTACTTGAAATCAGTGGCCTGGCTCGATGCCGAGTTGACCCGGCCCTTCGACGGTAAGACTGTGGTGGTCACGCATTTTGCACCGCACCGTGGCTGCATTGATCCAAAGTACGACGTCGGCGACGCCCTTACCCCGTATTTCGTCAACAATCTGGCCTGGCTAATGGAGAAGCACCGGATTGATGCCTGGTGCTTCGGGCATACACACTACAACGTGGATTTCATTGCTGAGGGCGGTTGTCGCATTATCAGCAACCAGCAGGGCTATCCAGGGGAACCCACAGGGTTCCGGCCAAACTGGGCATTGGACATCTGAAGGGGTATTCAGGGTGCCTAGAGTCTGTGGCTGAATTTGCTCCTAGTGCCGATGGCGTAATGATCGACAGGTACGCCCCTCCTGATGGAGTTCAACGAAGGACGAATTCTTCGAAGCAGTGCTGCCTAAGCTTTGCTTCGCACACTTCGATTGCACAAACCACGGTTTCGAACCGAACACCACCCGGCGTGCGGAGTTTCGCTTCACTGTCGAAACACGCCGACACGTCGTACAAAGTAGTCTTTTAGCCAGCGTCGGTGCGAATCGAGCGAATTTATATTTCAGGGCTACAGCTTAGGCCAAGACAGCACTTTGCTGGGTACTCCCGAGGGAAACACCGAGGCACGCTCCACCATTTGCTGGCTGGAAAGGCCTTCTCGCCGACACTGTTCGACAAACAAACGCTGCCGCTCCTCTTTCGAGGGCAGTTTAAATTCAGCCACCTGAGACTGTTTTTTCGCGTCCATGGTGCTATTTTTAGCGAAAAACTTGACGCGAGTCCATAGCGATTACCGCAGCCCCGCGCCCGACGTATCGCGTTTCCCAGCCAACTTCGGCTGGCGCATCCAACTCCTCGAGTACAGTGGGCCACTCTTCGACGATCCGGTTAGCAGCTTCCTTCAACCATATTCGGGCAGTCTCCTCATCGTAGCCATACGCCGAGGCTGCTCGTACGAGGGTCTGAGCAGACACTACAGCGCTCAGTCGTGAGCCCGCTTGCAGGAACGGCATCGCAAGGTCCACGGTCTCCCGGTGAATGTAGGCCGGCACCACGTCAAAGACTGGAGAAAGACGCCATCTGCCATCTTCGAAGAGCAGGCCATGGTTTCTGGGGTGGTCATCGATATTTCCAAGCAATCCATTAAGAGCGATGCGTGGCCACAACCCCGCAGGTGCGTGAGCATCCCGTGTCCAGCGTACCAAGGCCTTGGCCAAGGCGAGGTAGCTCCGTCCTGAGCCCAGAACCTGGCCACCTTGACCCAGTGCGGTAAGAGCGCTCGCAAAGGGTAGCCGAGTACCATCCGGCAGACGGTCAAACCGCTTGACCAGTAGCGCATAGCGACCATCGGGCATTTGGCGGACCGTAGAATCCGCAGCGGGCATTCCCAACCGACTGGCCACGCGCAATGCGGCAGCTTCGTAAAACGGGAGGTGCGGTGGATCATCATGCTCCGGCCACTTCGCAATCCAAAGCTGCCCGTCGATTTGTATGGTGGTCTTGGGTTTTTCCCCACCGAGGGCGGTAAGGGGTGGTGCTTTGATGAGCTCCGGAAGATCCGCCAAACCGGGCCAGCGCTGGGGTGTTTTTTCACCGACCACCAAGCACCCAACACCGTCGTCCGGCGTAAGCAGCAAAGCCTCTAACGCATCAGGCGGATGACCGAGGCGCTGCTCAAGCACCTTGCGGCCCCACCCATCGGGCCCGGCGTCCGCAAGGATGCCGGGAATGCCTTCACGGTCAGTCAGCTTGATTTTGATGGGGCGGGAGCTGCGGTGGTGCAATTGACCGGGTTCAAGCACTCGGCCGCCGGAGGCAAGGTAGTTAGGGTCGTAGAAAAAGGCACCGCCGAAACTGTCGTGCGAGAGCGTACCGACGGGAAGTGGGTCGGACCGGTCAGAGAGTTGGGCGAAAACGGGATGGCAGCTCATCCAGAAAGCATACCTTGGACCGAGAGAAAGTGCAGCGGATGCTGGTTGTTGTGATTAGAGGAGCTTCGGTCTTTCAGCGGCGGGAATTCAACGAACGTTGAATTTTCAGGTGTGGTGGCGCCGGGGGGTGCAAATATTCGCCGAACCCCCATAAAGGCCGGCCGCGTCAGGTGGCGCGGCAACTAATTCGGGGGAAGATTCCCCTCTTCATTCCTCAAAATCCGGCTTATCAGGCTCATCGAGCCACTTCCGACATACCAATTTCCAACCTGAGCCATCCTTCTCAAGGACTACATCAAGAATGTCGCCGACGTTCAGATTGAGGGCCTTCATGATTTCGGTAGGAATTATCACTGCCATGTCTCCATCCACTTCGACGACTTTAGTCTTCAGCGCTAACACCTCTGTTTCAACTCTCATATGGGGACCTCCCCAGAATGCTCTGGAGCCACATTTTGTGGGCCTACAGGCTCAAGGAACGCGCCCCTCGCTGCGAACGGCACCTCTGTATGCAACGAGCCAACCTGTGCCCCCCCCCCCCCACGCGTAGACCGGAACTTTATTGTCGGTCACCAGGGTGACTGTGCCTGACAAACGGGGGAGGATCTGACGCCATCTGCGCCAATAATTTGGCTACTATATTGACCAATACATTGTTTTTTGGTTAGTATATTGACCAAATGAGCACGACAGAGATTAACTCTATTCTGGAACGCCAGCTACTACTCCAGCTGGGTGACCGACTCAAGCGCCTGCGTAAAGCACAGGGGCTGGGTACGGTTGAGATGGCTGCGCGCGTAGGCATCTCTCGCAATACCCTGCGCGCTGTCGAAGCGGGAGACCCAGCAACCTCCCTCGGGACATATCTTCGCGTGATGTCCGTCCTTGGACTTAGCGGCGAATTGGCGCTTCTAGCGGGAGATACACTGCAGCCCTCGCCGGCGGATTCCGCTGCCGCACGGTCCCGGCGGAGCTCGCCGGTCGTACAGGTGCGGGTCTCCGCAGATAGCACCAAGCACCGCCTTCAGGACCTGCAAAGCCTGGCTCTTCACGAAGAGGCGGTGCATCAGGCTAAGTCAAATCCCGCACTGGTACTGCAGGCCAAGGATACGGTTAACCGCTGGCTGGCTTCCGGCGATTCTCGTTCCGCGAGCCTATGGCGAGAATGGCAGTCTATTCTGGGCACGGGTTCATGGCGCAAAGTACTCGGTCGCACACGACACGCTCAGCAGCTAAGGCAAGCCTCGCCACTGGTCACTGTTCTTCCTGAAGAAGTACGCCAGCGCATACTGAAGGACATGCGGGACCTCAAAAATGGCGTTGTGATTGGAAGCGAACTCCCCCTCCCGCAGGAGGGCCCTGCTGGTGCGGAGAGGCCATGACGAGGGAAGAACTCGAGCACGTGATTCGCGCTAGCGGTGATATTACGGACCAATACGAATTCGTAATCATTGGGAGCCCGTCGATACTCGGCTCCACGCCTCACCCTGCAGCAGCATTTACGATGTCCATGAAAACGAGCAGCAGATCCCCGAGGAGACCGTGCTCCAGGCGGGCTAAGCAGTAGCGTTTATCGGACTCCCCGCGGTGTGTCTGCATACCACCACCATCCCCAGGTAGCCCAGAAAAACCTACGTGTTACGGCAGTTTATCTTAGCGTAGCTGCCCGCGTTGCGGGGCACGTTTGGCCATACTCCCCCCTTTTTTCGAATGATCAATATGCTGACCAAATGAGCACAGCAGGCACCAACCCCATCCTGGAACGCCATTGCCCCGGAGAACGGTATGCTTATGCTGTGTCAGAATTCCGAGAAATACTAGCAGAGGGCCTTATATGGCGAACACCGTATCTGCCGCGGAACTGATTGAACGCTGGAACCAGGACATCACTGAGTTATATCAACCCCATGCATGGCTGCGGGTTCCAAGACCATGGCTCTGCATAACTCCAAGACACACGGAGCATCGGGCGGCAAGCATTATCTTCTGGTTAAAGGTTGACGCAGACCTTCTCGGCTGTCCCGACTACGTACGCCGCGCTATCGTCGCTCATGAATGCGGACATCATCGAAACCTACATTCTCTTATTCCAGTACTTACGGTGCCTGCATTATCAACAATTGATGGCGTGCTCACTCGTATAGGCGCTCCACCACACTCGATGGCTTACTATGCTGGCGTGGCTGTAGGATTGGCGCTACTCGGCGTGACGACTGTCATTCTGTCGTCTTGGAAGGAATACAAAGCTGATGCATATGCTGCACAGAAGGTTGGGACGGACAACGTCGTAGCGGCACTATCGTGGCTAGGGGAAGACAGGGGTACAAGCGTCCTTCCAAAAGAACTTGAAAGGCGCATTAAGCGGCTACGTTCTACTTGAACAGTCCCAGCGGTGGAACAAACATCGGCCAAGTAAATGATAGCCCACAGAGCAAGGTGTAGGCGGCCTCCCTCCATGGGTTGCCATGATTCTGCCAGGCTTTATTGCAAGCCCAAATTCCAATAAGGAGTTTGATAATGGTTTCCATGCCCACATATAGAAACCGCTGGGAAGGTCGTCACGTTCTTGTGGAAGCATTTAATGAGTAACACGCGGGACCAGCTCGCTTAGGCTGCAGGGCATTCGGCTCTCAGCCGAGGCGATTCATTTGCGTGACGATTAAATTAATTTCAATGGCGTAGCCACCCAGCTCAACTTTCTATTGTCACTTGCGCCATTGAGCACGCCCCCGCCAGCTCAACATTATTTGTCCCTGGTGCGACGAAAATTTCCGCAGTAGCCCGTAAGCAGGGCTAAGTCAGCTCAAGTTTCTTTTGTCACGCACCACAATCGCCCGCTGGTCGCCCATGGCCAAAGCGGCCAGAATGCCGGCGTAGGGCTTGCCGGCAAGCGCCACCTCGAAACGCTCCCGGGTCGTCTGGCGCAGACGCTCGACCAGGGTGCCGGGGCGCCACACCAAGGCTTCCAAGCGTTGCGGCCGGGAATGGGGCTTGATCGAGCCGGTGGCGCGAATGTTCCGCTCCAGCAGCCAGGCCTCGAAATCGAAACCGTGGGGGTTGAGGTTGCCATGGGGTCGCTTCAGACGCACCACGAAGCGCCAGCGCTCGCCGGCGCGCACGGGCGCAACCTCGTCGTCCTGCCGGCCCTGACCCCGATACCAGGCCAGGGAAACATGGCTTGGCACGGCGGCCGACGCCGTCTCGACATCGAAGGCAAAGCGCAGGCCGTTGTCGATGGCATCGGGCAGACCGGCGACCACGCCGACGAGCTCAATTTCCCGCCCTTCGTTCTCCATCGGCAGGGCATCCGCCAGACGCTCCTGGGCCATCCACCCGGCCCAGGCCACGCCGAGGGAAAACGCAGCCAGCGGCAAAACCGCCCAGCGCACCCGGCGCCAACGGGCGGCCAACGCCAGCAGAAGCCCGCAGATGGCCAGCGCGGCCAAACCATGGGCCGAAGGCAATTCCTCCTGGCGCTGAAGCCAGGCAATGCCGAGGGCGAAGGCGAGAATCGCGGATGTCATGAGACAGGCATTACAACAGAATGAGCGCCCTTCCGATAGAATC
>Ga0316605_10000094_pt1 | contig 91344 bp, 85 predicted proteins | sample OWC_soil_day20_n_FD_207666 | JGI IMG/M metagenome (GOLD analysis project Ga0316605, IMG submission 207666) | Wetland soil microbial communities from Old Woman Creek delta, Ohio, United States - OWC_soil_day20_noCT | ecosystem: Environmental > Terrestrial > Soil > Wetlands | place: USA: Ohio...
TGCGCAGGTACTGGCCGAGCAGATAGGCGGAGACGGCGCGAAACACGGTTTCCTCCTCGGTCGCCAGGGGCAGATGAAACCAGGCCATGGGCTTGAGAAAGGCGGTGCGGGGGCAACCGCTGACGGCGGAGACCAGGCCCAGCACCGAGCCGCCGACACGCTGGGCCGACGCCCGCCCGACCAGGCGGCGATGGCCCCAGACCACCTCCAGGGCGAGTTCGTCGTAGGACAGCATCGGGCCGATCACCCGTGTCACCGGAGCGATGCGGGCCGCCAGGGGACAGAGCGCAACCTGGGCCGGATCAAGGGGGCAGCCGGCGCACTGGTGAAAGCCGAGCGCGGTCCAGGGGTGAGCCTCGGCGACCGGTTCCAGGCACTCATGGCTGGTGGCATCGACCACCACCGCCAGCTCGTGATCGGCCTCGCCGGGACGGCCGATGTGGTAACGGAACTGGCGCGGTGCGTCCATCAACAACCCGGCGTGGCTGGCCGGATCAGCCCTTGCGATACACCTGGGCGCCGCTGGCGACGAACTCCACCGCCTTGGCTTCCATGCCCTTTTGCAGCGCCTCCTCTTCTGAGAGGCCCTGGCTGGCGGCGAAGTCGCGCACGTCCTGGCTGATCTTCATCGAGCAGAAGTGGGGGCCGCACATGGAACAGAAGTGGGCCTGCTTGGCGCCGTGGGCGGGCAGGGTCTCGTCGTGGAATTCCCGCGCCTTGTCCGGGTCGAGACCGAGGTTGAACTGGTCTTCCCAACGGAACTCGAAGCGCGCCTTGGAAAGGGCGTTGTCGCGGGCTTGCGCGCCGGGGTGGCCCTTGGCCAGGTCGGCGGCGTGGGCGGCGATCTTGTAGGCCATGATGCCATCCTTGACGTCGGCCTTGTCCGGCAGGCCCAGGTGTTCCTTGGGCGTCACGTAGCAGAGCATGGCGGTGCCGTACCAGCCGATCATGGCGGCGCCGATGGCGCTGGTGATGTGGTCGTAGCCGGGGGCGATGTCGGTGGTCAGGGGGCCGAGCGTATAGAAGGGGGCTTCCTTGCACCACTTCAATTGCAGGTCCATGTTCTCTTTAATCATGTGCATCGGCACATGGCCGGGGCCTTCGATCATCACCTGCACGTCGTGCTTCCAGGCCACGTCAGTGAGTTCGCCGAGAGTCTTGAGCTCGCCCAGTTGCGCCTCGTCGTTGGCGTCGTAGAGGGAGCCGGGACGCAGGCCATCGCCGAGGCTGAAGCCCACGTCGTAGGCCTTCATGATTTCGCAGATGTCCTCAAAGTGGGTGTAGAGGAAGTTTTCCTTGTGGTGGGCGAGGCACCACTTGGCGAGGATGGAGCCGCCCCGGCTGACGATGCCGGTCATGCGCCCGGCGGTGAGGGGGATGTAGCGCAGCAGTACGCCGGCGTGGATGGTGAAGTAGTCCACGCCCTGTTCGGCCTGTTCGATCAGGGTGTCGCGGAAAATTTCCCAGGTCAGGTCTTCGGCCTTGCCGTCCACCTTCTCCAGTGCCTGATAGATTGGCACGGTGCCGATGGGTACCGGGCTGTTGCGCACGATCCATTCACGGGTTTCGTGGATGTTCTTGCCGGTGGACAGATCCATCACCGTGTCGCCGCCCCAGCGGATCGACCAGGTCATCTTGTCCACTTCTTCCTGGATCGACGAGACGATGGGCGAATTGCCGATGTTGCAGTTGATCTTGGTGAGGAAGTTGCGACCGATAATCATCGGCTCCACTTCCGGATGGTTGATGTTGGCCGGAATGATGGCGCGGCCCCGGGCCACCTCGTCGCGCACGAACTCGGGGGTGATGCGGGCGGGCAGGGCGGCGCCGAAGCTCTCGCCCCGGTGCTGGCGACGCAGGGCTTCCGGCAGCATCTCGATGCGCTGGTTTTCGCGGATGGCGATGTATTCCATTTCCGGCGTGACGATGCCTTTGCGGGCGTAGTGCATCTGGGTCACGTTCATGCCGGCCTTGGCGCGCAGGGGTTTGCGCTTGAGGTCGAAGCGCAGGGCGGCGAGTTCCGGGTCGGTTTCCCGCTCGCGGCCGTAGTCGGAGGAGAGGCCGGTGAGTTCTTCCGTGTCGCCGCGCTCGGCGATCCAGCTGGCGCGCAGCAGCGGCAGGCCCTGGCGGATGTCGATTTTCACCGCAGGGTCGGTGTAGGGGCCGGAGGTGTCATAGACCCAGATCGGCGGATTCGGCTCGCCGTCGGTGTCGGTCTGGGCGATTTCCCGCATCGGCACCTGGATATCGGGCCGGCTGCCGCTGACGTAGATTTTCTTCGAGTTGGGGAGGGGCTTGATTGCCGCCTCGTCCACATGGGCGCGGGCGGCTATGAATTGTTCGTTGGCGTTCATGGAATTCCCTTGGTTAGCTTGCCGAAACTACTGGAATCGGGGGGGGAATGCAACCCGGTGGCGAAAATGGAAATCGCGGGAATCGGGTGGAATTTGGCCAGGTAGAGACGAAAAATGCCCTCAAGATTGCCGTCGTATCGCCGTTAGAGCCGAGAACCTCCATAAAGGTTGCTGCCGGGTTGTGACCCGGCGCGACCACCGATAGCAACAGGGGATGACCATGCGCGCAGTTCCTAGCAAGACCTTTTTCGCCCTCGCCGCCGCTGTTTCGGCCCTGGCCTTCCCCGTTATCGGGGCGCAAACCACCCGTTGGGAGGTGGTGACCAAATCCGGCGCCGACCGCATCGAGATCGACCTCGGCCGCGTCAAAGCCGACGGCGACCGGCAGGCGACGGCCTGGAGCCGCCTCTCCCGCGCCAAGGAAATGGTCGATGAGCGGGGCCTGCGCTACACCACCATCGAAGCCTTCAATCATTACGATTGCGGCCGCCAGACCTTCGCCACCCTGAAGCGCGTCTATCGCCGCGATGGTCAGTTGGTGCGCGAGGAACTGGTCACCCCGCCGGTGTTTCTCGGCGTGGAAAAGGACGGCATCGACGCCCGCCTGCTGGCCCAGGCCTGCAAGCTCGCCGGTGTTGCCGAGACGCCGGCAGCGGCGGAGGCCAAGCCCGGCCCCATGTACGCCGACATGCGCAGCGAGGCGAAGACAAAGAGCCCGGCCGTGGCAAAGGTGGCTGATGCCCATGCCAAGCCGGAGGCGAAGGTCGAAACCAAGACCGAGGCCAAACCCGAAGCGGCGAAGCCCGAGGCAAAGACTGATCCTAAGGCCAGCGTCGAGGTCAAGACCGGCGAAGTGATAGTGCCCAAGCGCTTCATCGAGCTGCCGAAGATCGACAAGTCGCAGATGGAGCAGCCGAAGGAGGCTGCCAAGCCCGCTGAGCCAACGGCGGAAAAGCCGGGCGCCAAGAGCCGCCAGGAACTGGAGCGCCAGTACGCCACTTCCGGCCCGAAGAAGGTGGTGGCGGCAAAGAAGAAGAAAGTCGAGCCGGTGCCGGAAGCCGTGGTGGAGCACCGTCACATCCACTGGGCCTACGAAGGCGAGGGCGCCCCGGCCAACTGGGGCAAGCTGCGCGGTGACTACACTACCTGCGCCACGGGAACCCGCCAGTCGCCAATCGACATCCGCGAAGGCATCAAGGTGGACCTGGAGCCGATCAAGTTCAACTACAAGCCGACCCAGTTTGTCGTCGAAGACAATGGCCACACCATTCAGGTCAGTGTTGGCGAGGGCAGCACGATTACCGTTACCGGCAAGGAATACCAACTGGTGCAGTTCCACTTCCATCGCCCCTCCGAGGAGCGCATCAACGGCAAGCCTTTCGACATGGTGATCCATATGGTGCACAAGGACTACGATGGCAACCTGGCGGTGATCGCCGTGTTGCTGGAAAAGGGCAGCGAGCATCCGCTGATTCAGACCATCTGGAACTACATGCCGCTGGAAAAAGGCATGGCGGTTGACCCGCCCAACGTCGCCATCGACCCCCTGCGCCTGCTGCCGGAAAACCGCGCCTATTACACTTACATGGGTTCTCTGACAACACCGCCCTGTACCGAGAATGTGCTGTGGATGGTGTTCAAGCAGCCGGTCCAGGTCTCGCCGGAACAGATCGGCGTCTTCTCCCGTCTCTATCGCAATAACGCACGACCGGTGCAGCCCTCCGCCGGACGCTTGGTGAAGGAGTCGCGCTAAACCGTCGCCAGGGCCTCGGACAAAAAGCCTTCGAGGCCCGGGTTGTCGGCCTGGGCGACGTTGAAGCGCAACCAGGGTGACGGCTGCATCTGGGGCCGGAAGACGTTGCCCGGCGCCAGCATGATGCCGGCGGTAGCGGCCTGGCGCGCCAGGGGCGCCGCGTCAGCCAGATGGGGTGCCTTGGCCCAGACGAACATGCCTCCCTTGGGTTCCGTATAAGGCTCCAGCCCGACCCGTTCCAGCATGCGCAGGGTCTTGCCGGTAGCCTCGGCGAGGCGGCCGTGGAGGCGGTCGATGTATTTGCGGTACTGACCTTCGATCAGCATTTGATACACCAGCCGCTCGGCAAACTCCGGCGTCGGCAGGGAGGTCAGGAGCTTGGCGTCGGCCAGGTCCGCAGCCAGGTCGGGGCGGCAGGCGAGGAAGCCGACGCGGAAATTGGCTGACAGCGTCTTGGAAAAGCTGCCGACGTAAATCACCCGTTCCAGCTGGTCGAGGGCCGCCAGGCGCGGCGTCGGCTGGGACTGGAAGTCGCTGTAGGTGTCATCCTCCACCACTACGAAGTCGTGCTGTTCCGCCAGCTTGAGCACCTGATGGGCGGCGGCGGCGGAGATGTTGGTGGCGGTCGGGTTGTGCAGCACCGAATGGGTGAAGAAGGCCTTGGGCTGGTGGTGTTGCAGCAGCTCGCGCATGGCCGCCACGTCGGGGCCGTCCTGGGTGCGCGGCACCCCGACCAACTGTGCGCCGTGGAGGCGCAGGTTGCCGAATAGGGTCCAGTAACCCGGATCGTCCACGAACACGCAATCGCCGGGCCGAATGAAATGGTGGGCCGCCAGCTCCAAAGCCTGGGTGGCGCCCAGGGTCAGGATGATCTGGCCCGGATCGGCGGCCACGCCCAGATCGGCCAGCTTGAGTTGCAGTTGCTGGCGCAGGGGCAGGTAGCCTTCGGGAGTGCCGTAGCCAGTCAGGGTCACGTCCTCGCGTCGCGAGAGGGTGCGCAGATTGCGGCGGATCGCCTCGTCCTCCATCCAGGCACGGGGCAGCCAGCCGGAGCCGGCCTTGAGCTTGTTGCCCTCCGGATTGTCAAAGCCCTGACGCAGCAGCCAGACCACGTCCACCGCCCGGTCGATGGGGGCCGGAGCGCCATCGGCGGCGGGGGCTTTGCGTGACGCGACATAGAAGCCGGAGCCGCGTCGGGAGGTGAGGTAGCCCAGGGCCACCAGGCGGTCATAGGCCTCCACCACGGTGAAGCGGGAGACGCCGTGACTTTCGGCAAAGCGACGGATCGGCGGCACCTGGGCGCCGGGGCGCAGCAGACGGTCGTCGATGCGCTGGCGTAGCGCGTCGACAATCTGGTCCACCAGGGGGATGCCCCGGTCGGTATCGAAACTGAGTTCTAGCATGGCCTTGTCCTTCTGCCGGCACTGGCCCGGTGGCGCGGCCGGTACGGTATTCGTGTTTGCTTGGTGGATTGTATCTGTCAATGGCGAAAAGTGTCCGGTAGTGTCTGTTTTCCTTAAGTGTGGCGGGAGAACGGCGATGACGCGGGCAAAGGTGGCAAGAGTGGCATGGGTGACCTGGCGCGGTGCGGGGTTTCTGTGGGTGCTGTTGGGTGGTGCGCTCGTGGTCCTGGGCGGCTGTCGCTTCGGCGCGGCGGAACAGCATCAGGCCCTTTGGCGCGAGGAGCAGTTGCTGTTTGTCGCCGATGGCCGCAACGGCTGGGTGCGGGTGTTCGACCTGCGCAATGGCATGACGCCCCGCGCCGTGCTGATGGCGCCGCCGCGCCACGCGGTGCTGGATATGGCCCTGGATTCGCCCCGCAACCGGCTCTGGGTGCTGGGCGATGATGCGCTGTATGCCTACGATGCCCATGATCTGGCGCTGCGCCAGCGTTTGGCCCTGCCCGGCAACACCGGGCCGGGTCGGCGCCTGGAGCTGGCCGGGGACGGTTCGGTGCATCTGCTGGATGCCGGTATGCGGCGCACGGTGGTCGCTGCCAGTGCAGTGCTGGCGAATGACAGGGGGGAGCGGTTATCATTCGGGCATGGATGATGAGCTGGAAGAGGTATTTCTCGGGCGGCAGCCGATTCTTGATCGGCAGCAGGCAATCGTGGGTTATGAACTGCTGTTTCGCACCGGCCGCGACAATTCCGCGCAAATAGACAATGGCCGCGCCGCTACCGCCGAGGTGGTGTGCATGGCCTTTGCCGAATTGGGTCTGGCCAAGGCCCTGGGGCCGCAAAAGGCCTTCATCAACGTGGACGAGGATTTCCTCAGTGACGATGCCGTCGGTCTGCTGCCGAAGGAGATGGTGGTGCTGGAAATCAGCGCCGCCTATGCCACCACGGCGCGGGTGCTGGAGCGCAGCCGGGAGCTGCGCGAACTCGGCTACGAGATTGCGCTTTCCGGGCTGACGGAAACCATGGACGGTCTGCCGCCCATGCTCGCCCTGTCCAGCTATCTCAAGGTGGATGCGGGCACTGCTGATGTCACCGGTCTGACGCGCCTGGCGACCAAGCTGCGCGGCGTCAGTGCCGCCAGCGGTGCGCGCATGATGGCGAGCCGGGTCGAGTCCCTGGAACAATGGAAGCAATGCGTTGATCTGGGGTTTCACCTGTTTCAGGGCTACTACTTCGCCAAGCCAGTCATCATCGAGGGCCGCAAGCTCGACGCCTCGACCCAGGGCCTGATCCGCCTCATCAATCTGCTCAACCAGGATGCGCCGATGCTGGCCGTCGAGTCGGCCTTCAAACATGAACCGGCCCTGTCGGTGAATCTGCTGCGCCTGACCAATTCCGTCGGCGTCGGTCTGGCCAGTAAAGTGACCTCGATCCGTCACGCCGTTACCGTTGTCGGTCAGCGCCAGTTGCTGCGCTGGCTGCAACTGCTGCTGTTCAGCCGTGGCGGCGGCAGTATCCACAACAATCCCCTGATGCAACTGGCGGCCCTGCGCGGCGCCCTGATGGAAATGTTTGCCGAGCGCTGCTATCCGGGCAAGAAAGACCTGTGCGAGCCGGCCTTCCTCGCCGGCCTGATGTCGGTGATGCCGGCCGCCCTCGGGGTGCCAATGACCGAAATCCTGACCCAGATCGCCGTCGCCCCCGAAGTTCGCCGCGCCCTTGCCCGCCAGGAGGGCGACCTGGGGCAGTTGCTGCTGCTGATCGACGCCTACGACGCCAACGATGCGGATGCCTGCCAGGAAATCCTCGCCCGCCTGCCGAGCCGCGTTTCCTTCCAGTCCCTCGGGCTGTGCCTGGCCGAAGCAATCGCCTGGGTGCAACAACTCGGCGTCGAGGCCTGATCGCTCCCCCTCACCGGGATTTGGCGGAATTTGCAATCTCGGGCCGGCATTAGCCTGGAACAGGCGTCCAGGCGCCTTTACAGCCCAATGTGCCGGTTGGCGGATTTTGCATGATCCGCCGCGCAGGCCTGGGGAACCCCCTCCTTTTCGCCAAAAATTTGACCGATCCACTCCGCTTCTGATAACTTACTGACTGGTCAGTAAGTAAAGAGGCGTCACTGTGGACTGTTGTCCGATTTCCAATTTCATTCGCCGTCGCCGCAAGGAGGCTCGTCCGGGGGAACTGGTCGCGGCGGCCATGGAGCTGTTTGTTGAAAAGGGCTTTGCCGCCACGCGCCTGGAGGACATCGCGGCCCGGGCCGGGGTATCTAAGGGCACGGTGTATCTCTACTTCGACGGCAAGGATGCGCTGTTCAAGGCGGCGGTGGAGGCGGGCGTCACGCCGGCCCTAGACGAGGCCGAAGCGCTCATCAATGCGCCGAACCGGCCGGCGCCCGAACTGTTACGGGAATTCATCGAAGGCTGGTGGACCTTTCTCGGCTCCACGGCTTTTGGCGGCATACCCAAGCTGATGTTGAGCGAGGGCCGCAACTTTCCCGCGCTGGCCCAGTGGCACTACGAACACACCATCCGCCGCGCCATGGCCATGATCCGGCGCATCGTCGCCATTGGCATCGAGCGCGGCGAATTCCGCCCCGAACTGGCAACCCTGGACCCGCACATCGTCTTCGCTCCCCTCCTGACCCTGGTGCTGATGCGCCACGGCATGGCGGATTGCTGTATCCCGCAACCCGAACCCGAAACCTATCTTCAGTCCGTCATCGACCTGCTGCTTTACGGTCTGCGCAAGGAACCGTCATGAAAGCCCTGCCCCGTCTGCTCCCTCTTCTACTCCTGGCGGCCTGCTCCAAGGAGGCGCCCCCCGTTGACGCGCCACGCCCGGTCAAGACCTATGTTGTCGGCGGCGTGACGGCGGACTCGGCCAGCCGTTACAGCGGCGAAGTGCGGGCGCGCCACGAAACCACTCTCGGCTTCCGCATCGGCGGCAAGCTGGTGGAGCGCGTGGTGGATGCCGGGGCCCGGGTCAAGCCCGGTCAGCCCCTGGCACGACTCGATCCGGCCGACGTGGCGCTGCAATCTTCCCAGGCCGAGGCGCAGCGCAAGCTGGCGGAGGCGGATGCCGTTCGCTACCGAGACTTGCGCGCTAAAAACTTCGTCAGCCAGGCGGTGCTGGATGCCAAGGAAACCGCGCTGGCCGCCGCCAACGCCCAGGCCGGCATGGCGCGCAATCAGGCCGCCTATTCGACCCTGGTGGCGGACCGGGCCGGCATCGTCGCCGCCGTGCTGGCGGAGCCGGGGCAGGTGGTCGCTGCCGGTCAGGGGGTGTTGCGCATGGCCTGGGATGGCGAACGCGAGATTGCAATCGCCGTGCCGGAATCCCGCTATGGCGAATTGAAAGTGGGTGACGAAGCGGTGGTGACCCTGTGGTCCACCGCCGAAGGCAAGACCTATCGCGGCCGCCTGCGAGAACTGGCGCCGAGCGCCGATGCGGGCAACCGCACCTACGCCGCCCGGGTCTCGGTACCGGACGCCGATGCCGCTGCAGCGTTGGGCATGACGGCCTGGGTGGCGTTCAAGGGCGAGAGCAAAACTGGCCTGCGGGTGCCGATTGCGGCCCTAATCCAGCAGGGCGATGCCGCCACGGTGTGGGTGATTCAGGCCGATAACACAGTGGCTTCCCGCGCCGTGAAAGTGACGGCCCTGAGTGACGCCGGCGCTGAGATCAGCGAGGGTTTGCATGACGGCGAGCGCATTGTTGCCGCCGGCGCTCACTTGTTGCGCACGGGAGAAAAGGTGCTGCCCCTCGGGCAGCCCAGTGGTGCAGCCGCTCCCGTCGAGGCCGCAACCCCGGCGCCCGCAGCCGCCCCAGTTGGAGCGCCCGCCAAGTGAAGCGCCTCAACCTCTCGGCCTGGGCCCTGGAGCACAAGTCCATGGTGCTCTATCTCATCATCGTGCTGAGCCTCGCCGGTGTTCTGTCCTACTTCAAGATGGGCCGCGCCGAAGACCCGGACTTCACCTTCAAGGTCATGGTGGTGCGCACCCTCTGGCCCGGCGCCACGGCGCTGGAGGTATCCGAGCAGCTGTCGGAAAAGATCGAGAAGAAGCTCCAGGAAACTGCGAATATCGACATCATCCGCTCCACCTCCCGGCCCGGCGAATCCCTGGTGTTCCTGATACTCAAGGACTACACGCCGAAGGCCGAGGTGCCGGAGGCCTGGCGTCAGGTGCGGCGCAAGCTCGACGACATCAAGCCGACCCTGCCGGCCGGCGTGGTGGGGCCATTCCCGAACGATGAATTCGGCGACACCTATGTGAACCTGTTTGCCCTCACCACAGACGGCCCGGTCGGATTCAACACCGCCGAACTGCGCAAGGAGGCCGACCGCATGGCGCGGGAAATCCGCTTGTTGCCGGACGTGAAGAAGGTGGACCTGATCGGTGTTCAGGATGAAAAAATTTACGTGGACCTCACTCCGGCCAAACTCGCGGGGCTGGGCCTGACGCCGACCCAGCTGTTCGAGGCCTTGCAGAAGCAGAACGCCGTCGCCGCCGCCGGCTATGTCGAGACCGCCAACAGCCGGGTGCGGCTGCGCGTCTCCGGCCCCTTCGACACGGCGGACACGATCCGCGAGGCGCAACTGGTGGCGGGGGGGCGCGTGTTCCGCCTCGGCGATATCGCCACTGTCACCCGTGCCATGGCTGATCCGCCGGCGCCGCGCATGCGCGAGAACGGCCGTGACGCCATCGGTATCGGCGTCGTAATGGCCAAGGGCGGCGACGTGATTAACCTTGGTGCTTCCCTTCATGCCACCGTCGATCGCATGACGAAGGACCTGCCGGCCGGCATCGCGGTGCGCACCGTGGCCGACCAGCCGGAAGTGGTGAAGCAGTCCATTCACCTGTTTTCCCAATCGCTAGGAGAAGCGATCCTGATCGTGCTGGCGGTAAGCTTTCTCTCCCTCGGTTGGCGCACCGGTGCGGTGGTGGCGCTGTCGATCCCGATCGTGCTGGCGCTGACCTTCTTCCTGATGAAAGTGTTCGGCCAGGACTTGCAGCGCATCTCCCTCGGCGCCCTGGTGATTTCCCTCGGCCTGCTGGTGGACGACGCCATCATCGCCGTGGAAATGATGGCGGTGAAAATGGAGCAGGGCTGGGACCGCTTCAAGGCCGCCACCTTCGCCTACACCTCCACCGCCTTCCCCATGCTCACCGGCACCCTGATTACGGCGGCGGCCTTCACGCCGGTGGGTTTCGCCAAGTCGGCGGCGGGCGAATACACCTTCTCCATCTTCGCCGTGGTGGCCATTGCGCTGCTAAGTTCGTGGATCGTCGCTGTGGTTTTCACGCCCTACCTGGGCTACAAGCTGCTCGACCGCAAGAAGCTGATGGCCAAGGCCCAGCATCACGGCGAGGACATCTATGACACTCCCTTCTATCGCCGTTTCCGCGCCTTGGTGGAGTGGTGTCTGCGCCGCCGCAAGACGGTGATGTTCGCCACGGCAGGCGCTTTCGTGCTTGCCATCGTCGCCTTCAATACGGTGATACCGAAGCAGTTCTTCCCCGCCTCCTCGCGTCCCGATCTGCTGATCGACGTCTGGCTGCCCCAGGGCGCATCCCTTAAGGCGACCGAAGCCGAGGTCAAACGCATCGAAGCAGTGTTGGCGAATGACGCGGCGGTGGCCAGCTTCAGTTCCTACATCGGCAACGGCGCACCGCGCTATTACATGGCGCTGGATCAGCAACTGTTCGCCGACAACTTCGGCCAGTTCGTCATCGTGCCGAAGAATCCCGACGACCGGGAGGCGCTGCGCAAGCGCCTGATCGACCATTTTGACACGCCGGAAAACGGCTATTCGCACATGCGGGTACGGGTGATACGCCTGGAAAACGGCCCTCCCGTGGGCTTCCCGGTGCAGTTTCGGGTTCAGGGCGAAGATGTGGAGCAAATCCGCCGCATCGCCCAGGAGGTGGCGACGGTGATGCGCGCAAACACCCATTTGCGCGACGTGCATCTGGACTGGAACGAAAAAGTGAACACGCTACGCATCGAGGTGGATCAGGATCGCGCCCGCGCCCTCGGCGTTTCCAGCCAGGATGTGGCCCAGGTGCTGCAAGCCTATGAAATTGGCGCCCCGGTCACCCAGTACCGGGAGGGCGACCAGCTGATCGACGTCACCTGGCGCGCTGGCACGGCGGATCGCCAGAGTCTGGATCGCCTGCCAGATTTGATGGTGCCAGCGGCCGGCGGCCGTTACGTGCCCTTGGCCCAGGTGGCGAAGCTGAAGCCGGTGCTGGAGGAAGGCTATATCGCGCGCTGGGACCGCTTGCCGACGATCCAGGTGCGCGGCGACATCCGCGACAAGACCCAGGCGGCGGTCATCACCGCTGACGTGCTGAAGGACTTGGCGCCGATCAAGGCCAAACTGCCGGCGGGCTACAAGATACAAACCGGCGGTTCCGTGGAGGAATCGGCCAAGGGCGAAAGCTCCATCATGGCGGTGATGCCGCTGATGATCGTCGGCGTGATTACCCTGCTGATGATCCAGTTGCAGAGCATGAGCCGAACCTTCATGGTGCTGCTCACCGCACCCCTGGGCCTGATCGGCGTGGCCTTGTCGTTAATGGTGTTCCAGGCGCCCTTCGGCTTCGTCGCCAACCTCGGGGTGATCGCCCTGATGGGCATGATTCTGCGCAACTCGGTGATCCTGGTGGATCAGATCGAGCAGGACGAAAAGGCCGGCAAGAGCACCTGGGAAGCCATCGTCGGCGCGGCGGTGCGGCGCGCGCGGCCGATCATGCTGACGGCGGCGGCGGCAGTGCTGGCCATGTTCCCCCTCACGCGCCAGGTGTTCTGGGGGCCGATGGCGGTGGCGATCATGGGCGGCCTGATCGTCGCCACGGTGCTGACCCTGCTCTTCCTGCCCGCCCTGTATGCCGCCTGGTACCGGGTCAAGGAAGAGTAAAATGGCGACAAAACACGATCTTAAGTGGCCCGAAGATATATTAGGGTATGCTTATATTTGATTTGGAGTGCTTATGAACGCCGTCGCAAACGCCCCCGCATTTAGTGCCGAAAAGGCCCGTTTCAACATGGTCGAGCAGCAGATCCGTCCCGCCGAAGTACTGGATCAGGATGTGCTCGACCTGCTGTTCGTCGTCAAGCGCGAGGAATTTGTGCCCGCGCAGTACCGTGCTCTGGCGTTTTCCGACACCGAGATTCCCCTCGGTCGTGGCGCGACCATGTTTGCGCCGCGCATCGAGGCCCATGTGCTACAGGCGGTGCAGGCGAAGAAGCACGAAAAGGTGCTGGAGATCGGTGCCGGTTCCGGCTACATGGCGGCGCTGTTGGCGGCTCATGCCGACCACGTCTGGAGCCTCGAAATTGACCCGGACCTGGCCGACATGGCGCGCCGCAACCTGCATCGCCAGGGCGTGGACAATGTCACCGTCGAGACCGCCAACGGCGCCGCCGGCCTGCCCGCCCATGCGCCCTACGATGTGATCGTGGTGTCCGGTGCGCTGCCGGTGTTGCCGCAAGAACTCCAGGAGCAACTCAAGGTCGGTGGCCGCCTGTTCGCCATCGTCGGCGAGGCGCCGATGATGACTGCCGTGCTGGTGACCCGCGTCGCTACCGACAGTTTCCGTAGCGTGGTGCTGTTCGAGACCCTGGCGGCGCCCCTGTCCCAGGTGGCCGCCCCCGGAAAGTTCGTGTTCTGATGCAGCAACTGACAGCAACCCAGCTCAAGGAATGGCTGGCCGAGGCGGCGGCGGGAACCCGCGCCAAGCCGGTGCTGATTGACGTGCGCGAGCCCTGGGAGTTCGACGTCTGCCGCATCGGCGACGCCAAGCTGGTGCCGATGCGCAGCATTCCCGCCCGCTATCTCGAACTCAGCCGCGACGCCGACACGGTGGTGATCTGCCACCATGGCGCCCGCAGCTACCAGGTCTGCATGTTTCTGGAACACCAGGGCTTCAGCAACCTCTATAACCTCTACGGTGGCGTTGCCGCCTGGGCGCAGCAGGTCGATCCGGCCATGCCCACCTATTGAAATCGAGAATTCACGCCATGAAGAAAACCCTGCTCGCTTCCCTGATCGGCCTCGCGCTTTCCGGCGGCGCCTGGGCCGCCACCGATCTGCTTAATGCCTATCGTGATGCCATCGCCTACGACGCCCAGTTCGCCTCGGCCCGCGCCGGCGCTGACGCCGGGCGCGAGAAGCTGCCCCAGGGTCGGGCCGGTTTGTTGCCGAGCATCAACGCCACGGCGAACACGACCTGGAACAAAAATGAAACCACGCGCCGTACCACGCCCCCCGGTTATAGCAACCTGAATTACAACTCCCACGGTTGGACCGCGACGCTAACTCAGCCGATCTTTCGCTGGCAGAACTGGATGCAGTATCAGCAGGGCGAACTCGGCGCCGCCCAGGCCGAGGTGCAGTTCAATCAGGCCAAGCAGGACTTGATCGTGCGCGTCGCCCAGGCTTATTTCGACGTGCTGCTGGCCCAGGAAACCCTGGCCACAGCCCAGGCCCTGAAGTCGGCCAACGTGGAGCAACTGGAGTCGGCGAAGCGCAACTTCGAGGTCGGTACCGCCACCATCACCGACAGCCATGAAGCCCAGGCCCGCTTCGACCTTGCCACTGCCCAGGCTCTGGCGGCGGAAAGCGATCTGGAAGTGAAGCGCCAGGCCCTGAGCACTCTTACCGGTAAGGCGCCGGAAGCGTTGAAGACCATCCGGGCCGGCGTCAAGATTGCCCGCCCGCAACCCGACGACATCGCCAAGTGGATCGAGTCCGCCGAGCAGGGCGGCCTGACGGTGCAACTGGGCCAACTCGGTCTCGAAGTGGCCGACCGGGAAGTCAGCAAGCAGCGCAGCGGTCATCTGCCAACGCTGGATCTGGTGGCCACCACGGGTAAGAGCAGTGCGACCCAAAGCAGCACGGTGGGTTCCGGTTACGACAGCAACTCTAGCACCGTCGGCCTGCAACTCACCATCCCGATTTTCGCCGGCGGCGCCACCATGTCGAAGGACCGGGAGGCCGTGGCTCTGCGCGAGAAGGCGCTGGCCGACCTCGACAACGCCCGCCGTCAGTCGGCACTGGCGGCCCGTCAGGCCTATCTGGGCGTCAGTTCCGGTTTGTCCCAGGTGCAGGCCTACGAGGCGGCGGTGATTTCGTCCCAGTCGGCCCTGGATTCCAACAAGCTCGGCTACGAGGTCGGGGTGCGCATCAACATTGATGTGCTGAACGCCCAGAGCCAGCTTTACGATACGCGCCAGAAGCTGATGAAGGCCCGCCTCGATACTTTGGCCGCCCAGCTCAAGCTCAAAGCCGCCGCAGGCAACCTGGTCGAGGACGACGTGGCGGCGATCAACGCCCTGCTGGAATAAGCCCACCGTTCGTCAGCATGTTCTTTCGCCAGGGCCGTTTGCATCGGTGGCGGGGACGATGCTGCGGGCTACCAGGAATTCCAGTATCTTCGACACGCTCTCTTCAATTGATTGCGTGGCGGTATTCAGGACCAACTCCGGATTCTCCGGTGGCTCGTAGGGCGACGAAATTCCGGTGAATTCCGGAATCAGACCCTGACGGGCCTTGCGGTAAAGCCCCTTCACGTCCCGCTCCTCGCAAACCTCACTGCTACAGGCGCAGTGAATCTCGATGAAATTGCTGCCAGACAGCAACGTCCTTGCGTGCTCCCGGTCTTCGCGAAACGGCGAAATAAAGGCTGTCATGACAATCAGGCCAGCGTCCACAAATAACTGAGACGCTTCAGCGATACGGCGGATGTTCTCCTGGCGATGTTCGCGGGAAACCCCCAAATCGCCGCAAAGACCATGCCGGATGTTGTCGCCATCAAGCACATAGGTGCTACAGCCACGGGTGAACAAGGCTTCCTCAAGGGCATGGGCGATAGTTGATTTGCCGGACCCGGAAAGTCCCGTGAGCCAGAGCACCGCGCCCGGATGGCCGTGGAGGGCTTCACGCCGCTGGCGGGTAACGGTGGCGTGGTGCCATACAACGTCGGAACTGGAGGTGCGTGTCATGGAGTATTCAGGCTAGAAGTTACGGGTGCACTTGTGCCAATTTGATGTAGCGTCCGCTCAATGAGCGTTATGGTTCGTTGCGTTGCGCCCCGGTGGCGGGCGGCGAATTCCTGTCCCGCGTCGCCCATGGTCTGGCAGCGGCGGGTGTCAGCCAGCAGGGCCAGGCCTTCATCCACCAGTTGCACCGCGTTTTCCACCGCCAGCGCGGCACGGCAGGCGAGGGCTTCCCGGGCGGCTTCGGCGAAGTTGTAGGTGGATGGGCCGAGCAAGACCGGCACCCCGACGGCACAGGCTTCGATCAGGTTCTGGCTGCCGAAATCCAGCAGACTGCCGCCGATGAAGGCGACATCGCTGGCGGCATAGTAGGCGAACATTTCTCCCATGCTGTCGCCGAGCCAGACCTGGGTGCCTGTGTCCACAGCATTTTCTTCCGAACGCCGTTGCAGGCTGAAGCCGCGCGTGGCTGCGAGGGCAGCCACTTCGTCGAAACGCTGGGGGTGGCGTGGCACGATAACCAATAGGGCGTCGGGAGAACCGGCCTGCTGCCAGGCCTCCAGAATCTGTGCCTCTTCGCCTTCACGGGTACTGGCGCAGAGAAATACGGGCCGGGAACCGATGCGCTCACGGAAGTGCGCCCCAAGTCGCAATTGCTCCTCCGGGGGGGCGATGTCGAATTTCATGTTGCCGAGCACCGTGACGTTGCCGGCCCCAAGGGCCCGCATGCGCTCGGCGTCGGCCTCGGACTGGGTGGCGATGGCGGCGAGCCGGCCCATGGCCTCCTGCGCCAGTCTGGCAAAGCGCTGGTAGCGGCGCGCCGAGCGTTCCGAGAGGCGGCCATTGACCAGCAGCAGGGGAATGCCGCGTTCGCAGCAAGCAGCGGTCAGATTGGGCCACAACTCCGTTTCCATGATGAGGCCGAGCGTGGGCCGGAAGTGGTCGAGAAAGCGCGCCACGGCGAAGGGGTAGTCGTAGGCCAGATAGACCCGCTCCACGGTGTCGCCGAATACCGCCTCGGATGTGGCCCGCCCCGTGGGCGTCATGTGGGTGAGCAGAATGCGATGGTTTGGATAACGTTCCTGCAAGGCAGCCACCAGTGGCTGGGCGGCGCGGGTTTCGCCGACGGAAACGGCATGAATCCAGATCAACGGCCGGCGATCAGCCGATGTGGGGTAGCGGCCGAAGCGCTCGCCCCAGTGCAGTCGGTACTCGGGCTGGCGGCGTCCGCGCCAGAGCAGGTGAAAGGCAACCCAGGGCAGCAACAGCCAGAGCGCGAGGGTATAGAGCCAGCGGCTCATGGCAGCAGGGATTCCAGGGCGGCGAGCACGTCAGCGGCGCGGGGCGGCAGGTTCGGCCCGCCCAGATTGACGGCCAGGGGGCCGGCATGAACGCCCGTCAGTTCGGGACTGGAGCCGCAGAATAGGGCCAGCGTCGGTTTTCCCAGCGCCGCTGCCAAATGGGTGAGGCCGGTGTCGACGCCAATCACCACGCCGGCGCCGCCGAGAAAGCCGGCAAGCTCGGTGAGGCCCAGCGGTGGGGCGGCAACGCCGCCCTTCATGGCCGTGGCCAGGCGCTCGGCCCGCTCACGTTCATCGGCCGAGCCGCCAGGAAGAACGCAGACATAGCCCCGCGCCCTGAGGCCGGCGGCGAGTTCGAGCCAGGCCGATTCCGGCCATTCCTTGTCGGCCCGGCTGGTGGCGGTGAGCAGCACGGCGTAGGGCGTGGTCGGCGCCCAGCCGGGCGGGGCCGGGGGCGGGATGCCATAGTCGAGGGGGACATCAAGCTCGTAGTCGCCCACCATGCCGGCAAGAGCGCGGTTGCGCTCAACGGCATGTAGACTTCGATCGACAGCATAGGCCGCGCCGTAAAAACAGGCGGCCAAAGGTTCCCGCGCCGAGTGGCGATCAAAGCCGCAGCGCCGCCCGCGCAAGCCGAGACGCGCCTGGTTCACGAGCAGGGCGCTTTTCAGCAGCCCCTGGGTATCCAGCACCAGATCGTAGGGTAGGGCGCGCAACTGGCGTCGGAAGATGGCCACCTCCCGCCAGGTGCTGGCTGCCCCAAGATTCTTGCGCCAGCGCCGCAGCGCCACGGGAATGATCTTGCGCACGGCGGGATGCAGACGCGGGATATCGGCGAAGGCCTCTTCCACCACCCAGTCGATGATTGCACCCGGAAAACGCCGGGCCAGATCGCTGGCTACCGGCAGATTGTGGATGACATCGCCGAGGGAAGATGTTTTGACAAGCAGAATGCGCATGGGCGGGAGGCGGTGTCAGCCCTTACAATGGCGACCGAATCGAATCCCGCGATTATATCCGTCCCCTCCATGCCCACCGACCGGCAACCCATCTCCGCCGTTATCGTCACCCTCAACGAGGTCAGCCGTCTTGAGGCATGTCTGCGCTCGGTGGCCTTCTGCGACGAGATTGTGGTGGTGGATTCGGGCAGCAGCGACGGCACCCGGGAACTGGCGCAACGCCTCGGCGCGCGGGTGATCGAGGAGCCCTGGCGTGGCTACGGCGCCCAGAAGCAGTTTGCCGTTGAACAGGCGGCAAATGATTGGGTGCTCTGTGTTGATGCGGATGAGCGCGTGAGTGAGCGCTTGCGGGAGGCGATTGTTGCCGCGCTTCCTGGACCGGTAGCGTCGGCTTTCCGCTTCGCCCGCTGCAACCGCTTTCTCGGCCGCTACCTTCGCCACGGCGAAGGCTACCCGGACTGGAGCTTGCGACTTTTCAATCGTCGCCACGCCCATTGGTCCTTGGACCCGGTACACGAGAAAGTGATTGCCGATGGCGAGGCGGTTACGCTGCCGGGCGACCTGCTACACGACTCCGCCGAAACCCTCGAAAGCTATTTGGCGAAACAGAACCGCTATACCTCCCTGGCCGCCCAGGAGGCCCTCGCCCGAGGCAAGCGAGCATCAGCGGGGCATCTGGTATTGTCGCCTCTGTTGCGCTTCTTCAAGTTCTACTTTCTACGTTTGGGTTTCCTCGACGGCCTGCCCGGCCTCATCCACATCCTCATCGGCTGCACGAACAGCTTCGTCAAGTACGCGAAGATGCTGCAATCGCAGCATCTCACCGTCAGGTAAAATGTGCGCTTTTTCGGCGGATAAGCAGTGAAAGTACTGGTCACCGGCGCTGCCGGCTTCATCGGAATGCACGTTTGTGAGCGCCTGCTCGCGCGCGGTGACGAAGTGGTTGGCGTTGATTGTCTTAACGGCTATTACGATGTTTCCCTCAAGGAAGCCCGCCTCGCCCGCCTGACACCCCATGCCTCGTTCCGGTTTCATAAGCTCGATATCGCCGACAGGGCTGGCGTCGCCACCCTCTTTGAGGCCGAAAAACCGCAACGGGTAATTCATCTGGCTGCCCAGGCTGGTGTGCGGTATTCCTTGCAGAATCCCCATGCATATGTGGATAGCAATTTGGTGGGCTTTGTGAACATCCTCGAAGGCTGCCGCCGCCAGCAGGTGGGGCACCTGCTGTTTGCCTCCAGTTCTAGCGTCTACGGCGGCAATACCAAGACGCCCTTCGCCGAGAGTGACAACGTGGACCACCCGGTCAGCCTCTACGCCGCCACCAAGAAGGCCAACGAGTTGATGGCACACAGCTATGCCCACCTCTACGGCCTGCCGGTAACCGGGCTGCGTTTCTTCACGGTGTACGGCCCCTGGGGGCGGCCGGACATGGCCTACTATTCATTCACTCAGGCGATCCTCGCCGGCAAGCCCATCGACGTCTTTAATCATGGGAAGATGCTGCGTGACTTCACTTATATTGATGATGCGGTGGAGTCAGTAATGCGAATTCTGGATCTGCCGCCGTCCCTGAGCCCGAATTTCAATCTCGAGGTCCCTGATCCGGCGAGTAGTTGGGCGCCCTATCGGGTGCTTAATCTGGGTAACCATCAGCCGGTTCCACTGCTGGATTTCATTGCGATTCTGGAACTGGCCCTGAGCCGTAAGGCAGACATGAACCTGCTGCCGATGCAGGATGGCGACGTGGTGGCAACCCATGCTGACGTAGCTAGTCTGCGGGCACTGATTGGCTATGGTCCGGCAACCCCTTTGAACGAGGGTCTTCAACGCTTTGTCTCCTGGTATAGGGAGTATCACGGAATTGCCAAGCCATGAAGCAGCTATCTAGCGACACCGTAATTGCGATTATCGGCTTGGGTTACGTGGGCTTGCCCTTGGCCGTCGAGTTTGGCAAGCGCTTCCGTACTATCGGTTTTGACCTGTCAGAGGCCAAGGTTGCCGCCTATCGCTGTTTTGAGGACCCGAGCGGCGAGGTTCCCGGTGACGAACTTCGTGCTGCGACCAAGTTAGAGGTTTCCAGTGACCCCGCCTGCCTAGCTGAGGCCGACTATATTATCGTTGCTGTGCCGACGCCGGTTGATAGTGCTCATCAGCCCGACTTTTCCCCTCTCGTCGGCGCCTCCGAAGCAGCTGGTCGAAATATGAAGCGTGGAGTCACGGTAGTCTACGAGTCCACCGTTTACCCTGGCGCCACGGAAGAAATATGTATTCCAGTACTGGAACGTGAATCCAGCATGAAATGGCGCCAGGACTTTCATGTTGGTTACTCACCGGAGCGTATCAATCCGGGGGACCGTGAGCACTCTCTGACGCGTGTTACCAAAGTGGTGGCCGGCGACAGCGACGAGACTTTGGCGCATGTGGCAGCTCTTTACGCTTCCGTGGTCGAAGCAGGAGTCCATCGGGCGTCAAGCATCAAGGTCGCCGAGGCAGCCAAGGTGATCGAGAATACCCAGCGTGACCTCAATATTGCCCTGATGAACGAACTGGCGATTATTTTTGATCGTATCGGTATTGATACCAATGAGGTACTCGAAGCGGCGGGCACCAAGTGGAACTTTCTCAAGTTCAAGCCCGGCTTGGTCGGTGGTCATTGTATTGGTGTTGATCCCTACTATCTGACCCACAAGGCTGAAATACTTGGGTATCACCCACAAGTCATCTTGGCTGGGCGTCGTATCAATGATGGAATGGGGAAATTCATCGCGGAGAAAACGGTTAAGGCCATGATTCGACAGGGCATCAACATCAAAGGTGCGCGCGTTAACTTAATGGGATTGACCTTCAAAGAAAATTGCTCTGATTTGCGTAACTCAAAGGTGCCCGATATCGTTCGAGAACTCGAGAGCTACGGCATTAATGTTGTGATACACGATCCAGTAGCGGATCCCGTGGAAGCTAAGGAAGAGTATGACCTGAGCCTGGTTCCTTGGGTAGAGATGCTTCCCGCTGAAGGCCTTGTGGTTGCTGTTGCTCATCATGTATTTTCCGAATACTCCCTGTCACAGTTTGGCAGTAAGCTGAAGGACGATGGCTGTCTCATCGATGTCAAAGGCTTATTTGATCGTAGTCAGATCGCCGCCCATTTGCCAGGTGTTGGACTATGGCGCTTGTAGATTATTATGAAAATTCTTGTTACCGGTGCTGACGGCTTTATAGGCTCCCATCTCGTCGAGTCTCTCGTGCGAGCAGGCCATGAGGTTAGGGCGTTCGTCTATTACAACTCCTTCAATTCCTGGGGCTGGCTCGACGAAGTTGCGACCGATGTACGTGGCCAGTTCGAAGTCTTTGCTGGCGATATCCGCGATCCCCATGGTGTGCGCAAGGCGATGACCGGCATCGATACTGTGATGCACCTAGCGGCCCTGATCGCAATTCCCTATTCGTACCATTCGCCCGATACCTACATCGACACCAACGTGAAGGGCACTCTGAATATTCTCCAAGCGGCGCGCGAACTTGGGACTGAGAAGGTCGTCCATACATCGACGAGCGAGGTATATGGCACTGCTCGTCATGTTCCAATAAACGAGGATCACCCGTTGCAGGGGCAGTCGCCCTATTCCGCGTCCAAGATAGGTGCTGATCAACTGGCGTTGTCCTTTCACTTCGCCTTTGGAACGCCGGTGGCTGTGATCCGGCCGTTTAACACCTATGGTCCTCGTCAGTCGGCACGGGCAATTATTCCGACGGTCATCACCCAATTGGCTCAAGGACAAAAACGATTGAAGTTGGGTGCGTTGCACCCAACCCGGGACTTCAGTTTTGTGGCGGATACGGTGCGTGGGTTCATGGCGGTTGCCGATTCACCTCGATCAATCGGCGAGGTCGTCAACATCGGTAGCAACTTCGAGATATCCATCGGCGACACGGTGCGGCTCATAGCAGAACTGATGGGGAGTGAAGCGGAAATCGAATCCGATGCGGAACGTTTGCGCCCAGCCGCCAGCGAAGTAGACCGCTTGTGGGCGGATAATGCCAAGGCCATGCGGCTAACGGGATGGGAACCGAGCTATCCGGATTTGGACGGGTTCCGCCGTGGGTTGGAGGAAACCATCGCCTGGTTCTCCAAGCCGGCCAATCTGAGCCGCTACAAGGCGAATATTTACAACATCTGATGGCGTGCGCCGATATCAGTGGAGTGCCTTGGCGTGACAGGACGGGGATATATTCTCCGCTTTCTCGGTGATGACGACCGTCGCCATCCATCAGCCTCAATATCTTCCTTGGCTTGCGTACATCGACAAGGCAGACGCGGTGGATGTGTTCGTCTATCTAGATAACGTCAGCTATCAAAAGAACGGGGTCCAGAATCGGAATCTCATCAAGACCGCCTCCGGACCCAACTGGCTGACGGTTCCCGTCTCCGCGACACTCGGTCGAGCTATCAGCGAGACGCCCGTTGCCGGCAATTCTTGGGTGCGCAAGCATGTTAGGAGCATAGAGCAGAATTACTCTAAGGCAGCACACTTCGAGCTTTTCCAGTCCGGCCTACGGCAGATATTGGAGCAGGACTGGAAGCTGTTGGCGGACCTCAATATCGCGGTAACCGAATGGTTGTTCGGTGTTCTGGGCGTCAAAACCCGCATCGTTCGGGCCTCTCAGCTCGCTGCTGATGGTACTGCCCAGGATAGGGTGCTAGCCATCTGCAAGGAACTGGATGCCCAAGTCTACTTGTCTGGACGTGGCGCAGCGAGTTACCAGACATTTGCCGAATTTGAGCGCGCAGGCATAGAACTGCGCTACCAAGATTTCACGCATCCGATCTATCATCAGGCCTTTGAGAAGATCGGATTTGTCCCCGATCTATCGGCCCTTGATCTTTTGTTGAACCATGGTCCGGAAGCGCGAAGAATCCTACTTTCCGGACGTCAAGAAAGAACGAAACCATGAGCAAAAAGGCTGACTCCGCCGACTCTCTGTCCGGAATCAAGGAGTACTGGGACAAGCGGGCCAAATGTGGGAAGAATGACAACGACCGGGTTGAGCAGAATAGGCGGCCCCAGCTTATGCGATATGAGACGTTCCTACATGGACATGACCTAACTGGCAAGTCGATCCTCGATATCGGTTGCGGCACAGGCGAGTTGCTTGCCCACCTGTACCGGCGCGGTATACGCTGCCGGTACAAAGGCGTAGACTTGTCCGGCGAAATGATCCAGTTGTGCCGACAGAAGTTTCCTGAGAGCGAGTTCGAAGAGACTGACGTCTTGGTGGATGACCTGTCGGAGCAATTCGACTACACAATCTCGGTCGGGATTCACAATGTCAAATTCAGCGGCAATCGCGAGATTCTGGAAAAGATGACTCGTCGTCAGTTTGAGTTGTGTCGCGTTGCCGCCCACGTCAGCATTCTTACGAATCGCTACGATGGATTTGCCGATCATATTCAGGCATGGTGCGCCGAGGATGTCTTGAAACTGGCGTTGTCCATAACACCCTACGCTGTACTGCGCCATGACTACCTTCCCAACGACTTCAGCGTCACTCTCTACCGTGAGCCGCTGATTGATACCTGCAAGGACTTGCTGCTTGACTAAGACTGTAGCCCGATCTATCCACTTTCTCACCGGTGCGCGTTCCGAGTATGACATCCTCGCCCCGGTGGCGAGGCGGCTTGCCCTGCGCGCGGGGGTGGAAGTTCGCTTTATCCCGGCAGCGGCCCAGTTGTCGCCCTTTCACGGCTACGGTGTTCAGCACATCAGGCGGGACGGATTCCAGATCGCAGGCGAGGTGGAGTCCCTCCTCAGCAGCGAGTCCTGGTCGGGCCGATCTCTTTCATTTGCCAATCTCGTGGCTGGCCTCACCAGGCTGCTCAGCGGTAGTGAAAGATCGGACATTCTTTGTGTCGCAGGCGACCGCGAAGAGGCCCTAGCCGGTGCCTTGGTCGGTAATTTCCTGGGCATTCCTGTGGCCCATCTCTTCGGTGGAGACCGCTGTATTGCGTCGGACGTAGACGAAGTGTTTCGCCCAGCCATTTCCAAGCTGGCCCATTTGCATTTCACTGCCACTGGAGGACACCGGGAACGATTGATTCGCATGGGTGAATCGGCAGAACTTGTATGGACGACCGGGGCGACTAGCCTTGACAGTCTCCGGGAAACGCCGGAAGTCGGGCCGAGGGAACTGAATGCCGCCCTGGGTATTGATGTCGACAAACCCTTTGTCATGGTAATCTATCATCCGTCACCCCTACTCAGTACTCAGGTGGCCGGACAGGAAATGGCCGAACTTCTACGCGGAGTGCTTGCCTTGGGCTGCCCGGTGCTTTGCAGTTATCCGAATACGGATCCAGGAAATGTGGCTGTGCGTGACGCTATCGACGTTGCCAAGCGGCAAGATCCCCGCCTTATCGTCTATCACAACCTGCCCAGAGACCAGTTTGTTTCCCTCTATCGCCGCTGTGCGGCTTTGGTCGGCAACTCTTCTTCAATTGTCATCGAATCGGGCTTTTTGAAGGTTCCGGGCGTCCTTGTTGGAGCGAGGCAAGATCTGCGCGAACGTGGCATTAACGTCCTTCGTGTGGAGCCTGAAGCGGGGGCAGTGACCGAAGCTTGTCTGCGAGCAATGACCGACCATGACTTTCTCATGGCGACAAGAAAGGCTCCGTCACTTTATGGCGACGGATATTCCGGTGAGCGGGTCGCCGAGCTACTGGCCGAGATCCCTCTTGCACCTGGACTTCTGCGCAAAACGATCACTTATTGAACCGAGACAAAATACCGATGAAAACCTTGGTGGTGGCGGTTCATCCCGACGACGAAACGCTGGCTTGCGGCGGAACATTACTAAAGCACAGAACTGCTGGTCATGAACAGCACTGGGCCATCGTTACGACTTCGGCCGCCGGACATCCTGCGACTGTGGGCCGTACCGCCCGAATCGCCCAAGTTGCGGAAGCCTTCGGCTTTACCGGCGTACACGATTGCCAGTTCCCGACGACACGCCTGGACACCGTGCCGATGGGTGATTTGGTCGAGGCAATTGCCGGCATTTTCAACACGGTTCGCCCAGAGGTCGTATACCTACCCTTCTCGAATGACGTCCATTCAGACCATCGAGTGATGAGCGCCGCCGCCCTGAGTTGCACAAAATCCTTCCGCTTTCCGTTCCTGCGCCGGATATTAATGATGGAGACGATCTCCGAAACGGATTTCGCGTCTCCTCTTCTCGGGGCAGTCTTTGCACCTAACGTACTGGTAGACGTCTCTGCCCATTTTGAAGAGAAACTACACATTGCCGAAATCTACCGTGACGAACTGGGAACGCACCCTTTCCCCCGCAGCCTTGAGGATCTGAAAGCGCTGGCGATGCTCCGGGGTGCGATGGCTGGTTGCCGCTATGCCGAGGGGTTCATGCTGGCCCGCGAAATCAGCTGAGTGCGAGGTAGCTTCGTGACTAGACGCGCATTTATTATTGCCGAGGCTGGAGTTAATCACGACGGTTCACTGGCAGTTGCCAAGGAATTGATTGACGTAGCGGCGGAAGCGGGTGCTGACGCCGTCAAGTTCCAAACCTTTCGGGCTAATGACCTTGTGGCACGGCAAGCGCCCCAGGCGGAATACCAGCGGCGGAATCTGCAAAGAACGGAAAGCCAGGCGGACATGATCCGGCGCTTGGAACTTCTACCTGATGAGTTCCGCGAATTGGCGGCCCACGGCATCCGGCGGGGCATCCGTTTCCTGTCGACGCCCTTCGATCAGCTAAGCCTCGCTTTTCTCGTCGATGAACTCGCCATGGACCGGATCAAGCTGTCTTCCGGCGATATTACAAACGGCCCCTTGCTTTTATCTGCGGCACGTACCGGCCTGCCAGTGATTCTATCCACGGGTATGTCCGTTCCAGCCGACATAGAAGCGGCTCTTGCCGTCTTAGCTTGGGGCTACTCTTTCACCGATGGAAATCCCGGCCTAGCTGCACTTCATGAGACATACAAGTCTGCGGAGGGGCAGGCTATGGTCTCCGCAAAGGTGACTTTGTTGCAATGCACCAGCGAATATCCAGCGCCACCCATTGACGTCAATTTGAGGGTAATGGCCACCTTGGCCCGAGATTTCGGTGTTGCAACCGGCCTGTCGGACCATACGGCCGGAGTAGCGATTGCGGTTGCCGCCGCTGCGATGGGCGCCAATGTCATCGAGAAGCACTTTACTCTTGACCGCAAGCGCCCCGGCCCAGATCACCGTGCTTCCCTCGAGCCAGATGAATTGAGACGTTTGGTGGCGGAGATCAGGCAGGTGGAGGATGCCCTGGGTACACCGATCAAGCAGATAATGCCCTCGGAAGGAATGAACCAGGCTATTGGACGGCGCAGCCTTGTGGCTCTGTGTCCTATTGCCGTCGGTGAGGTATTTACCGAAGAGAACCTCGGTACCAAGAGGCCGGGAACAGGCATCTCGCCGATGCATTATTGGGATTACCTTGGCCGAGCGGCCACACGCGCCTACAGCCTGGACGAGGCTATCGAGCCGTGATGGTGCCGAGCGCAATTGTCATTGGCGGCGGCGGCCATGGGGCGGTTGTCGTAGCCACGCTCCGCCTCGCAGGCCAGACAGTCCTCGGCTTTGTTGATCCGAGCCCCGATCCGGACCGCGCAAGGCGGCTAGCTGTGCCGAGACTGGGGGACGATTCAGCCTTGGCGAATTTCCCTCCCGGCAGCGTTGTTCTAGCAAATGGTCTTGGTTCGATCAACGGTACAATCCGGCGTAGCAGTCGGTATGAAGACCTCGCGGCAGTCGGCTATGGGTTCATCGATGTTCGTCATCCTACGTCCAACATTGCGGACGACGCAGTCCTTGCGCCGGGCACCCAAGTCATGGCCGGCGCTATTGTCCAGACAGGTTGTCTCATTGGTGAAAATGTCTTGATCAATACTGGCGTTATCGTCGAGCATGATTGCCAGATCGAAGCCCATGCCCATATCGCCAGTGGTGCAGTGCTCGCGGGGGGCGTACAAGTCGGTCGCGGTGCACATGTTGGGTGTGGCGCTGTTGTAATGCAGGGGGTGATAATCGGTGCCGGTGCCGTCATCGGAGCCGGTACGGTGGTTATTTCCGAAGTGACTGCCGGTGCTACTGTAGTTGGCAACCCTGGGCGGTGTCGGCCATAGGCCATCCTTTCTAGACCAGTGGCCCAGTGGTAGACTGCGCCGCCTACTAACAGCCCTTCCCATGTTAAAGCGAAAACTCCCCATCGTTGCCCCCGACTTCAGTATCCTAGATGTGATGCGGATTGTCGATGCCTCCGGAACCCAACTGGCCATCATTGTCGGAGAAGGAGATCGCGTGATAGGTCTGGCCACTGATGGCGACATCCGTCGGGCTCTGTTACGCGGCGAGAAGCTGGACCAACAAATTGACCAGGTCATGCGGCGCGACTTTACCACTGCCCTAGATAGTGATTCAGACAGCCGCGTCCTCGAGATCATGAAAGCGCGTGACCTGCGCCAAATCCCGATTGTCGACAGCGACGGGCGATTGGTGGACCTGAAGATATTTGAAGGCCTCGTTGCAAGTCCGGAACATTCCAATTGGGTGGTGATCATGGCCGGGGGCGAAGGCAAGCGACTGCGACCCTTGACGAACGAAATCCCCAAGCCCATGCTACCCGTAGGTGATCGCCCCATCCTACAGACGCTCGTTGAACGTTTGGTTGGACAGGGTTTCCGGCGGCTGTTTCTGGCTGTGAACTACCGGGCGGAACAGATTGAACAGCACTTTGGTGACGGCAGCCAATGGGGCGCGCGCATAGAATACCTGCGGGAACCGACCAAGCTGGGCACGGCTGGGGCGCTCGGGTTATTACCTGAGACTCCTGATGTTCCAATAGTTGTGATGAACGGCGATGTTCTTGCCAAGGTAAGCTTTGGTGATCTGCTTGGCGCCCACGTTCACGCTGGTGCGTCTGCAACCATGGGGGTACGGGAATACTTGCACCGTGTTCCTTTTGGCGTGGTCGAATTGGATCACAATCGGCACGTTGTCGGCATTGAGGAAAAGCCGGAATACCGACACTGGGTTAATGCGGGCATGTACGTTCTTTCTCCATCTAGCCTAGCCCTAATCGCCCCGGATCAAACCCTAGACATGCCAACCCTCTTCGACCGAATCCTCGCTGAAGGCGGCCGGGTTGCCGGTTACCCCATTGAGGAATACTGGATTGACATTGGTCGGGTAGAAGATTTCCATCGCGCCCACTCCGAGTATCCGAGCTTTTTCGGTTAGTGGGCCAGGAAAGAATGGAAAAGAAAGCAATCGAGCGTGCATTGGTGATCGGCTATGGATCCATAGGCCAGCGCCATGCCCGTATTCTTGATGAGGAGTTGGGCTGTTCGGTCGCCGTCGTCAGCCGTCGGCAGGTTGACTTCGCTACGGTGTTCGATGACTTGGCGCAGGCCCTGGATTCCTGGCAACCTGGTTATGTAGTAATCGCGGACCGCACCAGCGAGCATTACGCGACCCTGGCCGAACTGATGGCTGCAGGCTTCGATGGCAGAATCCTGATCGAGAAGCCACTCTTCTCTGAATATCGGCACGCGCCGACGGGTTTACTTACCCGTGTCGCCGTAGCCTACAATTTGCGCTTCCACCCGCTGCTGACGAGACTGAAAGCAAGTCTCGCTGCGGGCGAGCGCGTTATATCCGCCCATGTCTACACAGGGCAATACCTGCCTTTCTGGCGACCTGGTACCGATTACACGCAAAGCTATTCCTCACGGCAGGCCGAGGGCGGAGGTGTACTGCGTGATATCAGCCACGAACTTGATTACTGTGCCTGGTTGCTGGGCCCCTGGAAGCGTCTGACGGCCTTGGGCGGTCGCTATGGTGCACTGGAAATAGATACTGAAGACTGCTTTTCCATCCTCATGGAGACGGAGCACTGCCCTTTGCTTACTATTCATTTGAACTACCTAGATCGAACGGCCCGCCGAGAAATATCTGTCAATACCGTTGACCACAGCTATCGAGCCGATCTCGTAAATGGTGTGTTCGAGATCGATGGCGAGGGGGAATCTGTGCCTGTCGTTCGCGACCAGACCTATAGGGCGGAACATCAGGCGATGCTTGGTGAGGAGGATTCTATGCTGTGTACCCTCAACGAGGGTCTCAACGTCTTGGCAACCATTGCTGCCATTGAGCAAGCTAATTGCGAACATCGGTGGGTGGAGCGATGAGCCGGCTTTGCACGGTTTGCGCTCGTGGTGGCTCGAAGGGCGTAAAAAGCAAGAATATCCGCTTCCTGGCTGGCAAGCCTTTGATCGCCCATACCTTGGAGCAAGCGCGCGCCAGTGGCCTTTTCGATATCATTGCGGTTAGTAGCGACTCTGAAGCCATATTGGATGCCGCACGACAGCACGGTGCTGATCTTGTCGTTGAACGGCCCGCAGAGATGGCGACGGATACCGTAAGCAAGCTTCCTGCTCTGCGGCACTGCGTGCAGACAGTGGAGGCCCGGCTCGGGCGTCGCTTCGATGTTCTGGTCGATCTCGATGCTACTTCTCCCCTGCGACTACCCGACGACATCATCAATGCTGTGACGATGTTCGAGACCGAAGGCTTGTCTAACCTAATTACCGCCGCTCCGGCCCATCGTTCCCCTTACTTTAATTTGGTGGAACTAGGCACCGATGGAGTTGTCCGGCTGAGCAAGCCACTGCCGCAGCAGGTGGTTCGTCGCCAGGATTCACCGCCTTGTTTCGATATGAACGCTTCGATCTATGTCTGGCGTCACGATGCTCTGTTTGACGAGCCGGCGCTATTCCGCGCGGATACGGGGCTCTATGTCATGCCCCCAGAGCGGTCACGGGACATTGATTCCGAACTTGATTTTGCGATTGTCGAATTTCTAATGAGCCGAGCCGAAAATGGCGGTGGGAAGACATGAGATGTTGAATGGCAAAGTGGTAGTCGTCACTGGCGGAGCGGGAGTACTGGGCAGCGCGTTCTGCCGAGGAATTGCCGACGCCGGCGGCAAGGTGGTTGTTGCGGATCTGGACATTGAGGCGGCTAGAAGACTGGCGGAGGAACTGACAAAGGCGGGCGGACACGCTATGGCATTGCAGGTCGATATCTGTAGTACGGATTCCGTCGATACTTTGATTGAAGACGCGACGGCCCGATTCGGTGCAATCGACGCCGTAGTCAGCAGCGCCTATCCACACAATCCAGCCTACGGCAGTAGGTTCGAAGACGTAACATTCTCCAACTTTTGTGAGAATGTGAATCTTCACTTGGGCGGGTACTTCCTTGTTGCGCAGCGTTTTGCTCTCTATTTTAAGCAGCAAGGCACGGGGAATGTCATCAGTTTGGCGTCGATTTACGCAACTCTGGCGCCGCGTTTCGACGTCTATGCGGGTACGGAAATGACGATGCCAGTGGAGTATGCGGCGATTAAGGCAGGCATAGTGCAACTTACCCGCTACATGGCGCGCTATTTCCAGAGTTCCAGCGTTCGCTTCAACTGCATAAGCCCCGGCGGCATTCTTGGCGGCCAGGCAGTTCCTTTCCTAGAAGCCTATCGGAGTTTTTGCGCGTCTAAAGGTATGCTTGATGCCGAGGACGTGGTAGGTACGTTGCTGTTCTTGCTCTCCGATGAAGCGAAATATGTCAACGGCCAGAATCTCGTGATCGACGATGGCTATTCTATTTAACACCCGGCAAGAATTGCCTCTCCATTCGGTTAATCACGAAGCGGGCTGTAATTGGTGTTAGGTGCCCCGAGTCCATCAGGTTATGAAATCTTATGGGCAACGGCCTTGCTAAACAGGGCTGCAAATTCACTGGCTAATGACGTTCCGGAGAGACGCATGAATGGAGCGAAGCTACTTCCTTCGAATGCAGAGATAGCTCCATCTTGATTCACTTGTTACCACTCCCCGAAAAGGATCAACCCCGACTGGCCTGAAGCATTCAATCACATCTAACCCAGATTGCTCCAACATCTTTGTAAATTCATCACGACTTATTGATAGCGTTTTCAGTGGCTTAACAATAACAAGTTCCTTAGCGTTAAGCGATTGCTTCAAGCGCCTAATAAGGCCTAGTAATCCCTCATTCTTAAGTTTCCGCAACAAGCGGCTACTAAAAGACAGATCCACCACCGAGGGAGCAGTGGGCTGATTTACTTCGCAATCTGGCATCTCGCCAATAAGTACTTTTCCTTCAGGTTTTGTGATGCGGAAAATTTCACTAATCGCGCGCCTAAGCTCATTATTGTCTGCCATCAACAGTAGGACGCCATTGCATATAACAACGTCTGCATAGGAATTTTGGAGTCCCGTCGCGGTTGCATAACCTTGCATAAAATCAATTTCCGGATACTCTTGTCGTAGCTCTTTTACGTAAGCAACCTCTTCCTTCGTAGGCAAGATGCCAGTTAATGACCAACCTTCTTGGTGTTTGACCGCATCGGCGGCCAATATAAGGGCTGTTCCATCGCCGCATCCGATGTCCACAACGGAATCACCCGAGTTTATTGATAGCTTGTCAATAATTTGCTGAGAAGTAATCTGCAAATCCGCTGTGTTACCTCCGCGGCCTGATATGTCGCGCTTCGCCTTGGCAAGTTCAGAGTAGTAGTCGATAAAGCTTCGTGTTTTTACAATGGTCATACGATAAATGATCCAAAAAATTGAGGAATGACGCGACTACAAATGGTTCATTGTCTATGGCAGATTGAATTGCCCCGGCTTTAGTAGACACTCTGTAGCCTGAGAAAATGCTGCTTCTCGAACTCTACCGGAGAAACGCCGTCTGCATGGCCGTGACGTCGTCTCGGGTTGTAGAAGAATTCGATGTAATCAAAGATATCGCGTCGGGCCTCTTCGCGGTCAGCGTAGAGTTTCCGGCGAACCCGCTCACGCTTCAGTAGCTGAAAGAAACTCTCAGCGACGGCATTGTCGTAGCAGTTACCGCGTCGGCTCATGCTGGCCTCCAGGTCATGGGCTTTCAGGAAGGATTACCAGGCATAGCTGGTGTATTGGTATCCCTGATCCGAATGCACAATGACCTTCTTCTTCGAATCCGACGCCAAACGGCCATCAGCAAGGCATTGATCGCCAGTTCGCTGTCGATCCGGGACCGCATCGACCAGCCGACCACCTGGCGTGAGAGGAGATCAAGTACGACAGCCAGGTAGAGCCCACCTTGTTGGGTGCCGTTGCTTGAAAATTCTGCTCCAGCTGGTTCGTGGCAACAACGGCTGGGCAACCGCGTCGGTAAGCCCGCCGACGGTAGCCAACCTGCGCCTTGAGGTCCTCCTGCCGAATCAGTCGATACACTCGATGCTTGCCGCAGGACTTACCGAGTTCGCGCAGGTCGCGAGTCACTTTGCGGTAGCCATAGACAGGCCCGCTTTCCAGTCAGGACTGCTTGATCAATCCGCCAAGCCGCTGATCTTCCGTCTGTCGTGCAGACTTCGGCTCATGCTTCCAGGCGTAGTAGCCGCTCGGATGCACTGACAACGTGTGGCACAGCCGCCGCACCGGGGGCTGATCTTCGTGCTTCGCGATGACTGCGTACCTTACCGGGACTCCTTGGCAAAGTACGCTGCGGCCAATTTTAGGATGTCGCGCTCCTCGGTGACACGCCTCAACTCCATCTTGAGTCGCTGGATCTCGGCTGCCTGACTCTGCTGCTCGATCCGATCGATCTCGGGGACGCTGTAGCGCTTGATCCATTCATACAAGGTCGGCAGTGAGACACCCAATCGCTTGGTCACGTCAGGTCCCGAGTGTTCCCGTTCCATCACCTGCTTGACCGCTTCGATCTTGAATTCTTCCGGGTATTGCTTGCTGCTCATGACGCCTCCTGTTTCTGCCTAAGTTTAAGGCTCAGGAGTGTCTACAGGTTCCGGGGCAATTCAAGGACCAAACCCAGCGTCGGAACACCGATTCGAATTCAGTCGGATCGATCAAGCCGAACAACCGACCAAACGTGTCGTGCGAAGGAATGCCGGCTTCCAGCTTAAGGGTAGCCGCGTAGCCAGTCCAACTTCTCCTTTGCCCACAACTCGATCTCAACAAAAGTGTCGGCACCGACCTGTACCCCGCTGACCACCCCAACAAGCAGTTCAACCAGGTTGTGCTCGATCGTCCCGGGCTGCCTCGGGTCGGTGATCGATACGAAAACATCCGTCAGACGTACCTTGCTTTCCGTCTCCCTGGGACACCCCAAAAAGATAGAAAACTACACAAATCAAACCCCTGTGAGCAGTCCCCTTGTATCTGATTGATCGTCAACGGCTATTTCAGCTGTGTACGATGTCCCCATTCGTACATTGCCCTGCCTGTCGGGGCGCGCACAAGTGGGCTATATGCTACCATTCGCACCCGCCGGAAGCGGTTATTTCCTCCTGATCAGTCAGGGAGCGGTGGCCATTGTTCCGGCGAGACTTCCATGGAAGCGCCAAACCTGGTTCCAGACGTAGCGCGAGAGAGATATATCCGAGGTGCTATACAGCTGATGAGCGACGTTTTCCGGATTGATAGCCATAAGCTGATCTTTCATCCCTCCCGTGTTGCCCAGTTTCTTGCTGTTGGCGATGACTGGGAGAAGGCGAAATGCGTTTACCCGATCTATGTTGAGATATCACCCGTAGGCGCCTGTAACCACCGCTGTACTTTCTGCGCCGTCGACTACATTGGGTATAAGAGCGTGATGTTGGACGCTGAACTGCTTGCCGATCGGTTAAAGGAGATGGGTAAGCTTGGCGTAAAGAGCGTGATGTACGCGGGCGAAGGTGAGCCGCTGCTGCACAAAAAGATCAACGCCATCGTTGCGGCTACCCGTGCCGCCGGCATTGACGTGGCTTTCACCACCAATGCCACCGTCCTTAATGACGCCTTTATTGAGGAATCGTTGCCGCTGACGTCCTGGATCAAGGTATCCATTAACGCGGGTACCGCCGCAACATACGCCGCGATACACCGCACCCGCGAGCGCGACTTTGATCACGTGTTAGGCAACCTTCGCCGGGCGGTGGCGGCAAAGCGATCGGCGGGATTGAGCTGTACTCTTGGCGCCCAGGCTATTCTGCTGCCCGAGAACGCGACGGAAATGGTAACGCTGGCGCGCCTTTGCCGGGATGACATTGGGCTGGATTACCTTGTGGTTAAGCCCTATTCCCAGCACTTGTTCAGCGAGACGCATCTCTACGAGGATATCGATTACAGCGCCTATATGGCGATGGCGGATTCGCTGGAGTCAATGAGCACGAAGGATTTCCATGTCGTCTTCCGCAGGAACACGATGACCAAGTACATGGATCGCGGAGATAGCCGCTATTCCAAATGCAACGCCACGCCGTTCTTCTGGGCCTATGTCATGTCGGATGGTTCGGTTTATGGGTGCAGTGCGTATCTGCTTGACCCGCGCTTCAATTACGGCAATCTCAACGATCAGTCGTTCCAGGATATTTGGCAGGGTGAACGCCGTAGCGCCAATTTCCAGTTCGTCAGAAATGAACTGAACATTCAGGATTGCCGACGGAACTGCCGCATGGACGAGATTAACCGCTATTTATTCCAGTTGCGCGAAGATCTTGTTCAGCACGTGAACTTTATTTGATAGTCAGGACCTAGTCGATTATGCGAACCTTGGTAACTGGCGGTGCTGGCTTTATTGGTAGCCACTTGACGGAACTACTGCTTTCTATTGGGCATGAAGTTGTCGCGGTGGATAACCTCACCTCTGGCCGGTTGCGCAACCTTGAGCCGGTTGCCAATCATGCTGGGTTTCGTTTCGTAAACGCCGACATAAGGGATCCTGGAGCGTTTGCTAATGCCTTTGAGGGAGTTGACTGGGTGTTTCACTTGGCTGGCTTGGCGGACATTGTGCCATCCATCGAACTGCCATCCCAGTATTTCAGCACAAATGTCGCCGGAACCTTCAATGTTCTCGAAGCGGCGCGGCGCTGCGGCGCCAAGCGTTTTGTCTATGCCGCGTCGTCGTCGAGCTACGGTATTCCGAATGGATATCCAACCCCAGAGACGGCGGCTACTCGCCCCCAGTATCCCTATGCGCTAACGAAATACATGGGTGAAGAGTTGGTGTTGCACTGGGCAACGGTCTACGGTCTGCCGGCTGTTTCTCTGCGCCTCTTCAACGTTTATGGCACACGCTCACGGACCAGTGGGGCGTATGGCGCCGTATTCGGCGTCTTTCTGGCCCAGAAGCTTAACGGTCAGCCGTTTACCGTGGTGGGTGATGGTTGCCAAACGCGCGACTTCACCTACGTTACAGATGTCGCCGAGGCCTTTCTCGCTGCCGCAGACTCAGACGTCGTCGGTGAGGCGATGAACGTGGGTAGTGGCAACCATTACAGCGTAAATCGGCTCGTCGAGTTACTGGGCGGCGAGGTGACGTTCATTCCGAAGCGGCCCGGCGAGCCGGATTGTACGTTCGCTGACGTGACAAAGATCAACCGCCTGCTCGCCTGGCATGCCAAGGTGTCCTTTGAGGAGGGGGTTAGCAGAATGCTGACGAGAATCGAAGACTGGCGGGATGCGCCAGTTTGGAATCCACAATCCATCGGCGATGCCACGGCGGCTTGGTTCCGTTACCTGGGGGAATGACAGTAGTGAAATCAGCAAGGTCCGGATTCTCTTTTGCTGCGCGCATCGGGCAGTTTTCCGCTTTGCTCGAACAGTGCCAAATTACTTGCCGAGATGGCAAGAACTTGGACCTCGAGCCCGGTTTGACCGCAGCCCTGGCGATGATCTTAGGAGTGCGCGAGCGCGGTGGCCATATCCTAGTTATTGGCAATGGAGGGAGCGCCGCGATTGCCGCTCACGTAGTTAACGATCTTGTGAATGTAGGCGAAATACGTGCGCTGACAGTTCATGATAGTGCGTTGCTTACCTGCATGGCAAATGATTATGGCTACGAAAACGCCTATGCGCGGGCTGTTGGGCGTCTCGCGGAGCCAGGTGACCTATTGATCGCAATTAGCAGCTCGGGCCGTTCCCGAAACATCTGCAATGCCGCCGAGCGCATGAAAGAGTTGGGCGGCTCGGTGCTTACCCTTAGCGGTTTCGCGGCGGACAATCCGCTACGTTCGCTCGGTGCAGCCAACATCTGGCTTGACGCCGCCGACTACGGATTAGTGGAAGTGGGGCACCAGTTCATTTTGCACGAACTTACCGATCGCTGTACGCGTGCCTACCGGTGATCCGACTATGACGACTGAAAAGATTTTGCCCCTTGCCGAGTTGGCCGCCCGCTCGCGGAGCCTGCGCATGTCGGGCAAGAAGGTCGTACTCTGCCATGGTACCTTTGATTTGATGCATACCGGCCATATTCGGCACCTGCAACGTGCTCGGCAGGAGGGCGATGTCCTGTTGGTGACGGTGACCGGGAACGCCTATGTCAATAAAGGGCCAGGCCGGCCTGTGTTCAATGAGCAGTTGCGCGCCGAGAATCTGGCTGCCTTGGCTTGCGTCGACCTAGTGGCAATAAACCATGCCGTATCGGCGGTTGAAGCTCTGCACCAGATTCAGCCTAGCCTTTATGTCAAAGGCAGTGACTACCGTTCCCATGGCGACGACGTGACAGGAAATATTTTCCTAGAACAAGAAGCTGTTGAAGCCCATGGAGGACGCATCTTTCATACCGACGAGATCGTCTTTAGTTCTAGCAACCTGCTCAACGAACATTTCAATGTCTTCCCGCCAGAGACTAAGAACTTTCTCCAGGATCTTCGCAGTCGCTGGTCCGATAAGGAAATTCTGGGACAGATCGCTTCGTTAGCAGGCATGAAGGTGCTGGTGTTCGGGGATGCCATCATCGATCAATACCATTACGCCACCGCCCTTGGCCAGACGGGCAAAGGCAACATTCTGGCGGTCCGCTACGACGCGGAGGAGCAGTTTGCAGGCGGCGCGATTGCCGTTGCCAATCACATCGCAGGGTTTGCAAGCAGCGTTACGCTCGCGACCGGTTTGGGTATGGAAGAAACCCACGAGTGTTTCATCCGCGAAAAGCTTTTGTCCAATGTGACACCGGCCTTCTTCTATTTTGAAGGCGCGCCCACGGTTACAAAGCGGCGCTTCGTGGACGCTGACCTAGCGAAGCTCTTCGAGGTCTATTTCTTCCGCGAGGACCCCGTCCTCGGGCGTCCCGTCGAGACGGAAATATGCAGCTGGATCGATGCTAAAGCCATGGAGTATGATGCGGTCATTGTCCCGGATTTCGGCAATGGTCTAGTTACTCAGCGCATCGTCGACGCCTTGTGCGCTCATAGCCGTTTCCTGGCTGTTAATACCCAGATTAATAGCGGAAATCGTGGCTACCACGTAATACATCGCTATCCACGGGCCGATTTCGTCTCCATCAATGAGCCGGAGCTTCGCCTCGCGGCGCACAATCGGCACGATCCGCTGGAAATGGTCGCCGAGCAGGTTAGCGGCCGGGTCCAGGCACGACAGGTGGCGGTAACGCGCGGCACAAAGGGAGTTATGGTTTACGACCGCGTTAGCCGTAAGATTCACAAGGTGCCGGCTCTGGCGGCACGGGTAGTGGACCGGATTGGTGCTGGCGACGCTTTTCTTTCCTTGGCCGGACTTTGCGCCGCGAAGGGTATGGACTCGGAACTCACTGCTTTCATAGGCAGTGTGGCGGCTGCTATGGACGTTCAGATTGTCTGTAACCGCGATCCAGTCAGTCCCGTCGGCATGAGCAAATACATTTCCACGCTTTTGAAATAGATGGGATCTGAAGCAGACGACTATGACAAGCCGAGTGGACCTCTTTCGTTCTATGTTGCGCATCCGGCGTGTCGAGGAGGCGCTGGCCGAGCATTACTCCGAGCAGGAGATGCGCTGCCCGATGCATTTATGCATTGGGCAGGAAGCGATTGCGGTTGGTGTCTGCGCGGCGTTGTCTGCCAAGGACGTTATGTTCAGCAATCACCGGGCTCATGGTCACTATTTAGCTAAGGGTGGAGACCTTAAGGCCATGGTGGCTGAACTCTATGGGCGGAGTACCGGCTGTTGCGGTGGTCGAGGCGGCTCGATGCATCTGATTGATCTGTCCGTGGGCTTTCTCGGTGCGACACCTATTGTTGGCGGTACGGTACCGCTGGCGGTTGGGGCGGCTTGGGCGGCTACGTTACGTGGTGAAGAATTAGTCAGCGTAGTGTTTTTTGGGGATGGCTGCTTTGAGGAAGGGGTCATGCACGAGTCGTTGAACTTTGCGACATTGCATCGGTTGCCCATAGTTTTTGTATGTGAGAACAACGGGTTTTCGGTCTATACGCGGCTGAGTGAACGGCAACCTTCCCGCCCTATCTATCGAGTGGCCGAGGCTCATGGTATGACCGCACATGCCGGAGACGGCAACAGTTTGGATGAAGTGATTCGGCTTGCGGAAGGAGCTGTTTTGCGCGCAAGGGGAGGCGAGGGGCCGCAGTTTCTCGAGTTGTCTACATATCGTTGGCGTGAGCACTGTGGCCCTGATTTTGACGACCATCTGGGCTATCGTGCGGATGATGAAATCAGGACTGGAATGGCTACGTGCCCGTTGGAGGCGTACCGCAAGCAACTATCCGCCGATGACAAACTTGGGGCGACTGATTTGAGTCGGATCGAGGAGGAGACCCGGAAGGAGATCGACGCAGCATTTGAGTTCGCAAGATCTAGTCCGCCGCCGTCCAGCCTGGAAGCGGGAGCGCGTCTTTATGCCTGATTCAGCGATGCGCGAAATTACCTTTGCCCACGCTGTACGCGAGGCGCTTGATCAGTCAATGGGAGCTGACGAGCGGGTCATCGTTGTTGGCGAAGGCGTGCCTGACCCAAAGACTATTTTTGGCAGCACTGCCGGCCTGCGGGAAAAATACGGGCCGCAGCGTGTCTTTGATATGCCTCTGGCCGAGAACGGCATGACCGGTATCTGCATAGGCGCAGCCCTGACGGGGATGCGGCCGGTGATGGTGCATCAGCGCATTGATTTTGCACTGCTTGCCTTTGATCAGCTAGTGAACAATGCTGCCAAGTGGCACTACATGTTTGACGGCAAGGCTTCCGTACCGTTGGTTGTCCGCCTAATTGTGGGACGTGGGTGGGGGCAAGGTCCCCAGCATTCGCAGAGTCTGCAAGCGATTTTTGCGCATATACCCGGACTCAAAGTAGTTATGCCTACTACAGCGCATGATGCTAAGGGTATGTTGATTGCTGCCATTGAGGACGACAACCCCGTGCTTTTCATTGAGCACCGTTGGTTGCACTCAATCGCCGATCATGTTCCAGTGGCGCCTTATCGTGTTTCCCTAGATCGTGCGCGAGTTATGCGGGCAGGTGCTGCTGTCACTGTTGCAGCATTCTCGTACATGACAGTTGAGGCTCTGCTGGCAGCCCGTGCGTTGGCTGACCTGGGAATCGACGTCGAGGTAATCGACATGCGCAGCATCAGTCCCTTAGACACGGACAGCGTTGCCCTGTCGGTGCGTAAGACTGGGCGACTTGTTATCGTTGACACTGGCGTTAGGAGCGGTGGTATTTCTGGGGAACTGGCGAGCGAAATCGTCGAACGGGAGTTTTCCTCGCTACGGCGACCCCCGGTGCGCTTGGCGATGCCAAGCCATCCAGTGCCAACATCGCCATACCTTGCGGCCAACTGTTATCCCGGGGCAATGAGCATTGCAGATGCCGTCTTGGGCCTAATGGAATGGGCTTCCGACGAAGATAGCTACACCAACCTCGAGAGGGCTTTGACGAGAAAGTCACCCCTTGATGTTCCGAATCCAGATTTTCGTGGCCCATTTTAGGGGACTGGCGTTGGCCAAACCAATGTTTCGCGGTGTTTGTCTCAGGAGTTAGTGTGACCATCTTCCATCGTATTTGTCATTGGCTTGGTCAGCGTACCCGGACGACGATTCTGACGCCCACGCCCTACGCTGTCGGCAACTGTGCCGAGGAAGTTTACTTCGGGCTACTGAAGGCCCGGCGCGAGGGAAAGAGGCTCGTCATCCTTTTTCCTTACGAATTACCATGGCGCTTCAAATTCAAGCTGACTAATGTTGAGGTGATCAACGTTGTGTCATCCTATCGTCAGCGGTTGCCTGCCGCGCTACATATAGGCGGACGCCTTCTCTTGACCGCCTATTTTGGGTTCATGCGGGTCGTCAGTTTAATTCGACGAGTGGTTTTGGGTCGACACTTGAGCTACCTCTATCGCGTACCCTCTGCCGGAGTTACCACCCTCTGGCAGCCGGAGCACTGCATGGCGGATTTTTCCTGGCGGATTGTTGAGCAGTACGAGTGGCCCAAACAAATCGCGATGCCGATCGACGTGGGCCTAGCGGAAGATAAACTGCGGCTGGCTGAAAAGCAGCGCCGTGCCCTGGGTTTGCCTGACGACGCGTGGTTCGCCTGTCTTCACGTACGCGAGTCGGGGTTTCATCGGGATACAGTCGTTGAGCGAAATGCCTCGATTGCCAACTACATCTCGGCGATCAAGGAGATTACTGATCGTGGAGGCTGGGTCGTCCGCCTGGGAGATGCTTCCATGACTCCTCTCCCTCCCTTGGACCGGGTGATTGATTATCCGTTTACTCCGTTCAAGTCTGAGCTGATGGACGTCTACCTGATCAGCCAGTGCCGAGTGTATATCGGCATGATCTCTGGCATTTACGATGTGGCTGTATTGTTCCAGCGGCCAATTATTCTGACAAACATGACAAATTGGTTGTGGGCGTACCCTCCCAAGGCTGGAGACTTGGGGATACTGAAGCACCTCTATTCGAAGTCGAGAGGCCGCTTTCTCTCAGCGCAGGAGTGGATGGAGGAGCCTTGGGACGCTATAGGGATCAGAGCCTTCGGTCCCGATTATGTTCTCCATGAGAATACCCCGGAAGAATTGGCAGATGTCGTGAGAGAGTTCTTTGATGGAAATGGGAGCAGCGAAATTGCAGAAATAAAGCAAAATTGCAATCGCTTCAGAATAGTCCGCGGTGTGGAAATTATCAGCCGTCCGATTTTCGCCGGTGAAAATCCGCAGCAGGTCAAGGAAAAGTCGATACCGAACCCCTTCGCTCCGGATGACCATTTCTTTGACATGCTGGAACGTTACCGCATGGCATCCCGGCTCCAGTCCGCCATGGGCTCGTTAGGGGGGGCATTTCTGCGCCAGAATTGGCAGTGTGCATGTGGTGAAGTTGGGCCAAGATGATCTGGTGCGCGAGTCATCCCGTGTGGAATTGCGGTCGCAAATGGACCAAGATTATCGGAACTTTACATGGCTGCTGACGGTAGGCTTTCACAGCCTTTGCCTAGTTTGGCTCGTCTCTGGCGTCACTTAAGCGGGCGTCGTCGCAAACAACTACTCTTGTTACTCGGTCTTATGACGGTCAACGCCTTCGCCGAAGTAGTGAGCATCGGTGCTGTATTGCCGTTCATTGGAGCCCTTACTGCGCCAGAACGCGTCTTGTCTTCGCCCCAATTGGCAGGGCCGATTCGATATCTAGGAATCACTACCGGTACTGAACTAATGTGGCCGGTTACTATGGCCTTTGCTGCGAGTGCACTAATTGCCGCGACGGTCCGCATTCTTCTGCTTTGGAGCAGCACCCGGCTGGCCTTTGCCTGTGGTGCGGACATCAGTATCAACATGTACCGCCGCACTTTGTACCAACCCTACCGAGTGCATGTGGTGCGGAACAGCAGTGAAGTCATCAACGGCCTGACTAACAAATCCAGTATTGCCGCACAGACCCTCTACCAGACAGCATCACTTGTCAGTGCCCTCATTCTGCTGGTCATCATCACCATCGCGTTGTATGTCCTCAACGCGATGGCTGCGTCCGTGGCGATCATAGGTTTTGGCGGCGCTTACGCGGTAATCACCTTGGCCTTCCGAAAGCAGTTGAAGACGAACTCGGCGCGCATTGCAAACGAATCCACTCAAGTGGTAAAAGCACTCCAGGAAGGACTGGGCGCGATCCGCGATGTCATCCTGGACGGCAATCAGCCGCTCTATTGTGAAATCTACCGTCGCGCAGATCATCCGTTGCGCAGGGCGATTGGCAACAACACATTCATCAGCGTGGCACCCCGATATGTGATTGAGGCGCTCGGGATGGTGCTGTTTGCCGGTCTTGCTTACCTGGTTGCCTCGCAGCCCGGGGGGGCCGCAATGGGACTGCCGATTCTTGGAGCGCTGGCCCTTGGTGCCCAGCGGCTGTTGCCGGCGCTCCAGCAGAGCTACGTTGCTTGGACGGCCATCGCCGGCAACGTTGCCTCCCTGAACGATGTCCTTGCATTGCTCGATCAGCCGATGCCGGCTGACAACGGGACAACGAACGTGGCACAAATGGTATTCAACGACGCCATTGTTGCTGACAATGTCTCGTTTCGCTATGGACTGGATGGGCCGTGGATTCTTGATCATGTTAGCTTCACCATCCGTAAGGGCGACCGGGTTGGCTTTGTTGGTACAACGGGCAGCGGCAAGAGCACTATGCTGGACGTGATAATGGGCCTTATCCGGCCCGATAGTGGTGAGGTTCGAGTGGACGGCGAAGTCACTATGCAAGGCGATGCACGGGTCCAGCCATGGCAGCGGACAATTGCGCATGTGCCACAAAGCATCTATCTGGCAGATGGCAGCTTTGCCGAAAACATTGCTTTCGGCGTTCCACGTGAGGAGATCAACATGGAACGGGTGCGCCAAGCTGCGCGGCAGGCCCGCATCGCCGATTTCATTGATAGCCGTAACAACGGCTATCAGGCCCTAGTGGGTGAACGCGGCATCGCTCTCTCCGGCGGCCAGCGTCAGCGTGTCGGCATCGCGCGCGCGCTCTACAAACAGGCTAAGGTTCTGATTCTAGATGAAGCCACGAGTGCGCTGGATAGCGCGACGGAGCAGGAAGTCATGAATTGCATGGAAGAGCTAAGCCGTGACCTAACTATCCTGATGGTGGCCCATCGCCTTACTACCGTGCGGCGGTGCGACCGGTTGGTTGAGATCCAGCAGGGCCGGGTTGTCGCCCAGGGCACCTACGCGGAGTTGTACCACTGTAGTCAGAGCTTCCGGGCAATGGTCGATTCGGCTGAAGGGGAAAGATGAGCGGGTGTTTTGAAAACCGCACAGGTCAATTTTGCCTACAGTACCCAGACTAACTTGACAATCGACCATGGAATTTCCTGACATTCATCGCCCCTATCGAAACCTGTTCGTCATTGAATCCCGCGCGTGGCTTTTCGAAAGGTCGCTGGGATTTGACCCGGAACTGGACATGGTATTGAGCTACGATTTCGCCGTGGTCGACGAAGTTCGGCGTCGTGGAGGGCAAGCCTTCTACTTGGACCATCTTGTTGACCAGGAGACGATGCAGAAGAACAATTTCCTGACTTACGATTTCTTTCGTACCTGGAACTTGGACGAAAAGGGTGAGGATATCTTCACTCATGCTGGAATTCCCTTCGGTTTCTCCTTCCGCCTAGAGTTTTGGAACGACCTGACATCCTATGTCCGGACCTGTCTTTGCCTCGATCAGGTCCGGCGGCTTAGGTACGAACGACTGCTCGTCGGAACCTCTCAAGAGGCGCTCGAAGCCCTGCTGGCGGAGATGGGGCTCTCTTTCCAGAAAATCGAACGCCGAACTGATAATGCAACGCCTCCAAGCTACTACTTCCCCATTCACGCGTGGATGGACGAGAAGGTGCGGCACTCGGGGTGGGCGGGGCTGAAATACCGCTTACGTGATCTGCTAGGCTTTCTGCAAGCGGTACTGATGGTATCGGTGGATCGCCTCTACCCCACTAAGCAGAAGAAGCCGGCAGTGTTCGTTCAGGAGTACTACCCGACGCGAAGTTTGATTCGGCGCCTAGCGCAGGAGCAGCGTGTTCGCGTTGTTCTGGCAACGTTCTCCCGTTCCCCGGGATGGTTCCGCTATGTACCCATCTACGGCCGGACTGCCAAGTATTCTGCCGAGGCGCGGCTTCTTCTGGAAGATTTCGCTAGACGCCGCCACGCCCGCCTTGTCTTGACAGGCGGCCTGGATATTACCGATGGGATTTACCAGATCATAACCGACAGAATTGCAGGGCGTGTTGCCAAGGCCTTGCGTGACCTCGATTGCGTGATTCGGTATCTGGATCGGCATCCAGTGCGCCTAGTGGTGCTGATCGCCAACATCGGGCAGGTCGCTAGCCTAGTGGACTGTGTCGCGAGGGTGAAACGTATCCCATCGTATCTGATTATCAACGGGCTCATGGGCGGCGATTTTCTTGACGAGGCCAAGTATGCTGACATCATCAATGCCTATTCCGAAAGTATCCGGAGCCACTACTTTCGCGGCATGGACAACATCGTCTGTCTCGGCGATCCGCGCATGGACGATTACATCCTGCGTGGCCAGCAACGCCAGGTTAACCGCCAGACCCCGACCATAACGATTGGCACTTCAGCCTACAGCGTAGTGGACCTGAACTCTTATGTCGCGGTGGAATTCGACTTCATGCACGACGTGTTGGTAGCTTTGAACAAGTTGAAGCAAGAGGGTAAGTCAATGCGCATCGTGTTGAAGGTTCGCGCCAATGGCTATCTCGCCCAGTACAGGCAGTTTTCGGACCAATACTTCCCCGAGCTAGTGGACGAAATCTGCCAGAACGTACCCATGCAGAATGTTCTCGAGCGAACCGACTTTTACATTACCACGTATTCCCAGACGCTTTTCGAGGCGTCTTCATTGGGAATCCCGTGCGTTTACTACAAGCGGGACGATGAATTGCTTGATCCCCCTTTTGACGAAAAGTCCGAACTCACCACGGTTTCTGATATCGACGGATTAGTATCCATCATCAATGAGTTCTATGCGGGCAGTCAATGCTTTGATGCTTTCCTGAGGAAATCAGTGATGGAGCAGTATATTGGTCCCTTGGATGGACGCAATTTGGAGCGAAACTTGAACCAGATCTATGGAATGTTGAACCAATCAATATCTGGAACCCGACCTTGAAGGCTGTCATCCGACTTCTTACCGCTCCCGTGAGCCGATGGCGACTGCGCCGTCGTTTCCCTCTTGCCGTCATTCATGCGGGTGCGATGGTGGACGGATCCAGCGAAATTGGACCGTACGCGGTAGTATTTCCCGAAGTACGGCTTCTTGGCTCGTCGCTTGGACGGTACAGCTACGTGCAACGTCATTCGGCGCTTTACAATACCGACGTCGGCCCGTACTGCTCAATTGCTGACGACGCCTGCATAGGCCTTGGCGCTCATCCGACGACTCTGGTCAGTACCAGCCCGGTCTTTTATGACGCGAGCCAGCCATTACCCCGGTTTTACGTAAAAGGATGCCATTTCCCTGAAGTATTGCCTCGGACTCAAGTAGGTGCGGATGTTTGGATCGGCCATGGGGCGATGATTAAGGCCGGGATATGCATTGGCCCAGGTGCGATAGTTGGAGCGGGCGCCGTTGTGACAAAGAACGTCTTGCCATATGCGATCGTCGTTGGCAACCCATGCCGTCAGATTCGCTTTCGATTTAGTGATGATGTTTGCCGCCGCCTAGTCGAATCGCGCTGGTGGGAACTAGACGAGGCAAGGCTTGAACGGCTGGTGCCGATGTTTTCGGATCCACATGCGCTTTTGGCGGCGCTGGCTAAGGAGCGTGAGTAACGTGTTGCGACGTGCTTTAGCTAAGATGTGGTCGATAGCGTTCCGGCTAATTTATCGGATGGCGTTCCGTTCGCTAGGGCGGGGCTCGTTCTTGCATCGCCCTTTCCGGATCGATGGCGGCGAATACATGGATGTTGGTCGGCGTTCGGCAATGCAAAGTGGTGGCTGGCTCTACTGCTGCGGAATTAACGGTCGTCCAGCCAATCTAAAAATAGGCGATGGCTGCGTCTTCGGCTACAACAACCATATCACGGCCGTGGGTAGTGTCGTGATTGGTGATGAGGTGCTAACGGCAAACAACGTTTATATTTCGGACAATATCCACGGCTACGAAGATGTAGCGTGTCCAATCATGTATCAACCAGTTCTTTTTAAGCGCGCAGTTGTTATAGGCGACGGCAGTTGGATAGGAGAAAATGCTTGCATCATTGGGGCAAGCGTCGGGAGAAATTCAGTAATTGGTGCCAATGCCGTGGTTACGAGGGATATTCCAGACTACTCAGTTGCGGTTGGAAGTCCTGCTGTGGTGATCCGTCGTTTTGATCCTGAGTTGAAAGAGTGGATTGCCGTTACAGACGCGCGGCAGAAGGTTGCGGATTGATATGGGCGGAACTATCCTTATTACCGGCGGTGCAGGCTTCATCGGCTCGCGCCTAGCATTACGTCTCATCGCTGACGGCTATCGGGTGCGCGTCCTTGATTCTCTAGCACCGCAAATTCACGGCGCCGACCCGACATTGTCGCCGCTGTTCCGCGCCATTGAGGGCAAGGTAGAGTTCCTGCAAGGCAGCGTGACCTGCAAGGAGGATCTCTTGGGCGTTCTGCCCGGGGTGGATACGGTGGTGCACCTGGCTGCCGAAACGGGCACGGGGCAGTCCATGTATGCGATTCGGCATTACGCCGAAGTCAATATGGGCGGGACCGCGCTTCTGCTTGATCTGATTGCCAACGAGTCGTTCCCAGTGCGAAAGTTGGTCGTGGCGTCCTCCCGGGCTGTGTACGGCGAAGGCAAGTATCGGTGTGCCGATCACGGCAACGTCTTCCCTGGTTCCCGGCGGGCGGAGGACATGGTGGCCGGGGACTTTTCTCCCCATTGTCCTGTCTGTGATAAGGCGGTGGACGCCGTAGCCACTGACGAAGAGGCGCCGACACGGCCTGGGTCGATCTACGGCATTACTAAGCTCAACCAGGAGCAGATGGTGCTTATGGTGGCCCGGTCTCTCGGAATTTCCGGACTGGCCTTCCGTTACCAGAATGTCTATGGGCCAGGGCAGTCGCTCTCTAATCCCTACACCGGCATTCTTTCCATTTTCTCCACACGTATTCGCAACGGCAAGGACATCAATATCTTCGAGGACGGTAGGGAAAGCAGGGACTTTGTCTATATTGATGACGTGGTAGAAGTAACTGCACGTGGCATTGAGTACGATAACCTTATCGTCGATACCTTCAATGTTGGCTCTGGCCAGCCGACGGATGTTCTCACCATCGCCGATTCGCTACAACGGTTACTCGGCAACAGCGTTCCCGTGAAGGTCTCCGGGCAGTTTCGGGTGGGTGACATCCGCCACAATTTCGCCGACCTGAGTAAGGTCCGGCAGCTTCTCGGCTTTCAGCCGTCGGTCGCAATCCAGGAAGGGCTGGGCCGGTTTACCGACTGGGTGACGAGTGAGCGCATCAATCAAGATCGCTATGAAGAGAGCCTGCAGGAAATGGCGGCCAAGGGTCTGTTCAAGTGAGTGGCGAATTGAAGCTTGGGTTAGTCAGCGTTATTGTTGCCAGCTACAACCATGCCGGCTTTTTGGACAGGCGAATGGAAAGCCTGCTTGCCCAAACCTATCCGAATTTAGAGATTCTGGTCATTGACGACTGTTCGCCTGACAACAGCGTCGAGGTGCTACGCCGTTACGAGGCCGATCCCCGTGTTAAGTTGGTGGTGCGCGAGAAGAATGGTGGCTGGGTGGTGGTGAGCAATCAGGGGATGGCCATGGTTGCGGGGGAATACCTCCTGCTCGCCAACTGCGATGACGCCTGTGAGCCGGACATGATCGCCTGCTTAGTTACTGCTCTCAAGAACCATCCGAGCGCGGGTGTTGCTTTCTGCCGTAGTCAGCTGGTCGACGCCTATGATCGGACCTTGGGCGATGACTTCAGCATCCGCGAGGCGTCCTTTCGTGCGCGCTGTGCGACGGACACGCTTATCTCCGGGGTGGAGATGAGTCGTTTCCTGCTCAATTCTTGTGTTATACCCAACCTAAGTGCGGCAATGGTCCGCCGGGAATGTCTGACGGTGGTCGGCGACCTGTCACCGGCGTATCGCGTCTGTAGTGACTGGGATTTTTTCTTTCGGGTCGCTGCGAACTATGACGTCGCGTATGTAGCCGCTCCCCTAAACCGGTTCCGACAGCATGAGGCCACGATCCGTAGTTCGACGAAAGGGAGGGTGACCTACGAAGAATACTTTCGCCTGCTCTTGGGCCGGATACGCGGGCTGAATCTAAGCTTTCGCGAGCGCTGTCGTTACAGGATGCGTACCATGTTCCTCTGGGGGCATCATCTTGTCAGCCAGCCCCTGATTGGCCTGCGTAACTTTCCCTATCACCTGTGGTGCATCATGAAGCAGGATACACCGGCTATTTTGTTTCTCGTGCCGGCGGCAATTCAGTTCGGCTTTGTGTCGCTCGGTCGCCTGATTGGACGCATCGGCGGCAAGTGAGGTTGATGAATGAAGAAGACATGGATTCACGAACAGACGGAATACAACGTACTGCAATGGGACAATGCGCTGGAAGCCAATTACCCAGATTCGACACGATGGTTGCGCGACCCGCATGTCTACCATTCCAGGCTTTGCCTCGAATGCAACTACTTGGAGGCGGTCAAGCGGATAGACTGGCAGGCCGATCTTGGCAAGGATGCGAAGGTTCTCGACCTGGGCTGCGGTGGTGGCTGGTTGACTGGTTATCTCTCGGCTTTCGATGCGGTCGGGACTTTGTACGCCTTGGACTCCAGCCGGCGCTTCCTGACTGAACTACTACCGCCGGTGGTTGAACGGATGGGCGGCCGGCTGGAAAAGATTGAGCCCATCGAGGCGATGTTTACCCCTTTGCTCTTCCCCGATGGTGCCTTGGATGCAGTGGTCGCATCCTCAGCGCTGCACCATGCGCCCAGCCTCGAGGAGGCGCTGCGAGAGGTCAGACGGGTGCTGAAGACAGGAGGGGTGCTGTATATCCTTAACGAGTCGCCGCGCTCGTGGCTCCGTTATGTCGCCTGGCTCTGCCTGGCTTTTGTCCGCATCATGCGCAAGGTTGTCACCCGCGAGTATGCAACTATGTCGCCAGCGATTTCGGCGGCAGGCTTCCTCTACGATCCTTGCTTGGGGGATCGGAGTTATCCGCTCTGGTACTGGCGGGAAGCCATACGGCGGGCCGGTTTCGCCATCGTGGAAGTGATGGATACAGGCCTGCCAACGATCAAGGGCATGCCTGGTGCCAGTCTGACCCATCTGATCTGCCGCGCCGTCTAACGGCTACAATGGGTCATCCCCAATATTCTTCAGGCTGCCAGGCCGTTGGCGCCGGGCTATGTGGCGGCGTCAGACGATGAACAAGGGCGCATTCTGTATATCGATAGAGTGCGCTGGTTTCTGACCTTGGGGGATTGTGATCTGGATTTGACATGGGGTGAGAGTCACGGGTAGCCTTGCGCGGCGCGATCATGACGGGGCGGCCCACTCCGTCATGAATTGCCTTGATGCCTAGTGTTCTGCTGTCCCGATGGAGCTGTTATGCGTGATCTGAATGATAGTCGTGTGCTGGTGACCGGTGGTGCTGGATTTCTCGGCTCGCACCTCTGTGACAGGCTGATGCGCGAGGGCCGAGACGTACTCTGTGTGGATAACTTCTTTACTGGCACCAAGAGTAACGTAGTGCATCTGCTTGGCAATCCGCACTTCGAACTGATGCGCCACGACGTGACCTTTCCGCTCTATGTTGAAGCCGACCGGATATTCAACTTCGCCTGCCCGGCTTCGCCGATCCATTATCAGCATGATCCTGTGCAGACCACCAAGACCTCAGTGCATGGCGCCATCAACATGCTGGGCTTGGCTAAGCGCTTGGGCGCACGGATTCTTCAGGCGTCGACCTCGGAAGTCTATGGTGATCCCGAGGTCCATCCACAGGAAGAAAGCTACTGGGGTCGGGTCAATCCCATCGGGCCGAGAAGCTGCTATGACGAAGGCAAACGCTGTGCCGAAACCCTGTTCTTTGACTACCATCGCCAGCACAATTTGGATATCAAGGTGGTGCGCATCTTTAATACTTACGGGCCGCGAATGCATCCGAACGACGGCCGGGTGGTAAGCAACTTTATCGTCCAGGCCCTACGTGGCGAGGACATTACTATATATGGTGATGGTTCCCAGACCCGGTCCTTTTGCTATGTTGACGACCTGATCGACGGTATTGCCAGAATGATGGAATCGCCAGCTGACTTCTGTGGCCCTGTCAATCTGGGCAACCCATCGGAATTCACGATGTTGGAATTGGCAGAGCGAGTCCTTTCCTTGGTGGGATCGCGGTCGTCCCTTAAGTTTATGCCTCTGCCAGAGGATGACCCTCGCCAGCGCCAACCGAATATCGCACTTGCTAAAGAGCGGCTTGGCTGGACGCCGACGGTAGCGCTGGAAGATGGCCTGAAAGAAACTATTACTTACTTCAAGAACATCCTCGGCTGATTTCTCACCGTTCCTTCGCCGATCCTCGGCATCGCTAACTTGCAATTTCCAGTGGAAGACATCTCCTTGGCAAGCCAGCCCGACCTTAGTGGACCGCTGGTCTCGATCATCATTCCAACTGTCAATCGATCGAGTCTCTTGCGCGAAACAATTGTTTCGGTGTTGGCGCAGAGTTTCCAATCCTTTGAGGTGATTGTTGTTTCAGATGGTGGGACAGATAATACAGCAGAGGTACTTTCTGATTTTGCCGATCCGCGAATCCGCTTTTTCCAACGGCCAGCGGCCAAGCGACCAGCTGTACCGAGGAATTTTGGCATTACCCAGACGAGGGGAAAGTATGTCGCCTTCTGCGACGACGACGACCTCTGGGTTCCGGATAAACTGACACGCCAAGTAGCGCTGATGGAAGCCGACTCGGCTGTCGCCTTGTGCAGTACCACTGTGCGGGTTCGCCTCAGCGATGGGTCGGAGAAGGCATCGAGTGGCATAAGAGGTGGCGAGATCAACCTGCGTCGCCTCTACGTTAAGAACTTAGTGGCCACATCGAGCGTTTTAGTCAGGGCAGCGGTGCTTAGGGAACTCGGCGATTTCGACGAGGCTCCGGAACTCGCTCCCTATGAGGACTATGAGTACTGGCTCAGGCTGGTTAGCCGACACCGGGCGATATTAATCCCGGACGATCTGGTGACCTATCGGATTCACGGCAGGAATGTGACCCCGGCCCGTCTGCGGGGCATCCGACTCGTATTCAAGATTCTCTTGTCGGCGCGCCAGACGATTGGCGCTCATGGCATCTGGTACTGGTCCTGCGTTGTAGCGCGCTGGTGCCAGTACACGGGGTTGCGGATAATGTGCTGGCTGTCGGTGTTACGGTCTGGCAGCCGTTAGAGCAGCGGTCGCATTCCGTCCTGCGGCTGCGGAATTGGTCTTGCACAAGGAAAATGCTCAATGGTAGTAGCGGTCTGGGGAGCCAGCGGCTTTGTTGGTAGGCACGTTGTTGACGTATTGACCGAGCGAGGCGACTGTGTTGTGGCCTTGTGCCGAGACCGTTCAGTGTTACCGGCGTCCTGGGGCGAGGGAGTCGAGGTGCGGCGGCTGCCGCCGCAGGCGAGCAAGGAAGATTTCCGCTCGGCCCTGGCCGGTGTTAGCGAGCTCATACACTGTGCCGGTAGCCCAACTGCCGGTCCAGGTGAGCTTGCCGCCTACGAGGAAGGGGTGCGGATGTTGGCGGTGGCTGCCGGAGCTGCCGGTGTTCGGCGATTGGTGGTGGTATCGACGGTGGGCGTTTATGGATCTGCCGCAACCCTAGGTCCTCCGGTCGGGATCGAAACAAGGCCGAGGCCCTACTCCACCTATGCCAAAAGCCGCTTACGGGCGGAAGAGGCGGTGCGCGATGCCATAGATGCTGATCTCATTAGTCTGACCATCGTCCGCATTTCGGCTGTGGTTGGCGCTGCCATGACGGCGACTGTGTTGCGGCGCTTCTTCGCCGGTCTTCGCTGGGGTGTTTTTGTCCATCCGGGGCCGGCGACGGCGACCTTCCCCTGTATTGGCGTCCGGCGTCTCGCCCGGAGCCTCGTTGAACTTGCCCAGCGCCAGGCGGGGGAGGCTCCGACCCTCTGCCAGTTCTCCGACGACGTCGAATGGACCGCCATGGCCCGATGGTACGGGGAGATAACCGGCCGTACTGTAACAAGAGTGCCTCTGCCGGGAGCACCAGTTAGGGCCGTAGCGCAGATGCTTGGCTTATGCTCATTGGTAGTGCCGCTACAACTGCTGGGCAACACCATTCGCTATGCTGACGACGGCAAGCACTTGGCGATGGATGCGAAGGATATGCAGAGTTCGACTAGTGACGACATCGTTGCGCTGCTAAATGCGGAATTCTGCCGTCAGGAGAAAATGCCGTGACGGCAGTCTGTGATGAACCCGGAGTCCGCCGACCGCGTCTTTGCTACGTAGTGGCGACAGAAATGACGGTGTCTGCGTTTCTTGCCGGCCATATCCGCGCGGCTGCGGAACGCTACGAGGTATCGGTGGCTATGAACGCTAACGATCCAGCGGCGCTGGAGAAACAGGGGTTGCGGGCGACGCTACTGCCAGTTCCCATCGAGCGCCGCATTTCTCTGTGGCGGGACATGTGTGCACTATGGACTCTGTATCGCCATTTCTACCACGGCCGTTTCGACATGGTGCACTCGGTGACCCCCAAAGCTGGTCTGGTGGGTATGTTAGCGGCCAAGTTGGCTGGTGTCCCGCGCCGGCTGCATACCTTTACTGGCCAAGTGTGGGTGACGCGGCGGGGCTGGCGCCGGGCGCTTCTCAAGATGGCCGATCGCTTGCTTGCCGGCCTGACCACCCATACGCTGGTAGATAGCGCCTCCCAACGGGATTTCCTGGTGGCTGAGGGTGTGCTGCCCGCCGCCAAGGCACAGGTAATCGGCCAAGGGTCGATCTGCGGTGTTGATACCGCTCGCTTCAGGCCGAATGAGGAAGCACGTTGTTCTGTACGCGGACGGCTGGGCATCGCGGATTCGACTACGGTGCTCCTATTCCTCGGACGGCTCAATCGCGACAAAGGCATCCTCGACCTAGCTACCGCCTTCGCGGCATTAGCCGGGCGCTTCCCAGACCTATGCATGCTTCTGGTGGGGCCCGACGAAGATGGGTTGGCGGAGCAGGTGCGCGAGATCTGTCGGACAGCCGCTGATCGGCTTTACTTCGTGGGCTATACGCATGAACCGGAAAGCTTCATGGCTGCCTCCGACATCTTCTGTCTGCCCAGTTACCGGGAGGGGTTCGGCATGGCGGCCGTAGAGGCGGCGGCAGCCGGCCTGCCGGCTGTTGCGTCACGCATCTACGGCATCACAGATTCGGTGGCTGATGGCCAGACAGGTCTGCTGCATCCGCCAGGCGACGCGGCGGCCATCGCTGCCGCTATTGCCTGTCTGCTCGTTGATCCCGATGGTAGGCAGGCCATGGGTGTACAGGCGCGAAAGCGAGTCCTGGCAGACTTCTCGGCTGAGATCATTTCGCGGGAATTGATGGTCTATTATGAGAAAATGTTGGCCTGATGACGTTCTCTGAACACCTCCATACTATCGTCCGTCGCCTGCGCTGGCTAACCGACGGGCTAACGCCGGCAAAGCTGTGGAATGCAATCCGTGCGGTGGCGAGCTTTGCGCTACGGTTGGAAACGCCATCCGCATGGCCTCTGGCCCTTAAGATTGATATTTCGCCGCTGTGCAACCTCAAGTGCCCGGTTTGCGTCCATGCCGCTCCAGGTGGGGACGAATTACTGGCGCAGCAGGACTTTGCCCACAAGCGTATGTCAGTGGCCCAGTTCCAAGCTATTGCCGAAGAGGTTCGGGGCAAGGTTTCTGCTCTTTCCCTCTACTATGTCGGCGATCCCTATGCCCACCCCGATGTGGACGAGATGTGTGGAATCGCCAGCCGAAACGGGATAAATACCCACCTGAACACCAACTTTAGCTTTCGCTTTTCGGATGACCGAATCCGCCGAATTGTCGAAAGCGGTGTTACCCATCTGACGGTTTGCGTTGACGGCTTTTCTCAAGAGACTTATTCCCGAACCCGCATCAATGGCCGCCTGGACTTCGTCCTTTCCAACCTGGAGCGTGTGTGCCAAGTTCGCCGTAAACTTGGCCGGAGTTTCCCTCGGGTGGAGGTCCAATTCATCAAGTTTCCCCACAACGCGCATGAACTGGAGATGGCGATCACTTGGTTCCGCAGCATCGGGGTTGATAGCGTGGAGCACTATTGGGGCATGGTTAATAACTATGCTGATCTTGATCCAAGTCGCTATGTCGTTGGTACGCCACATCCAGCGGGGCTGCTGCCGTTATGTCATTGGCCCTATAACTCGATGGTCATTCGGTACGATGGTGAAGTAATTCCCTGCTGTAATTTTCGCCATGCCACTCAATATGTTTCCGGGCTGGATTTCCGTGGCTTCGGCAATGTCTTCGTCTCGGGCGTCAAGGCTATTTGGGATTCGCAGGTCTACCGCCAAACCCGGCGATTGATTGCCAATCCCCAACTGTTTGGCGCCGATCCAGAACTACAGAAGCATTTCTGTTACGGTTGTCCGTCCCTGTTCCAAACTAGTCAGCAGGAGAATATTAAAATGGCGCCGGACTATGATGTCGCGGGCCGACGGGTGATTCCTTTGGCTTCAAAAGGCGGATTTTAGGGGTGGCGCCTTTGGTCCCGAAGCGGGTGTTCGATCTGATGCTGACGGCCCCTCTGGTTGTCGTCCTGATTCCAGTCATGGCATTGGTCGGTGTGCTTGTGCGAGTGACCATGGGAGCTCCTGTGATTTTGCGGCAGGTGCGTCCCGGATTGCACGGCTCCCTGTTTACCTTCTACAAATTCCGTACCATGACGAATGAACGCGATGCCGCTGGCGAACTGCTGCCTGATGAGCGTCGTTTGACAGCTGTCGGCCGTATCCTGAGGGCAGCCAGCCTTGACGAGCTGCCCCAATTGTTTAATGTTCTCAAAGGCGACATGAGTCTGGTGGGGCCACGCCCCCTGCTGATGGAATACCTGCCGCTTTACACGCTGGACCAGGCACGTCGACATGAAGTTCTGCCTGGCATTACGGGCTGGGCTCAGATTAATGGCCGTAACGCGCTTTCCTGGGAGGAGCGTTTCCACCTCGATGTATGGTATGTGGACCACCGCTCCATTCTTCTCGATCTACGCATTCTGGCGCTGACAGGGTTACGCGTATTTCAGTCCCGCGGAATCAATCAGCCCGGGCAGGCGACAATGACCCGATTCACAGGGAGCCGGAGTGTCTAAACCCGTATTTGTTTTTGGTGCATCTGGCCACGCCAAGGTAGTGATTGATGTCTTGCGAAGGGCTGGTAGCCATGTCCAATTGTTAGTGGATGACGACGCAGCACGGCATGGCAGCGAGGTACTCGGATGTCGGGTGCAGGGTAGCCGGGATTTGCTACTGGCCCAATCGGACGCAGCTGGATACGGCATAGTCGCTATTGGCGACAATGGTGTGCGCTTGGCCGTGGTGGAATGGTTGCGACGGTATGGCCTAGATTTCGTCACTGCGGTAGATCCCTCCGCCGTGGTATCTGGCTATGCCGTGGTTGGCACTGGTTCGCTGGTAATGCCGCTGGTGGTTGTGAATGCCAATGCTCGCATTGGTGATCATGTGATCATCAACACTGCTGCAACGGTGGACCATGATTGCACCGTTGGTGACGGAGTCCACATAGCTCCAGGTTGCCACCTATGCGGCGACGTCACTGTGGGCAATGGCGCTTTCCTGGGCGCCGGAACTATCGTTACGCCTGGTGTGCGCGTGGGCGTAGGAACGATCATAGGCGCGGGCTCAACAGTACTGGCTGATATTCCGGATGGCGCACGTGCTGCCGGTTCCCCTTGCCGGATATTGGAGGTGAAGTCGTGACCAATTTGGCAGTCGATGGCGGTGCCCCGGTGCGGAACGCGCCCTTTGGACCCTGGCCGGTGTTCGAGCCTGACGAGATAGAGGCCGCCTCCCGGGTGCTCGAATCTGGGAAGGTCAATTACTGGACTGGTGGGGAGTGTGCCGCGTTCGAAAAGGAGTTTGCGGCTGCCTTCTCGCGCCGTTACGCTATCTCCCTGGCTAACGGCACCCTGGCTTTGGAACTGGCCTTACTGGCTTTGAATGTCGGCCCCGGCGATGATGTTGTGGTGCCGAGTAGAACCTTTATCGCCACCGCCAGTTGTGTAGTTGCCCGTGGTGCTAGGCCGGTGGTGGCGGACGTGGACCCCGAAAGCGGCAACGTTACGGCGATGACCATCGCGGCTGTTATGACGCCGCAGACACGGGCGGTGATCGTCGTCCATCTTGCCGGCTGGCCTTGCGACATGGACCCCATCCAGGCTCTCGCCGCTGAGCGGGGGATTCACGTTATCGAAGATTGCGCTCAGTCCCATGGGGCTACCTACAAGGGTCGGTCTGCTGGCAGCTTTGGCATCTGCGCTGCATTTTCCTTCTGCCAGGACAAGATCATGACCACCGGTGGCGAAGGCGGCATATTGGTAACCGACGACGAGAATCTCTGGCGGCGCGCCTGGGAGTACAAGGACCACGGCAAGAGCTGGCAAGCGGTTTTCGAGCGACAGCATCCGCAGGGATTCCGCTGGTTGCATGAGTCCTTTGGTAGCAACTACCGGATGACGGAAATGCAGGCGGCCATCGGTCGCTGTCAATTGGAAAAGTTGCCCAATTGGATCGCCCGCCGCCGGAGAAATGCCGAGGCGCTGGCGTTGGGGCTAGCTAGACTGCCAGGTTTGCGGGTACCCGTTCCCGGTCCTGAGTTGGGCCATGCCTACTACAAATTCTATGCTTTCCTGCGAACTGAGATGTTGCGGCCTGGCTGGGATCAGCCCCGAATCATCGAGGCGATCAATGCGGAAGGGATCCCATGCCTCGCTGGCAGTTGCAGCGAAATCTATCGCGAAAAGGCCTTTGCCACGGCCGGTTTGGCGCCGGCGGAGCATCTGCCGGAGGCTCGGAGGCTCGGCGAAACGAGCCTCATGTTCCTTGTTCATCCAACGCTAGATGCCAAAGACATGAATGTGGCGGCGGCGGCGGTCGCCAAGGTGATGCGAGCAGCGACCCTTTGATGCCCCATCCTCGTTCACTCCTCGCGCTGTTTCATGATGCTTTCGTCGTAGTCGTGGCGTGGCCTTTAGCCTATTGGCTACGCTTTAACCTGGATATTCCTGCCAACCAACTGCGTGAGTCGTTTGGCCTCCTGCCCTGGGTACTGCTTATTCACGTACCGGTTTTCTGGTTTAGCGGCCTTTATCGCGGCATCTGGCGCTATGCCAGCATCAACGACCTCAAGCGCATCCTTGCTTCCATCATCGTAGCGGCCCTGGCGGTGGGAACTGGTGTCTTTCTCCTGCATATTGCCAGCATGCCGCGTTCGGTCCTGATCTTGCACCCCTTGCTACTGGCGGGCTTTATGGGTGGTAACCGACTCCTTTACCGGGCCTGGAAGGAGCATCGTCTCTATGGTGATATGCACCTTACTGGGGAGCCAGTGCTTGTCCTGGGCGCGGGGGATGCTGCTGCCGATCTATTGCGCGAACTGAGCCGCAGCGCCGATTGGCGCGTTGTGGGATTGCTTGACGATGATCCGGCTAATTATGGACGCCAAATTATCGGCGTACGGGTGGTTGGTTCCATCGACGACATCGCCCGTCACGCAGCAGCGTTCGAAGTGGCCCATGTCATCGTTGCCCTGCCGGGTGCTGCTGCGGCCAAACGCCGTCGTGCCGCCGAACTGGCTGCCCAGGCCGGGATGCAGGTGCTGACCGTTCCTGCTTTCGACGACCTTCTCTCTGGCAGGGTCGCCATTTCCCAGGTGCGCCGTGTCGAACTGGAGGACCTGCTCGGTCGTGACAAGGTCGCTCTCGACGACGCGGGACTGACGCGTCTGCTGGCCGGGCGGACGGTGCTGGTTACTGGTGCCGGTGGATCTATTGGCTCCGAACTGTGTCGACAGATTGCCCGTTTCAGACCAGATCGATTGGTTTTCTTTGAGCAGTCGGAATTCGCACTCTATGCCATGGAGCAGGAGTTTTCGCGCAGTCATCCGGGTTTGATGGTGTCGTGTATCGCTGGCGACGTGCGTGACGAGCAGCGCTTGCACGAGGTCTTTGCCGCCTATCCTCCGGCGGTGGTATTTCACGCCGCCGCCTACAAGCACGTGCCGATGATGGAGAACGAGAACGCCTGGCAGGCGGTGCGTAACAATGTGCTCGGCACCTGGCGCGTGGCGCGTGCCGCGATTGAGCATGGCGCGAGCGAGTTCGTGCTGATTTCCACCGACAAGGCGGTGAATCCGACCAACGTCATGGGGACGACCAAGCGTCTGGCCGAGCGGGTGTGTCAGGCGCTTCAAGCGGGTGGTTGCGCAACGCGCTTCGTCATGGTCCGTTTTGGTAACGTGCTGGGATCGTCGGGTAGCGTGATTCCCAAGTTCCGCGAGCAGATTGCTGCGGGTGGTCCGATCACCGTGACCCATCCGGACATCGTGCGCTACTTCATGCTCATCCCCGAGGCGGCGCAGTTGGTGTTGCAGGCCGCCTTGCAGGGGCAGGGTGGCGAGACCTTCGTGCTCGACATGGGTGAGCCGATCAAGATTGTCGATCTGGCACGGGACATGATTCGCCTCTCGGGGTTCAGTGAAGACGACATCCGTATTGAGTTTACCGGCTTGCGGCCGGGCGAGAAGCTCTATGAAGAATTGCTTGCCGATGGCGAGACGACCTTGCCGACGCCTCACCCGAAGTTGCGAGTGACGCGTGCTGAGGAGGCTCCCGATGCCGAATGGCTGGCGCGTCTTGAGGCCTGGTTGGCGCAGCCGGCGCGGGCGACGGATGAGGTCAAGCGTGACCTCCAGTCCTGGGTCCCGGAGTACCGGCCGGCGCAGCACTGATGGCTACCTACGCCGTTGGCGATCTGCAAGGTTGCTACGATCCCCTGCGTAGGCTGCTTGACTATGTAGGCTTCGATTCGGCCTCGGATCGGCTCTGGCTGGTGGGCGATCTGGTCAATCGCGGCCCCCAGTCGCTGGAGGTGCTGCGTTTTGTGCGTGGTCTCGGTGACGCGGCGATCACGGTGCTTGGCAATCACGACCTGCATCTGGTGATGCAAGCTGAAGGTCAGGGCAAGACGAGCCGGGAAGATACTCTCGACGCCATTCTTCAAGCCCCGGATCGGGAGGAGCTGCTGGCCTGGCTGCGCAGCCAGCCTCTTTTTCACGTCGAGAGAGAGTTCGCCATGGTTCATGCCGGCCTCGTACCGCAATGGGATGTGGCCACAGCTCAGGCTCTTTCGGATGAAGTGCAGGCCGCGTTGGTGGCGCCCGGCTACCGGGATTTCCTCGCCCACATGTGGGGCAGCACACCGGATTCCTGGAGCGATTCCCTGAAGGGTTGGGATCGGCTGCGGGTGATTGTGAATGCCATGACGCGCATGCGTTTCTGCACTCCCAAGGGTGTCATGGATTTCAAGGCCAAGGGGCCGGTCGATCAGCCGCCGCCGGGGCATGTGCCCTGGTTCCAGGCGCCGGGACGCAAGAGCGCCGATCACACTGTGGTCTGCGGCCACTGGTCCGCCCTGGGGTTCAGGCAGGAATCGAATCTGCTGGCGCTGGATTCCGGATGCCTGTGGGGAGGCCGATTGACCGCGGTGCGGCTGGAAGACCGGCGGGTCTATCAGTGCCCCTGTGAGCAGCAGGTGAAGCCGAGCGGCTGGGACTGAACTCCCCGGCCAGGCCCTGGGCAATCAGCCGATGGGCCTCGGCGGCGAGATGGCGCCGCTCCTTGCCGCTGGAAGCAATCGGCTCCAGCACCTGGGTTTGAGCGACGAGGCCTCGGCTGGAGGCGATGGACCAGAGGCATTCGAGCAGGCTGGTGTCGCCCACATAGGCTGCGTCCTGGCATGAATTGCCGTCCCCATCCACATAGCGCAGCGCTACCGGCGTGACTGGGGTGCCCGTGTCCACGGCGCTTTGCAGCAGGGCGCTGTGGAAAGGCAGCACCTGCTCGCCGCTACTGGTGGTGCCTTCGGGAAACAGCGCCACCAGGCGGCCCTCGGCCAGGTGCTGCGCCAGTTCGTGGCGCGCGTGGTGGGCGGCGTTGCGGCTGCCGCGCTGGAGGAAAATCGTGTCCGTATGATCACAGAGCCAGCCGATCAAGGGCCAGGAGCGCACATCGTCCTTGGAAACGAAGGCGGCGGGGGCGAGGGCATTGATGACGTAGATGTCGAGAAAGGAAACATGGTTGGCCACCACCAGCCCCATGAGTTCGCTTGGCTGGGATGTTTCCAGTTTTACCCCGAGAGCCAAGACGAGTTGTCGCGACCAGCGGCGCTTGAGGGCCAGGCGCATCGGCTCGGCAATCGAGGGATAGATCAGGGCCACGGTGGCCGCGCCCTGGAGCAGGTGCAGTCCGACGCGGGCGAGGCGGAAGGCGGCGCGCAAGGCGCGCAGGCTGGCGGGAAGAGTCATCATGGGGCGGCAGTGTATGGCCGCCCCGTTACCGCCAGGTTTCAGTGGCTGACGCGGGTCGCGCCCTGGCCGGAAAGCACCCGTACCCGCTCGCCGGGGGCGAAGTGTTCATCGGCATCTTGGGTCACGGCGATAAGCTGGCCGGAGTCGAGCTTGATGGTGATTTCGAGGCCGGCCTTTTCCGCTACCTTGCCCTCGATGGCGTTGCCCGCCGCGCCGCCGGCAACGGCGCCTAGCACCGAGCCGATGGTGGAGCCGTTGCCACGGCCGAGCTTGCTGCCAGCGATGCCGCCGATGATGGCGCCGGCTACGGTGCCCACGGTGCCGTCGGTGGGGCTTTCAATCGAGACCTGACGCACACTTTCCACAACGCCCTGACGCACTGTCATTTCTCCCCGAGCCTGGCTGCGCGAGTAGCTGGAGCCGGAAGAACTGCTGGCACAGCCGGAAATCACCGCGACGGCGGCGAGGGAGAGGAGAGCAGTGCGCATCAGGTTCATTTCGAGTCCTTACAAGGTTTCGCCGAAGGCAGCGGCAAACCGCCCGGCGATCTGCTGCCGCGTCAGCTTGTGGTTCTGGCCGCCGCGATGGGCAATCTTGATCGAACCCATCAGGGAGGCCAGGCGTCCGGTCTTTTCCCAGGTCCAACCCTGGGCGAGGCCGTACAACAAGCCGCTGCGGAAGGCATCGCCGCAGCCCGTGGGGTCGATCACGTCATCCGGTTTAACGCTCGGGATGGCGATACGCTGACCGTCGGTATAAATTTCGGCGCCGTTGGCGCCCAGGGTGACGATCAGGGCCTTCACCAGCGGCGCCAGTTGCTCCAGGGACTTGCCAGTGCGTTCCGTCAGCAGCTTGGCTTCGTAGTCATTGACCGTGCACCAGTCGGCGAGTTCGAGGAAGGCCAGCAGTTCCTCGCCGTTGAACATCGGCAGGCCCTGGCCCGGATCGAAGATGAAAGGGACGCCGGCTTCCTTGAACTGCCGCGCGTGGGTCAGCATGCCGTCGCGGCCATCGGGGGCGACGATGCCGAGCTTGGCGCCCTTAACGTCGCCGATGGCGTTGAGGTGCGAATGGTTCATGGCGCCCGGATGGAAGGCGGTGATCTGGTTGTCGTCCAGGTCGGTGGTGATGAAGGCCTGGGCGGTGAAGCTGCCGGGCACCTCGCGCACATGATCGGCAGCAAGGTCAAGCTGCTTGAGGCGGTGCATGTAGGGGGCGGAGTCGTCGCCGACAGTGGCCATGATGCGGGGCTCGCCGCCCAGCAGCTTGAGGTTGTAGGCGATGTTGCCCGCGCAGCCGCCGAATTCCCGGCGCATGTCCGGCACCAGGAAGGCGACGTTGAGGATGTGGATTTGCTCCGGCAGGATGTGGTTCTTGAACTGGTCGTGGAACACCATGATGGTGTCGTAGGCCATGGAGCCGCAGATAACGGTTTTGCTCATGTTTAGGTCCGGGGGAAAGGCTAAGGATAGAAAAGGTAGAGGCGGTAGCCGGCAGCGGGCAGGTTGCCAGCGTCGAGATTCAGGGTAACGGCCAGATCCTTGTTGGCGCCAAAACCGGCTTGGGGCTTGGCATCCTTGGCCAGGTAATCCGCCGGTGCTAGCACCTTGCGCGCCAGAGCCTGATCGGCGGTGTCGGTCAGCGTCAGCTCCAGATGGGGATAGACCTGGGCGAAGGGCGCTCGGTTCTTCAGGGTGGCGACCAGTTGCAGGCGGCCGGGTTGGCTGGTGTCCGGGTGCAGGTCGGAGGATTCGATGCTCATCAGTTCCGGCTTGCTCGGCAGGGCCAGTTCGCAGCCGATGACATCGCAGGCCTCCAGCAGCAGCGCCCGGCTCTCCGGGTAAAGCACGGCGAGTTCGACGCGATACAGCAGCGCTACCTGGAGTACCAGGGCGACGAGGGCCAGGAGGCCGGCGACCGCCCAGGGCCAGGCGCGGTGGCGGGGTTCCTCGTCTTCGTGCAGCAGGGGTTCGGCATCGAGGCGGGTGTCGGATTCGGTGGCTTGCTCGGATTCCAATGCTTCGGCCTGCGCCGAAGCCACCGCGACCGGATCGATGTCCGCAGCCACGCCTGGAGCTTCCGCCTCTGCCGGTCCGTCGGCATCAAGGACAAGGTCAACGTCCAGAGCGCCGGCGTCCTCTTCGGGTGTGGTGTGGGACCAATGCACCGATTCGGGTATCGGGCTGGGTTCCTCTGCGGGAGCGGGCACAACGGCGGCGGCCGGAACGACTTCCTCAATCAGCGTATCGAGGGCATTGAAGACATACTGGCAGTGGCCGCAGCGCACCCGTCCCTGGCGCGCCTTGAGTTGTTCCGGCGTGATGCGGAAGGTGGTGTCGCAGGCAGGGCAGCGGGTCAGCATGATGGCCGGATTTTAACGGCTGCCTTCGAGACGCGCCCAGCCGTCGAAAACAGCGCCCACCTTAAGTTCAATGTAGGGCCGGTATACCTCGATCACCTGCTGCGCCTGACTCTCCAGTACGCCAGAGAGCGCGATGCGGCCGCCTGCTCCAACCCGCCCCGAGAGCAGGGGGGCGAGGACGCAGAGGGGATTGGTCAGGATGTTCGCCACCACCAGATCGAAGCTGGTCAGTAGGGGCTTGCTGGTGTGGGCCAGCAGCATCTCGACGCGATTGCGCTCGGCGTTATCGCGAGCGGCTTCGAGGGCCTTTTCGTCGATGTCCACTCCCAGCACCGGGCCGGCCCCCAGGCGCACGGCGGCAATGCCGAGGATGCCGGAGCCGCAGCCGTAGTCGAGCACGGTGCGCCCCGGCTTGGCGTGTTCGCACAGCCATTCAAGACAGAGGCGGGTGGTGGGGTGGGAGCCGGTGCCGAAGGCGAGGCCGGGGTCAAGCACCAGGTTGATGGCGTTCGGGTCCGGCGCCACATGCCAGGAGGGCACGATCCACAGGCTGGGGTTGATCTGGATCGGGTCGAACTGGGACTGGGTCAGGCGTACCCAGTCCTGCTCCTCCACGTCGCTGAGTTCGATCTCCGGCAGGTCGTCGAGCCCGGCGGCTTGGGCGGCGAGGGTGATGCGCCCGATCAGGTCGTCGGCTGGCTCAAAGAGGGCAACAACGCGACTGGTTTCCCACAGGGGCGTGTCGGGGCTGCCGGGCTCGCCGAACTGGGGCGTTTCCTCGGGGGTGCCGGCCTGGGCGTCTTCCACCGAGACCGAGATTGCCCCCTGCTCGAACAGGGCGTCCGACAGGGCCTCCGCGTGGATGGCGTCGGTTTCGATGGCGACATTGGTCCAGGCCATCGCGTTACTTACCCTTGGTCGCTTCTTCCTTCGCCGCGAGCTTGGCTTCCAGATAATGGATGCTGGTGCCGCCCTTGCCGAAGCGTTCGTCGATCATCAGATCCTGATGCAGAGGGATGTTGGTCTTGATGCCTTCGACGATCATCTCCGAGAGGGCGATGCGCATGCGCCGCATGGCCTGGTCGCGGGTGTCGCCGTAGGTGATGACCTTGCCGATCATGGAATCGTAGTGGGACGGCACGGTGTAACCGGAATAGGCGTGGGAATCGACGCGGACGCCGGGCCCGCCGGGCGGGTGCCAGTTGATGATCTTGCCCGGCGAAGGCGTGAATTTGAACGGGTCTTCGGCGTTGATGCGGCACTCGATGGCGTGGCCCTTGAGCTCGATGTCGCGCTGTTTGAGCCAGAGCTTTTCGCCGGCGGCGACGCGAATCTGCGCCTGGACGATATCCACGCCCGTCACCAGTTCGGTGACCGGATGTTCGACCTGCACACGGGTGTTCATTTCGATGAAATAGAACTCACCGTTCTCGTAGAGGAACTCGAAGGTGCCGGCACCGCGATAGCCGATCCTGCGGCAGGCTTCGGCACAGCGGTCGCCGATGCGGGCGATCAGGCGGCGGTTGATGTCCGGGGCCGGCGCTTCCTCGATCACCTTCTGATGGCGGCGCTGCATGGAGCAGTCGCGCTCACCGAGCCAGATGGCGTTCTTGAAGTTGTCGGCGAGAATCTGGATTTCGATGTGGCGCGGGTTTTCGAGGAACTTCTCCATGTACACCGTGGGGTTGCCGAAGGCCGCGCCGGCTTCGGAACGGGTCATGGTCACCGCGTTGAGCAGGGCCGCTTCGGTATGCACCACGCGCATGCCACGCCCGCCGCCACCGCCAGCGGCCTTGATGATGACCGGGTAGCCCACAGCGCGGCCGATCTTGATGATCTCCTTCGGGTCCTCCGGCAGGGCACCGTCGGAGCCGGGGACGCAGGGCACTCCGGCGGCTTTCATGGCGTCCTTGGCCGAGACCTTGTCGCCCATCAGACGGATGGTTTCGGCTTTCGGGCCGATGAAAACGAAGCCCGATTTTTCCACGCGCTCGGCGAAGTCGGCGTTTTCCGACAGGAAGCCGTAGCCGGGATGGATGGCCTGGGCATCGGTAACTTCGGCGGCGGAAATGATGGCCGGGATGTTGAGGTAGCTTTGGCTGGAGGGTGCCGGGCCGATACACACCGACTCGTCCGCCAGCTTGACGTACTTGGCTTCGGTGTCGGCCTCGGAATGGACGGCCACGGTGCGGATGCCGAGTTCGCGGCAGGCGCGCAGCACACGGAGGGCAATCTCCCCCCGGTTTGCGATAAGAATCTTTTCAAACATCTTGCTTGCTCCTCATTTTGGCTCCGGCATAACGCGCTACGCGCATGAGCCTGCGCCGCAACATGCCACCTTGTGGCATGTTGTCTCAAACATGCTGTTATCTTCGCCTATCTGCGGCGATCAGCCGATCAGGAACATGGGTTGGCCATATTCGACTGCCTGGCCGTTTTCGATCAGGATGGCCTTGATGACGCCGGAGGCATCGGCCTCGATCTCGTTCATCAGTTTCATGGCTTCGATGATGCAGAGGGTGTCGCCTTCCTTGACCGTCTGGCCGACTTCGACGAAAGCCGGGGAGCCGGGGCTGCCGGAACGGTAGAAGGTGCCGACCATGGGCGCCTTGACCGGGTGGCCTTCCGGCACGGCCGCTGCGACCGGTTCGGCTGCCACTGGCACCGGCGCCGCCATCATGGGGGCGTGTTGCTGCTGCATCGGAGCGCCCATCATCACTGTGGTGGAGGTGGATTGGGTGGCATGCTTGGCGATACGGATCTTTTCCTCGCCTTCGCTGATCTCCAGTTCAGAAATACCGGAATTCTGTACCAGGTCGATCAGGGTCTTGAGTTTTCTCAGGTCCATAGGGTTGCAGTCTCCATGCAGGTCGAGGCGGAGGAATCGGCCTCGTTATATAGAATTGAATGTAAGTTGTCGCGAATTGGCCGCGATTAACTGAAATTAGCCGCGCTTGATTCTGGCGAGGGCGGCATCCAGGGCCAGTTCATAGCCCTGGGAGCCAAGGCCGCAGATGACACCGACGGCGATGGCGGAGAAGTAGGAATGATGGCGAAAGCTCTCCCGGGCGTGAATGTTGGAGAGATGCACCTCAATGAACGGTATCGCCACCGCAGCCAAGGCATCGCGCAGGGCGACGCTGGTATGGGAGTAGCCGGCGGGATTGATGATGATGAATTCGATACCTTCATCACGGGCGGCCTGCACCCGGTCGATCAATCCGCCTTCGCTATTGCTCTGGAAGCTTTCGATCTGAACGCCGGCGGCAAGGGCGCGGGCCTCCATGGCGGCATGGATGTCGGCCAGGGTGGTGCTGCCGTACACGCCGGGCTCACGAGTGCCGAGGAGGTTCAGGTTGGGGCCATGCAGCACCAGAATGCGCGGCCGGGCAGTGCTTTCTTCGGCGGCTCCAGTGGCAGACTTCTTGCGCGTTTGCTTGGACATAGGTGCAAGTTTGCCGCAAATGGAGGGGGTTTGTCTAGCCGGCCTTGTTTGAGACGCCGGTAAGGGCGGATAGGCGCTGTTCCAGATCGCTTTCGGTCATGCGGCCGAGTTTCACCGAATGAAGGCGTCCGCCGGCATCCAGCAGCAAGGTGAAAGGCAGGCCCTGGGCCGGGTTCCCCAGTCGGCCAGCGAGGGCCAGATGCTCCGGTGTGCCGACCATAAGGGGGTAGCTGACCGGGGTATCTTTGGAGAACTGAAGGATTTTGTCGCCGCTATCAATGCCGATGCCAACAAATTGAACGTTCTTCGCTTCATATTTCTGCGCCAGGCGCGAGAAACCAGGCATTTCGGCCCGGCAGGGCGGGCACCAGGTGGCCCAGTAGTTGATGACCAATATCTTCCCCTTCCATGCCTCCAGACTGGTGGGTTTGCCCGTCAGGTCCGTCATGGGCATGGAATTCAGCACCCGCAGCACGTCCGTTTCGGCGGCGCTGTTGGCGGGGGCGGTGGGTGTGCCTTCCAAGTGCTGGGTCAGGGTGTAGGCGGTCCAACCGAAAAAAGCCGCAATCAGCAGTAGCGAGGGAAGCAGGAGGCGGCTTTTCATGGGATAGGGCAGGAGGCTGGGGTCGCTGTTTCGGTCAGCAAGGCTTTTACGGCACTGGCTTTGGCGCGGTTGTGCAGGTGGCCGCTATGGGGATTGCGCCTTACCTGGCGTTCCGCCAGGGGCGGGTAGATGGCGAGGCTGACCGGCGTACCATCCCACTCGATGCGGAGTTTGGCTTCCTGGCCATCTTGCAGTCGTTTTTCCGTAATATCGTAAGGGATGTTGCTCGATAGCAGCATGATCTCCACATCTTTGGCACTATCGGCGAACAAATCCAGGTCCACGACGGCATAGCGCCCGGCGGTGCCGTCGAGGACCGCGCCGGTCAGGTGGGGGTTGAAGTCGGTAAGAAATCCCATCACATCCAAGGCCACGCCCCGTAACTCCCGCAGGCGCTGAGGGTGTTCCTCGTCCTGGTAGATGGCCTGGTAGGCCCGCAGTTCGGCTTCAACTTCGTCATTGCCGGGCAGCAGGTCGCCTTCACCAAAGCCCAGGGCGCGGGCGGCCTTGCGTTTGGCGTAGCCATAGTCGTCAATACCGTCCTCGGCCATCATGCGGGCGGCGAGGCTGGCGATTTCACGGCGATGGCTTGGGGAGGCGAAGGGAGTCGGTTTGCTACGGCGTGGCATGGAGGCGCCTCAGATAGAATGCCGGCTCATTATCCCACGCGCTTTGTGACATGCACATTCACATTCTCGGCATTTGCGGCACCTTCATGGGCGGCATTGCCCTTCTGGCGCGCGCCGCCGGCCACCGGGTGACGGGCTGCGACGCCAATGTCTATCCGCCCATGAGCACCCAGCTCGAAGAACAGGGCATTGAGCTGATTCAGGGCTATGGCAGCGAGCAACTCGCCCTGAACCCGGACTTGTTCGTGGTCGGCAACGCCATTTCTCGCGGCAACCCCCTGCTGGAAGAGATACTCGACCGCAATCTGTCCTATGTTTCCGGCCCTCAGTGGCTGTCTGAGAGCATCCTGCGCGGGCGCTGGGTGCTGGGCGTAGCAGGCACTCACGGCAAGACCACCACCACTTCCCTGCTGGCCTGGATTCTTGAGGATGCGGGCCTCAACCCTTCCTTTCTTGTGGGTGGGGTGCCGGAAGACTTTGGGGTGTCGGCGCGCCTGACCGATTCGCCCTTCTTTGTCATCGAGGCCGACGAATACGACACCGCCTTCTGCGACAAGCGCTCCAAGTTTGTCCATTACCGTCCCCGAACCGCGATTCTGAACAATCTGGAGTTCGATCACGCCGATATCTTTGCTGATCTTGCTGCTATCGAGACGCAATTTCATCATTTGGTGCGGACTTTGCCCCGCAATGGCCTGATCGTCGCCAATGGCGGCGAAGAGGCCCTCAAACGCGTTCTCGCCCGAGGCTGCTGGACGCCGGTGGAGTGGTTCAACGACATCGCCGGCTGGCAGGCTATCGAGCAGGACAGCGACGCCTTTGCCGTGACCCAGGCCGGCAAGCCCGTTGGTGAATCCTCCCTGGCCCTGGCAGGCGCCCACAACCGCGCCAATGCCGTGGCCGCCCTGCTGGCCGCCCGCCATACCGGCGTACCCGTCGAGGTCGGCCTCCAGGCTCTGCGCCGTTTCAAGGGCGTCAAGCGTCGCCTCGAAGTGCGCGGTACGGTGCGCGGCGTGACGGTAATCGATGATTTTGCCCATCACCCCACTGCCATCGAAGTCACCCTCGCCGGCCTGCGCAAGAAGGTGGGCGCGCAGCGGATTCTCGCCGTACTCGAACCCCGCTCCAACACCATGAAGCTCGGCGCCATGAAGGCTCAGTTACCGGCCAGTCTGGCGGCGGCGGACCGGGTGTTCTGCTTTGGCAAGGGCCTGGGCTGGGACGCCGCCGCCGCTCTGGCGCCCATGGGAGCCAAGGCCGCCGCCTTCGACGATCTGGACGCCCTGGTTGCCGCCATCGTCGCCGAAGCCCAGGAAGGCGACCAGGTGCTGGTGATGAGCAATGGCGGCTTCGGCGGCATCCACGACAAGCTGCTGGCGGCCCTGGCTGCTATGCCTGCGTAATGTAAGATTACTTTTTTCGGAAACGGGAGTTGCTCATGTCGGAATCGGATGCCTTTGCCCTGGCGGGCGCCTTCGGGATAGCGGCTATCATCATCGGGGTACTGTTTCTGTTGGTGATGCTGGTTGTGCTGGTGTTCTTCCTGCGCACCCTCTATCGCTGCTCGGAAGCCCTCCATCCCGCCCACCGCGCCCTGCCCTCCGGCCTGATCTGGCTGAGCCTGATTCCCGGCCTCAACCTGATCTGGAACATCGTCGTCGTCGTCACCCTATCCGGCGGCCTGAAAAAGGAGGATGCGGCGCGGGGTACCAATCACTTCGGTGACGGTGGCCTGCTTCTGGGTTTGCTGTTTACCCTCAGCCCCTTCGTCACCTGGATTCCCCTGCTGGGTTTGCTGCTTGCCCTGGGCGCCATCGTGGTCTGGATTCTGTATTGGAACAAGATTTCCGGCTTCACCAAGGTATTGCAGAGTGCCGGCCCGATCCCCAATGGGCCGATCATGACGCCGCCGCCGGCTTCCGGTCCCACGGCGCCCCCCGCCCCCGTCGCACCGCCGATGCCCGCAGCGCCGCAGGCCGCGCCGCCGGCTCCCGTTGCGCCCCCGCCCGCAGCTCCGGTTGCTCCCGTGCCGCCGCCGGTGATCGTCGCCCCGGTGGCGGAAGTGGAGGCCACCACCTTGTCGCGTCCGGTTGCGCCGCCGCCGTCAGTTGACGCCACCCTCGTCTTCGCTCCGCCGCCCAAGGCTCGCCTGGTGGGTGTGCTTGGCCCGCTGGTTGGTCAGTCCTTCCCGGTTCCCGAGCACGGAGCTTTCATGGGCCGGGCCACGAACGCCGATCTGGTCGTCAGCGACGCCCAGGTGTCCGGCCGCCACGCCTGGATCGGCTTCGTCGATGGCAATCTGGTGCTGCGCGACCAGGGCTCCACCAACGGCACCTTCCTCAACGATGATTTGCGTCAGCCGGTATCAGAAACCGCGCTCAAGGCTGGCGACGTCATCGTTCTCGGCCGTCAGGCCAGCGTCAAGTTCATGGTCGCCATCGACTGACCATGGCTAACGAGGCGGGAAATAGCAAGACCCGCCTCCCGCGCCTGTTGCTGTTGGCGGGGCTGATCCTGACCCTGGCGGCGGGGGCCCTGGTTTGGCGCGGCCTACAGGCCCCTCGCTCGCAAGCATTGCTGGCGGCGGTGGACCTTCAGCCGCCCAAGCCCCTGCCGGCCTTTGTCTTGCAAAAGCCGGAGGGTGGCCAGTTCACAAATGCCGATCTGGCCGGCCGCTGGAGCATCATCTTCTTCGGCTATACCTATTGCCCCGACATCTGCCCCACGGCCCTGACCACTTTGGTGCAGATGCGCAACGAACTGGTGCGCCAGGGGGCCACGCCGCCCCAGGTGGTGTTCATTTCCGTGGACCCGAAGCGCGATCAGCCCGAGGTGCTGCGCCAGTACGCCAGTTCATTCGATCCCACCTTCCTCTCCGTCAGCGGCAGCGACGCTGCCCTGGCGTCTCTCGTCAAGCAACTCGGCGTGTACTACTTCCGCCACGACAAGAACGGCGACCCGCACTACGTTGTCGATCATTCGGCCGGCCTGTATCTGATCGACCCGGAAGGCCGCTGGCGCGCCTTCTTCCCGCCACCCCAGGAAGGGCGCAAGCTGGCCACTGATTTCATCGCCCTGACGTCGTCACGCTGAAACGCCCGGCTCCATTGGCATGTCTGATGCTTTGAATCAGGCAAGGGCTCAACCGATTCCCCGGCGGGCCGTTAAGTCAACCAGGGAGCCGCAACAAGCCAGTTGAAGCAGGACCCACGACGCCGGAGGTGTGCCATGACCGCAGCCGAAATCAGAATTCCCATCGCCGATATCCGCGAGATTTACTGCGTCGCCGACGTGGAAAAGGCCCTGGAAGAAACCCCAGCCTCCCGCAACGAATCCCTCACTGCTCTCTACGACCGCATGAAGAAACTCGGCGGTGAGCGCTTCGTCATCAAGCCGTCCCGTGCCGACGCCCTCGACTCCCTCTACGAGAGCTGCCCCAATTTCTCGGAAGTCATCGACGACCTGAAGAAGTACATGGCCCTCGCCGTCTCCGGCAACGAGCCGGTGCATTTCACGCCCATTCTGCTGCTCGGCGAACCGGGCATCGGCAAGACCCATTTTGCCAAGTGCCTGGCAGAGACGCTCGGTACCGGCTACGAGTTTGTCTCCATGAGTTCCCTCACGGCGGGCTGGGTACTTTCCGGCTCATCGAGTCAGTGGAGCAACGCCAAGCCCGGCAAGGTGGCCAGCGCCCTGGTGGGTGGCGACTACGCCAACCCGCTGATGGTGCTGGACGAGGTGGACAAGGCCGGTGGCGATTCCCGCTATGACCCCATGGGTGCCCTCTACGGTTTGCTCGAACGCGATACGGCGCGGGCTTTCAAGGACGAGTTCATCGAAGTCGAGATGGATGCCAGTCACATCCTCTGGGTGTCCACCGCTAATGATGAGCGCAGCCTGCCCGAGCCAATCCTCAATCGCATGAACGTCTATGAAGTGCCGCGTCCCGACGAGAACGAGGCATCGCGCATCGCCTGCCGCCTTTATCGTGAAATCGTCGCCGACCACGACTGGGGTTTCCCGGAACAGCCGCCGGCCGAGGTCATGGAAATTCTTGCCGGCCTGCCGCCCCGGGACATGCGCAAGCGCCTCATGGCCGCCTTCGGGTCCGCCAAGCTCGACGGCCGCTCGGAACTCAAGAGCAAGGACTTCGATCTGCCGCGCAACAGCAAGACGGGCGGGCGGCGCATCGGTTTCTGAGTCGGCACTGTAAAGGCAAAGGCCGCGTCCGGTTGTGGGGTGCGGTCTTTGCCTAGATGGCTGTCGGATATTAAGAACTGGTTGTTCTTATGCTTCAAGTGTGCGCCGCACATTTCGCCGAAAGTTCAGGAATGCTCTTCGGTCACTAGGTGTGCTTGGCACACACAGGGTTGCTTGGCCGTTCGGTGAGCAGAGTCGCCCATGCTTGCTGCCCCAGCGAAAGTTCCAGCCTTGACGAACCAACCCTCTGACCAGTTGGTCGATTTCCTTCATTTTGCAGTACCTCATGCCAGGCTTTCGCAGTGGTCAGCCCGATATCTGGCTTGAAATTTCTTGGCTTGCCAGTTGATCTGCCGAAATGCCGCTTCGGCACCCACGTTAAGAATTGGCAAGCTGTATCGGTAGCCCTCGCCAGAAAGCGAGTTTTGGAAAAATCGACCGCTAGGGTCGATCATGATGTACGACTCAACCATGTCGCCGTTATCTTCCACGGTAACAAGATCGCCATGGGTTTTGTGACGATCAACATATTCAGCAAACTCGTGGGCGGCAATGGCTAGGTCGCTGGTCACTGTGGGGAGCATGCGCAATACCTTCCATTTGTCCGGGTTTAACTGTCCAATCAGCGGCCCCATGTTTTCGGTGAAGTTGAGCGCATTCACCACGGTGTTGATTTTCAGGCGTAAGTTGGGGTTCAACTTGCGCCCATGCTCAATGATGGAGGTCAGTTCTTCTGGCACAAGAACGTGCGAGCGCCGGTCGGCACGGCCAATTTCGCGATTGATTGATGCGTCTGCCGAATCTATGCTCAAGCCAAGTACGGAAAGCAGAGGTGCCAGCTTGTTCATTAGTGGGAGTGTTAGATGGCTGCCGTTCGTGATGAGTGAAACGTTGAATCCAATGGCATTGGCTTGGGCGGCAATCTGGACGACTTCCTGGCTATGAAGTAGCGGCTCACCGCCGGCCAAACTCAAACGAAGTGTTTCCCATCTCATGCCAAGTCGGGTCTGGTTTTTAGGGTTCTCCGGGGAAAAGTGGCGGTAGATTTCTGTCAGCAATGCATGGCTGGCATCAGCGTTGTGAATCAGTTCTTTGCCCTTGGCTTCCGAGTGCCATTTTGAATAGCAATAGCGGCAAGCGTAATTGCAGGCTTCTGTCATGTGCCAATTGACGACAAGTTCGCCGGGATTAGTGTTGGCTGGCTGGGTATCTTGCGGGATCACAGCCATTCACCCCGCTTGTTAATGAAACCCCATTTGCCGTTTTGGCGCGCGGCAGCTCGGCCTCCCTTGAACTCCTGGGCATCTTCAAAGTGGGGCTGGATCACCCATTGTTGCTTTTCATCGACATAACCCCAGCGTCCGTTGGAAGCCTGAACGGGGGCAAGGCCTTCGCTGTAAGAGCGGACGTTGCGGTATTTGGGGCCGGTGGATTCACAGGCGGTTAGAGTGAGGATGGATGCGGCGACGAGGGCGGCAATGATGGTTTTCGGCATGGTTGGCTTTCAGCGATGGGTATTGGGCGAAGAAAAGCCGGCGGCCATTTGAGGGGGATGACTGCCGGCCACACGCTTATTTCTTCGGTGCGGGTGGGTTGTTCCCGCGATTGCCACCAGATTTGTTTCCGGTCGTGCTTGGTCCATTTTCGAGATAAGTGCTCATGGTGTTTCTCCCAATAACGCCCTCGCTTTGAAAGGCTGCGCATTACTGAGGGCCTTTCTTGCGCAGGAGCAAATGCATTCGCATTTGTCGAGGCGAAGTGTGGGAGCCTAATTTCTTGAGTGCAACACGTACGCATCTGATGCGCATCGGTGCATTCGCAGTGCATGTGAGTGGGTTCTTGGATATAGTCCTTCTCCTTCCAAAGGAGATGACTCATGTCCGGCCCCGTGACCTCTGCCCCCAAGTATTCCGACTACGGTTCCAATGGCGCTCTAGCTAAGGTGTTGATTGCGCTTCCCGACACGAACTGGGGTATGGAGCCACGCTCCTTGGCGACGAAAATTAGTGAATTGGATCGAGGTAAGGTTCGTTGGTGGGCTGATCGCCAGGACAAGGCCGAGTGTCTTGCTCGACTGCTAGATATTCCATTAGAGGATCTCGGGATTCACGGCCAGACCGGCAAGGAGGTATTTCATTTCTCCGAATTTCCTGAATGCCCCCCGCTTGATCTGAAGCGCGAGGGATCGTGGCAATTGGCAGAAGAACAACTTGATCCGAAACAGGTCACACCGGGTTTGTCAGGAAGGGAAACCCTAACGCACTGGTTGAGTAATGCAGTTCTTGGTTCATGGCGTCCGCCGCATGAAATGGACTGGTTGCATATCTCCGATGACTTGCATCGCCAGTTGTTGTCCCGCCAACTAAGCGCTATGGGGCGGTACGAGGTCGTTTCTGTCGAAACCCTGGCCGATGCGGAGCGGCGCCTGGCAAACCCAAAGCCTGTGATTGTCTCGGTGAGCAGGGACGGCGGCGAGGGCGACTTGGCGGCTTTGGCGTGTCGACCGCAAGATGCAGGGCTTTTGGTTATTGCGCCGTTCATGATTTCGGCGCGAAAGGAGACCAGTTCGGCGGACTGGCTTGGTTGGGAGGCTAAAGCCGCCAGGGGGGCAGAGCGGAGAATATTTGATCTGACCGGAACACACTCGGTTAGCGGGGCGATGCAACGTTGGACTCTGACCAAACTGCCTGACTGGCGCAAGCGTTTGCTAGAGTGGGTTGAAGAAAAGTTGAACCGTCAGGGCTCGGATACGAGATTTAGTGCACAAGGTATTGGCGACTGGTTGGAGCACTTTGACCCCTTGGCTGTATGGTTCTCTACAACAGCGGATGTGATGCAACTTTGTCGCCTGGGGCATCTCACATCCGAAAGGAAACTGCCTGAGCCGGGCGCTCCCGAGGCTGGTGAACGTTTGGCGCAACTCATGTTTGCGCGCGAAAAGCCTGCGGTGATATGGCGAATCCGCCAGTTGGTAAATAGCCGTTGGCATCACAACAATCATTCTTGGACTGGAGCGCTCTCGCTGGAAGCGTGGTTGGATATTTCATCGGCGGGTGCGGTATCGGTTTCCCGATCCGATATTGAGCAGATTGCGGCCGGGAAGACGAAGAAAGATCGGAATAAAGAGGCGGATCGGGTTGGAAATTTACTGGAGACAGGTAACCCGGACGCCTTGTTGGCGACAGGCTTGTTGAAAGAAGTCCAGCGAGGGCTCTTTGACTTTCAACATCAAGGCTTGGCAAGATTGTTGGTGCGCGATAGCCTGACGAGACAGATCACCCAGGAATCACCAGAAACCTGGGCGCTCAACTGCTTTGACCCGGATCGCCGCCCGATTGTTGATGCGGCGCTTAATGCCATTTCGATTGAGAGCCTTGTCACGGTGGGAGGCCGTCTCGCAGACGAACCGAAGGATTTGGCCTCGGCTATAGGCGCCTCCGAGGCGTTGTTCATGGCTATCGCACGGCGCATTGGGAATGTGGAACTGGAACAGGTTCCGGCCCCCTTGCTTGGCCTAGCTAAAACTGTTGTACAGCGCCTGGATATGTCGGACGATTCCTCGCTGGCGCTGCCATGGTCGCGCCCGCTTGAGTCGCAGGCTGAGCGGTTGGAATGGATTGCCGCCTGCTGGGCCTGGAGCTTGTTACCCACGTGCGGTATTGAGATGCAAGATAGCTGGCTTTTTCCCGGCTGGAGTAAGTCGCTACCCAATCCCCCGTATTGGTTATCTATGGTTTCTCCAGATGAACAATGCAAGTTAGCTTCTCCTGCCCTCAGGCAGTTCTTACGCATCGCCGATCAATGGGTCAAGGAGTTGGATGAGCCCGTCGAAAATGTGCCGACAATGTTGCTTCTGTCGTATATGCGTAGGGCTGCCTACGGGGGCTTTGCAATGCAATCCGCTTGGTGGCGTGAGCTGATGAAGATGCCCTGGGCTACAGAGCTAATACAGAATTTTGTTGAGAGTGCGGAAAAGCAAGCTGTCCGCGCGATGTGGAAATCCTTCGTCACTGCCGAGCGGGAGGCGGTTGCAGAAGGTGGATGGACGAACATATACATCCATTATTTGCCAATACGTTTCTCCCTGCTCAGGCATTTGGAGCCAGAGGCGATACTCGAGGGTTTGAGTGAAGCCGACCTTAGCTACTTGGGGATGCAGCCGGAGTTATTGCCACCCAAGGCACGGGCGACCCTGTTAAATATCCTGTCAAAAAATCCTCCCGTCAAATCGTTCTTTGATGCTTTGCCATTTATTGAACGCTTCGGATCACAAGCGCTCCCTGCGCTGGAGGCTTGTCTTTCAAGTGATGTCCTTGGCTATGCGAATGCGGCGGCGCAATGTATGTGGCGTTGGGATGCAGAGAAAGCGGAAAGTTTGCTTCGTCACCCCGAGAGTGTTTCCGATGAGGGTGTGAGTAGTCTGCTTTGGGCATGCCCGGAAAAACACCTTTCGATGGCGCTTGAGGTGTTGGCAAATAATCCAGAAATGCTGCCGCTTGAGGAGCGGGAACGTTGGACAAGAAAATATCTCCCGAATGCCGGGAGGTATGCAGTGGAACTACTCAAGCTGATGCATTGGGGTGAGGGGTCGTCTTCACGAGACTCAAGGGTATGAAAAAGCCGCCCACGGGCGGCTTTTTCATTAATAGTACACAGACTGAGCTTACATCTGCGCCGCCAGCACACCCTTCATCTTCTGCATCGCCTTGACTTCGATCTGGCGGATGCGCTCGGCGGAAACGCCGTATTCAGCGGCCAGCTCGTGCAGGGTGGCGGCTTCCTCGCCATCCGCCACCAGCCAGCGCCGTTGCACGATGGTGCGGCTGCGCTCATCGAGGGCGGACAGCGCGCCCTGAAGGCCTTCGTCCTGCAAGCGGTCATATTCCTTGCGCTCGATCTGCGCCGTCGGCTCGCTGGAAACGTCGGCGGCCAGATAAGCGATGGGGGCGAAATGCTCATCCTCGTCCTCGGTCAGCGGCTCCAGGGAAACATCGGCGCCAGTGAGGCGGGTTTCCATTTCCACCACTTCTTCCGGCTTGACGCCCAACTCCTTGGCGATGGCATTCACCTCGCCGGCGCCAAGGGTGGTCAATCCCTTCTTCATGCTGCGCAGGTTGAAGAACAGCTTGCGCTGGGCCTTGGTGGTGGCTACCTTCACCAGGCGCCAGTTCTTCAGAATGTATTCGTGGATTTCCGCCTTGATCCAATGCAGGGCAAAGGAAACCAGTCGCACTCCACGATCGGGGTCGAAGCGCTTGACGGCCTTCATGAGACCGATGTTGCCTTCCTGAATCAGATCGGCGTGGGGCAGACCATAGCCGAGATAACCCCGTGCTACGGCGACAACCAGACGCAGGTGGGAAAGCACCAGCTTGCGCGCCGCCTCGACGTTTTCTTCCTCGCGGAAGCGCCGTGCCAACTCCTGCTCTTCGCCTTCGGCGAGCATGGGGATGCGGTTTACTGCCGAAATGTAAGCCTCAATACTGCCGGTGGCCGACGGGATCGGTAGATGGGCAAGGGTCAATGCGTGGGTCATCAGGGGTGTCCTCCTTGGCTAAATATTAGCACTCGTTTCGTAAGAGTGCTAATCGCCCCGGGAGTTCCCTTTTTTGTCCGACAAAAATGCTATGGAATTCAGTGGGCTGAGAGTGGAGAGCGGGTGCGGCATATCGTCGCAGTGCCCCACTTTCGGGGGAGAGCTGTGACACATTGCCGCCCTTCGTAACAATTTGTCGCACTCATGGGCCTTCTTTTTCCCAGCCTTCCTGCCGTTGAACGCGCCGAGCGCCCCGTGGTTTCCGTGGCCGGCGCGGCGGCGGCCCACGCCCTGTTGATCGCCGCCGTGCTGGTGATCGTGCCCGCCGAGCAACTGCGCGCGCTGGCCGAGCCGATGACAGTGCGTTTCATCGAAAGCCTGCCCGAACTGCCCAAGCCGGCGCCGGTTCGCCCTCCCGAAGTGCCGAAGCCGAAGAAGATCCAGTCGCCGCAACCCGATCAGGTGCTGGCGTCCAAGAGTGAAGCCGCGACCTCCAGCTTCACTGTGCCCACGCCGCCGGCGGAACCCTCTCCCCCCGCCCCTCCGGCGCCCGCCGCCATCGTTGGCGCCCGTTTTGACGCCGACTATCTGCACAACCCGAAGCCGGTCTATCCCTCCGCCTCGCGCCGACTCAGCGAACAGGGCAGGGTGCTGCTGCGGGTGTACGTCAGCGCCGATGGCCGTGCAGAAAAGGTGGAGGTCAAGACCAGCAGCGGCTTCCCCCGTCTCGACCAGTCCGCCGAAGAAGCTGTTTCCCGCTGGCGTTTCGTTCCTGCCCGGCGTGGCGACCAGGCCGTTGCAGCCTGGGTCCAGGTTCCCATCACTTTTCAACTTGAGAGCTGAACTCCCATGAATACTCAATTCGGTTTGACTCACTTCTGGTCCCAGGGCGACGCCGTCACCCACACCGTTGCCATCATCCTGCTGTTTCTCTCCGTCGTTAGCTGGTCCCTGATCGTCAGCCGCTTCCTGCGCCAGTTGCGCGTCAATCGCGCCATCGACCAGGCGCCGGAGGCTTTCTGGCAGGCGCGGGCGCTGCCCCAGGCCATCGAGGCCGTCAATGCTGCCGATCGCACCGGCGTCTTTGCTGGCATGGTCCGCGTCGGCGTTCAGGCCGCCCAGGTCCATGGTTGTCCGGCTGTTCGCGCCAATGGCGCTTCTGTCAGCACGTCCTGCGCCACCTGCGGCGAAAGCGCTGCCCAGTGCCACGCCGCCCGTGGCATCGGCGCCGGCGTCAGCCTCAGCGAATCCGTTACCCGCGCCCTGCGTAACCACATGCTCCACGCCCAGGCCGGCATGGAATCGGGACTGACCTTCCTCGCCTCGGTGGGTTCCACGGCGCCCTTCATCGGTCTCTTCGGCACCGTCTGGGGCATCTACCATGCCCTGGTCGCCCTCTCCGGCGCCACCAGCGTGGTGCTCGACAAAGTGGCCGGTCCCGTCGGCGAGGCCCTCATCATGACGGCCGCCGGCCTCTTCGTCGCCATTCCGGCCGTGCTCGCCTACAACACTCTGACCCGCGCCAACCGCCTGGTCCTGGCCCAGCTCGACGGCTTCGCCCACGACCTCCACGCCTACCTCACCACTGGCGCCCGCCGTCCCATGGAAGGCATGGCAAGCGCCGAGGTTTCCCTGGCGGCGGTTCCCGCCCGCCAGGCGGCCTGAGGTCATCATGTCTTTCGGTTCCTTCAGCGAAGGTGGCGCAACCACCCCCATGGCCGAAATCAACACCACGCCCCTGGTGGACGTGATGCTGGTGCTGCTGGTCATTTTCATCATTACCGTGCCGGTGCTGAACCAGGCCGTGCCGGTGGACCTGCCCCAGGTCAGCTCTCAGAAAATTGAGGATAAGCCCCTGGTGATTCAACTCGCCCTCGACGGACAGGGCGCCTACTTCCTCGATGGCGCCCCCATTGAGCGCACCGCCCTGGAAGGCTACTTCAGCCACACCGGCGGTCAGAACCCCGAGTTGCATCTGCGCGCCGACCGCGCCACGCCCTACGAAAAGGTCGCCGACATCCTCGCGGCGGCTCAGAAGGTGGGAATCAACAAGATTGCCTTTGTTACTGACCCGAATCGGTAAAACAACCTCTAATGGAGACATACCTCGTGCGACATCATGGAGCCGGCCCAGTGCGTCGGGAAAACCGCCGCCCAGTCACTTTGGCCATCGCCACCCTGTTTGCCCTCCTTCCCACTGTCGCTCTAGCGGAGGAGGGGGAGGCGAAGCTGAAGGAGATGACGGTTTCGTCCGACGCCGACAAACCCGTTCAGGAACGCACTGAGCTAGGCAAGTTGACCGAGCACACGCCGATTTCAGGAACAGTAATCAACAAGGAGGAAATGGAGCATCTAAGTGTAGTTAACGCCCTTCTTGAACTTGGGAAGCGCGTGCCAGGCATCAGCATGGTAAGGAACATGCGCATCCCGGCCGGTGGGAAGAATTACACCGAGAACCGCATCGATGGCTTGCGGGTATCGCAGACTTCAAATACCTCCTTGCTTGACGAGGTTGACGCCGCCGCTGTCGATCGGTTTGAAATTATTACTGGCCCTGGATCTGCACTGTACGGAAGCGGGGCGTTAGGTGGCACCCTAAGCGTGTCGACCCGCCAGCCAACTCAGGATTTTGAAGCGAAGGTGTCGCAAGAACTGGGTAGCTGGGGATTGAAACGGACCCAGGGCGGCGTCTCTGGGTCACTCGCAGATGGGAAGATTGGTGTTTCACTGACCGGAAGTTGGATGGATTACGGTGGATGGCGGAAGAATCGTGCGACGCCTGCGGCCCAGGATGCTGCGGCAGAACACAAAGAAGGCGCCGGAATAAAAATGCTCCTTCGGCTGACCGACACCACGAACCTGACCATTGGTCAGGATTATGTGAGCTATGACTACCGTGCTCCGGGCGCCATCCCGTTGAACGCAACAGAAGCCGCCAAGATACTGAAGAATCCGTCCATTAACGGAGTCGCGATGCGGAGCGTAACCTTCGACTCAGATTGGCAGCAGGTGATGCCAGGCACCTACGGCAGAACCATAAACGACTACGAAACGACCTCGTTGCGATTCCAGCAACTGGTTGGAGAAAGGGGAGAGTTCACTGTCAGCGCGGCCCAGCGGGCAAATGACACGGTTGCCTACGGAACATCAAGCAGCGTCATTTGTGGCGACGCGACGGCTCTCTGTGCCACCTATAACGCTACGGGGGCTCCTACTAATACGTTGAAGCGAAGCAGAGAGGTCGCGCGGTCGGTGAGACCTCTCTATCGTCAGGACTTCAACTTTGCGAAGATGACGGCCTATCTTGGGTGGGAATCCATCGACATATCCACCGAGTCCGCGACCTACAACAATGGCTTTACCGCACGGGAAGGCCAGCAGGGAATGTGGCGTCAAGGGACGATGACGGCAACCGGGCAGGGGAGCCGCACCCGCGAAAGGGATTCGACACCCTTCTACCATGTCGAATTCAATCCGATGGATAGGCTGCGTCTGCATGTCGGCCAGCGTTTTGACAAGATTACTTACACCACGGACGATCGAACGACCAGCAATAAGGATGGCGAGAAGACCTTCAAGGCGGCGATCTGGAAAACCGGACTGACCTACGACCTGACCCGTGATCATTTGGTATGGGCATCCTTTGCAGAAACTTTCAATGCGCCAGGAGTTTCCACTCTTCTTGATACCAATCCCAAAGGGACAGCAAACAACACCATCGGTGCTGTTCTCGACCCCGAGCGATCGAAAACCCATGAACTCGGCTTTCGGGGTACGTTCCGAGACGCTGGGGTGCACTATGACGCGACCCTGTATAGCACCACGAATCGTGGATTCATTGTAAGTCGCAGTTGCTCACTCGCTGAACAGGCGACCTTCAATCTCGGCGCTACATGCAATATTCAGGAGAATGCGGGGCAACTGACCGCTCAAGGACTGGAGTCAGTGGTTACATGGGCCGCGACCAAGTGGCTCGATCTGGGTGCGACGTATAGCAATTCGATCGTACGTTACGACAGATATGTCACCAAGGCTGGTGACTACTCGGGTCACAGCTATGCGTGGGTGCCGAGAGTGCGCGTGAATTTCCGTATCGCGTACAAGCCAGCTCCCGGCTGGAAAATCGAGCTTGAGAAAGATCATATCTCATCGTACTTCTATGACGATGCGAATACCGTGCAGTACTCGCGACCAGACATCTATAGCCTCCGGACTAGCTTTCGCGACAAGAAATGGTCGTTTTGGTTGCATGCGATCAATCTGACCAACGCAAAGTACATGTCGCGCTTTGGTACGTCTTCCATCAACGGGTACACCGTGTTTGCCGCCACTGCTGCTCAGGGTGGCACGGGCTCCTATACGCCGCTGACGTTGCGTGCTGGCGTGTCCTACAGCTTTTGATGGAGTCGAAGACGATGAGTATCACTACAAGGCTCGGTATCGCTGTCTTAACAATGGCTCTCGTATTGGTTGGAGGGGTCGCCCTCGCGCAACCCAGCGAGGCGCAGAAGGCTGAGTGGCGGGCGAAGCGCGAAGCCATGGGGGGCGAAGGGCCCACCGAAGCGCAGAAGGCGGAATGGCGCGCCAGGCGTGAGGCACGGGAGGCACAGCAGGCTCAGGCAGGGCAGTTCGCTCCTGCCGGTGGCAAGCCGGAAGAGGCGAAGCCAGTTGGAGGACGACCTGGCGCTGCCGGTTCGGGTAGCGAACACAAGCATGGTGCCCCAACCGCCGACAAACCCATGAGTGCTGATAAGCCGGCGACAGCCGCACCGCCAGCCGCATCGGGCAAGACCGAGGCAGCAGTCCGCCCAGGTGGTATGGGTGGTATGGGCGGCATGCCCATGGGAATGATGCGCGGTGCCGGCGGCGCATTATGGCTTTCCGACATGCCGCCGATGCGCGGCGATGGAACCATGAGTGGCCGTCCCGGCGGCATGGGAGGAATGGGTGGCATGGCCATGGGCGGCGAGCGCTCCGGGCCGCCTTCCAAGCGCCTCTGGCTGCGTTCCGGCAACGATCCGCAGAAGTCGAGTTTCGCCCGCGAGGATGCCGACGCGCTACCCGAGTTTGTATTGGTGACGCCGGCCAAGGCCGAGGGCGAACCGTTGCCGCCCGCCACCGAGGCGCGCAAGGGGCTTTCCTTCGAGACGCCAACGCAGGGCTTCTACCGGCTTTATGCCATCACGCGCAAGTTGCAGGGCGAGACACTGACCGTTAGCGTCGCCAAGGCGGAAATTCCCTATTTCAGCCACGGCGGCGACGAGGAGGAAAAGGCCACCGCCCTCAAGGCCCCCCGCTACTTCGACGCGGCGCCGATGGAAATCGTGCGCGAACGGGCGGCCGACGAGAAGCCTTTCTTCCAGCTCAAATCCGGCGATGAGCAGGCCTTCATCGTGTTGCAAAAGGGCCTGCCGCTCCAGGGCGCGAAAGTGCGCTTCATCAGCCATCAGGGCTGGATCAAGGAAGCCGTGAGCGACGAGCAGGGCCGCGTCAGCTTTCAGGTGCTGCGCGACTACTTCCCGCCCTGGGACGATTTCCAGAAGCGCTTCAAGGCCACCTATCTGCTGATCGCCGAGGCCAGCGCCGCCGAAACAGGCAAGTACAAGGACCAACCCTACAGCACCGTGCGCTATCAGACCACGCTTTCCGGCGCCTACTATCCGGCCTCTGCCGACTATCGCTCCTACGCCTGGGGCCTCGGTGTTGGCCTGGTCATCGTGCTCTTCAGCGGCACGGCGATTTATCTCTATCGCCGTCGCCGGGTGAAACCTTTCCAGGAGGTGCGTCTCGATGAAAAGGCTTAGGGACGCCGTCAACCAGGTCGACTTCAATCGCTTCCGCTTCTGGTTCCAACTCGCAGCGTTCGTGCTCTTCGTCTATGGCGGTTACCTTGCCATCGACCTCGGCACACGCCTGCCCATGTTCTCTTGCGGCTACAACCAGGAAGGTCGCGCCGGCGTCTGCTTCCTCTTGCCGCTGCAACACATGTTGGGCCGTCCCTGGCCGGTGATGTTCAGCGCGGCGAGCTTGACGATACTCACCGGCTTCCTCGTCTTCACCCTCTGGTTCATCGTCCTCAACAAGGGCTGGTGCGGCTTCGTCTGCCCCCTGGGTACGATTCAGGACTGGATCACCTCCCTGCGCAAGATGCTGGGCATTCGCTACTCCAACTACACCCAGGGCCAGTTTCGTCAGCTCACCAAAATCAAGTATCTGCTGCTGGCGCTAATGATTCTGATCCCCCTTGGCATCGGCGGTGGCTTGCTGTCCCACGACACCAGCCCGCCGTTCTGCCTGATCTGTCCCGGCCGCACCATCCTGCCCATGTTCACCGGCGATTTCAGTCAGCTCACCATCGACTTCTCCAGCAAGACGGCCTTAGTGATGACGGGTCTGGGCATGGCGATCACCGGCTTGTTTTTCGTCGGTTCCTTCGCCAAGAAGCGCTTTTTCTGCTTCTTCTGCCCCATGAGCGCGCTGCATTACCTGATCTCGAAGGCGGCTTTGCTCAAGCTGAAGAAGGACGGCGCGAAATGCACCCGTTGCGGCGACTGCTACCGGGTCTGCGACCTGGAAATCAAGGAAATTGCCGACGACGTAACGACCAAAGACATCATGACCGACGACTGCACCCTCTGCCTTAAGTGCGTTGCCGCCTGCCCCGAGGAGGGGGCATTGAAGGCCACCTTCGCCGGCATTCCCATCTTCGAGGCCACCGAAAAAGGCTTCATCAAGCGCATGAACAAAGGACACACGCCGTGACCGTTACGCCGATCCATCCTGCTGCCTCCACCGCCTCCGGCCCGGCTCCCCACGATCCCGCGCCGGCCTTCAATCGCTCGCGTCAGGCGCGGGAAGCCGAAATCGCCCTCGACCACATCACCGATGACTTCGATGGCAACCCGGCGGCGATGCAGTATTTCTACGAGCTATTCCGCCGCGTCTACATTCAGGGCGAAGCACTGCCCCACTCCGGCCACCTGATCGGCACGACCTGCATCCAGGTGCCGGACGAGTTGATCTACGCCGTCGGTGCGACGCCGGTGCGCCTGTGCAATGGTTCCTACCACTACGACCAGATCGGCGCCGACTTCATGCCGGCCAAGTCCTGCTCCCTGGTCAAGGCCACCCTCGGCATGCTGCACACCGAGAACCCGGTGCCGCGCATCGGCAAGCCCGACCTGATCGTCAACCCCACCACCTGCGACCAGAAAAAGAAGGCCAGCGCCATGATGGAAGGCATGGGCCACACGGTGTACGACCTGGAAATGCCCAATGCCAAGGAGAGCGAAGAAGCCCGTCTTTACTGGCGTCGCTCGGTGCGTTCCTTCGCCCACAAGCTGCGTGAAGTGACGGGCAAGAAGCTCACGCGCGGCAATCTCAAGGCCGCCATGGCCAAGACCGCCCGCGCCCAGGCCGCCTTCCGCACCCTGCATAATTTCCGCAAGGCCCGCCCCGGCGTGATCCTCGGCAAAGACGTGTTCCTCGTCACCAACGCCTTCTTCTTTGACGACATGGATCGCTGGACGGCGGCAGTGGAGGCCCTTAACGCCGAACTGACCCAGCGCCAGGCGGATGGCTTCCAGGCCGCCCAGCGCAAGGCGCCGCGCATTCTGTTCACCGGCTCGCCGCCGGTGTTCCCCAACCTCAAGCTGCCGATACTGATTGAAGAAGCCGGCGGCGTGGTGGTGGCCGACGAGACCTGCTCCGCCAACCGCATGCTCTACGACATGACGGCGGTGGACGAGTGGCTGCTCCACGACATGGTGGACGGCCTCGCCGATAAATACCTCAAGCCCTGCACCTGCCCCATCTTCACCCGCAACGACGACCGCAAGCGCCGCCTGCTCGAACTCGCCGCCGCCTTCGAGGTGGATGGCGTGGTGTATCAATCCTTCGCCGGCTGCCAGGTGTACGAGATGGAACAGAAGAGCATTGCCGAAACCCTCAATGCCCAGGGCATTCCCATGCTTTACATCGAAACAGACTACAGCCCCGACGACATGGGCCAACTCTCCACCCGCATCGAGGCCTTCCTCGAATCCATCAAGACCCGAAAGAGGAAGACGGCATGAACTACTTCGCTGGTATCGACATTGGTTCCACCGCCATCAAGGCCGCCCTGGTGGACGGGGAAGGCAAGCTGGTGGCCGTCCATGTGACGGACTCCGGCAGTCTGTTCCACAAGAATGCCAAGGAGGCTCTGCGGGTGCTTCTGGAAAAACATGGCGTGGCGCGGGAACAGGTGAAGTACCTGATCGCCACCGGCTACGGCCGCAAGCTGTTCAAGGAGGCCGACGACTCCATCAGTGAGATCACCGCTAACGCCATCGGCGCTCACGAAGCGGGCAAGGCCTTCGGCGGTGTGCGCACCATCATCAACATCGGCGGCCAGGACTCGAAGGCAATCCAGATCGACGAACATGGCGGCGTCGCCAACTTCGCCATGAACGACAAGTGCGCCGCCGGCACCGGCCGCTTCCTCGACGTGGCAGCGCGCAATCTGGACATCGACCTGGAAGAGTTGGGCGACTACCACTTCAACGGCAAGGGCGCGCCGCTCACCATCAACGCCACCTGCACCGTCTTCGCCGAATCCGAGATCATCGGCCTTCTCGCCGGTGGCCACGGCAAAGAAGAGGTGGTGGCCGGCATCCACTATTCGATTGCCAAGCGCACCGTGCGCCTCGCCAAGCGCGTTGGCATCGAAGACCGCGTTTACTTCGACGGCGGCCCGGCCCTCAACAAAGGCCTGGTGGCGGCCATCGAGGACGAACTGCAACGCCCCCTCGTTGTGCCCGAGCATCCTCAGACCACCACTGCCTTTGGCGCTGCGATCCTCGCCCGCAGTGAATTTTTTGCGGAGCGGGAAGCCGCCTGATGGCTCTCCCGGAATTGGCAGCAACCCCCACCCTGGTCGGCATCCCCATGGCCATGACCCTTGGTCTCGCGTTCGGCATGGGGCCATGTCTGCTGGCCTGCCTGCCTTATCTCGGGCCGGTGTTCCTCAATAGCGACGGCGGTGTGCGCCAGTCCTGGCGCATCCTGCTGCCCCTTTCCCTGGGGCGGCTCACGGCCTACGGCGGCTTTGGCTTTCTCGCCGGCCTGGCCGGACAGCTGGTGAGCGAAGTGGGTGATAGCCCCGTGCGCCTGGTGCTGGGCTGCGCCACGTTGATGGTCGGCGGCGCGCTGCTGCTGCGGGGGCACAGGTCGACGGCTTGCGCTGCCCACGCCAGCGCCGAGCAGTCCACCATCAGCTTCAAGCCTCGCGCCGCCGCGCCGCGCAGCCTGATGCCCGGCGGTCTCTATCTGATGGGCATTGGCATGGCCCTCACCCCCTGTGCACCTCTCGGCGTGGTGCTAGTCTCGGCGGCGGTGGCTGGCAGTGGTTTGCACGGTCTGGCTCTCGGCCTTGGCTTTGGGGCCGGCGCGATCTTCGTGCCCTCCCTCGCCTACGGCATCGGCGCTGCTTACTTCGGCAGTCGCCTGCGCGAGCAGCTTGGCCCCTGGCGCCACCGCATCGAATTCGCTTCCGCCGCCCTGCTGATGCTGAGTGGAGCGACCCAATTGTTGCGCCTTGTTTAACGACTTCTCTCAAAAAGCTACCTCCATGAAACCTATCGAAATCGCTGCCCTCTGCCTCTGCCTGCCGCCGGCTCTCGCCCTGGCCCAGGAGAAGACCCTCAACGAAGTCACCGTCTCCTCTACCGTCGACGACGTTTCGGCACGGCGCGAGGCCGCCACCCAGAAGGTCATCATCACCACCCAGGAGATCGAGAACATGGGCGCCCTCACGGTGAGCGACGTGATGGGCAAGCTGCCGGGGGTCGATGCCGGCAGCCCCGGCGCCGACGGTTCCATGGCCATGCGCGCGCGGGGCATGACGCGGGACTCGGTACAGATGTATATCGACGGCGAGAAGGTGGCCGGCAACGCCCGCATGGCCCAGGCCATGGTGGGACGCCTGCCGTCCGGCGAACTGGATCGGGTGGAAATCGTGCGCGGCGCCTCGGCGGAATTCGGTGGCAACGCGCCGGTGACGGTGAATCTGGTGTTCAAGAAGACGCGCTCGAAGGAGTCTCTCGCCCTCAAGGCCGCCGTGGGTTATCGCAACAGCGAACCCAATGCCCAGTTCTCGATTACCAAGGGTGGTGGCGACAAGACATTCTCCTGGATGCTGCCCCTGACCATGAACTTCCACGGCATGCCCTCGGGCCAGGATTTGCTGCGCGCCGATTCCACCGGCACCCGCCAGCAGGACATATCGCGTGGTGAAACCCGTATCAAGGAATTTGTCTTTTCGCCGCGTTTCACCTGGAAGTCAGGTCAGGACAGCCTGACCCTCGCCCCCAGCCTGTTCCGCGCTTTCGGCAAGCGCCGCAACGAGATGGTGCGCACCGACATCGCCGTCCCCGCCGCCGGTTTCACACGCAACGACAGCGAGCGCAACCGCACCGAGTTCAATCGCTTTCGTGGCGATGGCGAAATCGTCCGCGACGGCATCAAGTATTCCGGCCGCCTTGCCTTCTCCGACGGCGAGCGCCGCGCCGACACCCAGCGCGCCATGAGTACCGGGGTCATGTCGGACGAACAGAACCGGCGCCAGGAACGCGACCACGGCGCAGCCTTCCGCCTCGACTGGGCCATGGGCAAGCACACCCTCGCCGCCGCCCTGGAAGAGAATGGCCACCGTCGTAACGAGAGCCTGACTGGCAGCACTGCCAACGAAAGCCATTCCGCCTCCGACCAGCAATGGACCGCCTGGGTTCAGGATGAATGGGCGCTGGACCCCGGCGTCACGCTCACCTCCGGCCTGCGCGGCGAATTCATCCGCTACGAATCCGATGGCACGGGCCAACGCTACAACCAGCTGCTGCCCTCGGTGGCCGTGAAGTGGGAGCCGGCCCAGCACTGGGTCGTGCGGAGTTCCCTCGGCGCCGGCATCAAGGCGCCGCGCCTCGATGAACTGAGCAACCAGCCCGTGTTCAGCCTCAATACCAACACGCCGACGGAACCCGATCGACGCGGCAACCCCAACCTGCGCGCCGAGAAGAGCGTGAACTTTGAAGCCGTGCTGGAGCGTTACCTGCCCGGCGACATCGGCGTGGTGGGAACCAACCTTTACGTGCGTCGAACTCAGGATTTTGTCGAGCGGCGGGTCCAGCTTGAGGGAGTGCGCTGGGTCGACCGCCCATACAACGAAGGCAGCGCCCGCCATTGGGGCATCGAACTGGACGGCAAGCTGCGCACCGACACCCTTGGCTGGCGCGGCGCCACCTTCCGCGCCCACCTGACCGTGCCCCGAAGCCGCGTCCATGACGAACGCCTCGGCCTCGACCGACAGGCGCGCGAAACGCCGCGCTACCAACTCTCCGCCGGCTACGACCAGACTATGGGCGAATTCAGCTTCGGCACCTCGGTGCAACACTTCGGCCAGGTGCGTACCGAGGTACCGGGCCAGCAAAGCGCCGAAACGAAGAGCCGCACGGTGCTCGACGCCTATGTTTTGCGCCGCCTCACCGGCAACCTCAACCTGCGCCTCTCCCTGCAAAACCTGCTTAAGACCGACACCCGCAAGCTCAACGACATGAGCGGCGGCGGCAACACCTACAGCATCGACAGTACCGACAAGGCCACCCGCGCCGTGCTGCTGTCCCTGGAAGGCAAGTGGTAAGGCATCCCATTCATCAACTGCAAGTCCCGAAACCATGAAAAACCTACGCAACTCTATCGTCCTGGCCACGCTGCTCATTTCCCTTCCCGCCCTCGCCCAACAAGCCAAACCGGAAACCTTCATCAAGTGGCGTCAATCGGCCTACCAGGTGCTGGTGTGGAACAGCTACCGCATCCGTTCCAACCTGGAAGGGCAATACAACCGTGACGAGGTGGTGAAGGCGGCGACCATCATTAATGCCCTCGCCAACGGTGGCCTGGGCGGCCTCTATCCGGCCGGCACCGACAAGGGCAAGGGTTGGCGCGACACCACGGTCAAGCCCGAACTGTTCCACGACGGCGCCCGCGTCAAGGAACTCGCAGGCAACTTCGGCCGCGAGGCGGAGGAACTGCTCAAGGTGGCCGGCAGCGGCGACGCAGCTGCCGTGAAGACCCAGTACGGCAAGCTCTCCCAAAGCTGCAAGGGCTGCCACGAGGAATTTAAGGTCAAGGAATAGACCGGCCTGGAAGGCGCGTGGAAAGGCGCTTCCGGACAAGGCATGACTGGGAGCGCCGTTTCATGCGGCCTGTAGGCATGCCCGGGCTGGATGCGCCGCTGGATTCGGCTTGTGGCTCGGTGATTGCCCCGGCTCGTTTTGGAGCACGTTTAGGCGCGGCCAGTCCCAAACATTTCACACCGCGCCGGGAGTTCGCCCCGGCGGGCGACCTCCTTTCTGGTGTGCGCCAGAAAGGAGGCAAAGAGCGCACCCCGCTGTCCCGGCCCTGCGGGCTCCCCTCCCTTCGGCTCACCGGCCCGGCCGGCCGCTAAACTCGCTGCGCTCGGACAACGCGGCCGGAAACCCCGGTCCGGCGAACCTGCGGTCGGCGGGGCAGAGGGGGTAGGCTACCGTGCAGCCCGACGCGGGGAAGTTGTGTTGGGGCAGTTGGTAACGATGCTGTTACGATATACCCATTGCGAATTCACCTGGGTCGATAACTCTCCAACGGCGGCACGGAGCGCCTCGCCCCTTTCACTCGTGCAGATTATCGCTAGGAGCTGTTTAACTTGGATGTGGGCGAAGTCTTCGCAACTTTTGCGAACGTAGTCGTAACGCTTGGACTGTTCTTGGTGTGCTTCGGTCTTGGTGCTGTAGGTCGATATCGAATCTCCAAGCGACTCCTTGCTTCATCAACTATGCCGAGAAACCCGCTGGTGGTGCTTATCCTCATCAGCGCTGCGGTCCCACTTACTGCCGGCCTGTTGCTTGGACTATGCTTTAGGGTGGGTTAGTATTCGACCACCTTCGTGGCGCTTCCAGTTCTTCTGCCTGCTCTAATGTTTGCAATTCTGTCCGGGACAACTGGCTTTTGGGTCCTGTCAGTGTTTAGTGTAGAAGCCCATATATTCTTTCGTCGCTGTGCTTTTTTACCTCTTATTCTCTACGCTCTAATGTGCGCGATTACCGGATTCTTTGCGTTGTTTCTTGGTTTTTTCGTGATGGGCGGCATGGGGCGAATGTAGCGCGAGGCCAAACGCTGTGGCCGAGAGCGATAAGGGCCAGATTCTCGCGTGACCCCATCCCCTCTGCCCCGCCGACCGCAGGCTTTCCGGCCGCGTTGTCCGAGCGTAGCGAGTTTAGCTGCCGACCGGGCCGGTGAGCCGGAGGGAGGGGGAGCCGAAGGCCGGGGCGAACTCCCGGCGCGGAGCTTCAGGTTGAGACTGGCCTCACTAAAACAGCTCCGATCCACAACCCGCGTCAAATGGCACCCCAGCCCAGGCCTGGGGCCGCCGTTCCATGGGCATGGTGGGCAGGCCGTGCCCGAGAACGCCTATTGGCGCGGCTTGCAGGTCCATCGGCCACTGCAAGCCGCTAGGCTGATGTCTACACCTTGAAGTAAGCCACTTCGCTCTGGAGCTTTTCGGCCAGGTTCTTCAGCTGGCCAGCGGCCTCGGCGTTGTTCTGGGTGGCGGCGTTGGTCTGTTCGGTCATGGAGGCGATGGTTTCCACGTGGCCGGCGATGTCGTTGGCGGTCGCTGCCTGAGCCTGGGTGGCGCTGGCGACATCCTTGGCCTTGACCAGGGAGTCATTGGCCTGCTGTTCGATTTCGTGCAGCACCTGCGAGGCTTCATGGGCCAGGTCCTGACCACTGCGGACGCGGGGCGCGGTGCCTTCCATGGATTCCACGGCGAGCTGGGTATCGCCTTGAATCGCGCTCACCATTTGGGAGATTTCGGCGGTGGCGGTGGTGGTGCGCTCGGCCAGCTTGCGCACTTCGTCGGCGACCACGGCGAAGCCCCGTCCCTGTTCGCCAGCCCGGGCGGCCTCGATGGCGGCGTTGAGGGCCAGCAGGTTGGTCTGGTCGGCAATTTCCTTGATGACCTGGGTGATGTTGCCGATCTCCTGGGAGCGGCCGACCAGGGTCTGGATGCGCGCGGTGGAGTCGTGCACCGAGGTGGCGATGTTCTCGATTTCCTCGGTGGCCTGCCGCACTACGCCGCAGCCCTTGGCGGCCAGATCGGCGGTGTTGCGGGCGTTCTCTTCGGTGACGCGGGCGATTTCCGAAACCTCGTTGATGCTCACCGTCAGTTCTTCGATGGCGGCGGCGGTGGCGGCGCTGGACTCGGCCTGATTGCGGGCGGCGAGGCTGATCTCGCTGGAGGAAATGG